>Ga0315550_1000455_pt1 | contig 25222 bp, 28 predicted proteins | sample SalMarSW160190MG_2_FD_203100 | JGI IMG/M metagenome (GOLD analysis project Ga0315550, IMG submission 203100) | Salt marsh sediment microbial communities from the Plum Island Ecosystem LTER, Massachusetts, United States - Salt Marsh Sediment SW1601-90 ... | reverse complement strand
TCTTTGCTTCTTCGTAGACTTTTTCTAGGCTTTTGATGAATTTGTCAACGTTACCGTAGCGGTTGATTGGAATCAAATCGTCGCCTTCAACAAAAGCGTAGGTTGCCATGCCGCAGTGAGGGTGTGTGGTAAACTCTACGTAGTTTTTGTCTTTTAATGAGCCGATCGCCCGAGATATGGGAACTACAGTGGGCACTGGATAGAAGTCGGACATCTTTATTTGTCCGTCTGTCTGTTCCTCAACGAGCCGCATGAAGTCGGGGATTGTTATTCTCATTTTTTCTCGTTCGTTCTGTGGGATTCTGCCGCAGATGGAGACGGGTTGAACGTTGACGCATCGAACTATATCGAAGTTCTTGATCGCGAATCGAATAATGTCTCCGAGTTGATGGTCGTTGACGCCTTTTACCAACGTGACAACTAGTACGATGCTGAGTCCGGCTTCACGGCAGTTTTCAATAGCCTTCATTTTTGTGTCAAGAAGGTCTACTCCCCGCGTGAACTTGTAAACGTCTGAGGTTAACCCGTCAAACTGCAGGTATATTGTGCTCGCGCCAGATTCAAGCAATCCACGGCAGTAATCTACGCTTTGGGCTAAACGGAGACCGTTCGTGTTGACTTCTACGTGATGAAATCCGAGTTCTTTTGCTTTTTTCACGAGCTCAAATAGGTCTTTTCGTATTGTTGGTTCTCCTCCCGAAAACTGTAATGCTGGGGGCGGAACTGGTTTGTTGTTTCTGAGGTTTTTTATCATGTCGAAAATTTGTTCTTTGGTTGGTTCGTAGACGTATCCTGCTGATGCTGCGTTGGCGAAGCAGATTGGGCATTTCAGGTTGCATCTGTTGGTTATGTCGATGATGGCGAGTCCGGTGTGGGATTTGTGTTCTGGGCAGATGCCGCAGTCGTAGGGGCAGCCTAGTTTGGTTTCGGTGCGGGGGTTGCTGAGTCCGTCTCCGTCGCATCTTAGTGTTTCGGCTCTTTGGTATTGTTCGTAGTCTGACCAGTAGATTTCCCTGAATTTTCCGTGTTCTGGGCATTCCTTTTCTATGTACACCTTGTTGTCTTCTTCGAATATGGTAGCATCTAGGACTTGGAGGCATTCTGGGCATAGGCTTTTTGTTTCTTTTATAACTTGCAATTTGACACCACTCGTAGGGGTAATATTTTTTAATTGGCTGGAGAGCATATAATAAGGTTTCCAAACTTGTCATAAGGTGAAAAAGGTTGCCCACAGCCGTCAGCGAAGACGCAAAAAAGATTCTGCATCAAGTCGGATTAACTGAGTATGAAACCAGAGCGTACCTGATTCTGCTTGAGCGTGGGGTTATGACCGCAAGCGAAGTCAGCGAATATGGTGGACTCCCCTACTCCAAGGTTTATGAGACACTGAATTCTCTTGAAAGAAAGGGTTGGGTAGAAGTTGAGCGCGGTAGACCCAGCAGATATTTTCCCAAGGCTCCATCTGAGTCTCTGGAAGCTGCCAGATTACGGTTGGAGGATATGGTGGGCAGTTGGAAGCGTGTTATTTTGGGTGAGCTTCAGCCATTGTATGAGAAGAGGGAGTTGATGGAGAAGCCTGACATCTGGATTCTGCGGGGCGAGTTTAGTATTTTGGCGAAGCTGAAGGAGATGCTGGATGTTGCCAAGAACGAGTTGATGATTGCTGTGCCTGCGTTTGCTACGGGTTTTGTTGATGCTTCTGTGTCTGTTTTGGGGCGGGTGAGGAGTAGTGGTGTTCGTGTTCAAATAATGATGACTGAAGGGGATTACCTCGAAAAGGTTGCAGAGGTTGGTGAGGCAAGGGTTCGCGACAACCTGTTTGGGGGCGGAGTAATCGTGGACGGCAAAGAAGCCCTTCTTTTTTTGGGTGAGGCAGACACTAAACGCAGCTACTCCGGACTACTGGTCATCTGGAGCAACCACATCGGACTAGTAAAATTCGCACGAGAATACTTCCAACTCCTATGGGACACAGCAAAACCAACCTGATGTGCATATAATTTCGATGCTTTAACAATTAAACGGCGTTACGTGTGTGATTCATCTGTTCTACCTAAAGTATGTATTCAGTTCTTTTGATGCAAAGGAAAATACTGTTCATAGCTGTCAATGTTACCAGAAAAAGGTTTAATGGAAGATCGCTAGAAACATCCCAAGTTGCGTTAATTTCAGAATCAGTAGTATGTTTGAACGCGTTTCGCATGTGACCAATGAAATTGATAAAACCTTGATGTTTAGATGTTATCTTGCTAGCAGACTTTAGTCTATTACCAACTTCAATTATTCCATTCGCACCCGTAATGTCAACAGACTCTTCTGAACAAATTTTCTTCAAAAAATCCTCGAACACATCCGCTGTGTCTTTTACACAAGATTTTGAATTAGAACTAATTCTTAGTGCCGCAGTCTTCAATCGATCGATGAAGCTTCGGACGTATTCAAGCACATCTTCATCTAGTTGAGTAGATATGAAATTTTCTACCTGCGCCTCCTCATTTAAAGTGTTACTGATTGACTCAAATATATTGCGAATATCAGGTTCTGCATCAAAAACTGTCTCAATTCCCGTTTCTTTTTCAACAAAAATACGAGAAAAAATTCCAAGATCAAGAAAAGTGTTTCTTAAAATCATAGGGCTTCCAGAAAAATTGTACACCATCTGAGTCTTACAACTTGCTCTGGTTTCATCTTGGCCTTTCAAAATTAGGTTTGCAAAAAATTTGAACGGTTCATATTCCATAAGTTTGAACTTTAAAATCGCTTTTTTTTCGTTGGTCTTCGCATCAGTGAACAAACGAGCGAAAGGGTGAATTGGTTTGAATAATGTCGATTCTTGTTGTACAAACCCCAGTTGCATAGCCATTTTCAACGCTTTCTGAGCAGAATCGTTAGCTATATCAGAATATTCTGCAATAATATCTAATGTTGCCCTGCTGTCAAGGACACACACAGCTTCGATAACATCAATGAAGCTTCGATGATTTACCTCAACTGCTTCATAGGTCATTTCTATTCTTCCTTGTTGTTATCTTGTAGTGAATCTCTTATCTTGCGAATGGTTTCGGTTATGCTGTTTATTTCAGATTCATTCGGCTGAAGTGGAACCTGAAAATTCAATCGAATTTGTATTTCTATCGGGATGATTTCTTTTTCGTCAATTGCAACAGTTATTGCCCCCATTGATTGTTCTGTCTTCTTTTTGACAGGTTTAATCTTGGGTGGGGCTTCACTAATTCCTTCTTTCAGGAATTCTGTGGCACGTTCCGTTGTGGTTATTTCATCCCCTTCTTTTTTAAGATAATCAGAAATGACTAATATGTCGATAATTGTTTGAGAACCTACAGTTGCTCTCTGATCATTCTTTGTTACTTGAGCACGTTTGCCTATATCATCCCTTAAATCAAAATTGGATATACTTCCCCTACTCTTCACAGAAAATATTAGGCTTCTGAGGAACTCGTTTTTAGAAATAAGTGACCTGAAAGCTGCTGAGATTCCTTCTTTATCGTTATATTCTATGGAATATGCCAGATCAACCCCTTCTTTTGTGAGTATGTAATTGTATCCTTTTAGTCTAGAAGCAATTCCTAAGGACGTTATAGCTTTGATGTTCTGACTTATGATGGTTGGGTGTCGCCCAACAAACCGTGCGATTTTCTTTGTTGAAACAGGCGTCTCATCTCCATGTGCTGCCAAAAACCCTCTTACAATGTTTGAAAAAAGATCATAACTTGCGCGTGGCAATTCAAGCTCTTCTTTTTCTGACATGTACAAATCCCCTACAGATGAATTTCTAAATCAAACTCTAAATCGTAGATTTACTAATAATATAGGCTTTAATGTAGAAATATCTTTCGTATGTCTTATGTATATTTAAATAAGCATTCGCTTGAGCTAAGTTCCTTGATGCCAATCTGCATGAATAGATAAGGCATTGAGCAATAATACTTTGTTTTCATATTTGGATTCACGTGAATAGTGCGAAATTAACCTTATTTAACATCTACATTTTATTCCTGACACAAACACTTTTCAATTAATTGCTAAAAAAGAGTAATGTGTGACTTCTAAATTGAGCGGGATTATCCGAGATTTAATCGATCTTTATAATTGGTGGTCAGGTGTGATGTTTGCATTACAATTCTTAGTTTTTGTTGCATATCTTACCAGCAACTACGTTCCCACACCAGAGAACGCTATTACTTATTTACTGACAATTATTGGTTTTATGCTTCTGAACGCATTAGTTAGTGCAATTGAGGGGTTTGTGATAGAAACTGTCATAAATGTTGCAAAAGGCATTTTCAGATAGATTGTAAAAACGGCATCCGCGTTATATTAGGAGTCTAATATTACTTCATTGTTGAAATCTAGCTTTTTTCTGTTTTTGCTAGTAAGTTAATGATTTGTTTTCTCGTGCTGGTTTGGCTGTGTGTCAGGAAAGAAAATATTTAAAAGTTGGGAGTGGAGGATTGTCGCAGAAGATATGGTGTTTGTTATGGAGTTTTGTCCAAAGTGTGGAATGCGTCTGATTTCCCGTCGCAAAAAGGACGGAGAGAAAGTCACTGTTCAGATTGTATGCCCAAAATGTGGATACAAGAAACCGGGGAAACCTAACCCAGATGCTGTTGCCAAGCCCATAAGACGTTCACCCAAAGAAGCTGTAACAGTGATCGGAAAAGAGCACCAAATACGCACCCTGCCCACCACCAGAATAGCATGCCCAAAATGCGGAAACAACACCGCTTACGTCTGGCAAGTACAAACCAGAGGCGGCGACGAAGGCTCAACCCAATTCTTCAGATGCACAAAATGCAACCACACATTCAGAGAATACACCTGAACACCGGCAGACTCCACAGTTCGCTCACGGCAACACATAGTAAACCAAAATATTTTGTGATTCTGTCAACAGTTTTATTTCTGCAACCCCTAACATAGACAATAATGGAGAGCGTTTCTTGTGGGCAAGATGGATACTCAGCGTGGGCAGAAGTTGACTCTTAGATGTGGCGCTTGTAGGCGTCCTCTGGGAATATTCTATAACAAAAAAAGCGTTTCTTGCCCCGCAAAACTGGTTATCCTAAACGGCTCCGTACACAAAACAGAAAAAGGAACCCACAAAATCCATGTCAAATGTAAATGCGGCGCAAAAACAGTTTTCGAAAACCAAACCTCCACAATAACCAAACAAGGCTGGAGACGCATAAAATAGCACAGAATCAAACCCACATATTTTAGGTTACTAAGCCTACCCTTTTTGCCTAAAAAACATGACTGTCTATTGTTGGCTCTGGAACATACAGCCTATAACAAAGCACCAAACTCATACGCCCTTTCCATTTCTCCCCTATTCTCCGCAACTTCTCCTCTCTCGTAAGCCTTAACAAGAACCTCACCCACAAACTCCATTCCCAGATACCCAAAACACAACCGAAACATCTCAACCAGCGGACCACAGGCTTTTGCTCCCTCTGCCGAAGGCGCTACAACAACGGCTCTTTTGCCCCTTAACTTACCGTTTGCAACGAATGGACGCATTCTGTCAACAAGCAGCTTCATCTTCGCGGAGGGACAATACCAATACACTGGTGTGCCAAAAATTATCAAATCTGCCTCTTCCATTCGGGGATAAATCTTTTGCATCTCATCGTTTACGCAGCAAACATAATCCCCTTTTTTGCATTCACGGCAATCAACACACAGAGAAATGGTATAATCGTAGAGAAAAAGTTTCTCTGCATTATGCCCGCTTGTTCTGCTGCCTCTCAGAATCTGCTCAACTAACAGGTCAGTATTACCCTCTCTTCTGGGGCTGCCAACCAAGGCTAAAATTTTCATGCCAGTTGCCTTTACTCTTTGAAGAATCTCCGCACATCAATAAGCTCTTTCATCGTGTTAAGAGTAAACCACATTCCATGGTACGTGTACCCCTGAAGCATCTTCTTGTCCGCCAACCGCTGCATAGCAGTGAACTCAAAGTCACCCTTGTCCGGAAACAGCTTCTCCACCACACTCTTCTTGAACACATAATGACCCGTGCTAACATAAAAGTCAAGAGTTTCCCTATGCTGAAACCTGATAACATCAATGCCATTCGCAAGCGTAACCTTCCCAAACGGTATCTGCGGCTTCGCCAACAGTATTCCTGCTCCTTTACCAGCGTAGTCAAAAAGTTCGTTTGGATCATAAAAAACAAGGTCATCAACATTCATAACATAGGCTACTTTTCCTTTAATCTGCTCAAACGCTTTTTTGGTGGCGCCTCCAGTGCCCAAAATATCTTCTTCCAATGAATAAGCAACTGGCTGTTTCGTGAGGTCTTTTCTGTTGGATGCCACAATTATGTTCTCGAAATCGTGAGAACGAAGCCACTCTATCTGATGGTCAATCAACGTGCTCTTGTTTATTTTCAGGAGCGGTTTTGGAACCCAAGTTGCGGGTTTCAGTCTCCATCCTTCTCCTCCAGCTAAGATTATCGCCTCTCTCAAACGAGTTCACCCCTAACTTTCTTGTTTATGAAATCCTTTTTCTCAAAGATATATGTTTAGTAAAGCCAAACATTGTGAATGTTTATAAGAATCTCTACCTCTAGTATTTTTCACCAAAGATCAGAAAGGATGTGAAATTGTGCCATCACACGGTTCATTATCTAAGGCGGGCAAAGTCCGATCCATAACTCCTAAAGTAGACGCAAGAGAACGACACTCTACGGCTCCAAGAGTTAACAATCGAAGTTCTTACTATAAACGTTTCATCTTAAGCCGAGAAAGCGGACAGTATAAACCAGGTCAAAGACGCAGAAGAAGACGCAGATAATTGCTTTCCAAACTTTCCTAGAAAACCATTTACAATTTATACTGATTGTCACGTTTCCTTTTTCTACAAACATCTGTCATACTGTTTCGCAGAACCTTTAAACTCTAGAAAACAAAGTGTTTCTTCGGTGGAAAAATATGGTTCTGCCCGCTAAAATCTTCGAAATCAAAGAAGAAATCAATTTTGGTTTGATAATTCAAAAGCTGAAAGACTTCCGTGAAGAAGAAAACTGCGAAAAAAGTGACGAAGAAACAGTGAATCTGGTAACAGAAATTTTGGACCTTAACCTAAAAGATAACCTGATATCTGGAGTTTTCAGCGCAGATTTTATGCGAAGAAGTTACTACAGGCGCAAGTTAATTGAGAACCCTGCTACTGAAGAAGCCACTTTCTGGGTAACCCAATTCAAGAACCGAAACTTCCTGATTGTGGTTGCACCCTCTGTGGCTCGTGGAGTCAAAAAGCTGTTGACGAATCACGTGGCTAACAAGCTCAGCAAGATTCTTTTTATAACGCCAAGAGCGATAGTGGAGACGAAGATTCTCAATGAAACGCTTAAGGAGCTTCATGAGTCAAACCCGCAGGCAACACGCCTCATATGGTTTGACCAAATTGACATACCCGGAGTGGAGAAGCTTTGTTTAGCTGGATCAGACCTCGTTGACACTCAACTCTACCAAGACTATCTAGCCCATGGACAGATATGGTACGTAGTTTTTGAGGCACAGAAACGTGGGCTTACAATGGGAATCACACGAAACAGCGTGGTGACACTATTCAGCAAAAGCACAAAAGACGAACTCATCAACTATATCCGTGAAGACCTCTTGACGCTAATCGAGTAACATGTCAATCACATTATCGTTTTTCATCTTTTCATAGAGTAAACTCTATCTCGCCACCGCTGGTTCCAACTCTTCCACCCTGTCTTCACAAGCTGCTCCCGGAGACGAGGCTTCTCCGCAACCCATTCCAGAAACGTGTTGAAGCTTCGTTTTCCCTTCAGAAGCTCAAAGTTTACTCCAACCTCTTTACACCAGTTACCGAAGCTTCTTTCAACCATCTCCTGAAGTTCACCGGTAACTTCTATTTCCTCAACTCTGAATCCCCGATTTCTCAAGTACTTACGTATACTAGAAAGAACATAACCGGAACAGACCCTGAAAACGGTCTCCCTGTCAGGTTGCATCACCTCAACGATCTCCTCTGCAATCTTCACAGAATCATCCAGATACCGTTTATTATGGAAATGCGGAGACTGAAAAGAGGAAACAGGAATCCGACGTTCCATATACCTGCGATCTGGAAGCTTCAGAGCACCTATCACTACACCCAAAATTAGGTCACCCCAACCAGAGTCATCGATCAAAATCTCCTTTCGGTACAGAAATCTATCCACATCTACAACCTACCTGAAAGATTAACCGAACTGTGGTTCCCTAAAAAAGAATGGAAGTAACCATGTAAAAAACTTGCCTTTGCGAACGTTTTTACTTGTTAACTGGACATAACGGCAGAACTATTCTTCTATAGACTTCGTTCAAAACTTCCGCCAAGCCAGCGTAAATGGCACTTGCTCCACAAATTATGCCTTCATATCCAGCTATCATCGCTATGTCTGCATTGCCAGTTAATCTCACAAGCGTCAACAAAAAGAACAGCACAGTTAAGCTGCCGAAGACAAACTGTAATGCACGATTCTTTTTCAGTGTACCAAAGAACATCAGCAAAGTAAACATCCCCCACATAAAGAAGTATGCAGCCATAGCCGCGTCTGTAGCAGCTGCAACTGCAGGAGAAAAGATTGTGACATTGGGGAGCAGTATTAGGATAACGAGGGACCACCAGAATAAGCCGTAAGAACTGAACGCAAGGGTACCAAAAGTGTTGCCCTTCTTGTACTCCATTACTCCAGCGATCACCTGAGCTAATCCACCATACACCAGCCCCATAGCCAGTATCATGCTGCCCAATGGATAGAAGCCTGCGTTGTGAAGATTCAGCAACACTGTTGTCATTCCAAAACCAAATAGCCCCAGAGGAGCTGGATTCGCTAGTTTGTCACCCATTATCATTCCACGGTCAATCGGATTTTTTTTTACTGAGATTTGCGGCATATAAATCTTCGTCAAAAGTTAGAAAACTATTGTATGGGCTGATGCCTTTTTTATAGTCTAACTTTGCGTGTGCATGAAGCATTTGTAACTATCTTCATAAAAGACGGTTATACAATGGAATAGGAATATGTAATAGCTTTAGGTGTCAAAGATGAAGCGGAAACGACGCTATAAACGCGGGTATCCAGTGGCGGTTCTTGTGGGTTTCGAAGATGACCATGCGGTATTGTGGCGGATATTCAGTCGTGTTGTAAAGCGGTCTCTTAGGTTGGAGCTTGACGGAAAGAGAACAGATGAGAAGGTTCTCTACAACTTTCATGAATCAGTTGTTTCTGCGCTGAAACCAGTGCTCAAAGAAGGAGTACGAAGTGTCGTTGTCGCAGCTCCAGTGAGAACAACATATACACAAGAATTTCTGGAGCACATACGAAAACGTCATAGATATCTAATTCAATCCAAGAGCCCAAACCGTGCAAACTTTGCTGAGATAATCGGCTCCGCAGATGACCGCATCAAGGTGGCTGAACTGGTGAAAACCAAAGAATTCACCAACCTGATCGCAGAAACAACTTCAGAAGAAGCCGACCAAGTTGTTAACCGTTTAGAAAAGCATCTTTACGGCAACAGCAACAACTCGTTTGTCCTATATTCGCTAAAAGAAATCGAAGACATTGTTTACAGCCGAAAAAAAGGCAGCGAATTAAAAACAGAATACCTGCTGCTCACGGACAAGTATCTAATCGACAGCAAAAGCAAGAACAGAATTCACAGGTTATTACAGATTTCAAAGAATAAACAAGTGAACACAAGAATAGTCAACGCGGAAACTCCGGCAGGCACCCGAATCAGCCAATTCGGAGGCATAGTTTTCTTTGCCACTTCAAACAAGCAACGGACAGATTGAATTTCAAATTTGAAAAACAGCTGCAAACGCTTAATCGACAAACTCTGCTTTGATTAATGTAACATTTTCTAGTGGTCTGTAATTTGAAGCTACATCGACGTCTACTTTTGCGATTTGGTCAACAACATTCATTCCTTCGATTACTTTGCCAAAAACGGGATAGTTCTCATCAAAGTCTTTGTTGCTGTTGTTTACAACATTGATGAAGAATTGGCTACTTCCCGAGTTTGGAGCACCAGTGTTTGCCATTGCTATGGTGCCTCTTTCGTTCTTGTTGTTGTCCGTGAATTCATCTGGTATGCTGGGTATTGAGGAGTCTCCATAACCTGTTCCCGTGGGGTCTCCGCCCTGAATCATAAAATCATCCTTTACTCTGTGAAAAATCGTGCCATCATATACCCCTTGTTGAACCAGTTTCTTGAAATTTTCTGTTGTAATTGGCATGTCATTCCTTAACTCAATCAAGATGTCGCCCATGCTAGTAGTAAGCAGAACCTTGTTGCTGCTGGGAACATTCTCGTTTGAAGCGTTATTGCCTAACATAGTATACGCCACTATAATCACTGCTACAGCAACCAACAAAGCTACAATCAATATTAGTTTTTTGTTACTTTTCTTTTTACGTGGTCTACGTCTACGAGATTTACTGGGGCTCATAAACAAAAGATTATGGCAATCATCAATTTAAGTTTAAATTAATAACTGGGACCTTTTAGTCTGTTCTTCAGCAGTGCGACACGCTGTTTGTTAAATAGCATTTTCATCATTACCCTGAAGGAGCAGTCACGAATGAAGCATTGTGAAAGCCTTGAGAACTGCGCATTATTTAGGAAATACAAAAGTGATGAAAATAAAAAATATGCTTTGATAGGATTTATTAGAGCATATTGTAAGGGCGATAAGCAAGCTGAATGTGTTCGCAAAAAATTAAGCAAAGCACTCGGAGGTTCTGATAAAATCCCTACAAATATGATGCCTAGTGGGCTGCCAGTGTTTGGAACCATGAAAGATGATTGGCCTGCTGAAGTGAAAGCGCTTCTGTAAAAGAGCTATGCTACGTTAGAGTCCTAGTTCTTCTTCAACTTCTTCTTTTCCGTGCTTTAACTCCTCAACCTGCTCTGCATCTTCTCTTAACAGCAAAGTCTGAAATTCGCCCACATGTGTTTTCTCTTCCTTTGCCACATCCAACAGCACTTCACGGATCGCCTCATTTTCAGTTGCCGCCGCCAACTGTTCATATAACGTCACAGCATCCAACTCTGCGATAATCGCTAGTCTCAAAATCTCACGATCAAGAATTTTCTTCCCTACTTTTTCGATTTTAATCGGCTTTTCTGCCAACATACTTCTATCCACTCCTCTATCTACTGTTATATACAATACTTCATAACATTTGCGTATAGTTTCACTACTAATGTTGCCCAGAACGCACACTGATGTTACTACAAAAGGCAAGTTGCTGCAGATCAGCTCCAAACTACGTTAAATAGTTATTCAGGCAACATTTACTAACTGCTACGTAACCACTCTCTAATGAGGTCCTGTGATTGGTCAATAAACCATTAGTTTCAATTGTGTCAGCAGGATTATCCAAGTTTGGGCGACTGGACGGCATGTACTGCAGAGAACTTTTCGCAGAAGCAGCAAAAGAGGCTTATGATAGATGCCCTAATCTGAACCCGATAAAAGACATCGAGGCTCTTTTCGTGGGTCACATGGGCGAATCCTACGAGCATCAAGGACACACCGGACCCACATTAGCTGACTGGGCTGGCCTGCTGCCAAAACCTGCAATAAGAATTGAATCCGCCTGCGCCTCATCAGGAGCTGCCCTAAGAACCGGAATCCTAGCTATACTTTCTGGCATGCACAAGGTCGTGATGGTTGGCGGAGTGGAAAAAATGACTCATCGAACAACAGCTGAGGTAACAGAGTTTCTAGCTATGGCCTCTGATATGCCATTCGAACAGTGGCATGGAATAACTTTTCCGGGACTGTATGCCCTCATAGCTACGGCTCACATGCACAAGTACGGCACAACCGAAGAACAGATGGCTCAAGTGGCAGTGAAGAACCATCACAACGGAACCTTGAATCCAAAGGCCCACATGCAGAAAGAAATAACTGTGGAAAAAGCTATGGCATCAAAGGTTATTGCATGGCCCCTAAAACTTTATGATTGCTCCCTGATAACCGACGGAGCCAGCTGCCTAATCTTGACTCGTCCAGACCTTGCCAAAAAATTCACTGATGCACCCGTTCACGTTATCGGTTCTGGACAGGCTAGCGACGCCATTGGTCTTTATGAGAGAGAAGAACTTACGACGCTTAAAGCTGCTAGACTTGCGGGGCAAGAGGCTTACAGGATGGCTGGCGTAGAGCCGAAAGATTTGGATGTTGCAGAGGTTCATGACTGCTTCACCATCGCCGAAATTATAGCCTACGAAGACCTCGGTTTCTGTGATTCTGGAAAAGGCGGAAACCTGATAGATGAAGGGACAACTGAGCTTGGAGGGAAGCTTCCCGTTAATCCAAGTGGAGGATTAAAATCGAAGGGGCATCCTGTTGGGGCAACTGGAACCGCTCAAGCCTACGAAATTTACTTACAACTCACAGGACAAGCTGAAGAGAGGCAGGTGAAGGGTGCTGAGATAGGCTTAAGCCACAACGTTGGAGGCTCCGGAGCCACATCTAGCGTGCACATTTACCGGAGGAATTAAAAATGTCTGATAACACTTTCCCTTTCACAGTATCAAGTTTCTACAAGTTTGTAAGCGAAAAGCGGCTAATGGCAGCCAAGTGCAATGAATGCGGAACTGTGCTTCTACCACCAAAACCAATGTGCACCAAATGTCTTTCCACAAATCTACAGTGGATAGAACTTGAAGGTGCCGGAAAACTGCTCAGTTACACAGTCATCTACATTGCACCAGAGCAGTTTCAGTCTATAACACCCTACACTGTTGGCATCATAGAATTAAAGAACGGTCTTCGGTTACCCGGAATGATTCGTGATGTAAACGCTGAAGGAATCAGAGTGGGAATGAACCTAAAAATTGACTTTGACACGTTAACATCCTCCCAATGGCCTGCATGGCCCAGATACTTCTTTCGACCCCTCTAAACTACTTCATAGTATTATGCCGTTTTAGTTTAGAGTTCAGAACATCATACTTAGATAGGACTATGATATTCACTATTTTCACTGTTAAGTTTCTGTATTAGAATTGGTATGTCGTTAGCTGAAGAGGCTATGTAGTGAGCACCAGAGCAGGTTAACTCTTCTATGGACGAAAGACCCGTCGTCACTCCCACAGCGAGAACATTAAGTTGGATAGCACATTCAATATCTTTAACGCTGTCTCCCACTAACACAGCTTCCTGAGACCTAACTTTCAAAGCATCCAATGCAGCCTCCAGATGTTTAGGATGGGGCTTAACCTCAAAAACAGAATCCCGCGTGATCACAGCATCAAAAAACTGTTCAAGATGGAAGCGCTTAAGAATGTAGCTTGTCGCCTTTTCGCTGCTTATAGTACACAAAGCAATTTCCAGTTTCATGTCCCTCAATGCCTTTAGGGTCTCCGGTATATCCGCGAAAATTTTGGCTGTTCTGGCAGCTTCCAACTCGAAATCCTCCACGACAGAAAATATCATATCCTTGATTTTCGCGAACTCCTGTTTTTCCATTCCTTTTGCTGTAAGGTATTTTTTCACCTTCACTAGCATGTCAAAGGCGGTTTCGTTAAGCGAGAAAAGAGAGCGGGAGAAGCCTCGTTGGGTGAGGAGGCTTACGATCTTAGTCCTGCAAGCTTTGATGTCTAGGTTAAATTCTTTGAGAGTTCCATCGAGGTCGAAAATCACTGCTTTGATCATGAATGTTAAGCGTCCTTTTTTTGCTTTAAAAGATTCTGTTTGCTTCGTAAAATTGCTTTTGGTTTCGGAAAGTAACATACCAACTTCGTCACGTAAAGTCGGAGGCAAAAAACACAAACGATATCTAAAAGGCAGCGGAACTTATTTTTTATTCATATTCTCTGTTCGTAAATGCTTTTTGTGGGCTCAATAGAGAAGTTATGTGAATGTGGTTGCTGTGCGTCTAAAACTGATGTTGTTTGCCGGCGTTCTGGTTATTGTGGGTCTAGCATTATTTTTTTACGGTACATCTATGAGCAATCATGTGCTGAACCCAGAAAGTCTTATCTCAGGAACACATCTTGTGGTGTTAGGAATTTTTCTTGGCATAACGGGTTTTCTGATCCTGATGTTGCAGATATTTCAGCGTCACTCACTCATCTACTGAACTGCTAACAGAGTTTTTACTTGTTGATCATAAGGTTATCTTTGGCTGACATTATTGCCGATATGTATTTAAGAACCTATCACCGATATGTTCAGCCGAACATAACAGGGTGATTACATGAAAAAAATCAAAATCTCCAAAACTGGAATAAGCAAAATACTAGCAGCAGCAATTGTTGCTATTATCGCTGTTGCGGCAATAGGCGGTTTATGGTACTATACAACCCTTAGTTCAGAGACGACTGTCTTGAAGGTTTTCTGTGCAGGTAGTTTGACACTTCCCTTTGAGGATATCGAAGCCCAATTCGAAGCAGACCATCCAAATGTTGATGTACAATTGGAGCCAGGCGGCAGCGTCACCCGCGTCCAGAAGATCACGGAACTTGGCGAAGAATGCGATGTACTTGCGTCTGCAGATTACAGTCTGATACCCAGCATGATGATGACGGCGGAATCAGACTACACTGATTGGTACATAATATTTGCTGTTAACAGAATGACACTAGCATATACGGATAACAGCAGATACGCTGATGAGATAACCGCAGATAACTGGTACGAAATCCTTAGAAGAAGCGATGTGAAGTGGGGTTTCTCTGATCCCAACCTTGACCCCTGTGGATACCGGTCTCCAATGGTTATACAGCTTGCCGAATTTGAATATGGAGACAACATGATCTTTGAAGATTTAATCGAGGCTAATTCGGACATCACAGTTTCGGGGGACGGTGGCACCTACCTTATCGACGCTAATATGACTGACTTGAATCCTAACACAGATAGGCTGATGATCAGAGAGAAGTCAGTTGATTTAGTTTCATTTGTGCAGGAAGGCGGCTTAGACTACGCTTTTGAATACTCAAGTGTAGCTAAGCAACACGGTCTAGAATATTTAGAATTACCTGTAACTATCGATTTGAGCTCGGTAGACTATGAAGACCTCTACAAAACTGTGAAAATTCAGAAAACCACAACAACCAGCACTGGAGCACCAATTGTTTACGGTTTAACCATACCCAATAATGCTCCGAATCCAACTCTTGCTGAAGAATTCGTAAAATACATCATAAACGAATCTGGCCAAACAGTGTTTAACAACAATGGACAACCACCTGTCGTACCAGCAGTAACAAATGACATAAACAAGATTCCTGAAAGTCTTAAACCATATGTTGTGCCGTAAAACATGATGACCAAAAAAGCTTTAACAGGAGCAAAACGTCACTCACTCTCCCTGATTTTTTTGTTCATAGGTTCTCTTCTAATTCTGTTTACGATACTAACGCTTTTTAACATGATTTTTCGGCAGCTTGTATTTGACACAAAGGGTCTTCTGGAAGCGGCTGCTGACCCAGTGGTGGTTGAGTCCATTGTTTTAACGTTATATTGTTCCTTTTTGGCTACTTTGATTGCGGCAATTCTGGGGACTCCTTTAGCTTACGTTCTTGCGAGACACGATTTTCCTGGAAAGACTATTGTTGAATCGGTTATAGATGTGCCAGTGATAATACCTCACAGCGTCGCCGGAATAGCATTGTATGCACTATTTATGAGCAGAAGTCCTGTAGGAGAAGCCTTCAGCAACATCGGCATCATCTTTGAAGATTCCATTTGGGGCATCGTAGTAGCGATGCTTTTTGTAAGCGCCCCATTCTATGTAAACGCAGCCAAGGAAGGTTTTCAAAGTATCAATCCACGCCTCGAACGTGTCGCCAGAACCCTAGGTGCCAGCCAGTGGAAGTCCTTCTACAAGATAACGTTGCCCTTAGCTGTTCGCCACCTTTTTTCAGGGGCTGTGATGGCGTGGGCTCGGGGTATAAGCGAGTTCGGTGCCGTGATAATGATAGCATTCTACCCAATGGTTGCTCCCGTTTTAATATTTTATAGATTCACTACCCATGGTCTACAAGGCTCTCAGCCCATAGCCGTTCTCTTAATACTCATCTGTATCGTCATTTTCGTCATTCTACGCACAACTGCAAGATACTGGGAGAAGAAAAAATGATTACTCTCGAGAATGTTAGCCACGAATGGGACGATTTCTCCCTGAAAAACGTGTCTTTCAGCGTAAACAAAGGAGAACATTTCATTATCCTCGGGCCTACAGCTGCTGGAAAAACATTAATTCTCGAAACAATCGCTGGATTCTACATTCCGCGAAAAGGAAAAATCTTGCTGAATGGAAAAAACATCACACATATCCCACCAGAGAAACGCAACATTGGTTTCGTTTACCAAGACTACTCATTGTTTCCCCATATGACTGTAAAAGAAAATGTGTCCTTCGGACTGAAAATGCAGAAGCGTCCAAAAAAAGAAATTGAAACTAAAGTTCAAGACATCATGGATTCCATGGGTATCACCTATCTGCAGAATAGGCTGCCTTCTACTCTATCTGGTGGAGAACAACAACGGGTGGCTCTAGCCCGCTCGCTTGTAATAGACCCTGAAATTCTGCTCTTGGATGAACCTTTAAGCGCTCTGGACCCCAGAACCCGAGAATCGCTGAGGGAAGAACTTAAAAGAATCCATGAAGTGCGAAACACGACAACAATCCATGTCACCCATGACCAAGATGAGGCTTTAGCGTTGGCTGATCGGATAGGCGTGATAATGGATGGGAAACTTGTTCAAGTTGACACGCCATACACGGTGTTTAATGAGCCTGTAACGGAGGAGATCGCAACTTTTGTTGGCGTGGAAAACGTTATCAGAGGAAAGATAATCTCCAACGAAGACGGCGTGGTTGTGGTGGAAACTGGAAACTTCCAGATACGGGCTCTTTCAAACCTTAAGGAAGGCGAAGTGAACGTGTTTATCCGTCCGGAAAACATAATTTTATCCAAGGTTAAATTGGAAAGCAGCGCACGAAACAGCATCAGTGGAAAGATATCTAAGATAAACCAGTTTGGAGCAACTTTCCGAATATACATAGATAATGGTCTCTCAGCTTTAGTGACAAAACATGCTATAGAAGAGCTGGGACTAAATGTTGGAAAAAACGTGTACGCTTCATTCAAGGCAACAGCTATACATCTGATAAAGACATGAAAGACAGGTTTCGTTTTTCCATTGTTTTTATATGGTTAACATCTTATAATTACTGTTGAAGCCCATGCTCACTCAAAACAAGCATAAACTTCTGTTCAAACTCTGGCTTGAATACAAAGGAGAACCATTAATAGGAAAAGGCGGAGCAGAAATCCTAGAAACCATCAAACAAGTAGAATCCATTTCAAAAGCAGCAAAGAAGACTGGAATGTCCTATCGGTACGTCTGGAATTATCTGGCGAAACTGGAAAGAAATTTAGGTGAACCGGTGGTGAAAACCTTCAAGGGCGGCAGCAAAGGTGGAGGAGGAGCTGTTCTCACAAACCTAGGAACAAAATTGCTGAATGAATACCATAGAGCTGAATGCTACATGAGTGAAATAATGGGTGACAAAACACACTGGGAGGATGTTGGATTGAAAATAAGTGCACGAAACCAACTAAAGGGAACAGTTCAGAAAGTTGAAAAGGGCATAATAACCGCGAAAGTCAAAATCAAAATTGAAACACCTGCTGTAATAACGGCGATCATATCCAAAGAAGCCGTCGAAGAACTCGGCGTAAAAGCTGGAGACAGCATTGAAGCCGTAATCAAGGCAACTGAGGTAATGATTGCAAAAGAAAAATGAACCACACCGTTACTGTAGCATGCTGATTTCTAGCGGAGCGGATACAAAAGCATCAACACAATTCCCTCAAAGTTAACGAAAACAGTTTCTATGTCTAGCGATAATGTTTTTACTCTAACTGATCTATCTTTTATTGCTAGGAGAGGATGTGACGTGAAGGTTTTTAATGAGAACTTTGTTTTTTCGACCAAGGGCGAAATAGATTTTATGGACCTAACAGGGAAGGTTCACGAGGTTGTGAGGAAGTCCGGAATCAAAAACGGGTTGATTCACGTTTTTGCTCCCCACGCTACTGGAATACTCATTTTAACCGAACACGAACCAAGTCTAGACAGGGACATTAAAGATTTTCTGGAAAAAATTATTCCGAAACATGGCGGCTACAGGCATCCATCAAACGCCCACGCCCATCTCAGATCGATGCTTCTGAGCCCAGACAAAACCTTGCCTATCATAGACGGTGAGGCGATTTTTGGCACTTGGCAGTCCCTAGTTTTCGTGGAAACTGACGTCTACCCCAGACGAAGAACAATCATCATGCAGGCCATCGGCGAGTGAACTGAACAAATAGCTGAAGATTTGTTTCACTATTTTCCAGTCTATCTTACTTTTGATGTAGCATTTAGTGTACACACCTTTTTTGTCCCAGTCAATCATTTCCTTTTCTTCTACTTGAAAGGCGTATCTATGTCAGAGATTCACGTTTAGTTTCGAAGCTTATATACCACCCAGAAATGCAAGAATTCTCTCTTTGTTTGAGGTCCTAACAGTGCCTAAAGCCTATTTTCTTCGAAGATTTTTCTTATAAAAACGTGATTTTGGTCATTTCATACCGCAAATTTTTGCCATTTTATCTCCATTTTCTAACAAATTCTGAAAAACTAACTACTCCGGAGCTATTACGATTTTTTGTTAAATGAAACGAAACAGAACGAAAGATAAAAACATTTACATTTATAGTGTAAATTTGGGACAGTTAACTGGCTGTTTTGGCATTTTTTGGTTTTTGTGCAAGGTTCCTCAGTTTTTAACGTTGAATTGAACCAGAAAAACGTGTTGAGGAAAAACGAAAAACGACGAAACACTCTGGCTTTAAAGCTGAGGCGAAAAATAGTGGCTTACCAAAAATTCGAGTGATGAAAGATGCTGTTATCCATGTCCGAGCGTTGAATTAATCAAAAGCAAGCGTAACGTTGACATTCGCCATGCTATGCAATGTCTAGTCTAAAAAAGGGGTATATTTGGGATGAGAAAAATTATGTATGTGTTTGGGTTTTTTGTTGAAAACTCTGCTTCGTTCTTTTTTTTGGCGTATTTGTCTATTCGAGTTATTCTTATTTCTTCACTTTAGGGTTTTTTCCGTTCTTTATCTTTTCTTTATGCTTGCTTGTTTTTATAGGAGTATTTTTACCCAAAATCAAGGAGTTCTTTCAGCAACAGACGATGCAAAGCTAACGATAATCAAGATATACAACGCTAAACTCTTTTTTCTTAAAGAATATGATATTCCAGCCGTCCTTTTTCATAAAACAGTGTAAGCTGGTTAAGTGAGTGAAACTGAGGTAGAGCCTTTATATGTCTATAGATAAATAATCGTAATACGGCGTGGAAACGGATACCGAGTGACAGACGTTTTGGATAATGATTAGAATAGCCGTTGGTGAAGTAGCAATAATATTTGCTCTTCTAATGTATATTTTGCAATTGAAATCTTTGATTAGACCAATTTCTGCGGTGTCATCGGCTGGAATGTTTTCTGCAATTGCCGTGCTGCTCTTGTCTATTGTTAAAAAAAAGTACACAAACAACCACCAATAGCGGCAAAACAATCTCTTAGCATTTGAGTGCATTGTTGACAAAATATTGCTTCAATGAACAGTTTAACAAAACTATGTTTCTCCCCCTTTTCGTTTTTTACTTCAGTTTATCTCTGGAGAAATCTAAGTTGTTTCTACATTCATATTAGGAGACAAATACTGGAAAAAATCTTATATTATTTAATACAAAATAATTTTAAGAAATAGGGTTTGCTGAGGCTCCTGCACGGGTAGTTTAATATAGGAAAGAACAACAGATGAACAACCCTCTGCTATTACCGCTTTGGTTAGTTTCATCTTCCGTGCTTGAGCCGTCTCAGCCCCTATTCCTCCGATGTTTTACTCCCCAATAAAAAAAAGGGAGGGAAAATTTTGGGTTATTTTTGTTTTCTGAGTGCCAAGTAACTGACTATGCCTATGATGATGGCTATTGCAACTGTTGCTATGATGACTAGGTCTATTGTTAGGTATGATGGTATTTCTGGAATATCTGGCATTTCTGGGTATGCTGGCATATGGTTCACAGTCTCTTGCGCTACTTCTGAAGCTGTTGGAACGTCTGGGTATGCTGGAAGCCTGTTCACTGTGGTTTGGGCAATCTCTTCTGCTGTTGGAACATCTGGATATGCTGCCGGCGCTTGGTCTACACCAAACGTGGTTGTTGCTTGTGAGGGGTAGTATGATTTGGAGCCTTCGAACGCCGCAGTGACATGGTACTCGCCGACAACGCTGGGAGCCCACATGTGGCTAAACACACCATTTCTATCGCTTGTAACAGTGACTGAGTACCATTCGCCATTAGGATCAAGGATCTTCAAAAATACGTCAACACCTTCAACATCAGCTGGACACTCAAACTGCTTGTATACGTACTTCATCCAATCGACCATGCTATCATCAGACACTGCTGGAACTCCATTCGGGAATCGCAATTTCAGGTCTGATGACTCCGTGCCAGGAGAAACATCCATTACCGTGCCATCTATCAGCACACTACTTCCCAGCGGTACAACATTATCTTTGATCGAGACTGTGATTTTGCTTGGTCCCTTACCTATGGCGACTACCATCTGGGAGTATGTGTCCATCATCGCTATTATGCTGTCTCCGATTATTGCACGTCCTCCCCAGTGGGTGGTACGCAGCAAGCCATCTGCTCTCCATATCTCCTCACCCGTCTCTAGGTCGAGGCATAACATGGGAGCACCGCGAGGCAGAGGATTAAGAGAAGAGTGTTCTGCATGTGCCGTGTAAAGTTTTCCGTCGCTGATGAATAGTATACGTTGCCACCAATTATTGGTGAACAAGTATTCTTGGTAGGGGTCGTTTGCTTTGTAGGTCCAAACGGTTTTTCCTGTCTCTAGGCTACGGCAGTATATTATTCCGCCAACACCGGTTGAGTAGAGGTATTTATCAGTGAAGAGCCATTCGTGCTCCATGTTACCCCAGCCGTAAGCGTCTAAGTAAATTTCTGAGTCAGTGGTCCATAGATGTTCGCCGTTGTCGAGGCTGAAAGCATAGAATTTTCTTTGTTCTTTTACCCACAATGCGACAACGCCGCCTTCACCATAATCAGTGCCACCGGCCCATTGTATGGCGAGCCTGCCAGCTGACCAACTAGAGGGTGTGTTCTAAGTTCTATTAAACAGTAGCGTTCCTTCTTCTCCTTTCTTTATACTTAAAGCCCACACTATCAATTCGGTTTTGTCGGAGGATATGCTATAGCCCATTACCCTATCATCAGCCATATGCGATATAGTCGGTACAGGCGGTCCTCCAAACATACCAACCGCGCCAGGTAAACTTGGAATTGATACATTCCACTGGTATCCTTGGTTTCCGTCAAGCACATTACTGACCATTTCCTCCTCCCAACTGCCGATATCTAGCGATCTTTGTTGTCCACATACAGTTGAGTTCCACATAGCCAACCAACCGACACCTATTGTAGGCATGAGTATTTCACCGCTTGGTCCGAAACCAGCTACTCCTCCAAACATTCCGAAGCTGCCCGAAATGTTCTCGATGCCGTACGCCCACTCTCCATTGAATGGATCATATGCATCCCACCTGCCACTAGTTGATGATGTGTCCCATAGATAGCTGTAAGCGCCGTGATAGTTGAATGATTGGAAAGCGAATGTTTGGCCGAAAGATAGTATAGTGTTGTTTCTGAACCACAGCTCTTCCCCGGTATGCAGATCAACTGCAACAATTCCACGCTGTTCAAATAGGGGAGGAATGCTCTCGTATCTATTGTAATAGAGTATTCCGTTGAGGATTACTGGTTCAGGCCATTTGCCTTCGTACGCGTCTCCTGTTTCTGCGCCTACAACACCCGTATCTCCTCCCATCAGACCTCCTGTTGTTAATTGTTTAGCCCATAGTATATGGGGAGCTTCTGGTGCGTCATTGTAAGGAGCTAAAAGATTGGGGTTACCCATGGCGTGCCATTGCCCTGCAATCGTGTACCATTCTCTAAGCTGAGCGTCTATTGGACGAGTCCAGTATTCGCTGGGAAGCGAGTGACCAGGATAGTAGGCTGTTGGTTCCTCTTGGACGACAAGTTCGACTACTTCGCTGTCGCTGGCGTCCATTATAGTACCTGCCATGTACATCTCGCCAGTATCAAAACTGTAGTAAGTCCATTTGAGCTCCTGTTCGGGGAAGTGTGACTGCAGAAGATAGCTTCCCATTTGGTCAGGCGTATATACGAGGCCTGTTCCTCCTGTTGAGTCGGTGTTAACTGGTCCCAAAGTGTCAGTGGTTCCATCAGGCTTTTCAATGGTTACAGTCAGACCCTCCCAATACATAGAAACATGTCCTAATGCTTGGAATATTCCCAGGTGAAGCAGCACTGTTTGGCCTTTACCTACTGGGTTAGGGATAGCACCGAGGAATACAGCGGTTTCATCGTGAATAGGCTCCTGTGCTGTGGCAGCTGGCAAAACAACAAGAATTGCAGATATTGTTAACAATAGAATTAAAGCGATAGTAGATAGTTTTGTTTTACAATATAGTTTTTCCAATTTTTTTATTTCCTTTTTTATTTTTTTTGTTGAGTTTTGGTTGCCTTCAGCAGCTGAATTGAAAGAGACTAAACGCTAAAGGAAGGGCTAGGAATGAAGTCGAAGAAATCAGGAATTGTTGTTGTGCGGTTGCTACAAGGCAAGGTTCTAATCGTAACTTTTTCCCCTTTTTGATGGCTCTTTATGATGGTGAAGATCGCTGCTGTATGGGCCTTCACTCAACTACGATCATTTATATTTGACTTTTTGTGTTTATAAGCTTTTGCTACATATGCGTTAATTCGTCTTTTTGTTGTATTTAGAGGGTATTCTTGAAGGATATAGAAAGATAAGGAATACTTTTATTGTTAATTATAGTATAGTGGGTGGGTTGGTGATGGTTACATGCCAGAAGTTAGGGTCACGATTGACGAAAATTTGAATTCTTTTCTTGATAGGATTGTAGCGTCTGGGCTTTATCCTTCAAAAGCTGAGTTTATGCGATGTGGCATGGTTCATCTCCTCAAAGAACTTAATCTATTAGAAAAGCTCATAAACACAAACAAAAAAGCAAGCAAAACAGAAGAGGAATGGAAGAAAAGTCGCTCTCCAGAAGAATTTCATGTGTTGAGATAAAAGGGAAGCGAACCCGCGTTCACTGGAAAATATCTGAAAAACAAGAAAAACGGCACTTACGTATGCGCTGGCTGCGGAAACGAACTGTTTAGTTCAGAAACAAAATTTGATTCTGGCACAGGCTGACCCAGTTTCTGGGCTCCAGTCTCCAAGGATAACGTTGAAGAAGAAGTTGATAACCGCTTTGGAATGCACAGAACCGAAGTGACATGCAAAAAGTGTGGCGGACACCTTCGACACATCTTCGATGACAGCCCAACGCCTACGGGTCAACGTTTCTGCATAAACTCAATATCACTAAAGTTTAAGGAACAGAAAGAATGACTTTGTCAGCATCAAAAGAACAAATAATTATTTTACTGCGAACGGAATAAGGGTATCCTCTACACAGGAATGCCATAATGTTCGGTAAGGCGTAACCACCATGATAATCCCCTCAAAAGAACAGCTAAAGACGCTTCTTTCCAGAATAGATTTGCACTTTCTTTTACAGACCGTCCTTGTTTTCGCAGCATTCATTGTACCACTGGTAATTCTTTACTTCTTAGACGCGGGTTCCTTCGATTTATTGTGGAAAGGCAGAGCGCCGTACCTTCTCTTTCTCTGGTTATTCATCTTAGAGACAGCCCTTGGATGGAAAAAACTCAAAACAGAACATGCCATAGGTTGGACCAAAAAAACAGTGCTGACAGCAGTAATCATGCTTTTGCCCACATTGTACGCGGTGGGTTTGAATTTCGGTTTACATGCTGGAATCGTGGAGCTGGGAAGAGCCTTTGGTGTGCCCGCTGAACAATTTGGCGAATGGTACTTGACGCATTCTTGGCATTTCTCCTTTGAGTATATTCTCTTTGCAGTGTTCTTTATGACATCAATTTGGCTTCTGTATGGAGTTCAGGGACTAAAGACCTTTGCTATATCCTCATTCTTTATCGGAGGCGTCGGCGTCTTCTACATGATCGACACATTCTATCCCTACGGAACCTTCACGATTCTGCAATCTTTTGTTCCCGTCACGGTATCCGGAGCCAGTTCCATATTGAATGTTTTAGGGTATGGGACTCAAACATTCTTGGGCGGCGCGGACGGTCTAGGTCTCATTGTCACGGCAGCAAGCGGGAACAGCTATCGAGCCATTGTATCATGGTCTTGCGCAGGAAGCCACAGCCTCTTCCTGTACTCTTTCATGATCATGCTGTTCCTCAGGGGCACTAACATATCGCGCACAAGAAAGATAATTTACGTTGTAGTGGGTGCAGTTGGAACCTTTTTCGTCAACATCCTTAGAATTGTAGCGATTCTTGTAGCTGGAGTAAACAGCGGAGCTTCGTTAGCCACAACCTTCCACGAGTTCTATGGAGAATTCTTTTTTATTGCTTGGATGTTCATCTACCTCTCTATCATCTACCTCTTCGAAACAAGGCTTATCCACAAAATCCACAACAAAAAACAACAACACAAAACACCGTAACATCTAAAAGTGTAAATGAAGATGAGAACTTCTCAAATCGATTTACGATATGTTTCGGAGCGAAATGAAACAAAATTTAATGGAACAAAAGATGATGGCAAAGCTTGAAGTTGTGAAGAAAGAAGAAAACGAGTTTGTTGTAAAGGTGTCTGGAAGACAGGATTTAGTTAGAATAGAGGATACTTTCGCCGAAATGTTCCCTTTTGTGGCGACATCTCCCGCATAACTCCCCTCTTTTTTTGTTTGTATTAAAATCTTAAATCCTAGGTTGAGCTTCGGGTATAAAGTAGAGGGACAAATTATGCCAGTAGGTAAGGATGAATGGAATGCGGGGAGAAAGTAGGAAACCCTTCAAGTACGAATTTTAGCATTCTTAAAGACCAACCGAGACAAGGGTTTCAGCGCTAACGAAATACACAACGGCTTAGGATACAAGACGGGGTCTGGTTTTTGGGACATTCTGGCTAAA
>Ga0315550_1000453_pt1 | contig 25240 bp, 23 predicted proteins | sample SalMarSW160190MG_2_FD_203100 | JGI IMG/M metagenome (GOLD analysis project Ga0315550, IMG submission 203100) | Salt marsh sediment microbial communities from the Plum Island Ecosystem LTER, Massachusetts, United States - Salt Marsh Sediment SW1601-90 ... | reverse complement strand
GCGTGGAACACGTGACGCGTGACGCGATGGCGAGATGGCATATATTGGTACCGATTGTCGGCCCGGACTCGTGCATCCTGGAGCGCCCGATGAAGCGTCACCTCGCGTCCCGACTCCTCGTCCCCGCGGCGGTCGCGGCCCTCGCGGCCTGCGGGAGCGCCACGGCGCCGGGGAGCGCCTTCGACCCCGTCGCGACGCAGTCCACGACCCAGACGATTTTCACGCCGGTAGACAGTAACCAGGCGATCCAGAGCCTGGCGGTGCTGTCGAACAAGTTCACGCTGAGCGGGGCCCCCGTCCTCCTCGACGTCACAGGACTGATGGGGGACGGCCGGCCCAGCGCTCCGGCGGACCTCGTACGTCGGTTGCGCAGCGCGGGCATTGCGCTCGACGCGACCAACCTGACGTCGCTGTTCCCGGCCACCGTCGTCGGGAAGACCTTCGTGTACAATCCCAACACCGCCCTCTACGAGGCCAGCACCCGCACGGGCGCACCGGCCACGGGCGTGCGGTTCATCCTCTACGCCGTCGATCCGATCCTCAACACCGTCATCACGCCGCTCCAGGAGATCGGGTATCTCGATTTCGACGACCAGACGACCGCGCTGCACATCACGGCGGTCGTCGGGGGGGTGACGTACCTCGACTATGCCGTCAGCAGCTCGATCAACCAGAGCGCGAGCTTCCAGCTGAACGCGAACGGATACGTCACGGACGGCTCCCACCAGGTGAACTTCACGGTGGCCCTGAGCGCGTCGCCGAGCGGCGTGACCATCGACTACGACATCACGGCGCCCGCGAGCGGTGGAGCAATCCATCTCCAGGCGGCCGGCACGAGCAGCACGGACCTCACGACGACGCTCACGATCACCGACGGCACCGACACGACCATCCTCAAGATCACCCAAAGCGGCACCGCCCTGGATGGGACGATCACGTACAACGGCACGGTCGTGATCAATATCGCCGGGACGACGACCCAACCGACCTTCACGTCCGCGTCCGGCGCGTCGCTCACCAACGCTCAGCTCGCGGCGCTCCGGGCACTGGGCGATTTCATCGGGAACGTGTTCAATGGCTTCAACGCCCTGCTGGGCCCGGCGTTCTTCGCCTACCACCTCAGCGGTGTCTAGGCGGATCGCGCGGTTCTCCCTCGTCGCGCTCGCGACGCTCGCGGCCTGCAAGGCTCCGAGCACCTTCAAGGCACCGATTTTCATCGCGGGCCGCTCCGTGGCGACCATGGGCGACTCGCTGTTCGCCGTACCGGCGGCGAACGCGCCGGTCGTGCTCGTTCTCGATCGCGACGGCCACGTGGCCGACACGCTCGGGGCCGGCACGCTCAGCCAGCCCGTGCAAGTCCAGGCGCTCGCCGACACGTGGTTCGTCTCCGACGGCGGGGGCACGACACCGACGCTCTTCGCGTTCACCGCGGACGGACATCTGCTCCGGAAGACCTCGCTCGCCACCGCCGATCCGGCGTCGGCGCAGTTCGCGGTCCTGCCCGACGGTCGCGTGGTGGTGGAGCGTGCGGGAGGCCAGCTCGTCGCGTTGGCCGGGGATTCAAACACGATCTTCGTGCCCGTCCAGGTCGGACCCCGCCCGAGCCTGCTCGTCGGCGCGGACGGCGGGGTATTCTACGCCGCGCCCGGCAAATCCGTGGCGCTCTACAACGGGTTCGGGCACATCCGCTGGCGCGTCGATTGGCCCTGGGCGGACAGCGCGTACGTGGGCGGGGTGGCGGTGGATTCCAAGGGACGCATTCACCTGATCTCGGGCGTCGGCAATCAGAGGACGTTCATCGTCTACACCCTGGCGACGGCGTCGGGAGAGATCGTGCGCTGGTCCGCCGCGGACAGCGTGCCGACGTTCGTGGTGGATCGTCTCGGCGCGCTGACGCGCGGCGACACCACCCACTGGCGGCGCTGAGCGGCGCTAGACCCGCCCGTCGAGCATCGTGCGGATGTGGCCGGCGAGATCGGCCACCGACCACGGTTTCTGCAGGAGCGGGACACGGACGTCGGCACCGTCCGAGGTGCGGACGTCGCGATCGGTATAGCCACTCATGAACAGTACCGGGAGCATCGCACCGCGATCGCGCAGCGCCCGGTAGAGCTCCCGGCCCCCGAGATTCGGCATCACCACATCGGTCAGCACGAGCGCGATGCGCTCCGGGGCCTCCTCGTACCGTGCCAGCGCATCCCGCCCGTCCACCGCGACGATCACCTCATAGCCGAGCCGTTCCAGCACGCGGCGCGTGGTGTCGCGCAAGTGCTCCCCGTCCTCGACGAGCAGAATCGTCTCTCGCCCTCGCGGCGCGCTGCCGCGCGGGGCGGGCCCCGGCTCGGCCCGCGTCGGCGCCGCGGCACCGGGCAGATAGATCGAAACCGTGGTCCCTTGGCCCGGGGTGCTCGCGAGGTCCACGAATCCGCCGTGTTGCTTCACGAGGCCGTACACCATGGCGAGGCCGAGACCGGTGCCGACCCCGGCGGGCTTGGTGGTGAAGAAGGGATCGAACGCCTTGCCGAGCGTCTCCGCGTCCATGCCGGTCCCCGAGTCGCGCACGGTGAGCCGCGCATAGCGACCGACGGTCCCCCAACCTCGCTCCCGCACGAACGCCTCGGTGATTTCGGACGGCGCCGCCTCGATCCGCAGACTCCCGCCGCTCGGCATCGCGTCGCGCGCGTTGTTCGCGAGGTTGATGAGGATCTGGTGCAGGGCGCCGACGTCGGCCAGCACGGACCCGGCATCGGCATCGACGGCCGTCTGGATCTTCACGTGCTCGGGGATCGTGCGGCGCAGCATCGAGACGGCGTCGCCGACCACGGCCGCGAGGTCCACCGGCTCGAAGCGGAGCTCCGCCCGCCGGCTGAAGCCGAGCAGCTTGCGCACCATCGAGGCCCCGCTGCGCGCCGCGGCACCGAGCTCCGCCAGGCTCTCGCGCATGTCGGGACTCGCGTCGTCACCCAGATCGCCGACGATCAGCTCCACGTTGGCGATCATCACCGACAATAGATTGTTGAAGTCGTGCGCGATTCCACCCGTGAGCTGTCCGACCGACTCGAGTTTCTGGGCCTGGCGCAACTGGCTCTCGAGCGTGATCTCCCGCGTGACGTCGCGGGCGACGGCGACGAAGTGCGCAACGTGGCCCTCGGCGTCGCGCACGGGCGAGATCACCGATTCCTGCTGGTACAGCGAGCCGTCCTTGCGGCGATTGGTGAAGCGGCTCTGCCAAATCTCGCCCCGCGTCAGCGTGTCCCACATCATCCGGTAGAACGCGGGGCCCTGCACACCGCTCTTGAGGATACGCGGATTGCGCCCGAGCACTTCGTCGCGAGCGAAACCGGTGATGCGTTCGAAGGCGGGATTGACGTACTCGATCCGGCCCGTCGGATCGGTGATGATCACCGCCTCACCCGCCTGGGCGATCGCCTGCGCCAGCCGGGCGCGGTCCTCCTCGATCCGCTTGCGGTCGGAGATGTCCTCGAACAAGGCCACTATGCCCCGCGGCATCCCTTCGGCACCCCGGAGCACGGCCGCCGAAAGACTCACCTCGACGAGCGAGCCATCCTTGCGGCGGCGGCGCACTTCCGCCGACGGGACCGGCTCGCCGGCGAGCACGCGCGCGAAGAGGCGGTCGAACTCCGCGCGCCCCGACTCCGGCACGATGGGCAGTCGCGTGCCCTCCACCTCGGCCGCCGTCCATCCGAACATCCGTTCCGCCGCCGGATTCCAGACCTCCACGGTCCCCTGCGTGTCGGTCATCGCGATCGCGAGCGGGGAGGCATCGATCAGCGCGCTGAGCCGGCGCTGGCTCTCGTCGAAGCGCCCGACGGACCCCGCGAGCCGGCCGAACCACCACCGGAGCATGGCATACAGCGCCACGGTGGTGACGAGCACGAAGAGCCAACCCTTGTAAGTCTCGAGCCGGCGGTACGCGGCGACGTCGGGCGCGATCTGCGCGAGCAGGAGATCCGACACCGCGATCCACGCCGCCGCCGCCGCGGCGTAGGCCACGGCCACGACGAACGCCGTCCGGCGCGAGCTACCCGCTACGGGGGAGTTCGGGATGTCCGCCTCCGCGCTGGGGCTTTGGACATGCCTATCCGATCACGTGTGTGCGTGCCACGAACGGCTCAGTACTTGAGGCTCGCCTTGTCGGCGAACTCTTTGAGCAGACGCTCCTGATCCACGTCGAGGTGCTCCGGGATCTTGACCTGAATCTCCACGAACTGGTCCCCGCGCTGCCCGTGACGCTCGACGCCATGCCCTTTGATGCGGAACTTGCGCCCGGGCTGGGTGCCCGCCGGGACGCGCAGCACGACGCGGCGTCCATCGACCGTCCGGACGCGCACCTTCGTGCCGAGCACGGCCTGGGCGAGGTTGATCGGGACCGTGCAGTAGATGTCGAGCCCCTCGCGCCGGAGAAATCGATCGGGCTCGACCTCGAACGTCACGATCACATCGCCGTTCTGACCGGTCGGTTCCCGCTGCCCCTGGCCCTTGAGTCGGACGCGCGTCCCGGTATCGGTGCCGGCGGGCACGGACACCATGAGGCGCTTGTCCACCGACACGTCACCCCGGCCACCGCAGTGCGTGCACGGCGCGCTCGCGGTGCGCCCGCGCCCGCGGCACGCGGGACACGGACGACTCACCGAAAACGCCCCCTGACCGAACGTGACCTGCCCACGTCCGCCGCACTCGGCGCACGTGGAGATCTTGGCGCCGGGCGCCGCGCCCGAGCCGCCGCAGACCGGGCACGCTTCGGTCACGCTCAGCGTGACGGGCACGGAGCCGCCGCGCGCCGCCGTGCGGAACGGCACCGAGACGGTGACTTCCACGGGCTCGACCGGCTCGCCCCTGCGGCCGCGCCCGAAGATCGTCGAGAAGATGTCGCCGAGGCCACCGAACCCCTCGAAGCCCCGCGTGAAGTCGAATCCCCCGGGCGCTCCACCGCCCGCATCCGGTCGCCAGGCGCCGCCGGCACCGGGACGCGCCGTCCCGAACGCGCCGTACTTGCGCATCGTGTCGTACTGCTTGCGCTTCTCGGCGTCGGACAGCACGGCATTGGCCTCGGAGATTTCCTTGAATCGCTCCGCGGCGCCGGGGTTGTCGGGATTCGCGTCCGGATGGTATTGCTTGGCGAGCCGGCGATACGCCTTCTTGATCTCCGCGGCGCTCGCCTTCTCCCCGACGCCGAGGACCTGGTAGTAATCCTTCGAGGCCGCCACGGGACTCACGCCTCAGGGGCTCCGGAGGTGCTCGCAACGAACACCTGCACCCGCGCCGGGCGCAGCAGCTGTTCGGCGAACCGATAGCCCGGCTGGAACACCGCGGCCACCGTGTGATCGGCGGCCGCTTTGTCGGTCGGCACCGTTCCGATCGCCTCGTGCACGTTCGGGTCGAACGGCTCTCCGACCACGCCGACACGCTCCAACCCGGCACTCCCGAGTTGACGCAGGAGCTTCCGCTCGACCATCTCGACGCCGGCCACGACGTCTCCGGCCGACGTCTGCTCGGGATCGAGGTGCGCTACGCGGCCGAGGTCGTCGAGTGCGTCGAGCATCAGCGCGACGATCTCCCCCTGGGCGCGGGCGCGAAGCTCGAGACGTTCCCGAGCGCTCCGCTTGCGGAAATTGTCGAACTCCGCGGCGAGCCGCAGATGCCGGTCCTGCAGGTCGGCGAGCTCCGCGCGGAGCTCCTGGTCTACGGTGTCCGCCGTCGCCGCCGATCCGTCGGTCAACACGGCATCGTCCACCGCCGGCACGCCGGCCGCGTCGGGTCCGGAAGTCCCGGCCTTCTGGGCGGGTTCGGCAGGCGTATTCCGCGCCTGATGTTCACTCTGTCGCTTCGACATGACTCCCCACTACGTGCGTCAGATCAATGAGTTACACGGCTCTGTAAGTTAGCGCGTTCGAGCAAGTCGCGTACCCCCGACTCACGCCGGATTGGCAGGGACGGGCGCCATGCCGAGGGCCCGGCGGGCGAGATCGAGCACCCCCTGCGCCGCACGCTGGCGGACCTCGTCGCGCGCCCCCGGAAACCGGATCCGCACGGCCCGTTGGACCTCGGGCGCGGCGACACCGAGCCACACGGTGCCCACCGGCTTCTCCTCCGTGCCGCCGGTCGGCCCGGCAATCCCAGTCACGGCGAGCGCGACGTCGGCGCCGAGTCGCTCCCGCGCCCCGGCCGCCATCGCGCGCACGGCCTCCTCGCTCACGGCGCCGTGCGCCGCGAGCACTGCGGGATCGACGCCCAGCAGCGACGTCTTGAGCGCATTGCTGTAGGTGATGACCCCGCCCAGGAACACGTCCGAGGCCCCGGCGACCGCGGTCAGCCGCGCGCCGAGCAGGCCGCCGGTGCACGACTCGGCGACGGCGAGGGATTGTCCCCGTTGCGCGAGGCCGGCGAGCAGGACCGCCGCGAGATCGGTTTCGTCGTCGCCGTAGCAGTCCGCGCCGAGGAGCGGGCCGAGCCGTTCGGCGGCGCCGGTCAGGGCCCGGTCGGCCGCGTCGCCGCCGAGGCCGCCAACGGTGAGCCGCAAATCGATACCGAGGAACGACGGGAGATAGGCGAGGGTCGCCGGGCGGAGCTCCGCCTCGTGCGCACCAAGCCGATCGGCGAGCGCGGATTCGGCAACGCCGGTCGTGCGGAGCGTGCGCGAGCGGACAACCGTCCTCTCGCCCCCACGATCCAGGCGATCCGCGAGACGCGGCACCACCGCGTCCCGTACGAGGCCCCGCATCTCGTGCGGGACGCCGGGCAGGAGAATGGCGATCCCCGGATCCCCATCGAGCCAGAGCCCCGGAGCGGTACCGCGCGGATTGGGGAGCACGGTCGCGCCCCGCGGGATCTCCGCCTGGCTGCGATTGGCCGCCGGCATCGGTCCCCCGCGCCCGAGGCGGCGCCACCGCGCCTCGAGTCCCGCGAGATAGGCGGTGTCGACCTCGAGTGGGGCGTCGAAGAGCGACGCGACCGCGCGCTTGGTGATATCGTCGCGTGTGGGGCCGAGCCCACCGGTCACGATGACGAGCCCGGTCCGCTCGAGCCCGGCGCCGACGGCGGCACGAATGGACGTCTCGACGTCCGGCACGGTGGCGCGATGGACGACGCGCGCCCCGATCGCGGCGAGGGCGCGGGAGATGTCGGCGGCGTTGGTATCGATGGTGAAGCCGAGCAGGAGCTCGGTGCCGACGGTTACGACCTCAACGTCCATGGGGGGCGGGCGGCGGCGGCGAGCGCTTGAGGAGCCGCCGATACCGATACATGTAGACGCCGAGCGAGTAGACGGTCAGCACGACGGCCACGGCGAGTGTCACGGACACCAGGAATCCGTGGATCTCGTTCCACGCGCGGCCCAGCCAGCCGCGCTGCCAGCCGAACGCGTCGCGCATGTCCTTCCACGCGAACCACCCGATCGTCGCGCCGATGAAGATGTCCTGCACGATCGTCTTGAGCTTGCCGGCGCCCGCCGCCGCGATCACGACGCCCTGCCGTTTGGCGAGCATCCGGAAGAGGGTCATCAGCAGCTCGCGGCCCACGAGCAGCAAACAGACCCAGAGCGGGATGCTGCCCCACCACGGAATGGCATACTGGTGGACGCCGTAGTTCGTCATCCAGTAGATCGGGATCAGCGTCGCGATGAGGAGCAGCTTGTCGGCGAGCGGATCGAGGATTTTCCCCAGATCCGTGATCTCGTGGCGCTCGCGTGCGAGGCGGCCGTCGTAGATGTCGCTCGCGGCGGCGGCGAGGAAGACGCCGAGCGCCGCGAGTTTGGGGACCCACCCCTGGATGAAGGGCAACAGGGCGATGACCGGCGTGAGCGCAATGCGCGCCAGGGTGAGGATGTTCGGCAGCGTCCAGCGCCGTTGGGTCACTAGCTCAACGACTTCAGCACCATCTTGGCCACCGCCTTGAGCGTGTCGAAGACGCCCTCCCCGCTCACGGCCACGGATTCGAAATATGGCGCGCGTTCGATCCACATGCCGTCCACCTGCGAGACGAGGAAATCGCCGGAATGCCACGGATCGGGAGTCGGCTTCTGTTTGGCCGGCTCCTCGACGCTCCAGCCGGGATTCAGCTGGCCCTGCAGGTCCTTGATCGGGGCGGCGTTCGGCAGGTCCCGCTTGTTGTACTGCACCACGAACGGGATCTTGGTCAGGTCGTATCCGTACTGGGCCATGTTGTCGTACAGATTCTGCATCGACTCGACGTTGGCCTCCATGCGCTCGATCTGGCTGTCGGCCACGAACACCACACCGTCGACCCCTTTCAGGATCAGCTTGCGCGATGCGTTGTAGTAGACCTGGCCTGGGACGGTGTACAGGTGGAACCGCGTCTTGAAGCCACGGATCGTGCCGAGGTCGACCGGCAGGAAGTCGAAGAACAGCGTGCGCTCGGTCTCGGTCGCGAGGGAGACCATCTTCCCGCGGGTCTCCGGAGCGACCTTGCCGTAGACGTGCTCGAGATTCGTCGTCTTCCCGCCCAAGCCGGGGCCGTAATAGACCAACTTGCAGTTGATCTCGCGGGAGGCATAGTTGATCATCGACATGCGATCGGCTGCCTCCGCTCACTCACCGAAGAGTTTGTCAATTTCGTCCTCTGCCCCCTCGAGCAGGCCTCGCTGGCCGTCTCCCGACGCGAGGCGCCCGAACATCTCATCGAACACGGCCGCGAGCTCGGCGACCGTCTGTTTGACGCGCAGCCGTACGAGGCCGACGGTGGTGCGCTGATCGAAGAGGACGACCAGGATCACGCGCCGGCCGATGTCGGCCAGATACATCGACTCTTTCTCGCCCTGGTGAAAGAGCGAGGCGAACTCGGGCTCGCCGATCATCTTGGCGAGCTGATCGTTGGCGCTGAAATCCGCGGCGGTGAGCGACGCAAACGCGGTAGGATCGAACTGCAGTTGCTCTCCGGCGCTCGCGAGCAGCTGGCCGGCGCGATCGACGACGAGCGCGCACCGCGCGTTCGACTCCTGCAGGAGCCCCTGGAGCTGCGCGGTGATGCGCTGGAAATCGCTCTCTCCGAGCGACCACGTTCCGGCACCTGTCATCGGCTCCTCGCCTTACCCGAGTTTGGCTTCCATACGGCGGGCGATCATCTCGGCCCGGCGCCGGAGCATCGGCAGCCGTTCCCAGGCGATGTAGTCCCGCAACAGGCGCACCGTGTCGATGCTGGGGTGCGCGCTGAGGTATCCCAGGGCGGACAGGCGCCGCAGCGGGCGCCGGCTGAATAGTGCCCGACGGTAGCGGCTGATGGACTGCTGCGCGACCAGTGCCCCGACCACCGCCCCAGTCCCCATCGCCACCACGAGCGCTTTCGTTCGCGGACCCATCAGTCGGTCATTTCCCTCCGTGCGGCGAGCGCCTGCGCGATCGTCACGCCGTCGGCGTATTCGAGATCTCCGCCCGCCGGCAGCCCCTGCGCGATACGCGTCACGCGCACCGCCGCCCCGCTCAGCGTCTCCCGCACGTACGTCGCGGTGACCTCACCTTCCATGGAGGCGTTCGTCGCGACGATCACCTCTCGAACGCCGGAGCCGTTCGCGACTCGCGCCCGGAGGCCCTCGAGGCGCAGCTCCTCCGGCCCGATCCCGTCGAGCGGCGAGAGATGACCCCCGAGAACGTGGTAGCGCCCCCGGAACTCGCCGGTCCGCTCGATCGGGCCGATGTCCGACGCCTCTTCCACCACGCAGAGCGTGGTCGCATCGCGCCGGGGATCCGCGCAGTACTCGCACGGGTCGAGCTCACTGAGATTGCCGCACACGCCGCAGGGGCGCACGCGCCGTGCCACGGCTTCGAGTGCACGCGCCAGTCGTTCTGCGGCCCCGGCGGGTTGCTTCAACAGGAAGTACGTCAGCCGGGTCGCCGTCTTCCGGCCGATGCCGGGGAGCCGCGCGAGCTCGGCCGTGAGCTCGTCGATCGCCGACACGGGATTAGAGCGGCAGCTGGAACGGGAGCGGCAACCCACCGGTCGCCTTGCGCAGCTCCTCCCGGTACATCTCCTCCGCCCGCCGCTGCGCATCGGCGACCGCGGCGAGCACGAGATCTTCGAGCATCTCCACGTCACCGTCGGCGGTCACGCTCGGATCGATGTGAATCGCCCGTACGACGCCGCGCCCGTCGACGGTGGCGGTCACCATCCCGCCGCCGGCCGAGCCGCTCACCTGACGCTGGGCGAGTTCCGCCTGCATCTGGGTGAGCCGTCCCTGCACCTGCTGGCCAAGTTGCAGCAACTGCGAAAAATCAGGCATATCTGCCGGGGTTCCTCGGGTCTCTTGGTTGCAAGCTATCCACCGTGGAGAGGGGCCGCAAGCTAGTCGAGCAGCTCGAGATCGAGGGGATCGGCGAGCGCATCAAGTGCTTGATCTCTTTGGCGATACGCGCGCAACCGCTCGACGCGATCGCTCTGCGTATCGAGGCGCTTCGGGGACGCTGAGTCGGCGGCCGGACCGGCGCCCGCGGGCTCCTTTGCGGGGGCGAAGACGACGTGCACCGACGCGCCGAAACACTCCGCCGCGGCCTCTTCCAGGACCGACCGGCCGCGCTCGAGCCCCTCGGCGTGCACGTCGCTCTGGGCCACGGCGAGGGTGAGCGTGCCGTCCGTGACCGCCGCCGGCTCGGTGTGCTCGAGCGCCGCGGCGAGCATGCGGCGCCGGCGCCCCACGGCCTCGCGAAAGGCATCCCACCCGGCGCGCACCCCCTCGAGGGTGAGGGGCCCCGCAGCGGCCCGCGGCGTGGGCGGTGGCTCGGCGGGTGTCGGTATCGCGGGCGACGCGGCCTCGGGCGCGCTCGCCGCACTCGCCGCACGCTGGCGGGTCACCGTCCGGCGGCCCGCCGCTTCTGGGCTCGGAGCGGCCCGTGGCGTGCGCGCGGGCGGCGTTCCGCCGCCGAGGGCGGCAAGCACGTCTTCGAGCTCCACCGTCCGATCGAGCAGCGTCCACTGCAGGAGCAGCGTCTCGACGTGGAGTCGCGCGTTGGGGCTCCGGCGAATCGCCGTCTCCGCATCCTGGTAGAGCCGCAGCATGCGCAGAAGATCGCCCGCGCCGAACGCCTCCGCCCTCGCGTCCATCGCCTCGCGCAGCCGGCCGGTGAGCCCTTCGGGCTCGCCGCCGAGCACGCGGAGCGTGAGCGCTCGGAGCACCTCGCCCGCGCCGTTCACGAACTCCTCGAGATCCGCGCCGGCATCGACGAGCCGCGCGACGAACGGAAAGACGTCGGCCACCCGTCCGTCGGCGAGGATGTCGAGCAGCTCGGCGTACAGCTCGTCGTCGATCAGACCGAGGGCGTCGCGCACGCCCGCCGCGGTCACGGTGCCCGGACCGAAGGCGAGCGTCTGATCGAGCAGCGAGAGCGCGTCCCGCATCCCCCCGGCGGCCACACGGGCGATCAGCACCAGCGCGTCGTCCTCCGCGGTGACCTGCTCCGCCGCGAGGACCTGGCGCAACCGCTCGACGATGGCCGCGGGTCCAATCCGCCGGAAATCGAAACGCTGGACCCGGCTCATCACGGGCGCGGCCGTATTCGCGATCTTCTGCGGCTCGGTGGTGGCGAAGACGAAGACGACCCGGGGTGGCGGCTCCTCGAGGATCTTCAGCAGCGCGTTCCATGCCTCCCGCGTGAGCATGTGCGCTTCGTCGATGATGTACACCTTGTGGCGGTCGGGCGCGCTCGCCGCGTACATCGCGCGCTCTCGGAGCTCCCGCGCGTCGTCGACGCCGCGGTTGCTCGCCGCATCGATCTCGACGACGTCGAGATTCGCGGCCCCCGACCAGATCCTGCGGCAGGAGTCGCACGTGCCGCAGGGCTCACCCGGCCGGTCGGCGGGCGGGTTCTCGCAGTTGAGCGCCATCGCGAGGATGCGGGCGGCGGTCGTCTTCCCGACGCCGCGCGGGCCGGTCAGCAGGTAGGCGTGTGCCACGCGCTGCTTGGCCACCGCTCCCATGAGGCCGGCGGCCACATGGTCCTGCGCCACGAGATCCGCGAAGCGGGTCGGGCGATATCGGCGGGCGAGGGCGGTGTGTGTCATGCGGGAAAAATAAAAGTGCCCCAGGCACCCCGGAGCGACACGAAACATCGCTTAGCGCTGCTACCTTCACGGTCCTGACGCGGTTCGCGCGCGCGCGCCCTCCGGACCTGGGGCGGACGAAAGCTAGCCACCGAGCCCCCCGGCCACCACCCTGCGGCAGACGCGGCAGGGCGGCCCATCCCACGTCTCCCGTCTCCCGTCTCCCGTCTCACGTCTCCCGCTCCAGCACCTCGCCGATGATCGTCGCGGCGCGGCGGCACTGCTCGAGCGTCACGTCGAGATGCGTGACCGCCCGCAAACGCGTCGGACCGAAGGGGACGACGAGCACACCCGCATCCGCGAGCCGCGGAATCACGACGTCCGCGGTCCCACGGAGCAGATCGATCATCACGATGTTCGTCTCCGGCGGAACCACGCGCGCGGCGGGATGGCCCCCGAGGCCGTCGGCGAGCGCGTGCGCCGCGGCGTGATCGTCCGCGATCCGTCCGAGGTTCTGCTCCAGCGCGAACAGCCCCGCGGCGGCGAGAATCCCCGACTGCCGCATCCCGCCCCCGAGCCGCTTACGGAGCGTCCATGCCTCCGCGATCAGATCCTGCGGTCCCGCGAGGCACGATCCCACCGGGCAGCCGAGCCCCTTGCTGAGACTCACCATCACGGTCGTCGCGCCGGCCGCGACGGCCGCGGGCTTCACCTCGAGCGCCGCTGCCGCGTTCCAGAGGCGCGCTCCGTCCAGATGCACGGGGAGCTGATGGTCGTCCGCGAGCCGGCGAATGGCCGCCATCGTCTCGAGCGGGAGCACCGCCCCGCCCGCCGCGTTGTGGGTGTTCTCCACGGCGAGCGCCGCCGTGTAGGACGCGAAGCGGGAGCGCGGGCGCATTACTGTGCGGATCGCCTCGGGGGTGAGGCGCCCGTCGCCCGCCGGCGCGGCGACGGGCCGGGTCTGCGCACCCCAGAGCGCGGCCACGGCGCCCATCTCGTACAGGATCAGGTGCGCGCTCGCCTCGAGCACCAGCTCCGCGCCGGGCGGCACGAGGAGGCCGATGGCCGTCTGATTCGCCTGGGTTCCCGACGGAAAAAAGAGGGCCGCCTCCTTCCCCAGGAGCTCCGCCACTCGCGTCTCGAGCCGACGCGTCGTCGGATCGCCGTCCAGCACGTCGTCGCCGACCTCGGCGTCCGCCATGGCACGCCGCATCGCCGGGGACGGCCGCGTCACGGTGTCACTGCGGAGATCGATCGGCGCGGTCATGTGAGAATGGCCCGCTGTTCCCGTTGGCGCCGCGCGAGCTCGTAGGTCTCGGCCACTTCACCTCCCGCCAGGAAGACGACGCACGTGTAGTACACCCAGAGGACGAAGAGCAGCAGGGCGATCACGTTCGTGTTCGAAAGCGCCCGATCGATCGTCGCGAACTGATCCAGGTAGATCGCGAAGAGCCGCTTGGCGATCTCGAACGCGAGTGCCGAGACGACCGACGCGATCAACGCCGTGTCCCAGGGCACCCGGCGGCTCGGCGCCACCTTGTACACGACGAAGAACGCGGCGAGCGCGAAGCCGTATGCCGACAGACCCGCGAGGAGCCGGCCGATCCACGGCGCACTGATGACGACGAACGAGACGGTGGTATTGGCGATGACCAGTACCGCGCACGCGATGCCGAGCAGCATGTCGAGGAGTTTCCCCGCGATCCAACCCCGGGTCTCTTCGGTATCGAATACGTCGTTCAGGGCAGCCCGGACGGACCCGAAGAGCCGCATCGAGAACCAGAGAAACGCCGGGAGGCCGTAGACCAGGAGGGGCACGCGACTCGCAACCACGCGTGCGATCGCCCCTTCGATCGCCGTGAACGGATCGTTGGGCCCACCCGCCGTGCCGGCCGGCAGGAATCGGTCGAACAACTGATGCACGCTGGCGACGGTATCACCACCGCCGCCCACGATGTACCCGAAGACGGCGAGCGCGACCAGCACCAGCGGCAACAGCCACAGCAACCCGTCGAACGTGAGGCCACTCGCGAGGAAGGTGATGTTGTCCTCGTAGGCAGCCACCAGGACCCGACGCAGGAACCCCGAGAAAGAAAAGGCCCACCCGCGCCGGGGCGCCGCCGGACGGATCTCCGACGGCCCCGCCTCCGTCGCGCCTATGCCTCGTCCTCGTCCGGTGCGGGCGTACGATCGGCGCGACTCTCGGCGAGCCGCCGCTCGAGCTCGTCGCGCGCGGAGCGGACGGCGGCCCGTCCGGCGTCCACCGCGTGGCGCGCACCCTCACGCTTGTCCGACATCCGCTTCCGCGCGGAGGCCAAGCCTTCCTCGATGCTGGCCTTGGTCCGCTCGTAGCCGTCCTCGACGACGTCCTGCAGCTCGTCGAGCTTGTCCTCGGCGACTTCGCGGGCACGGCGCGCCCGGTCTTGGAGGAGACGCCGCGTCTCTTCGCCGCTGTGGGGCGCGAGGAGCAGGGCCATGCCGGCACCCAGCGCCAATCCAAAAAAGAACGTGCCCAACCCGTTCGATCGTTCGACGATGACCACCGCTCGATCTTCGTTACCCTCTGCCATGATGCCTCCTGACATCCTACTCGCCGGCGTCGGCGTCATCCGGAGCGGCGACGCCAATCGCCTGAGGTTCCGCATGACGGATCGTCGTCGCGCGCACATGCTCGGCGACTACCGCCTTCGTGTTGGCGATCTTGAGTTGATCGAAAAGAAACCCGAACCGCGTCTCGAGCGCGTCGCAGATCGGGCCCTTGGCCGCGTCGGGCAGATCCCAGAATTGCCGCTTGTGGGGTCCGATCGCCTTCTTCCGCGACTTGTAGTAGAACTGCTCGTCCGAATCCGACGCCTTCCGCTCGCCCGCGCAGTGCTCGAGCACCCATGCCCGCAGTGCCGCACGGAACGCGTCGGGGAGCGCCTCGTGATCGAAGACGATGTTCTGGAACGCGGTGGCGAGATGGATCTCACAGGCATCGTGCGTCGGGAAATTCCCGAATGCGTTCTCCGGAAGCGTCGACGCCCCGTGTTGGACCGCGCCGCCGAGCCCGTACTGCTGTCGCGCGGCGGCCGAGAGCGCCTTGAGCGCCTGGAGGTCGAGCTTCACCTCGGCGATCGAGCCGTCGGGAAGCACGACCCCGCCGTGCGACGTCCCGGTCTGGACGGAGATCTTGCTGAGGCCGGCGAGCGCCGGATCGATCGCACGGAGCGAACGATTGTACCCGTCCATGAACGCCGTGAGCTCTTCCACCGTGCTGTTCTTGCCCCCCACCTCCCCGATCTCGCCGCCAACCGAAATGGTCACGCCCTCGGGCTCGCGCGCCCGGACGTGCGCCGTCAGCTCGGCGGCACGCGAGTAATTGGCGTGCTGCTGTTCGTCGAGCGTCTTCGGCGTGAGGTCGACGAGCGTCGAGGTGTCGATGTCGATGTTGAAGAAGCCCGCCGGCACCGCTTCGTCGATCAGCGCGCGGATCGCATCGAGCTCCTGCTCCGGGTCCGCGGCGTACTTCTTGGCGTTGACCTGGAAGTGGTCGCCCTGGATGAACACGGGCCCGCGGAATCCCTCCCGCAGCGCGGCCCCGAGCACGACGGTAACGTACTCGGCGGGGCGCTGGTCGGTATACGCCATCTCGCTGCGGGCGATCTCGAAGATCAACGCGCCCGCGTCACGGGCCACGGCCGCACGGAACACCGCACGCGCCGCGTCGTAGGCCATGACGCGCAGATTCATGGCGGGCACGGTGAAGCCGTGCACCTCCCCGCGACCCATGGCCTGGTAGAGATCGTGAATGGACGCGGCCGGGCATCCGGCCTCCTGCGCGAGCTCCCAGACCAACCAGCGCGCGGCATCCCGCGCCTCCTCGGTCTCGCCGAATACGGCCATCCGCACCAGCCGGTCGAGCGCCGCGCTCTCGAGCGCATCCGGATTCACCAGTCGGACGCGTCCTGCGTCGTAGCGAACCGCCCCTTCCATGACTTCAAGCGCATTGCGCAGCGCCAATTCCATCCGAGTCCTCCGCGAAGGTGATTCGTTGTCCTTCGCGAAATCTACCCGGGGCCCGAGGGAGCGTCAAAACGCGATGTGCAGTCCGTCGTACGCGGGTTCGATCCCGGCGGGGAGGCGGGCGGCCAGATCGGCGTGGGCCGTGCGATGGGTGAGATGGGTGAGCAGGGTCCGCTCCGCCCCGATCGCCCGCGCGACCTCGATGGCCTCGGGGATGGAGAGGTGCGTGGGATGGGGCTTCTCGAAGAGCGCGTTGAGCACCAGCACACGGACGCCGCGCAGCCGTGCAATCGCCTCGTCATCCACCGTCTTCACGTCGGTGACGTACGCGATCTCGCCGAGGCGGTAGCCGAAGACCCGCATGGCCCCGTGCGCAAAGGCGAGCGGGAGGACCTCGCACCCGGCGATGGTGGTCGGGACGCCGGCCTCGAGCGGATGGGGGAGGAGCTCCGGCTTCGACGTCCCCCGCGGGGGCCGGACCGCGGCGTCAAAGATGTACGGGAAGCGTCCCATGAGGCGCTCCAGCACCTCCGCCGGACCGTAGATCGGCAGCTTGCCGTGCCGCACCGACACGGCCCGAAGGTCGTCGATGCCGTGGACGTGATCGGCGTGATCGTGCGTGTAGAGCACGGCATCCACCGCCGAGACGCCCGCGTGGAGGAGCTGGAGCCGGAGCTCCGGCGGCGTGTCGATCAGGATGCGGGTGCCGGCGTCCGTGTCCACCAGCGCGGCGACGCGGGTGCGTCGGTCGCGCGGGTCCTCCGAGCGGCAGACCGCGCAGTCGCACCCCACCTGCGGCACCCCGAACGAGGTGCCGGATCCCAGGATGGTGAGCTCCACGTCAGACGACCTCGACCTTCAGCAGGTTGGTCGTCCCCGGGACGTCGAACGGCACGCCGGCCGTGACCGCGATCAGGTCACCGGCCTTCGCGTACCCGCGTTGGAGCAGTGCATCGCGCGCGATATCGAGCATCGCGTTGTAATCGGGCACCCGGTCGGCGAGCTCCGGCATCACGCCCCAGACCAGAGCGAGCTGGCGACAGGTGGCGAGCTCGGTCGAGAGTCCCACGATCGGCACGCGCGGGCGGTACGCCGAGACCTTGCGCGGCGTGAATCCGCTGCGCGTGAAGCACACGACGACCGGGACGCGCAGCAACTCCGCCGCCGCGGTCGTGGCGACCGCGATCGCGTCCTCGACGTTGATCCCTTCCTGGCCCGCGCGCGGCTCGCTCCGGCCCGGCTGCGCCTCGACGTCGTGCGCGAGCACCGAGCGTTCGATCTCGCCGATGATGCGCGCCATCGCCTCCACCGCGCGCACCGGATACGCCCCCACGGCGGTCTCCGCGGACAGCATCACCGCGTCGGTACCGTCGAGAATGGCGTTGGCGACATCGGAGGCCTCGGCGCGCGTCGGTCGCGGATGCTCGATCATCGACTCGAGCATCTGGGTGGCCGTGATCACGGGACGGCCGCGGCGGTTCGCGAGCCTGATGAGATGCTTCTGGGCGAGCGGGACTTCCTCGAACGGCAGCTCCACGCCGAGGTCGCCGCGCGCCACCATGACCGCGTCGGCGGCGTCGACGATGGCATCGAGGCTCTCGAGGGCGGCGGCGCGTTCGATCTTCGCGACGAGCCGCGTCGTCGCGGGTACGAGCCGGCGGAGCGCCGCGACCTCCTCGGCCTCGCTCACGAACGAGATGCCGATGTAATCCACCCCCTCGGCGACGGCACGGGCCACGTCCTCCCGGTCCTTCTCGGTGACCGCGGGCGCGCTGACCCGGATCCCGGGAAGATTGATTCCTTTCTGGCCCTTGAGCTCGCCCCCGTAGACGACGCGTCCGTCGACGCGCGATCCGCGCGTTCCCTCGACCTCCACCGCGAGCAGCCCGTCGTCGAGCAGGATTCGTTTGCCGGGCACCACGTCATTCGCCAGATCGGCGTAGGTAGTCGGGATCTCGTCTCCTGTCGCCTCGGCTTCGGGGGCAAAGACCACGTCGGCACCGGTTTCCAGCATCCGCGGCGACGCCAGCGCACCGACGCGAATCCGCGGACCCTGGAGATCCACGAGAATCGCCACGTGGCGCCCCTTCGCCTGGGCAACCTCCCGGATCAGCCGCATCCAGCCGACCCGGACGTCGGGAGTCCCGTGTGAGCTGTTGACGCGGACGACGTTCACACCGGCGTCGATCATGGCCCCGAGGACCTCGGGGGTGGCGGAGGCGGGGCCGATGGTGGCAACGATCTTCGTGCGGCGGAATCGGTCGTCGTACGTCATGGGGCTCCAGGAGAATGGGAGCGTCAGAAATCGAGCGCGGCGCCGAGGCGGACGAGGCGCGGCGGGCCATAGGCGAAGATCGGCTGAAGAAAGTCCTGTGCGGCGCGCTCGTAAAGCGGCAACAACTCGCTGGTCCCGGCGATCAGACCATCATCGTTGAGGTCCGCCCATCGGCGGTAGCGCGGTGACTCGTACGGGATCGGGTTGGGGTTCGCGGCGTAGGCCTGCTGCGCGAGCTGAACGATTTGCACGTCGCCGGCCTGCGGACTCCCCGTGTCGCGGCGCACGGCGACGATATTGCGCCGGTTGGTCAGGTTGCGGACGTCCACGTAGAACTCGGTCCCGATCCCGAAGAGGGTGAGACGCCGGGAAAGGCGGGCGTCGATGGTCCACTCGGGCGACATCCGCTTGCTGTTCGGCAAACCGGTGAGCGAGTCGCCGCTGAAGTTGGTGGGCGAGTACGGCAAGGCGGAGCCCCATTGCCCCACCACGCCGGCGCGGAAATCGCGCACCGCCGCGGGTGCGCCGTCGGGCACGCGCCCCTGCAGCACGACCGTGATCGAGTGGCGCCGGTCGTAGTCCAGCGGATAGGTGACGTTGGCCGGGTAGACGGTGTCGCCGACAGGACTGATGCGCAGTCGCCGGTAGAAGTCGAGGGCGTTCGTCGCCGTCGCGGTCGCCGACTGCAGGGTGTACGTAAGCCGCGCCCCCACGACGCCGTCGAACTCGCGCTCGAACGTGACATCCATGCCGCGCACGTCGCCGTAGTCGGCGTTGCCGAAGATCGCGCTGTCGGGATTGAGCCCGACCGGCACCGACGCCACGAGACCGTCCAGGCGCTTCACGTACGCCCCGATGGTGAGTACGGTCCGCGCGGACGTCCGGTAGCGCACCCGGAGCTCGTACTGCGTGCTCGTCTCGAAACCCAAGTTCGGGTTGCCGCGGCGCGTCCGGCCGGTGCGGAGCGTGTCGTCGAAGGCCGCGTTCACCAGATATTGGAAGTCCGGCGCCTGCGCGAAGCGCCCGTAGCTCGCCGTCACGGTCGCGTCGGCGAGCGTGGTCGAGACGCCGAAGCGGGGGCTCACGGCGACGTGCGTGCCGCCGATCGCGGCGGTGCCGGTGTCGGCGCGGCCGCTGAAGGCATCGACACGCAAGCCGAGTACCATGGTGAGATCGCTGAGGCGCTGGGTCCACTCGCCGTACCCGGCGGCCGCGAACGGCGAGAATTCGGAGACCACGGGTGCCTGGCCGCTGTCGGCCACGGGGAGATACGCCTGCAGGCGGGTGAACGTCTGCACGCGCTGGCGCACGTACTCACCGCCCACGCGAAAATCGGTCGACGGTCCGCGGCCGAAGAACAGGTCGAGGCGCGCCCGGCCCTCCCGGAATCGGTTCCAGATGAGTTCGCCGCGCGGCGACGCGCTGGTGAAGAACGCGGGAACGCCCCAGGGGGTGTTGGGCGTGAAGGTTGGCGTGCCGAAACCCGGGATAGCTCCCGCGGCCGCGGCCGAGTCGCCGCTCCGTGCGATATCCGCGCCGGCGAAGTCGAAGCCGGAGAACGTGAACGCGCCGAACCTATAGTCCGGCTGACTCACGAGCGGCGCGCGGATCGCCGACTTGTCGAAGTAACCGATTCGCAGATCGATGATCGTGGCGTTGGTCGAATCCGGCCGGGAGGCGTGCTGGAAGTGCGCGAGCCCGAGCTTCCCCGTGATCGATTGGCCGGGCGCCTGGAGGGGTGCGTACTTGAGCTGGGGATCGAAGAGGAGCTGCTGGTGGGCGGATCCCACCCCCATGAGCCGGAGTGAGTTTCCCGCGCCGAGAGGAATCGTCAGCTTCCCGAAAAGATTGTACTGCTCGCCCGCGGCGTGGGGCAGCAGCCACGGCTCCGCGTACCGCGGGTCCAGCGTATCCGACGGCGCCGGCGCGTTCACCGGCGCGTCGTCGAGACGCGCCTGCGCGTCGAGCACGGTGAGAAACCGGATCCCGCCGAAGAGTGGGCCCCCGATGGTCGTCACCAGGCGATCGAGCCCGTAATCGGCGCCGTTGCCCATCGGGCGATCGGTCTCGTAGTCCACGTTGGCGTCGAAGTGCTCGGGCCCGTCGCGCGTGACGACGTTGATCATGCCCGAGAGCGCCTGGCCGTATTGCGCGGAGAATCCGTTGGTCACGACATCCGCTTCTTCGAGCGCCGCCGTCGGGATCTGGAGACCGACGTTGCCGCTCGCCGCGTCGAGCTGGTTCTTCACCCCCATTCCATCCACGATGAGTGTCTGCTCCCCGACGCGTCCGCCGCGGAACGAGTTTCCGACGACCCCGGCCTGCAGCTGGACGGCCTCCTGCAGGGTGGTCACGGGGAGATTGCGCAGCTCCTCCCCCGTGATCGTCTGCGTCGTCGCGGTCACGCGCGGATCGAGCTCGGGATCGACGCGGCTCTGCACCACGATCCCCGGCAGCGTCACCTTCGGGCGCTGCAGCTTGAAATCGAGCACGACCGTCGCGTTGCCGCCCACCTGCACGCTGTCCTTCGACAGCGGCGTGAAGCCGATCGCCCGGACGGTGGCGCGATACGTGCCGGCACGGATCTGTCGAATCAGATAGGTGCCGCTCGCGTCCGTCACCGCACCACGCCCGCCCGGATCGAGCGTGACGACGGCGCCGGTGACCGGCGCGCCGGTCGCGGCGTCGGTGACCGTCCCGCGCACGGCATTGTCCGATTGCGCGGCGAGCGGCTGGGTGCCCAGCCCCCAGAAGGCCAGAAGAGCGACGCTCGACACCACACGCTTCATGGCGAACCTCCTCAAGTGCTGCCGCGCGCAGCTGGCGCCGCGGCCTCCATCCGCCCACACCACCCGTTCACTGGACGTCCAACCGCCAGAGACTCACCGCTCCGTTCACCGACGCGACCAGCAACAGCCCCGGACCGGAGCCGGCGCCCGTCAACTCGGCCGGCAGGGAGGGCCAGGCCACCAACTGGTGGAAGGTCCCGCCAGCAGTGGGGTCGTACCTCAGCAGGCGGAACGCCGTCGGTGTACCCGGTGGACTCGTCGGCAGGGGGGAGGCGGCGTCGATGAGGACGAGGGCGTCGCGGGCGCGCGCGAGATCGTAGACGGGATTCGTCGTGCGCGCCAGCAGCGTCGGCGCTCCGCCCGCTGCGGGCCGCGTGTAGACGGCGGTCGAGTCGAAGTATGGTACGTACCAGAAGCCGCCGTCCGCACGATTCGCGTAGTGCGTGGTGAGCCCGACGCTCGTGTCCCGAACGGGGTCACCGCCGCTCAGCGCCACGGCGAAAACGCCCACGGGCACGATCGTGTCGACGGACGAGATGTACTCGCCGACGAATCGGACGCTGTCGCTTCCTCGCCAGCTCAGCTTCAGGTAGGCGTTCCCGACGGTGTCCCGGCTGACCCGGTACACGCCGTTCACGAGCACGCGGAAGGCGGCGACGCTGTCGATCGGCGCCACCACGAGCTGACGATACACGTCGAACCCGACCACAATGCGACGAACGAACGCGAGCGAGCGCCCGTCGGGCGACACCGCCGGCCACATCCACCCCTCCCGCGTCGTGTCCGGCCGCCCCTCCGGCGGACACGCCTCCCGCAGCAACGTCCCGCCGAGCGGGGGAAGAAACGCCAAGCATCGGTCCCCCTCCGTCCGGTCGGGCGTCTGGCGGCTGTAGACGATGAAGGAGTCGCCGAACGCCGGCGTCGTGTCGACGCCGGTGTTGAACGTGAGCCGCGCCGGCGGCACCGTGTCGTGGGGGCCGAGCGGCCCGACCACCGTGGTGGGGTCGAGCGGCTGCGTGTGCTCACAGCCGGCCAACGCCACGATCGCCACCGTCAGCAGGGCCAGCGAATGTGGAGAACGGCGGCGTGTGGATGTCCGACCGTGGGGAAACGTGGATACCTCCGGGCCGACACCACGTGTCCGGGGCCAACGGGCCGCTATCATGTGGATCCGTTGTGGATGCATCACGATCTTTTTCCTCACGGCGGGCGTCTCCGGCCGCTCAGCCCGCCGGGACGGTGCCCGCCTGATATCGGCGCGCGACGTAGTCGTTCAGGATGTCGATGAATTCGGCCACGATCGTCTCACCCTTGAGCGTCACAAACAACTCACCGTCCACATAGACCGGTGCCCTGGGAGCTTCGGCGGTCCCCGGGAGCGAGATGCCGATATCCGCGTGCTTCGACTCCCCCGGCCCATTCACGACACAACCCATGACGGCCACCTTCAGCGTCTCGATCCCGGGATGGCTCTCGCGCCAGATGGGCATCTGCCGCTGCAGGTACCCCTGGATCTCCTCGGCCATCTCCTGGAAGAGGGTGCTCGTCGTCCGCCCGCAGCCGGGACAGGCCGTGACCTGCGGGGTGAAGCTCCGCAGGTCGAGCGATTGGAGGATCTGCTGCGCGATGCGGACTTCCTCCGCCCGATCTCCGCCAGGACGAGGCGTAAGCGAGACGCGGATGGTGTCGCCGATACCGTCGGCAAGGAGAAGGGCAAGCCCCGCCGCACTCGCGACGATCCCTTTCGAGCCCATTCCCGCCTCGGTAAGTCCGAGGTGCAGCGGGTAGTCGCACCGTCCGGCGAGACGGCGATAGACGTCCACCAGATCGTGCACCCGCGAGATCTTGGCGGAGAGTATGATCCGATCGTGGCCGAGTCCCACCTCCTCGGCCAGGGCGGCGGAGCGCAATGCGCTCTCGAGCATCGCTTCGATCATCACGTCCCGCGCGTCCGCCGGGTTCGCGCGCCGCGCGTTCTCGTCCATCATCTCCGTGAGGAGTGCCTTGTCGAGCGATCCCCAGTTCACGCCGATGCGCACGGGCTTCGCGTGCTCGAGCGCGACCTCAATGATCGTCCGGAAGTGCTCGTCCCGGCGCTTGCCGCCGACGTTCCCGGGATTGATCCGATACTTGGCCAGTCCCGCGGCGCACGCGGGGTACTTGGGCAGGAGGAGATGGCCGTTGTAGTGGAAATCGCCGATGAGGGGCACCTGCACCCCGAGGTCGCCGAGCCGGGCGAGAATCTCGGGGACGGCCGCCGCGGCCGCGTCGTTGTTCACGGTGACGCGCACGAGCTCGCTCCCGGCCTCGACGAGCGCGCGAACCTGCGCGGCCGTCGCGGCGGCGTCGGCCGTGTCCGTGTTCGTCATCGACTGCACGACAATCGGATGCGCGGAACCGACGGGCACGTCACCGACCCAGGTGGTGACCGTCTCGCGACGAGCGGTGGGCATGAGGCAAATATAAGGGCGGGTGCCCGCCGGGGGAGGCGCCGCCGTCGGCGGGGCGGCGTTATGTTTCCACCATGCCACGGGTCATCGGGGAAATCCGCCGTCTGCAGGTCCAGCGCTCGCGGCTCAAAGTGGGCGAGAAACCGAACCGCACGTACGTGACCGCCCCCCTCCTCGCGGTCCCTGCGCTTCGGGCGAGCGCCGACGGCGTCACCGGTCTCACCGCCGACGGTGAAATCCTGGACATCCACCATCGGCGTCATCCCGAATCCCGCAACGACGGCGGGGCGAACGGCATCTCGATCGGGTTCACGGCGCACTACGACGCCATGCGGTCACGCTACGGCCCGCACATGACGCTCGGCTGCGCGGGAGAGAACGTCATCGTGGAGTCCGGCCGCCCGATCGGGATCGACGCGGCGGCCGAGGGATTCGTCGTGCGGGCGGGCGACGGGCGCGTGAAATGCCGTCTCGGGTCGGTGACGATTGCCCGACCCTGTAAGCCGTTCAGTGGCTATGCGCTTGGCGGGATGCGCGTCGACTCGGCGACGCTCAAAGCGACGCTTCAGTTCCTGGACGGCGGCACCCGGGGCTTCTACTGCGGCATCGTACCGATGCCGGGCGCACCGGCCGAGGTCATTCTCGCGCCGGGCGACCTCGTGGAGCTCGCCGGCTAGACGGTCTCAACAGGGATTGTCCCAATCGATACCGAACCGCCCGCCGCACGCCGCGCAGACGTGCGAATTGGCCTCGGACGGCAGGTTCGATCGGCGTCGACAATTCGGACAAACGCCGTAGGTGGTGTCGAAACGCGCGTCGGCGGCCCGCTTGGAACGCGCCTCCTCGGGCGTCCGGACCACCACGCTCCAGCGGTCGGGCTTGTGGTCGCTGAACTCGAGGAGGCTGCGGTCCACCACGACGTTCCGCTTGTGCACGTCGAGGAAGACGAGCCCGGGCTTCGAGTCATTCACCACCGCGTACCATGCTCCGCGACGCATCCCGTGCGCCCCAGCGCGCCGGACGCGTGCCCAGCGCTTCGGCCCTTTCGGCTGGTCCATCGGCATCACTCCGCGGTTCGAGATCCCGCCGCCTGTCGGCGATTGCGTATCGGACAAAAGATACAATACTTGAAGGGATCGACCAGCGCCCCGCGCACACCCGCTCGAGCTCGTCGAGCGGGGCGGCAGCGGGGCACGAGCCCGGAGCGGACGATGTTTCGCACCCGCTGGATCGGCGTGGCGGCGGCGGCGGCGGCACTTGGATGCGGGCGGACGGTCCTGGTGCCGCCCCGCGTCGACCTGGCCCCCCTCGCGACGCTCGGCATCATCGACTTCACATCCTCGAGCGAAGGTGTCCTCGCTCACTACACCACCGAGCGATTTCTCGAAATGATTCGCCGGGGTCAGGGTACAATTCCGATCGTCGAGATCGGGACCCGCGACGACGCGCTCCGAGCGATCGGGGCGGACTCCTTCGATTTCGACGCGCTCAAGGCCCTCGGAGCCAAGTACCACATTCGGACGCTCATCGTGGGCCAACTGACGCTCTCGAACGTCCGCCCGAATCTGCGTGTCGTTCCGCGAGTCGGGTACGTGGGCGTCTCGGCAAACGTCACCGGGACGCTCGTGACCAAGATGGTGGACGTCGAGACCGGGGCGTCGCTTTGGAACGCGTCCTCCACGCACAGCGCACCCGTGGGCTTCGTCACCATCGCC
>Ga0315550_1000452_pt1 | contig 25268 bp, 22 predicted proteins | sample SalMarSW160190MG_2_FD_203100 | JGI IMG/M metagenome (GOLD analysis project Ga0315550, IMG submission 203100) | Salt marsh sediment microbial communities from the Plum Island Ecosystem LTER, Massachusetts, United States - Salt Marsh Sediment SW1601-90 ... | reverse complement strand
CAGTGGAGAGATGTTCTTCGGAGGATTGTCTGGCGTAAATTCATTCTTCCCCAGCCAGGTTGTCAATAACACCTATATTCCTCCAATCGTAATAACGGATTTTAAATTATTCAATGAGTCAGTTGTTATAGGAGAGGAATCTCCACTCCAAAAGCCCATCAATGTAACTGAGTCGATCGATCTCAACTACACGGATGATTTCTTCTCATTCGAATTTGCATCCCTTCATTATTCCGCGCCCGAGGAGAACCAGTACGCCTACTTCATGGAAGGCTTGGATAAGGACTGGAACTACATCGGCTCAAGACGATTCGCCAGCTATACAAATGTCCCTCCGGGTGAGTACACATTTCGGGTGCGAGGGACAAACCGAGATGGGATTTGGAATGAGGCCGGAGCTGCGATCAATATCATCATCACTCCCCCATTCTGGCAGACATGGTGGTTCAGAGTATTGGTGGCAGCAATCGTTGTTGGAGGAACTATTAGTTTCTTCAGGCTCCGGGTGCGGTCGATCGAAACGCAGCGAAAGCAGCTAGCACTCCAAGTAAAAGAAAAGACCCAAGAACTGACAGATACCCTCAGTGAACTCAAGCGCTCGAAAGAGGCGGCTGAAGCCGCAAACCGGGCCAAGAGTTTGTTCTTAGCAAATATGAGTCACGAATTGAGAACCCCCCTCAACGCGATCCTTGGTTTCAGCCAACTCATGATCCGTCCAGTCGCGTCGGAATCTAACCGGGCAGGAACACTTTCCGATGATCAAAGAGAGAACCTTGAAGTTATCGTCCGCAGCGGCGAGCATCTCCTCGGTTTGATCAATGAAGTCCTGGAGATGTCAAAGATCGAAGCCGGTCGAGCTACGCTGAACAAGCAAGACTTTGATCTCCATCGCATGCTCGAGGGCATGGAAGATATGTTCAGGCTGCGGGCAGAGCAGAAAGCCCTTGCTCTGGAACTAAACCTTGGACAAGACGTTCCCCAGTATATCCACGCCGATGAAGGAAAATTGCGGCAAGTCTTGATGAACCTGCTCGGCAACGCCATTAAATTTTCAGAGAAAGGTAGCCTCGAGCTGAGGGTTCACTGTGTCAATAACACTGAAGACGCACAATGCCATAAGTTAAGATTCGTTGTCTCCGATACGGGGTTTGGCATAGCTCCCGAAGAATTAGAGACGATTTTCGATCCTTTTGTCCAAGCCACAAACACCCACCAAGAACATGAAGGAACCGGGCTTGGTCTTTCCATCAGCCTGCAATTTGCTCAACTTATGGGTGGTAGTCTGACCGCGAGCAGCGAGCTAGGGGTGGGTAGTTCATTCACATTGGAAATCCCTATTGAAGGTTCCGATGAGATTTCCTTAGTCGAACTTCTTCCCCAACGGAGAGTGGTCGGGCTTGAAGATGGACAACAAACCTACCGCATCCTTGTTGTGGATGATAAAGAAGTCAACCGTCAGCTCCTGGTGAAATACCTTCAACCTCTGGGGTTTGAAATACAAGAAGCGAAGGACGGCATGGAGGCAATTAATATCTGGGGTGAGTGGGATCCGCACCTGATATTCATGGACATGCGCATGCCGGTTATGGATGGATACGAAGCCACCCGCCATATCAAGGCGACAACGAAAGGACATGCAACCGTAATTGTTGCCCTCACAGCAAGCGCACTTGAAGAGGATCGCGAGGTCATCTTATCTGAGGGTTGCGATGCATACATTCGTAAGCCATTCACCGATATTGAGCTTTATAAGATTCTCTCGAAACATTTGGGAGTACGCTACAAATATGGCGAAGTGTTAAGTGAACAATCTGGGTTAGAAGGTGGATTGACGAATGGCATTATGAGCGAAGCTCAACGCAGTGTTCTAGCAAAACGCTTGAAATCCCTTTCGCCCAAGCTGCTATCCGATCTTGAGGCAGCTACGATAAGAGGGAGCCTTCATCGTATCGAGGCAACGATTTCAAAAATAACAGAGGAAGATCTACAATTAGGCGAGACTTTGATGGAGCTTGCACAGGGATTCAACCACGAGGAGATAATAAGCCTGATCAATCACATTAGAGACGAAAATGCCTAGCACTAAGGCAGAATTTGCAGAAGAAATCCTAATCGTCGATGACAAGCCGGTAAATCTCCGCCTCTTATCCCAGATGTTGGCGGATCGCGGCTACGTCGTTCGTGCTGTTAAGAGTGGTGGAAGAGCCCTCGAATCTATTCGTGCAACCCCACCGAACCTGATCCTTCTCGATATCAAAATGCCCGGTATGAATGGCTATGAGGTTTGCCGTCAGTTGAAAGAATCCCCTGAGTCTCGCGGCATCCCGGTGATCTTCATCAGCGCGCTGAATGAAATTCAGAATAAGGTCCAGGGCTTCGATGTAGGTGGTGTTGACTACATCACGAAACCCTTTCAATACGAAGAGGTTATCGCTCGAGTCGAGACTCATCTAGCGCTGCAGAGATTCCAAAAACACCTCCAGAAAGCGAATAGACGGTACGAGAAGGAATTGAAATTGGCCGGCAGTCTACAAGCGAACTTGATACCCAAACAAACGCCGGCCATTCCGGGCTTTCAATTGTCCTTTGTGCTTCGATCAGCACGAGAGACTTCTGGAGATTTCTACGATATATTCCCGCTCAATTCTGGCCATATTGGGATCCTTATAGCGGATGTTGTCGATAAAGGGGCGGCAGCCGCATTATTAATGGCTTACGGTCGAACCCTTCTGCGAACTCTTGCGGAGGAATTCCCTTGGCACCCGGACCGTGTTCTAAGCAAGGTGAACCAACGCATGCTTTCCTATTCAGAAGCATCACATTTTTTGACGGTTTTCTATGGGATTCTTGAGCCGGAGGAGAACGAGCTTATCTATAGTAATGCTGGTCACAATCCAGCTATTCATCTAAAAGCCGTCAATGGCGAAATGATGATGTTAAAAAATACTGGAATGCCTTTAGGGCTCTTTGATGATCAGGATTGGCAGCAGCGAAAAATCCAAATGGATCCGGGCGATCTGCTGGTTATGTATACCGATGGGGTCACGGATTCACAAAACCCACTAAATGAGCTTTATGGGATGGACCGCTTCAGAAATACTATTCAAGCTCATCGGAAACGCCCACCCTCCGAATTAATTAAGCTTATCCTCGAAGACATCGATCAATTCCTGGACGGCTCCCCCCAGCCGGATGACATAGCCATGGTCATTCTGAAGAAGGACGACTAGGGAAGCAACGGTTTGTTGCCGGTTGAGACCATCCAAGCCTCACTTGAAAAGTGTAACAATACCCAGGCGCCCCCGGTGCGATTCGAACGCACAACCGTCGGATTAGAAGTCCGGTGCTCTATCCATTGAGCTACGGGGGCGTAATTCAATTGTATTGTAAAGATCTTAGAGGATCAATCCTCAAGCAGGGGTCGAATTCCTTTGTAGACTCTCCCACCAGAGAGCATACGCAGGATCGTGCGCGCGGGGCGGTTAAGGACCTCACCTAAGTCTTTGGGCGTGAGGGGTGAGTTTCCATTCGATAGAAACACCCGGAAGATAGCATTGACCAGGGTCGTTTGCGGTGTCAAATAATCCGGCTGTAAGGAACAGTGTGAAATCAGCGTGTGTTGAATTCCCAAGACGCGAGTGACTTCCGCCGTTTTTGGATTCACACTGTCAACCATTGTATCGGCTTCGACATCCGCATACACTTCCTGATGTTCCGGGCAGAGATGGCTTCGAAGATAGATATTCAGATCCCGGTCCGCACGGTCCCAATAATCAAAATCAATATGGAATTTAGTGTCCAAAGTCTGTCGAGCTAGGATTGAGGATGATTGATTCGTCACGACGAGCTCCAAGCTTCCGCATCGAACCGCCAGTAAAGATCCCCCACGTGTTGAAAATAAGAATGGTTAATTAGCTCGGCAAAGATCGTTGAAGGAGCCTGCCTTTGGAGGACATTCACAGCTGCATAAAGCGTCCGCGCGTGTACAGCGCTTTGTGGAGTCAGTTTGGCTAATTCCCGAAATACATGGGCTACTGTTCGATCCAGAGGGTGCTTCTGATGCTGCGATTTCATCCATACTTCATCAAGTGCCTGGGTGTCGATTAGCCCGATCACCATCAAATCATCGTATGCGGTCCCAACCGGCTGCTTGAGCATCGTGAATCCTATCTGACCATCCTCAGTAATTGTCACTGTCCGGATCCAATCATTGCGCATGCGCCGATCAAATGTTTCGACAACCACTTCGCCAGGGGCGTCACCGGGCTGAACGCGTACAAGCCCCCCCGCTGGAACCTTGTATTCTCGATACCAGTCTTCTAAACCGAAGACATATCCATGCTCACGCACAACCCAGCCCGGGAATCTCTTCCCGCTGTGCCCGTCAATCAGGATAAATCGAATTCTTGGCGCCTCATAAGCCGTCGGAAAAAGGGGTTCAACTCGGGCTGATAATGGCAGCGCTCCTACTCGCCAATGAGGAAAAATCAGTGTCACGGTAATATCATCAGGCGTAACATCCGGAGCTTGTAGATCACTCATTTCATCGTCCAGCTTCGTTACGAGTTCTTTCAGCTCATCAGTGAGGCTGGATGAATCAACTGCCTTCTCTTGGCTCTCAAGACGCGGGGGGGCGAATAATACCTCTGGGGGCTCAAGCCGCCGTAAAAACCAGAGGACCTGACCAGCGGGTCCGACTTCATCGAAACGCTCATCTTCCTGCAACGCGTAATCAAGCGAAAACTCCGCTAACCCAGCGGAGAGTGACGCGGGTAGTTCAACATGCTCAAGCAGGTCCGCTGTCGGTAAAGGACCACCAGCTTCGACGTCGAGCACGGCCTCAGCTAGGTTAAGGTGTCCATCGGTGATTTCAGCCACAAGCGCTCTCGGGAACCATTTCCCTGCGATTCTGATAATGTCATCGACCTTGTCCAGGCTCTCATCCAGTTGCGCGATGATGATGTCCCCAAACCGGGCCATTATCGCTTCCGGCTTACGCATCTCCTCGAGCTCAGGTTCTGGCTCAGGAGGGTTGTTCAGAATATGATCCGACAATTCTGAGGCGAATTCTCTCTCTGACCCATCCCCTACGAAAGCAACCTTGATCACAGAAAATGGATCAAGGTCTGGATTATTGGCCTCACGCACGCCAATTACTTCCGCTGTTTCAAACTCAAACTCCGAGAATGCCAGGACCTGTCCTACTTTATAAGTTTCTGCTGGGATATAGATGGGGTGTTCTGTCTGTTCGGCTTCTTGAGCTTCTTTCTCCAGTTGGATTATCCGCTGCTCAACCAGTGCAGATGCCATTTCATCAGATGTGAGAGGAACCTCCCGTTCTAGCAGGAGGTTGATAATGAAATCGATATCATCGTCTTTGACCTCAAAACTGGTCCAATACGATTCAGGAGAAATACTTAGTACGGATGCCATATTAAAAAAGATTGCCCTACTCGGGGAAGTTCAAGGCAATTATACTACACACAGAGGGCATTGCATCATGACGGAAAATTTTGTAGTCGCCGAGACGGTATCTGGCATACTTGAAGCCGAGATCATCCGCGGAATGTTGGAAGCTCAAGAGATCGACGTTGTCCTATCCTACGAAGCTGCGGCAACGATTTATGGATTTGGAGTGGGTCGATCAGCGCGGGTAGAGATCCTCGTACCGGAGAAGATGCTAAGTGAGGCACAGCGGTGCCTGGAAGACTATCTCAGCGGTCGCTTGGTCGACGAAACGGAAGTGCAGGACTAAGGGTAACCCCGGTTGACCCAGTCCAGAGGGTTGACCGTCACCCCACCAACCCAGATCTCCCAATGTAGATGTGGTCCCGTAGATCTCCCGGTGCTTCCTACGATTCCAATTTCCTGCCCTCGTTCAACGTTGTCCCCTTCTTGAACAAGCAGCTCCGATTGATGGAAATATCCAGAATATACCCCCCAACCATGGTCGATATAGGTCGCATTTCCCCTAATCAGAAGAGGTCCAGCAAATACAACCACACCGCGAGCTGGCGCATAAATAGGGATATTGTTACCGTAGAAATCCACCCCTGTATGGTAGTAGATCAAAGCTCCATTGTTGTAATTGCGCCGCACCCCAAATAGTGCGATGAACTCGTCGGTGTAATATCGAGAGGGGTAATCAAAAGGTCCATCCCATAGCTTATCGGGAGTAACCGGTGCAAGAAGGTCCTTTACGAATTCCTCTTCAGCCCGTATGTTTTCCGAATCGACGGTTTCTGCAGGAACTCCAACTACATACTGGAATCCATAATCACCATCTTCGACCATAACCGGTTGTCTAAAGATATAGCTGGTTTCCTCACCTTCAGACAATCCCATCCGCAACTCAAGATCGTACAACCCCGGCTCAGCCAACGCATGGATGCCCTGCAGAGCGACCATTTCACCATCATCATTCTGAAAGAATGTGAGCGGATGGTCCCCGTGCGAACCTCCAAGACGAATTGGGGAACTCACCCCGGCTCTTAGCACGACAGTATGCCCCTGGACCATCGGGAGTGGTTCGATCGAAATTGAAGTAAATGGCTCAGGAAGGGATACGCTCCATCCCATCGTATCGGTTAATGGATTCCCAGGCATTACCCAAAAGCGCAGTGGATCAACAGTAGAACGCCGCAGATCCCATGGGTTGATTCCAACACGGGCAGCGATTTCCAATCTGGTTTCCCCTAAGTACGGAAAAAATGCCCCAACATCATCCCCTGGAATCACACTTTCAGAGGATTCTGGGACTATAAGTGACTGTCCAACATAGAGTCGATCGGGTCTGACGACTCGATTAAGGCGAGCCAGCTCATCCAAAGCCAAATTGTAACGAAGGCTCAAGCTATTCAGATCCTCGCCAAGGCTGACTTCCTGCAGTGTCAGGACACCTTCAACACCTTCGAATCCCGGGATCGTCAGTTCTGCTCCGGGGTAAAGTTTAGATGGATCCTCAATCCCGTTGGTTGCAACCATTGCATCAACGGTGGTGCCAAAACGACGAGCGATGCCAGAAAGCGTATCGCCAGGTTCGACAATGTATGTCGGCCCCCCTCCCTGGGCATGAACAGTGGTTGCCGGTAATGCCAGGAGCATGAGAATGAAAATCTGGACAATCTTCAATCTATTCTTCATCAATAAACTCTAGCTGATCCCCGATCTGCACTTCGTTAAGGACCGTGGGCGTGGCCTCGAGGATGTATTGAGCTGCATATTTCGGAGCGTAGAAACCCCAGGGCTTGGCGAGTGTTTTGTCTACGACCAGCCCCTCTGAGCTCACCCAAAATACACTTATCGAGAAAAAAACGAATAACATGTGGATCGATGTATTTATACGCCCCTCGCTGCGTTCAACCAGGAGCAGTCCTTCGTCCTCAGGAATCTCCCGGCGAAATGTCAATCCACGCAAACGGCATGAGAATGAATCGCACCAAAGCGCTCTGCCTATGGGTGAATTTTCACGACTCCGATTGTGAACACGAACCCAGCGTTTCATCCTGCTCCTGACATAAAAACAGGGCGACCGAAGCCGCCCAATACATGCTCGGTCTCTCGAGCTTATTCTACCTCAACCTCACCGATGATCTTCTCCACGCTCTCGAGTAATTCTTGTGGACCAAAAGGTTTGGTGATGTAATCATCCACCTTGGCGATATGCAATCCCAAAACCTTGTCGATGGACTGGGCTTTCGCCGTGACGACAATGACGGGGATAGTGCGCAACTCGTCGTCCGCCTTCATCTGTTGATATACTTCCCAGCCATCCATATCCGGCATCATCAGATCCAGTAAAACGAGGTCTGGACGTTCACGTTGAACCGTTTCCAATCCCTCTATCCCGCCATTTGCACCGATGACACTGAACCCCTTCCGACCGAGGATCAGTCGGACAAGATCGATCATCTCTGGTTCGTCCTCAATACAAACGACACGTTTGGCGTCTTCAGCCATACGGTCTCCTTCCAATATGCTTCGGATTACCTAACCAGTGTATCATAACCACCGAACCGCGCAACAAACCTTTATTCCTACACTTGGATAATCCTAGAATAACCGGCGGATCCTATCCGCCCTGCAAATACCCGCTTCTGCAACTGATGATTTGCGCCATTTGACCACCCTCCACAGCATTTTTCGTAGAACCCCGGAATGGCGGTTTCCCAGGTTCAACTGAAGTGGATGATATCAGAATAGAATCTCTGGACTGCAACCTTTCACGGATTGATCGATGTCCAGGGATGATAGAAATCTTGGGGGAGAACCGACTTCTGGGGATCTAAATACCCCGCCGCGTATATTTCTTCTGCCAACGATATCCCAACGAATCGGATGTGCCAAGGTTCGTAGATGAACTCCGTCACTTGTGGGCTCCATCGATTGTTATACGGCCACTCCTCGATCTCCTTAAATGGATAGCTCAGGACAAATCCGAAATGATGTGCATTTTCTTCGAGCCAGAGATAAAGCCGCTCGTTTCTTGGATCACTGTGCTCGACTTTCAACCCGGGCCACACAAGATCGAATGCAGTCCCGAGCTGGTGCTCGCTGTAGCCTGGCGGGGCGCTGTAATATTCCGCGGTTGAGGGTCTTACACTCCATTCCCGATCTACCACCACGCTTTGTCTCGAGTAACTCCGGTATCCAGAATAGATCGTGGCTTTAATGCCGGAATCACTCGCCCCTGATATCAAGTCTTCCACCGCTGAAACCGCATCAGGGTGAGGACCAGGGTCAAACCAGCGCGGGAGCGGGTTACGCGCGTCAACAAGAGTATCCAGCGGAGCACCCATGAGCATGTGCAATACAATATAAAGTTCAACAAGAAGCTTCAAACCACTCCCTCTACACTTGAAAAACGGCCTCGCACAGAGAACAGTGTAATCTCCAATCAACCTCACGCCAAGCCAGATTTGTCCACCATAGGTCTGTAAGGTTCCTGTAACTTCATCGATGGCATTCGCGTGCTAGCATGGGGTGGAATGCATTCACAACATTCATGGGTTCTGAGAAAGCGGTAATGATGGCAACGAGTTTTCATCCCGATGGTTTTAATTCCGTGGAAGAGGCTCTCGATATGGCAGTTGAAGCCGTGGAGCGAGGGGATCTCCGCAATGGTGAAGCTGCACTAAATTGGGTGCTGAAGGAGGATCCTAAGAATACAACCGCATGGATCTGGCTTGCATGCTGCGCACCCGATGACAGCTCCAGACAGATTTGTTACCGACGAGCATCCGAGCATAATTTGTACTAGGGATTTCTAAGTGCCCCCTCTTTCTCATTGATTTAAGGTCTAGTAAGCCATTAACTTATGCGAACAACTTTTTTCCAGACTGATGATCCTGACGTGAGAGAAACGAAAAGTATGAACAAGCCAGCCGGTACGATCCTAGTGATTGATGATGAGCAACCCTTCTGTGAAGTTGTGGCTGAGATTCTCACCACCTTCGGCTACCCGGTTCAGAAGGCTTTCAATGCTACTCAAGCACTTGAGCTGTTGGAGTCAGTCACCCCAATATTGATCATCGTGGACATCATGATGCCCGACGTGGATGGTTTGACGCTTGTCCGTAGATTCCGCGCGGACCCACGCCTCTCCAAGATTCCCGTTATTGTGTCAAGTGCTAAATACCTCAAGGAAGACCGCTCAGAAGCGGTTAACGCAGGCGCAAACGCATACCTCACAAAACCATTCTCGGCGGCGGAGTTGAGATCCGCGATCGTCAATATTCTCGGAGACAGCGAACCCCAGTTCACCCTAGATAATACCCCTGGATATATCCGCTAGTTTGCATCTTTCTAAGCGTGAGGTTCTTTTTTTCACCCAGATTGGGTCCAACCTAATAATTCCTGACAGACGCCACAAACTAAAAAAAACGCTTATTGGAATCGAGCGATGCGAGTTGTGACCCGCATAGGAATTTATCTTGTATCCCTTTGAATATGTGTCAGTTGTTCTGCCGACTTCGCTCCCATGCGGAAACTCCTGGTAATAGGAGCTTCCAGCAAACAGAAGCAAGTGGCTTGAAACAAGGCGCTCCAGTTGGTTAAGTCAACGTATCAGTAATATCTCCCGACTAAACCCTTGTGCTTAACTTACAACCGACAATTAACCAGCAAACATTCCGGCAAGCCAATCGGGATCGCTTGTTTGAGCAAATAATCGACAAACTCGCCAGCGTTATATTTATTAAGCGCTGGACTATGATCGATAAACTGCTCTTCTGCTTCGTGGAAAATCAGTGTTCGACTCTTGAATCTGGAAGGCATTGTTGGTTACTAAACGTGAAGAGCACCCAGCACTTCTCTTTTATTAAGCTTCTGCATGCTCAATTTAGTTCTTCAGGTGACCAGCAGCGGAATTGAACGGTTTTGAGCTCAACTTTGTTAGGTGTCCGTTTGAAGTACATTCAAAAAACTGGGACCAGGACCCTTTAATTATCATTTTGGTCAAGTATTCGGAGGGCCGTCTCGGCAAAAATAGCTGCGCCGATAGGCATGCAGGTTTCATCAACATCAAATCTGGAGTCGTGATGCCGACGTGTGTCTCCCTCAATTTTACAGCCCAGCATAAACATTGCGCCCTTGGTCTCTTTCAGGAAGAAGCCAAAATCCTCAGCTCCCATATCTGGTTCAGGCGGAATGATTTTTTCATCCCCAAGCAAATCAGCCGCAACCGTTTTTATCAGGTCAACAGGTTCAATATGATTATGCATTGGTGGATATCCTACTTGGATCTTCAGCTCATAATCTCCACCCAATGCCCGTGTGATTTCCAGGGCATTTTTGATCTCAGCATGGATTTTTTGCTGAACTTCAGGGTCCAAGAAACGGATCGTTCCGGATAGATTAACCTCTTCAGGTATCACATTGTCTGTTTGACCACCTTGAATTGAGCCGATACTAATTACCGCAGGATCGAAGGGCCGGAGTTGCCTAGAGACGATTCCATGAATAGCCAGTATCACGTAGCCACTGATAAAGATGGGATCAACTACCTTATGCGGGGTTGAGCCGTGACCTCCTTTTCCAATTATTTTTGCATAGAAGGTGTCTACTCCAGCTGATGCAAACTCGGTAGATATTTCGATCTCGCCAGTATTGATTGCAGCATCTACATGCAGAGCTAACACACATTCGACATTTGCGATGGCTCCATCCTCGATCATTCGCGGGGCGCCACTCAGTCCTTCTTCATCTTCAACTTCCTCTGCAGGTTGGAGCAGTAAACGCACCGTACCAGGAAAGCTCTCTTGTGATAGTAGTTTGGCTGTACCCAAAGCAATCGCCATATGAACATCGTGGCCGCAGGCGTGCATAACACCTTGGTTTTTCGATTTATAAGGAACCTGGTTGGCTTCTTTGATCGGGAGAGCGTCCATATCTGCCCGGATGGCAACAATCGGTTTGCCGGACCCTATTTCGGCGATTAAACCCGTTTTTCCAACCCCGGTTTGCACCCGGTATCCAAATGTTTCCAGGATTTCTGCGAGCTTTGCTGATGTGCGTTCCTCTTTGAATCCCAGTTCTGGATGCATATGGAAATCCCGCCGCCAGGCCACCATTTCAGACTGAATCGCTTTTGCTTTGTTGAGCATTTTATCCTCGTTGTAATCTTATAAAATTAATCCAAATACTTCGCTAAAAAATCTGCGCTTTGTTGTTTGCTTCTAATCTGATTTTCGATTTTCAAAAAAATATGCCCTTCATCTTGATAGAGATGATATTCACATACTTTTCCCAGTTTGATCAGGTTTTTATAGGCTTGTTTTGATTCGCTAGCTGGGCAGCGCACATCATTTTCCCCACAAATTAACTGCACCGGAGACTGAATTTGATCCAAAAAGAAAAATGGTGAGCGTTCATACCACAATTTTCTGTTGGTAACTGGATCGCCGAAGTTTTCCCTATCCCAATGCTGCAGGTCTTCGCGCGAGTTCTCATGACTGGTGAACCAATTTAAAAACGGAACCACTGCAGCTCCTGCAGCCCACTTCTCAGGGAATTGAGTCAGGCAGGTCATCGTTAGATATCCTCCCCAGCTTCTTCCAGTGACGGCAATCCTTGTGGGGTCAGCGATTCCACCACCGCCTAAAAAATCTGCTCCCGCAACGACATCAGCAGTATCAACACCGCCCAGATCGAAGCGGTTGGCATTCATCCACTCACGGCCGTAGCCTGTAGAGCCGCGATAATTGGGAGCCAGAACCACCCAACCCCGGCTGACCATATGCTGTAAAAGAGGATCCCAGGTGATTTGGGTCAACCAATTGGGACCACCGTGAACATAGATTACCGCCGGTGGCAATTCATCCCCTTGATGAGCTCGATATATCAAGGCAGGGACTTGGGCATCATCCAGACTGGGGTACCAGACCTCTTCTGGCATGATAAAAAGGGTTTGCCCAACCTCGGGCGGCAGGGAGCGGGTAAGCTGCTGGAATTTTTTATCCACACGATTGAATACCCACAAGTCACCAGGATGCCGCGGGTTATCAAATATAACAATAATCTGATCATTTGAGGGAGTAAATTTTGGGGTGAAGATTACCCCTGGTTCAATTTGATGTGAAGATACTGTTCTTCCTTTGAGATCCATAAGAGCCAGTTCAGACTTTGGACCATAACTGACTACATAGGTCAGAAATCCATCATCGGACCAATCGGGGTGTTCCTTTTCGCCAGCACCATCTGTCAGCCAGGATAGGGAATCATTTTTGATTTCGTAGATTCCAATTTCGAACTTTCCCTGCAGGTCAGAGGCGAAGGCCAGATACCTGCTATCCGGCGACCAGCAGGCGTCTTTTGCACTAATCGGGCTGCCATCAATACTGATTGGATACGGCTCACTGCCATTAAGCGGTACAAGAAATGTCCAATTATCCTGTGCTTTCCCCTCAGAAGTAATCGCTAACATCTGTCCATCCGGCGACCAAACTACTTCCCAGTCTGGATGGGGCGTAGCTAAAACCTTTTGACCTTCCCCACCCTGAGATGGCATGATATAGGTATCAAAACATCCCCCCTTATCAGAACAATACGCGATCTGTTGACCATCAGGTGACCAGGCAAACGAAGTCATTAGGGCGTCTGGAGTATTGGGTGTCAAGTTCTGATGTTCTCCAGATTCTGTATCGTATACATAAATATCATAATTTTCACTGCCATCTAGATCTAGGGCGTAAGCCAGCAGCAGACCGTTTGGACTCCAGCGAGGTGCGAACTTGGCTCCTTTTCCATGTGTGATTTTTCGAGCGGGAGATTTTCTCTTAAGTTCGAGGGCGTAAATTTCCCAGCGTCCGCTCCGGTTCCAAGAAAACGCCACCTGCGAACCGTCGGGCGAGATATCAAACCCCAAATCTGGGTCAACCAGGGGAACGTTCAGCAGAGCTTCTAAATCCAGATAATCTGGCATGCTTTTCTCAATCTAACACTCGTGGCAGGCGACCCAATGATCCGGTTTAATTTCGCGCCACTCGGGGATTTGCATTTTGCATTTTTCTTTGGCGAGAGCACAGCGGGGGTGGAAGCGGCAGCCATCCGAGGTTTTTGTCAGGCTGGGGGGGGCGCCTTCGAGGATGATGCGCTTGCGCGCCCGCGTGACGCGGGGATTGGGGATGGGCACGGCGGAGAGCAAGGCTTGTGTATATGGGTGCAGGGGGTGGTCGTACAGATCGTCGCGGCTGGCAAGCTCAACGATAACCCCCAGATACATGACGGCGACCCGGTCGCAAATGTGGCGTACCATGCTTAGATCATGGGCAATGAAGAGGTAGGTGAGGCCCAGTTGTTCTTGAAGGTCTTCGAGCAGGTTTACGATTTGGGCCTGAATGGAGACATCCAGGGCAGAGATGGGTTCGTCGCAGATGACGAATTTGGGCATGGAGGCCAGGGCGCGGGCAATGCCGATGCGCTGGCGCTGCCCACCGGAGAATTCGTGAGGGTAGCGGTTCATAAATTTGGCGTTGAGTTGCACCAATTCGAGGAGTTCGGCAACCTTCTCCATGCTCGCTTTGCCCTGGGTGATCTTGTGTACCCGCAGGGGTTCGGCGATGATGCGGGAGATGGTCCAACGCGGGTTGAGGGAGGCATAGGGGTCTTGAAAGATCATCTGCAGATGTTTTCGCAGGGCTCGCAATTCTTTGCCACTGGTTTGAGCCAGGTTGATGCCTTCAAAAAGCACGTGTCCCGCGGTCGGGCGGTAGAGTTGAATGATTGTGCGCCCGGTTGTAGTTTTTCCACAGCCGCTTTCACCGACCAGCCCCAAGGTTTCACCTTTTTGGATTTCAAATGAGACATCATCAACAGCTTTAACCGCGCCGATTTCTTTTTGGAAAACGATCCCCTGTGTGATGGGGAAGTATTTTTTCAAGCCCTTCACTTGAATCAATGCTTGTGATTCGCTCATAGTACTTCACCCGTATTAACGTTGACCCAACATGCTATCTTGTGATTTGGTTCAATGGTTCCTAATCTTGGATTCTCGTGCAGGCAGCGCTCAACCACAAAACGGCAGCGCGGCGCTAATGGGCATCCCGGAAAAACGGCGGAACCATCGGGGGGTGATCCAGGAATGGTGACCAAGCGTTTGTGCACTCTGTTGCGATCCACACTGGGAAGTGAATTTATCAACGCCAGGGTATAAGGATGGCGCGGATTCTGGAAAAGATCAAAAACATCGGCTTCTTCCACAATGTACCCGGCGTACATGACAGCAACGCGATCCGCTAATTCGGCAATGACGGCCAGATCATGGGTAATCCAAATGATGGCCATGCCCATTTCATCTTGCAGGCGCTTGGTGAGGTCAATGATCTGAGCCTGAATAGTGACGTCCAGTGCGGTGGTGGGTTCGTCGGCGATCAGAATATCAGGGCTGCAAGAGAGCGCCATGGCGATCACGGCACGCTGGCGCATCCCACCGGAAAATTGATGCGGGTAATCGTCAAATCGCTCTTCAGGGTTGGGGATGCCCATCAGAGAAAGGAGTTCAGTCGATTTGCTGCGGGCATCGTCCTGTGAGAAGCCGAGATGCAGCACCATAGCTTCACTGATTTGTTTGCCAATGGTCAGCACGGGGTTCAGGGAGGTCATCGGGTCTTGAAATATCATGCCAATGCGAGCGCCGCGAATGGCTTCCATTTGGTGTTGATCGTATTCAAGCAAGTTTTCGCCCTCGAACAGGACTTTCCCGCCCGCAATCTTTCCCGGCGGATCTGGAATCAAGCCCATGATTGACAAGACACTGACACTTTTTCCGCATCCACTTTCGCCGACAATCCCGAGTGTTTTTCCAGCATCGGCAAAGTAAGAGACTCCATTGACAGCGTTCACAACCCCATCAAGAGTGTGGAATTTGACTTCAAGGTTCTGTAGTTCTAAGGTGTGTTCCATGCAACGCTCTTAATTGGCTTCGACAAGGGCACGGGGATCGAGGGCGTCGCGCAAGCCATCTCCGATGAAGTTGATCGATAGGACTGTCAATACAATAAGGCCACCAGGGAAAATCCAAAGCCAGGGTGCGGTATCTATGTATCTGTAGGCACCATTGAGCATATTCCCCCAGGTAGCCGTTGGGGGCATCACGCCCACGCCCAAAAAGCTCACATATGCCTCGTTGATGATTGCATTGGCTACACCCAAAGTAGCGTTGACGATAATGGGGGCCATGGTGTTCGGCAGGATATGAGCGAAGATGATAGATGCATTTCCGGTACCGGTACAATGGGCAGCGGTGACAAACTCCTGTTCCTTGAGAGAGAGAAAATTGGCTCGTACAATGCGAGCTAAACCCATCCAGCTTGTAAGACCGATAACTGCGATGATCACGACCACACTGCCACTGAATTCTCTGCCGAGTATGCTAAGAGGAGGAACCTTGTCGGAGAGCACTTTTCCCAATACAAGAAGCAATGGCAACTGCGGGACATTAAACATGGCCTCCGTGAAGCGCATCAAGATGCTGTCGATTACACCGCCATAGTATCCAGCAATGGCACCGATAAGCACACCAACGATGACCTCTACCAGCACGGCAACAAAACCAATCATTAAGGATATCTGACCTCCAAATATTGTACGTGCCAGAATATCTCTACCAATGGGATCTGTGCCATATGGGTGTTCAGCATTAGGAGCCGATAATCTGATACTGGTATCCGTGAAATTGGCATCAGCTTCTGTACGAAACAAAGCCCCACCCGTTGAATAAATAATTAGCAAAGTAAGGATAATGGCACCGGCTACAGCCATTTTATGACGTCTGAACCGTAACCAGATAAGCTGAGCAAATGAAAGTGGAGGGGATTCAATTCCTTCCAGCGAAAGTATGCCATTTTGACCAGCGGTTGTTTCCACAGCCTTTATTCCTCGCTTAGCTATACCGGATGCGCGGATCAAGCCAGCCATATGCAATATCTGTCAGCAGTTGGGAAAGAACAACAGCCACAGATATCATCATCAAAATACCCATCACAACAGGTGTGTCATAGCGATCTAAATGGTCGATAAAGAGTCGCCCCATACCCGGCCATCCAAAGATGGTCTCAGTAACGACTGCTCCGCCGAGAAGGAAAGGGATATCAATGCCAATTAGGGTGACAATAGGAATAGCTGCATTTTTCAAGGCATGTCCCATAAATACCATTTTTTCTGATAGCCCCTTGGCGTAAGCTGTTCGAATATAATCTTGGCTCATGACTTCTAACATCTGGGAACGTACATAGCGGCTGTAGCCTGAAATACTGATGACCGCCATGCTGAAGATCGGCATCACCATGTGAATTGCTACTTGAGAAACTGTTTTCCCCACTTTCGGATCAAACATGCCTACTGTTGGTAAGTAAGGCAAACCCCATTTTTTAAAATTAACTCCGAATATGTACATCGATCCCAATGCGATTACAAATATTGGCATGGAATATCCGATAAAGGAACCGGTTGTGACCAGTTGATCCATCCATGAGTATTGGCGCAAAGCTGAATAGATGCCTATTGCCAATGATACCGACAGGATAATAATCTCAGCCGGTACCATAAGGATCAAAGTATTCGGTAATCTATCAAGAATAATCTCTAGAGCGGGTCTACCGCGTGAGACCAATGAAGTGCCAAAGTCACCCCTCAGGACCCCTTTCCTCGTGCCCGGCTGATCGCCTATTCCATCACCATCCTTGTCCACATCTACCCAGTCATTGCCGATCAGCCAGTACAGATACTGTATATAAATGGGTTGGTCTAAGCCCATCACCCTGGCCAAGCGTTCCCTATCTTCAGGGCGTGTAGCTTTGCGCCCACCCATCGTGGCTAGTGGATCTCCACTGCTTTGAAGCAGGATAAAGAGCAGCACACTGATGATTAGAAATAGCGGAACCGCCTGTAACAACCGTCGGATCACATATCTGGTCATGATATGTCCCTTTGTCTATTGTGGATCAAATGAAGTATTTAAAATAATTTTAGCAGGATACCTTTTTATTTTTCACTTGAAAGAACATTGGCTGGATCAGGTAATCTGACCCAGCCAATATTATGGGCTTGGAACGCAAAACTAGGGCACGATATCCCATTCAGCGATATTGAAGAAGGGGGTAATGCCCGAGAATTTGTAACCGGAGATGTCGGGGCTGACAATCCAGACATCGGGATCATCCCAAATCCCTAGGTAGTATACGTTGTCGTGCATGTATTTTGTAATCTCGTGGAAAATTTCCTTTCGTGCGTCAGCATCCACGGTTACTACCTGTTCCTGGAAGAGCGCATCCAGGGTCTCGTCGCAGATGTAGTAGTTGTAGCCCCAAGGATACTCATCCGTTGCCAACTCACTGCACAGCCAGTATTCTGTATCTGGATCTGGGAAGTATGGCACATCAGACCACTGCATGATATCCAGGTCGCCAATAGCTGCTGGACCGCCATCTGAATAGCTGCCGAAGAGGATGTCCGCATCGTAGCTATAGATTTGCAGGTCAATGCCAACCTCAAGTAACTGCTGTTGGGCAACTGCCTGGTAGTTCTGGCGTTCCTCTTTCGTGGTATTACCCTGCGTAATGACGAGCGGATTACCCTCGAGATCTTCGCGAATACCATCGCCATCTGAATCGACATAGCCATTGTCTTCAAGAAGTGTTTTAGCGCCTTCTGGATCAAAAGGCCAGGGTTCTATGTCTGGAGACACATAGGCAGGCAATGCGTCCCAGAAGGTCATATTTGGTTTTACAACCTGAAGCCTGATATCCGCATTCGACTGGCGGTCAAGCGACATGGCAATAGCCTGGCGAACAACCAAATCTTTAATCCCCGGGGAAGCCATCTCGCGCATATTGAAAAACCAACCCTCATTGTATCCCGATGCTTGAGTGACAATATCAAGACCAGCATCGCGGAAAGCGGGGATATCCTCGTAAGGTGGCCAGAAAGCGATGTCGGCATCACCAGCCAGTACAGCCGCAGTTTGAGCGGCGTCGTCAGGAACGAGTTGGAAGAATATTGTATCAAGTACAGCTTCCGGACCCCAGTAGTTCTCGTTTTTATCGAAGCGCAGGTAGCTGCCGGATTCCCACTCAGTGAAATTAAATGGGCCACAGCCAACTGTGGGGCTCAGATTCCATTCGGCGGCGTCAATGGTGCCATCAGCTTCAAAAACTGGTTCCAGGATATGCTTTGGCATCAAGTTCTGCCAGAGGGTAGCCATCCAGGGGGTAAAGGGCTCAGCAAAGGTCATCACTACGGTTTGTGCATCCGGAGCACTAATTTCGAAAAGATCATAGGGGTAAACCGAGTCAACTGCGTTGGCTTCGCTATTGACCATTGTGTGAGTGAAGACAAAATCTTCCGCAGTTAGTGCTGTTCCATCGGACCAAGTAATATCATCCCGCAGGTTCATGGTGATCACTAAACCATCAGCAGATACACTGGGCATTTCGGTCAATAGATAGGGATAGGGTTCGTTATTTTCATCAAATTGCCAAGGCCAGCAGCTGTACAGCTGATTTAAAGCCGACATATACCACATATTGGAATATGTTCGGTTCAGGGTATCTGGTTCTTGTGTCCAAGCAAGGGTGACAACTTTAGGTTCTGCGGGTTCTTCAGCGGCAGGTTCTTCAGCGGCAGGTTCTTCAGCGGCAGGTTCTTCGGCGGCAGGCTCCTCCGCCGCAGGTTCGTCCGCTGCAGGGGTGCATGCGGATAGGGCCAAACTAAAAATGACCAGAATGGCCAGTGTGAAATTTAGCCATTTGTGCTTCATCTCTTTCTCTCCTCTTTTTAAAGCAAATCGAGAAACATACGGTACACAAGGTTCTTGATCGTGCGTATACGGGTGGGCTGGTTGTATAGTATCGTTAATAGGCATCTCCTTCCCATTCGGCTCATGCAGAATGATATAACTGTCACAAAATATTGGTATTTTTAGTAGTGTATCTCAAGTTTGTCAAAAGGATGTGTCCTTTTCCTTAAATTCCTGTTTACTGACTATAAATCAACTGCTGATGCATGCTAAAATCAGAGATTTCTCATTTGCTGACTAATTCGCGCTCAGCAGCCTGCATGATATTTTCCAACTCACGCTCCTGCGCATCTTCCGGGGGTGGCACCTGATGCTCCGCCAGAATACGGTCTACCTCATCCTGGGCATTCTCAGCCAAACCCTTGCGACCATCACGATCCCATTCGGAAAAGGTGCGACGATCACCTAAGGTATCGAACAAAATCTCACCCGCACGCAAATACCTGACAGAGTGCCGTTCGCCAATGAAGTTTCGTGAGCCATTCATAATTTTGCCGATCACATCCACGGCCAGCGAATCTTCATCCACAACGAAACCACGCAACACACGGTGGATACTGGCAGCGATGCTATTATCGCAAACCATCTGCGCCAGAGAACCCATCACGCCGGCTTCCATTTCGCCAATTCCAGAGAGTTCATCGGCCCCTGCCAAAGCAGGTAGGATCGCGTTCAAGGCTCTCTCATAACCGCTCTGAATATCCAGAGTGTGCGCGTTGGTCGAAAAACCATAGACATTGACCGGTAGTTGGTAGCTTTGCGATATTTGCACCGTGGCAGCCGAGGCGATGCCCAACTCCACTCCACCCCAAACCGAGGCCCCTGTGCGCGGCTCCATCATTGCCAGCCTTCCGCAATAAATAATCGGCAAGCCGGGGTTCACCATTTGCACAATGACAATCGATGCCAGCACCTCGGCGTTTTGCTGTGTAAGCGCCCCCGCCAGTGAAAACGGAGCCGTTGTCCCGGCGGTGGGGCAGGGCAGTGGCCCAAAGGGGATCCCATAGCGGGCTATTTCCACCATAGATTCCACCAAATCTGCAGGGAAAGAAAGCGGGCTAACCGGAGAAACGCTCATCGTTAGGGTTGTTTGCAGCGGGCCAATCACCTCCGCCATCCGTACGGCATACTTGACCTCCTTCGCAGTTTGCACGCCCGGCCCCTGCAAAGGTTTAGTGGTGTGCGGTAAAGCATAGCGGTACATCGCCAAAGACATCAACTCGCCCGGCACATCTTGCGGCGTGCAAAAGGGCGTCACCGTAGTAGCCTGATCCAGAGCATCCAACAGGCGAGTGCTATCGCGGATATCCTGAACGGTGGCATGGTGCAACTGTCCGCTGCGCGGCTCATAAATATCCCGCGCTCCGCCCAGATTGTGCCAGTGCAAGCTGCCATCGCCAAGCACAACTTTCTTGCCATTGCGCCCAATGATAGTAACTTGCTTCGAGCAATCCGCCAGAGCCTTCTCGACCATTTCGGGCGGCAGTAGCACGCGGTCATTTTCAAGCTTTGCACCAGCATCCAAAAGCTGCGCCCTCATCTCAGGATGTGAAAGGACAATGCCAACCTCACCCAACACCCGCAAAGTTGCCTGATGGATGGCATCAACATCTTCTGCCGATATTACCTTCCAAGGGACCATAACGTTCACCTATCTGCTTGTACTCGCTAAAAATTTATCTGGCTGGATGGATAATCCTGACCATCTCAAAGCCTCACGGTCCTGGCTTAGGAGTGATTCACACCAGGAATATAAAGCACCCCCGAAGGGGTGCTGCCATCAAAACTCAGGGAGTTTATCCATGCCGGCTCCTTTGGCTAAATCCGATACCTTGGTCTGGAGTTCGGCTACTTGCTCCTTCGGATAATCTGGAGGCTGGTAAGTATTGAGCAAATCTTGCAGTTGCGCTTTGGCACGCGTAAACGTGTCTGTCGCACCCATCTGCTGCCAGGTGCGGTGAGAGCCACGGTCAATCACCGCGGAGGGCATATACTGCTCCTCCTTGAGCAACTGGCGCGTGATGCGTTGCTTCAAAAATTCGCCCTTAAAATTGATCCCCTCGTACATATCGGCTGCCAACGGATCGGTGTGAACTTGCATGCCTTTTAGCATGCGCTTGGCCATTCCAATCGCCTCGGCATCGATCAGCAGCTTTTCGGAACTCATGCAGGCCAGAAAATCCAGCATGCCCGCGCCAGAGATCATATTGATCCCAGCCAGCGCGCCGATCATGGCGGTAGTGCTGCTCTCCATCCCGGCCTGATAATCAACCAGCTTGGCATCGCTGGCACCCATATACGCGTGCGTCGGAAAACCGAATGTTTTACCTACCTGGGCATAGGCGGCGTCGATCATGGCGGTTTCGACCGCGCCCATCGGAGTGGTACCATGGCGCATATCCATGATGGCAGGCGCGCCACCCCACACAATCGGCGAACCCGGTTTGGCCAACTGGTGGAGGGTCATCCCACTGATGCACTCGGCAGCATGCTGCACCACAGAGCCTAGCAACGTAACCGGCGCAGCAACCCCGGCCAGGGGCATGGAGACGATCTGCGCTGGAATGCCAGCCCGCGCCAGATCGATCAGGCTCTGAGAGCCAAACTGGCTCCAGATCAGCGGCGGGGAAGGGCACACATCGAAAACCGCGGTAGGTTTTTGGACCAGCTCATCGCCTCCGCCAGCGAAGATCGCCAGCATATCGATCATGGCACCGGTATTTTGGGTTGAGAAAGCCCCGGTGACCACCGGTTTCTTGGAGAACAGCAGCACCAAATACAGGCGGTACAGATCGCCAATTTCTTTGGGGATTTCGCTGCACACCAGAGCGGTGGATTGCGCGTCGTACTGCCAGAGCGAATCGGCAATTTTGATAACCTTGATCAGATCGTGGGTGGTTGCCGGTCGATGCTGCATGGTCTCGGCATCAAGCACGTTCACCCCTGATGAGCCGGGATCAAAATGGACCGAATCCCCTCCGTAATGCACGCTCGGTTCTCCATCTTGATTATAGAGGTAGAACTCATGGGGTACGGTTTCCAACGCTTTGCGGGCAACTTCTTCCGGGATCTGGACTACTTCACGCTCTTCCTCCACCCTGGCGCCGGCGTCCGCCAATAAGGCCCGCGCTTCTTTGAGCTGAACCTTGATCCCCGGATTGACAAGCAATTGATAAGCCTCGTCGATGATCTGGGAGACTAACTCCGACGATAAGATCCTTAGTTGTGGCTGCAAGGTATTACTCCTTTTGAAGTGCTTTGGCAGCTAGAAGTTCTTTTGCAACCACCACTGCACCAACTGCATCCTCGCTATACCCATCTGCGCCGATCTCTTCAGCCCAGTCGCGCGTGACAGGCGCCCCACCAACCAAAACCTTAATCGCTGAACGCAACCCAATATCATCCAGCGCTTCAACGACATCACGCTGTTTCACCATTGTGGTCGTGAGCAAGGCACTGACACCAAGGATATCGGCATTTTCTGTCCTGGCTTTCTCTATCAGGGTCATGATTGGCACATCAACGCCCAGATCGAACACTCTGAATCCAGCTACGGAGAGCATCGTCCCAACCAAGGTTTTTCCAATATCATGGATATCACCCTCAATCGTACCTAACACAATCGTGCCCAATATTTTCCGTTCCTTACCCTGTTTGGACATCTCAGGCTCTAACATATTCACGGCAGCCTTCATCGCTTCTCCAGCCATTACCAGCTCTGGAAGAAAAGCCTCTCCAGAACTAAAAAGGTTGCCAACATGGTCAACGCCAACGACAAATCCGTGGTTGATCGCATCCAGGGGATCGATGCCCAATTCAATGCTTTGCATGGCCAGCTTTTCGGCTTCTTCAGACTCACCATCGATGATGCTTTGTGCCATTGCGCTGTAAATTTGCTCATCCATGAACAACTCCTGTTGTAACATTTTTTTGGGGTTAAATATGATAAGTAGTTCGGTGAATGGGTACAAAGTATGCATTTCCAGGAAAATGGTGCATACTCCGCAACGGCTAATATTATAACGAATCACAACAATTATGTCAAGATATTAGGCCTGTATTCGTGTAAATAGCATTGTAATTTTGCGATATTAGGTGTATTATGAGTTTCGGTATGAGCAATTCGTTTAATTTGGGTCACGGAATAACGTAAAGCGAGCATACAAATGGACAAATTGGATTTGATTATCTTGAACACCCTTCAAGTGGATGGCAGGACGCCCTTCACTAAAATTGCAAAAAAAGCTGGCGTTGCGGAATCGACGATCCGGAGCCGTTATGCCAGCCTAGTAGAACAAGGGATTGTTCAAACCATTGCAGTGATCGATCCATTTGCAGTTGGGTACAACTCACCTGCACTGATTGGTATATCCGTTGAGCCTGGAACGATATATTCTGTTGCGGGTGCATTGGAGAAGCTTCCGGAGGTGAGTTATCTGGTCTTGATTTTAGGGGCGTACGATTTAGTGGTGGAAGTATTCTGTCGAGATCGTGAACATCTCACAAAATTTATTACAAATCAAATCCAAACCATACAAGGTGTCCGCGCCACCGAGACACTGGTAATCGGAAAGATATTTAAATTGAGTTTCTTCTGGCGTCCCGAAATTACTTCTCAAGATCATTAAAGGTGATCCTTCTTGATCACGGGATCGCGTCGAAGCGCGTAGGTAGGAAGTTCTGTATAAATAGTAAGCTTCATCTTATACAAGATTCAGAAGGAGAGAATATAAGCCAACACACGTATGCCATCCTGGGAGCAGGAAGACAAGGAACCGCTGCGGCTTATGATCTCACCAAATTCGGCGAGACCCAAAAAATCATCATGGCGGATATTCGTGAAGAAATCGCTACTCAAGCCGCCGAACGCATCAACCAACTCATCGGGCGCGAAGTGTATCATGGCCTTTTGGAGCCCAAAATCAGTGCATCTGAAATTCGCGATGTCTGTGTGATACGCGTGGTGGGCTATGGAAAGAAAGATGGAGAAGAAACCATCGTCACGATTGATCTGATCGATTATTACGACGAAGAGACCGGCTTTACTGCCATGGAACGCCTGACCGGTTGGCACTGCGCCATGATGATGGGCTTCCAGGCGCGCGGTCACATCCCGGCGGGCGGCATATCCATGGAAATCGCCGTACAGGCAGCAGAATTTATGCAAGCTGTGCGTGAACGGGGAATTAAATTCGAAGTTCGTTATGAATAAGGACCTGTATTTGCTGTTTAACCAGAGATATGGCGGTTGCGCGCTGCATGATGCAAAAACCCCATCCACCAGAAAGTGTGCAGTTGTTGTGCGGTAACGGGGTGTACGTTCTCAAAGAAATAGGGAAAAAAAGGCACGCTCAACACGAGAGACGGATTTACCCATACGAATTGTCTCTGACGAGGAAAAAGCCAGGTGCTGCAGATATGTACTGAGGTTATGCCTGTTCGTTGTTTCTGTTGTATGGCAAGGGTTCACTGGCACTTCACCGGACGGGGCGGAATTGCAGAACATCTACCTCAAGCCAAAACGAGGAAAGACTACTCGCATATCTTCCTGCTAGAACTCTTTTCATCTGTTAAAGAACATCGCCTCCATGAAAATTTTCTCGAAGTCAGCATGCGTTGTCAGTTCAATGTATTCAATACGCCCAGGAATCTCGTCGGCGACCTTTCGTCGTTCGCCAGAAATGAGCATCTGCTGGGCGCCGGTTCCGGCGGCGTTGCCGACTTGCCGGAAGCGCTCGCGAGGTAACTCCGGGAACATGCCCACCGTTATTGCGCTGCCCACATCCAGATAGGTTCCAAAGGCGCCAGCGATGATAAATTCGTCGATATTTTCCACCTTAATCCCGCCCGCTTCCAGGAGAATCTCCACGCCGGCACGGATGGCGCCTTTTGCTAGTTGAATCTCGTTTACATCGGGCCGCGTAACAACAATGTCCTTCCCATGGCCGGTGTCCCCGGAAGAGGCAAGAACGAATTC
>Ga0315550_1000450_pt1 | contig 25349 bp, 29 predicted proteins | sample SalMarSW160190MG_2_FD_203100 | JGI IMG/M metagenome (GOLD analysis project Ga0315550, IMG submission 203100) | Salt marsh sediment microbial communities from the Plum Island Ecosystem LTER, Massachusetts, United States - Salt Marsh Sediment SW1601-90 ... | reverse complement strand
GTAGACCCTTGTCGTAGCTTCCGTATCTGTTATGGACTTCAAGAAGGCAAGAATGTATTTTTCGAGGAAAACGCTCCATTTAGGTCCAAGGTCGTGTTGCAGGTGAAAGATGTCCTTGTTTCCTTGGGTATGATGGAAACATTGGAACCACCTCGCGAAATGTGGACCTCCAAGGTGCTCAGTTATCAAGTAAACGAAGGATTCATAGTTCAAAGTGAGTCCCATGGAGTTTACGATGTTTATGGCATCTAAAGCTCCGGATTTGGCTCCTGCTTCAGCCAAACTTTCAACCTGAACGGTCTTTAGAATCTCTCGGAGGGTTAGCTGCGGAAAACTTACGGCATTATTTCTGTCAGTCCACCGGGAGTAAAGGGAGTATTTCCGGAGAAGCTTGTTCAACAGGACGTTAACACTAACTCCCTGCCTTGCTGCCTCCTCCTGCAGAACGCTGTCCCATTCATTTCTAATTCGGAAAGTCCTTGTAATGGTCTTCTTTCTTGTACCGAAACGGTTAACTCTACTCAAAAATGAACAGCTTCCTTACTCTCCAAAATCAATGATAACGGATTTTAAACTAATATTTAATGTGGAATTGATTTTAAAGATTTTACTGTTAAACTATACTTCGCGGGCGTGTTTTAGTATGTGCCCTGTTTCTGGCAAGATGAGTTTTGTCATGACAAGTTCGACTGCCTGCGGGGAGCCGGGAACACAAAAGACCACCTTTCCCTGATCTGTAACTCCGGCTAGGGCTCGAGTCATTATGGCTGCGGAACCAATCTCGTCGTAGCTCAGTTTCCTGAATAATTCCCCAAACCCGGGCAATGTTTTGATCATCAAGGGTCTCACCGTCTCAATCGTCACATCCGTTATGCTGACTCCAGTTCCGCCACACACTATGATAGCGTCCACATCTTCTGAGCCTATGGCATTGCCCACATATTTTCCGATCAAAACTCTGTCATCAGGCAAGATTTCCCTTGAGACTACACTGTGACCAGCCTTCCGTAAAAGTTCAACAATCAAGTCCCCTGAGGGATCAGTGAAGGGTTTTCTTTCCTTGAGTTTCTGATAGCGAGATGAACTGGAAACTATGACTGCAAAGTTGAGTTTTCTGGGTGCCTCAGTTTTGTGTTTGCGGGAGGATTCGCTCATGCTGGTTTCTCCTTCACTTTGCGGACTACATGCAAGTTTTGGATGCTGGTGCTTGGATACTGTCCATCTGCATCCTTTTCATACTGTTTGGTCATGTCCCAAACCGTTAACAGCGCCGTTGCCGCAGCAGCAAGAGCCTCCATCTCCACCCCTGTTTGTGCCCGGGTTTTAACGGTTGCTTCAGTCTCCACTTTGGAGTCGTCAACGATCTGCAGTTTAACCTCTACGCTGGTTAAGGGTAAGGGGTGACAGAGGGGAATCAATGAACTGGTGTTCTTCGCCGCCAAGATTCCGGCGACCTTAGCCACATGAAAGGGGTCACCCTTCTCAACCTTTCCCTCTCTAATCAGCCTTATAGTCTCAGATTTCAGTTTGATTGTTCCCTTCGCCTTGGCTTCCCTGTAAACCTCCGGTTTCGCGGTTACATCAACCATCGACATACAAACTTCACCTAATCAGGTATATTGTAATCTAGACTTATTTTGTTTCTTCCCAGAATTCCATGAGTTGCCTGATCATAATTGCCCTAGGATTTTCCTCGTTAAAACGGAATATGCGGATTCTCCCAAACGTCTTGTGGCAGACAAGATTGAAGTTCTCCAGAACCTGCAAGTGCTGATTTGTGGTGGTATAGTTTAATCCTGCTCGCCTAGCAATCTCTGAGATGTTCAGCTCTCCGATTTCAGCCAAAATCCTGAGAATTTTCACGCGCCCTTTAGAAGAGAAAACTTCCTCTATCGCCACTGAACCTCACCGCCTTCCCGCGATAGAATCTTGGCAAGCTCCTGTTCCAGATCAGAAGCTGGAACCCGTGACAAGCCGATGAGGGTGGTCTTTCCCCGTTGCCCAACTCCAGAAACCATTGTTTCGATTATTCCTGAGGCAGAAAGCGCCTGAACGTACTTCCAGAGTTGAGTGTGACCCCGCCGCTTTTCAGCGTACTCTTCGCAGACTAGAGCATAAGCTTCCTCCGCGTCTCCCATGGACATGTAAGCTGAATCAGTTTGTTTGAAATGCCGCGCGACACCGAGAAGAAACAGTTTTTCGTGAAGACTGAATGCGGGAATCATGTCCCTCCGCACAACCGGATAGACGCTGACAACCGCTTTCCGAACACACTCAGGCGAAACCTCCCGCATCTCCGAAGCGTCAGCATACTTGCCGGCTCGCCACAAAAGCTCAATGGCGTAACGGGCGTTTCCTCCTTCAGAATCTCCTAACTCAGCGATGAGACCCATTGTTTGGGTTGGGACGGTTCCCTCTCTAAAGGCAAGGTTCACTCGGTCATCAAGAATGTCTTCGAGCTGCGACTCTGAGTATTCCTTCAGCTGGATTATGTTGCGTTGAAGCGTGCTTCTTGTGCTTGGATCCAGCTTTTCCAAGTATTCGGGTTGGCGGAGGATGCAGATTAGGGAGAGCCTTTTGGGGGCGTTGAATCGGTCTTCTTGGATGCGGGAAAGGTTGTAGATGGGGTCTGATCCTTCGTTTTGGACAAGAGATTCCAGCTCGTCCAATGTCAAGATCAGATAGGCGTCTTTCTCGTCGAGGACCTGCATGAGCGCTTGCAACAGTTCCTCTGCGGAGTAGCCGCGTCTAGGATAAGTGGGATAGAACTTCATGATGGTTCGTTGAAGAATCATGAATAGGCTTCCCTTGCATTCGCGGCAGTTAACGTGGACGTAGTTGAGGTTGATGTTACGTTCTTTTGCCTCTTTTACTATGTTTAAACCGAAGTGTTGAGAGAGAACCGTTTTGCCCGTTCCGATCTTTCCCATAATCAGTGCGCGTTGGGTCATTTTTCCGGGGCTCTCAACGGCGAAACGGAAAAACTGGTTCAAAAGATTAAGTTGAAGTCTTCTATGCAGTAGATACTGTGGAACATAGTTGATGTCAAGTTTGCTTTCATCCTTGAAAACGCTGGAATATCGAGGCATAAATCAGCCCTTCAGACTTCTGAACAATGATTTATGGATTTTGTCTCTTAAAAAGGATAAGATGCATAATCATAGGTTTTTTGGCTGTTCACAGATTGACTGGCTTGATGGCAAGAAAATGCTGTTTCTTTGCTCAAGATTTTAAAAAATCAAGGCGCTAGGACCTATGTTCATTCTTGGATGGTTCTGTTGGGTAATGGGTTGTTGGAGTTGTTCTTGAACATTAGTTACGGATATAACTATAGGTAAGCTTTTATGTTCAACCAAGCATAAAACCATATCATGTCAGAAAGGGGGTTTTAGGAAAATGGCTGAAGCAATTTTGGAGAATATCCCGGTTGAGAAGCGTTGGGAAATGGCTGCGCGGTCCTTTAGCGGAGGGTGTATGGGCTACATCCAAGTTCTGCTGGGGATCGTAGGGAAAGAAAAACTTGCTGAGATAGAATCTAAGATGTGGATCGAAGGCATGAAGATGTCTTTCCTGAATTTCATGGAGGAATTTAAGATGCCGGCAGAAGATGCTGTTGATGCTGCAAATTTAACTGCTGTCTTCGCAATTCTGGCGCTGGGACCTGAATGCGGAATAGAGAGGATTGAGGAAAGCAGGAATAGAGTCGTAGACAGGTATACTAACTGTCCGTGGTGGGAAAGTGCCAAACAGTTCGGAATTGCCGACAAATATGAATGCTCATGTGGAGATTGGAGTGACGCGGCACTTAAGGCAATCAATCCTAAACTGACAGCGACGCTCACTAAATCTCAAGCACGCGGCGATCCATACTGCGAATGCGTCTATGAACTTAAGGAATAAGCCCAAACATCCTATCTCCTTTTTTTATTTTTCAAGTATACGGGCAGTAGAGGCTGAATTAGAAAGAGGGATAGCGAACTGCATCATTATTGTTAAACAAGCGAAAGCCTTCCCGAAACCAGATTCTAACCGCACTCACTAAGCCTGAACATATTCATCATTAAACAAATCCGAAACAGACTGCAAACCCGCAGAAACATAGAATACCCTATGAAAAACTTATGAACAAACATAATGTCCTAAAAAGGTTGCTGAGGTCCCAGATAAGCGAAATAAGATATGTTGATGCGTGGAAAACATTATGAGAAAAAATTAGCCATCTGAGATGTGTTCTCACATAACTGAGCAAGGAAGAGTGGAGTTTAAAAGTTTTGGAGTTTGTTTTTCACTTCTTTTATTTTCTGTTCGAGTTCATTTGCTGGGTCTTCTTCGCCCATGGCTTTGTGGCAGTCAAGGACATATTCTAGGGCGCTAACTCCGAAACGGTCATAGCCTTTATCGAATGCTAGGTCTGCTGACTTGAGAAAACGTTCCTTGGCTGTATCATAGTCTTTCAGTTGGTAATTGCATTCTGCCGCCTTAAACAGGGCGTAGGAGGCGTCAAAAAAGTTTTTGGCTTTTTCATACAGCTCGGATGCCTGCAGGTACTTCTCTGTTGCCTCTTCAAGTTTGCCGGCGTCAGCTAAGGCTGTTCCTTCTTTGTGAAGTTTTATGGGGTCCTCTTTTTCAACTTCTTCACTGCTGCTCATACAGTTTCACCATTAACATCCGGCATATGTCCAGCATGACCTTTAACTTTTACCTTTCATGCCTTCATGTCTTTTTCTGGGACAGAACTTATGATGGGCGAAGATTGGGTCTTTAAGGTTATAACAGAGAAGATTTATTGTATTGGTAAGCTCAGGGATTTATAGGGAGAGGGAAAAGCTGAAACGTAGTACGCTACTGTTCTGTTTTATACTTATCGCGATTATAGTTTCACCCCTTTTTTTGGTGATTTGGAACTTTGACATCGACGAACAGAACTCAGACCCTGAATTCTTTGTTGGTGTAGAATATGCTATCGACAATCACAGTGTTGAAGATTGCAAAGCCTTGGTTGACAGAGTAAAAAATTTCACAAATCTTTTTGTTGTTGACTCCGTCGGAATAACATTTGACATAAACAACCTCAACGAGGTTTGCGACTACGTCTATGACTCAGGGCTATATTTTCTGGTCTTCTTTATTTCTTTACATGAAGAATACGGTGTTCCCACAGAGGATGGCCAGCATCAAACACTGATCTTCCGATACAATTACTATCCCCACCTATGGATCGCAGATGCTAAAGAAAAATATGGTGACAAGTTCTTAGGAGTCTACGCCATGGATGAGCCAGGAGGAAACCAGCTAGACGGCGGCAGTTTCAGATTGGTTACAAGAGCAGAAAACCAAACGGAAGCCGCTGAGATATATTTGGAGTGGCTTTACGCTCACACAAACTATTACATTTACGCTCGAGAATGTGAGGGCGTTACGGTGTTAACCTCGGATTATGGTCTCTACTGGTTCGACTACAAGTCTGGATACGATACTATCTTAGCAGAATTCGCTTGGAATCACAGCAGACCCTTACATGTTGCGCTTTGCAGAGGAGCCGCCAAGGTTCAGAACAGAGACTGGGGCGTAATGGTCACATGGACATACAATGGACCGCCCTACCTTGTGCCAGGCAACGAACTTTACGATGACTTGAAGGTGGCTTACCATAATGGAGCAAAATATGCGGTGATTTTTGATCATCCAGACACCGCGTATTCAGAGTATGGAATATTGACAGAAGAACACTTTGATGTCTTAGAAGATTTCTGGAACTACGTAAACAATAATCCTGACAAGCATGGAATCGAAAAAGCAGATGTGGCTTATGTTCTCCCCGAAAACTTTGGCTTCGGATTCCGCAGCTCCGACGATAATATTTGGGGGCTATGGAGTGCCGATGAAGATGAACGGACAGAAAAGATTTGGGGCGACGTCAACCAGCTCCTAGAGCAGTATGGTTCCAGATTGGATATTGTTTACAGTGACCCAGAATTCAATGATGACCTACAACAGCATTATGATAAAATCTTTTTCTGGAACGAAACATTAAACTAGAGACTGGTTTGTTGACTGGATGGCTGCGTTTAGATGAAGGAAGACGTAAACATTATTTCAGAGCTTTCAACGACTGGAATCTACACGCTGCTACTGTTTTTGTCAAAGCAAGTTACATTGACTATAGGAAAGTTGGGGAAGCAGAGATTTCCAATGGGATACTACACTTACACTGGCTCAGCTTTGGGCAAGGGAGCCTCAAGCCTCAAACATCGAATCTGTAGGCACCTGAGGAAAGAAAAACGGATGTTCTGGCACATAGATTACCTTCTGGCAGACGAAAACGTTTCCGTGGAAGCGGTTATAGTCGCTGAAACCAACGAAAACATGGAGTGCAAAACAAATCAGCACATAAAGACTATAATGGGAGCAAAAGTTCAGGTCAAAGGTTTTGGAGCCTCTGATTGCAGAAAAAACTGCAAAAGTCACCTACTGTATTTTCCAGAGATCGAGAATGCAGATTGTTTGGTTCAGAAACTCGTTGAATATCTCCAGTCATCATCTGACATTCTTTCTGTCTATGTGGTTCACTAACGCTTTTTCGGCGCGTTATTTTTGGTCTACTCGTTTTTTGGGTATAAACAGTAGAGTCAAGAAGACGCCGGCTAGGAAGCCTCCCACATGAGCGGTGTGGGCGACGTTTTCTACGACTCCGGAAGATACGTAAGCGGTTTCGGTTAAAATTGTTATGAAGACGAATAGGATGGCTGGAAGCGGGATGGGAATGAAACCGAAGAGTTTGAGGAGCCAGCGAAAGGGAAAAAGAATGGCGAAGGCAGCTAAAACGCCGAAGATTGCCCCCGAAGCACCTATGGTGGGGATATCGGATGCGCTGTTTAGGTAGGAGTGAAAGAGTCCTGCGATAACGCCGCAGGCTAGATACAACCCCAAAAAGCGGAAATTGCCTAATTCTCGTTCAACCGCGTCGCCGCTCACCAACAAAAAGAACATGTTCAGTCCAAGATGAAGGATGTTAGCGTGCAGGAACATGGAGGTGATTAGGGATAAGAGATGCTCGCCTCCCATGACCTGAACGGGAACTAAACCGTAATTTTGGATAAGCATATTATAGGATTCAGGGTTTGTTAGGCTCTGTAGAAAAACTAGGATGTTCGCTACAATAATCAAGTATGAAAATACAGCAACCTTAGACGCCAAAGCTAATCCGCCCCTAAACAGTTAGATGCCCACTATTTCCCAAGAAACATAAAATCCTTTGCTTCAAACTGAATGATCCTTCCGTGGCTAATAACCTATAATTAGGTATAATCACAAATAAGTCTCTTAGTGGAGAAGCAAATCCGTTTTTCGCTTTGGAAGTGTGAAGATGACAGAGACAGCCGTGGTGTACTCACCTAAGTATTTGCGCCACAAAACTGGACCTCGTCATCCCGAGTCCCCTTCCCGTCTCAGAGTAATCATGAGAGAACTGAACAAGAGCGAAATTCTCGAAAATGAAAGATGCACTCTGGTCGAACCTGAAATCGCAGGCATCAACGACTTGCAGCTGGTTCACGACAGTGACTATATTCAGCGAATTAGACAGTTTTGTAGGTGCGGCGGCGGACTATTGGATCAAGGGGACACGGTGGTTTCTTCCGAAAGCTATGAGGTAGCCCGTTTGGCTGCCGGAGGAACAGTGAAAGCGGCTGATCTTGTCATGATGGGGAAGTATAGAAACGCTTTCGCATTTGTTAGACCTCCGGGGCATCATGCTGGATCTGGCTATCCCATGGGCTTCTGCGTCTTCAATAATGTTGCAGTAGCTGCTTCTTATCTCCTAGAAAATTTCAGCCTTGACCGAGTGTTGATTTTGGATATAGATGCTCATCATGGAAACGGGACACAGGAAATATTCTACAGAAGCAACCGGGTTCTCTACGTTAGCCTCCACGAAGACCCCACCGAGTTTCCCTTAACAGGATTCTCTGATGAAGTGGGCGAAGATGAAGGGTTAGGATACACGGTGAATATTCCTCTTCCCTACGGAACAGACAACCGAATCTACCTCCGAGCCTTCAACGAGATTGCGGCTCCAATCATTAATCAGTACAAGCCGCAGTTCATTCTGGTCTCCACGGGATTCGACAACCATTACACAGACCCTGTGGGAAATCTTTCATTATCAGCTCTCAGCTACGCCAAAATCTTTGATGCCATTTTAGAGTCAGCATCGAAGTTTTGCCAAGGAAAACTGGTGACAGTTCTGGAGGGCGGATACAGCCTAAGGTTTCTTGGAAAGATGGCATGCGCAGTGACCGCACAGATGGCTGAAATATCCTATTCCATCAGAGATAAACATCATGCTGCAGGCATTAATGTGCAAAGAAAGGGAGAAAAAACGATAAATCGAATAAAGAAACTTCAATCGTCCTTCTGGAACATAAACTGAGAAAATGTTTTGTCAAGAAACTTTGACTATGATTCTTTTTTTGGTCAAGAAATCTTGACAAAAAACTTCTTAACTGAAAATTCTAAACTGTATTTAGGAGATAATTGATGCTGTCTAAAAAGCTGTTTCTTTCAACCATTGTTCTTTTTGTTTTGTTAAGTTCTCCTTTAGTTGTTTTGGTTGAAGCTGAACCATCTTGGGTAATTTGGAGTCAAACTTATGGAGGAGCAGATGACGAAATTGCTTATTCTTTGCTTGAAACCTCTGATGGAGGATACGCAATAGCTGGCTTCACGGGAGCAATCACTGCTGGGAACAGATATTGTTGGTTAGTTAAAACTGATAGCAATGGGAGTGTGCAATGGAACCAGACGTACAAAAATGCCTGGCTAGATACTGCTTTTTCGTTGGTTGAAACGTCTGATGGCGGATACGTCTTAGCTGGCTACACAGAATCCTTTGGTAACGGAAAAGCAGATTTCTGGTTAATTAAAACGGATGAATACGGCAATATTCCAGAGTTTCCATTATGGGCACTCCTACTGGCTATGTTGGTTGTCGTTATGGCTGTAGCAGTGATTTACAGGCGTATACTGAGCAAACCTAATGGAGGGAGAAGGGGATAATTAAAAAAATTATAGCTATAATTGTTGTCCTCATAATTGCCATAAGCGCTGTTCTGTACGTTGTTCACCTTGGCAGACTGGGCTCTAAAACTTTGGTTGTTCCTGACGATTATGCCACCATCGGATGGGCGGTGGGCAATGCCACGGCTGGCGACACCGTGTACGTGAAAAGCGGAACCTACAACGAAAGAAGCTTTGTTATCGACAAGCCATTGTCGTTTATCGGCGAAAACAGCAGCAACACGATACTGATAGGAGGATTTGAGGGAATACGCGGAGGCGGATCAACAGTCGGTATTAAAGCTGACAACATCACGGTTTCAGGCTTCACAATTAGAAGCTACGACTTCGATACTCCAGCGTGGTATTTCTTTGGTGTATACGTAGGTGGCAACAACTGCAATATAACTGGCAACATAATCGAAAACTGTGATTGCGGTATATGGAACGGCGGTTCTCTTAGCACTGTTTCTTCAGTTAGGATCTCAAAGAACACGATAAGGGACAATTTACATGCTGGAATCGAATTCGAGGGGACTCCTTATAACATTACGATTACCGACAACACTATTGAATCCAACTTGGTGGGCATAACCATAAGTCGTTACGGGTTCCATGGCTCCGAAAACAAAGTAAGGTTCGTTGTCTCCGGAAACAACGTAATAAACAATGGACAAGGGATTTATCTTGATTCCTCAAGTAGTCTGATCATCGGAAACAACGTGACCTCAAACACGGGAGCAGGCATTCATGTTATTGGTGGTTCAAACAACACCATTTCAGCTAACTACGTGGCAGATAACGAGGTAGGCGTCACATTCTCAGGCTCCACGGCTAGCGACAACATGTTCTACAGCAACAGCTTCATCGACAACGACCAAAACGTGCAAATCACTTCAACCAATTACACTGAAATCTGGGACAATGGCGCAGTAGGCAACTACTGGAGCGACTACAACGGCACAGACACCGATGGAGACGTCATAGGAGACACACCCTATGTTATCGATGAAAATAACCAAGACAACTATCCACTCATGAGACCAATTATTATCCCAGAGTTTCCATCATGGACAATTCTGCCTCTGTTTTTTGTTTCCACATTAGCTTTCTTGCTTGCCAAAAGGTGCATCAAGTTTGGGGGCTTAAAGACCTGAATAAAACCCAAGTGAGTCTTTTTGCTGTGTTGTTGCTAACAATTTGCTTAATGCTCTCAATTAGTAACGTTGCGGCTGAAACCTCAACAATCTGGGACAGAACGTATGGTATGCACGGTTCTGGGAACCAAGTAATCAAAACAATCGATGGAGGATTTGCTATAGCTGGAGACGCAGATGGACAATTCCTGCTTCTGAAAACTGACTCCGATGGCAGCAAGCAATGGAAACAAACCTATGGAAACGGCAGCTTCTACTCCATAACTCAAACTGCTGACGGTGGCTATGCATTAGCTGGAACAGGAGACAGCATGAATTTCATTAAAACTGATTCCGAAGGAAACATGGAATGGAGCAAACACTATGCCAACTCAGACGTTCCTTTTCACGCCAAATCTGTTATCCAAACGAGTGACGGAGGATACGCTCTGGCTGGTTGGACATCCCCTATATACAATTCCCCAAAATGGGACTGGACCATCAAAACCAACTCTCAAGGAAACATACTATGGGAAAAAACCTATGGAATACAAAGGAGCGTTTCTTCTGCACAAAAAATTCTTCAGGAGGCTGAAGGAGCTTACATATTGGCTGCAAACGGAAATGTTTCCAAACTTAACTCTCAAGGCAACCTGCAATGGACAACAAATGCTGTCGTAGCTAATTCCCTACTAAAGACAAGGGACGGAGGCTATTTGGTTGCAGCAGCAAATGGAGGCAGCTTACTCAAGTTTGACGATCAAGGAAACAGGGAGTGGAGCAATACTTACAGGTTTGAGGGTGCCCGATGGAGTTTCTTTCATTCAGCAAGCCAAACAAGTGACGGCGGCTATGTGGTGGCAGGCGTTACTTTTCCTATCTATAACGGTCTTGGATGGGTCCTAAAGGTTGACGATAAGGGAACCGTTGAGGGCGAAGTTACTTTTCCCCCAGCAAGTGGTATTAACAACCGCATCTACTCAATAATCGAAACAGATGATGGAAACTATGTTTTCTCGGGCTCAAAGAATGCTCCTAATGGAGAAGGACTCGTTTGGCTCGCAAAGATTTCTCCTTCAATAGTAATCCCAGAGTTTCCCTCATGGACACCCTTAGTGATTATGTTAGTTGCCGTGGTGGTTGTTGCGGTTGTTTACAGACATAGGTTACATAAGCAGCATCAGAGGAGATTTTGATGTCATCTAAGTTGTTTCTTTCAATTCTGACTCTTTTTGTTTTAGCCAGTTTGCCTTTCATTAGCTCTGTGGGGGCATCTTCTACAATGTGGAGCCAAACTTACGGAGGAACATCTAGTGATTCCGCGGAGGCTATGGTTCAGACAAGTGATGGAGGCTACGCACTAGCCGGCTACACAACCTCTTTTGGTGCTGGAAGCTATGATTTTTGGTTAGTTAAAACCGATGAGTATGGAGATATGGAGTGGAACCAAACATATGGCGGAGCAGATATTGAGCATGCTTATTCGTTGGTTGAGACGTCTGATGGAGGATTCGCCCTAGCTGGTTACTCAAGTTCTTTAATTGATGAAAAAAGTGATTTTTGGTTGGTTAAAACTGATTCACAAGGAAGCATGGAATGGAACCAGACATATGGAGGGACAGATGTTGAAGTTGCTAATTCGTTGGTTGAGACGTCTGATGGAGGATTCGCATTAGCAGGTGGCTCCACAACTTTCGTTGATGCTGGTCCTGCTGATTGTTGGTTAGTAAAAACTGACGAGTATGGTAATATCCCAGAGTTTCCATCATGGACTATTCTACCACTGTTCGTAACAGCAACATTGATTGGGATTCTAGTTAGGAAAAGATTAGTGAGAACATGAACTTTATCTTAGAGATTTTTTTGTTGCGATAAGGAAACCTGAGCTAAAACCCCAAAATTCTAGTGCTAAATACGAGTGTTTAATATTTGTAAGGAAACACTTTGCTTTTTTACTATTACACCAATTTACCTCAACAGGTTATAAGATTTTAATCTTTAGCTGACTAAAGATTTAAGGAATTTTTTGGGGGTTGTCTAGGTCTTTTCGCCATCTTTCGTCTAAGGGCTTCCTTTTGGGACAGCCAAACACTGAACAGTCTTTAGGAAAGTTATGGTTACAATAGAACATACGTTTCCTTGTAAGCACATTCGTAGCTTTGCCGAGATGTACACACGCCTCCGTTGGATGAACCGCCCGATCAAAACAGCCCTTCGCAGAAACAAAAGCTCTATCCTTAAACATCGTCGTTAGTTCTATCAGGGTTTTTCTTGGATATTTCTCCATCGGTCACATGTACCCATCCTTCTTTTTTTTCTAGGGCTTTAACGAATGTCTGTTTCTTTGAGGCCCAAGGATTTGTCGGTTTCCTGTAAGTTTTAAGGAATCCTGCATTCTTAAGGTCGGGAATTGCACCCATCATCTTCTTTGGTAAATTGTGAACTAGTACTTCACCCTGTTCTTTTATGTAATCATAGACTTGCTTCTCAAAATCAGTAAAGTTCTCTCTCAAATTCTAATCCCCTAGAGATGGAAAATAACACTAGTAATTTGCACATTCCAGTATAAATCAATACTGAAATAATCAATGCCTAGAGCGCGCGCGCACAGGCCTGTTTGGGTTTGGGGTTAAAATTTAACCCAACCTTTTCTTCTTTCAACTAAGTAATCGCGTATTGTAGACTGTGTAACTGTGTTCAGGTTATTACCTAATTCTTTGTTTCTTTCAATTTGGTTAGCATAGGAATGGATAGTAAGAGGAAAATGCAACCGGCTGTAATTGTGAATCGATAATCGATATCGAACAATAGTGGTGTTCCTGTGAAGAAATGGTATGTACCTTCAGCAAGCACTAGCACACTCAAGACAAAGGCGATAATGCCTAACACAAAATCTCCCATATTCATAGACTATAATTCAACCTACTAATCATATAATATTTTAGGCGCCTGCGTGCGAGCGCGTGAGCGTGCGGGTTTTGGACACGTGTATGTATGTATATGAAAGAGAGAATGGGAAAATACGTGAATGTTTGGGTTTGGGGGTTAAAATTTAACCTCCAAATTTTATAAACTTAAATTAGAGTAGGAAATGAAATGCACGCGCGTCAAGTTCCTTGGGTATGTGGAAAGGTCGCGCGCATTCACGGTTAAGCAAAACCCTAATAACAAAAAAGTAGAAATTTACCTTACAATTACAGCGTATTGTTGAAAAACAGCTTTTTTCAGAAATAGAGAAGAGGGGTGGGGAAATCTAACTGTTTCCCGAAATGGGATAGGCGAATCTGAGTGTCTGGTTTACTCCTCGATGACTTGAATGGCGCCTTCGGGGCATTCCATCTCGCAGGCTCTACATGTGATACAGTCCTCAACGTTTACTGGAACAGACTTTCCGTCTTTCATTTCGTAAACGCCAACAGGACAAGTGTCAACGCATGTTTCGCATCCGGTGCATTTTTCAGCATCAACTTTGATTTCAACCATTATCTAATCAACTCCGCTTTTAGATTTTAATCAAAGCGAAGCATTGAAATAAAAACGTTTTGTAAAAAAAAGAAACTATTCACGGAGTCTCAGAAGAACTCCGTCGATTGTTGCTTCAGCCTCTTCGATTCTGTGATTGTATTCTTCCAGAAGCTTTCCATATGCACCCTTAGAAATTTCTCCGTGTCTGTATCTTGTTTCTACTCGTTGCAGGTCTCTTTCTGCGCCTTCAAGATTTGTTTCAGCCACTTCGATCTGTCTCATCATGTTTGCATACTTGGAACCAGCAGCTCTTATCGTCTCACGAAGAGAGGAGAGATTTCTAGAAACCGTGGAGAGGCGTCCGTCCAGCATCTTTTTCCTGACCTTAAATCTGCGTCTAGGAATTTTTCCCTTCCGTAACCGCTCTTCTAGGAATTCAAGCTCTGACCGAATTCTTGTTTTTTCTTCATAGGAATCAACGAAGCTTTTGAGGTCTTTGGGTGGAATCTGAATTCTTGGGGATGCAGAAGGCTTGGGGGCTTTCCAGAAAAAGGTTACTGCTGAAGCGGCAACAGCTAGGATTCCCATCCATATTGTGGGGTAGAAAGAACCCCAGAATACATTATATTTATAGTTGACCTCGAAGTTGAGGTCGTCGGAAGGCGTCACATCGGAGAAAGTGCAGCTCATGGTTTCTAGAGGAGTGGATGATTGGAATTTGGCGCCTTTGGGGAGAGTTATGGAGACGGTTAACTTTCCTATTGTTGAGTTGAATTGTTCATAGAAGGTGAAATGTAAGTTGTAGTCGATTCCGTTCTGTTGACTGATGTGGTTGCTCCGTGGAATACGGTAATTTAGATAAAGTGTTTCCGTTTCATTTGTATCTATGACAGCTCTGAGAGTCACAGTCATAACATTGTTTTCCGTTGACGTCGCAAGTGTTCCCATTTCGTCCCGCACTTCAAAGTCGTAGGCACCTTCTGGGAAACCAAGTTCAATTGTGCTTATCCAAAATCCAATGTTGGTTATGCGGTAAGCGTTAGTAACGTAGATGCTTCCCACCTGATCTAAGATTATCTCTCGTTCTACCTCAACGAATTCAATTTCAATATTTGGGCGTTGGAATTCGTCGTAGATATATGTAGTTGGCAATGTGATGTCATTCAAGTCACTAAGCGTTTTGTTAGATTCGTCGTAAAGGTAGATGCTAGCAATCGTAGTAGGACTAACAGTTTCTGCATAGATTTCTGTGCCATTTATGGCAACGTATACAACATGAATGCCCACATCTAGATACGTGGAATTCACTACCGATCCGCTGACATAATTTATTGCTGCATCATAAACTCCGCCAGCATCCACCGTGTATGTTGCTGCGGTGGTAACGTTAACCTCTACGCCCAAATTAAGGTAATCAAAGTATCCGTCGCCATCAGTGTCCACGCCTTCATCATAGATTGTTCCGGTGAGGCTTGCGGGTAAAAGCCCGAAATTGAAGTAATAATATTCTCCAGACAAGGAGATGTCAGACAAAGAATCCAGCGAGTGGTCAGATTCATCGTAGAGGGCGATGCTGGAAACGGTGACGGGGTTGAGCCCTGATGTGTAGATGCTTGTGCCATTTAGGGAGACGTAGACGACCTGAATGCCTGCGTCAAGGGTTGTGGAATTCTGGTTCGAGACAGCGATGGTGTTAGATGAGGAATCGTAAAGCCCAGATACGTTTATCTTGAATGTTCCTGCGGTGGTAACGTTAACTTCGACTCCGATATCTAGCGAATCGTAGATTCCATCGTCATCGATGTCTACGCCCCCATCATAGATTGTGCCAGTGAGGCTTGCCGCCTCGTCTTGGGCACTAACTGGGGACACTTGCACCAAGAAAAACAATAAGGTTGAAATGATTAGGAGAGAAATCATCATCTTTGTTAAGATTTTTTTATGCGTGTGTGCATTCTTCACATGAAACACCATCAGTGGATTCTTTATTGTTTGTTGGCGTAAGTATCGTAGATTACCTTTATTTACTTTTAGATGAACCACGGTTTCAAGGGCACCTGCGTTTTCTGAATAACTTGCCTTCAACAGCAAAAATCGTAGATATAGCCTACAGTGGTCAGTTATCGTGTTTCCTGCATGCGTGTAGCTTTGCTGTTCTCTTGGTTTTTCCAGAAAAAGCTAGTTTTCAACAATGAAGTATTATTAGTCTCCTAATATGAATGATAAGTTGTGAGGTGCTTGGTTGCTGAAACTGCGAGACCGTGACGCTATACTCACCAAGGACGGCATAATTTTCAGGGTTTACGGTTACATTCATCCTTCAGGCGCTTATGTGTGTGACCCAGAATATGCGTCGCCAAACATCTTCAGGTCCACTAATCCGAGGGCTAGAAGAGGCGAAAATGAGGTTCTTTACTACAAATTTTTTGCAGACGAAGGACTGAAGCTCATTTTAAACAAGTTTCCTCAGTACACCATTTTTTATGAACCATTACAGAAGTGTCTGGTAGGCGTAAACGAGGACGACATACTTGAAGTCCGTAAACCTGATGTTGGGTTACAGCAGGTGCTTGCAAAAGAGCCTGATGATGCGCTGTTGAAGGCTTTACAGGATTTGTTTACGCGGGTTTCGTCCCAGTCAGGCTTATCAGAAGAAGATTTTGGAGTGTTTGGCTCTCTTCTGCATGGCTTTTATCATCCCAACTTTTCGGACTTGGACTTCATCGTTTACGGCGAAGAAAACATGAACAGGCTCTGTGAGGCACTGGAAACTCTTTACAGGGAAGACCCTTCTTTGCGGAACGAATTTGACCACATGAAGGCTGTTGAGTCGAAGGATTGGAAGTTCGTGAATTACAGTTTGAAGGAGTATCTTTGGCATCAGCGGAGAAAAATGATTTACGCTTACTTTGATTCAGAAGATGCGGGGAGAGTTGTTAAGGCAGAGTTTGAGCCAGTGAAGACGTGGACAGAAAACGTTAATGAATTCAATAATTTTGCGCGGATATTCCATGTAGGCTGGATCAAAGCAGTAGTCGAGATAACCGACGACAAGGATGCGCCGTTTATTCCATCCATCTACCAGATTGAAGTGAAAGACGTTCTGAAAGGACCAGAAGTTGATGACATCACGCGGATATTCTCGTACATGGAAGAGTTCAGAATGCAGGCAAAACAGGGTGAACAGGTGCTGGTTGAAGGAAACCTCGAGAAGGTCGTAGACGGAACCAACATCTTCCATCAGATTACCCTAAGTTACGGTCCCCGCTACTACGAACAAACCTTAAAGGTCATCAAAGAATAAAATAGTGTACGTAGTTTCTGTGACAGACAAGGAGACAAGATAGAACATGTGTGCGGATTTGAGCAAAAATAGGACATTATGGTTTGACGATTTGAGTATGCCTGAGGCGGAGAAGGCGGCTGAAGACGGAAAAGTTGTGATTATCCCATGTGGAAGCATAGAAGAGCATGGAACTCATTTGCCGCTTTGTACAGACAGTCTTCAGGCAGAGTATGTGGCTTTGGGGGTTGCCCGAAAAACAGGTTGCTTGGTTGCTCCGCCCTTGAGGTATGGTCTCTGCAATTCTACAAGAAACTTTCCGGGCACAATCACGATAAGCTTTGATTCGCTGCGGAGCATAATGACTGATATTCTAGAAGATTTTGTCCGTAACGGTTTCAAGAGATTGCTGATCATAACAGGTCATGCAGGCGGCTCACATATGACTGCGCTTAAGCTTGCAGCCAAAACGGTCGTGACCACTCATCAGAACGAAGATGATAGACCCAGAATTATGGTCTGCTCAGATTACGACTTCGCCTTTGACCTCAGAGGCAAAGACTTTGATGACCGAGATTCCCACGCTGGCACCATCGAAACTTCAAGATTAATGGCGATTCGATCAGACCTGATAAAAGGAAAAGGAACACGAAATTACCCAAATCTGCCCAGATTCGAGATTACTCCAGACCCTGAACGATACTTCCCAAGCGGAGTTATGGGTGACCCAACAATAGCGTCTGCGGAGAAAGGACAAAAAATAAACGATTACGTGATAGAACAGATAGTGAAACTGGTCAAAGAACTAGAGCAATAAAAGAGTGGATGTATTATGGCTAAAGCATTAGTTTTTCTTGCATCAGGATTTGAAGAAATCGAAACCGTAACAATCGTGGACGTCCTCAGAAGAGCCGGCGTAGACGTAACAGTCGCTGGCTTGACACCCAACGTGACTGAAGGCAAACATGCAATGAGAATTGTTCCGGACAAATCAATCGACGATGTGGCTGTAGAAGATTTTGATGCATTCGTAGTTCCCGGAGGCAATCCGGGCTACAAGAATCTCAGAAAGGACCCACGAGTGATTGACATGGTCAAAAAGGCGTTTGACTCCAACAAGCTAGTAGCCGCAATCTGTGCAGGCCCCACGGTTCTCTCAGACGCTGGCATTCTTGAAGGCAAGGCTTGCACGATTTATCCGGGAATGGACGAAGAACTGGAGGCGGGCGGAGGCAAACCCAAACATGAAATGGTTGTGGTTGACGGCAACATCATAACGAGCAGAGGACCCGCAACAGCCCTTCCGTTTGCTCTTAAACTGGCAGAAAAATTGGCTGGAAAACAGGTCGCTGAGGCTGTTAGCAGGAAGACGATGGCAAATATCTTACGATGGTAAAAGAGGTTGAGTTAAAAAGAGAAAGGGGGTTTGTTGGAGAATGGCTCCAACAGCTCATTGGGTCTTCTGATTTTGCTTCGTTCGTTTCCACAATGCTGTGGCAACTGTTACGGTTATTATCAAACCTATTACTGTGTATGTGTGTATGTTTTCGGGCACTTCATCTGGCGATTCAACCTCAGCGATAGTCCATGTTGAGAAGTGATCTGTGTTGCAGACCAGGTAGCCGTTTTGGTCCATGTGGCTTTCAACTGGAACCCACTGCGCTTGAGTTGTGTTCCAGTACATCCATGTTAGTCTTGAAGCGTTGACTTCTCTGTCAAGTTCAGCACTGAGTTCGGTCTGGTTGACAAGTAATCTTAGCAGGGCTTGCAGTTGGAGTGTAGAGTTTGGTTCCAGTCCCATGTAGAAGTTAAGGGTACGTTCCATCACTGCTTCGCCTTGGGGCGGTGAAGCGCTAACGTTCATGGTCAGCATCATTGTTTGGTTTGGTTCAACAGTAACGGAGACAATCCTGTTTCTGACTTGCGTGTCTATGGTTACGTTCATTTCGCAGTTTTGGGTGCAGTTCATCATTAAAGTAACGTTTCTGTAGAAGAAGACGTTCATCTCCATCGCTTGTATCGTTTCCATGTATCCCGAAGGAGTGATGTCGGTTCGATTGTATTGTAAAGCATCAACGGGCATATCTGGCGGAGTGTTGCCTCCAACGGTTTGCCCGTTTGCTTGGACAGAAACAAAAGCGGAAAAAGTCAGCAGCATTAGAAGAGATAGAACTGCAAAGCCGAAAGCACCTCTTTTTTTAAGGGTCGTTTTCTTCACCTCACATCGTCTATAGCAATATATCATAAAATCGTGTAAGATAAGGGACAGTACGAAAAAAGCGTTCCAAGAACTGAAACGGTTTTCCCGCTGCTGCTTTAATCTGGTGGCTCAACATGAATTGTCAGGGTCACGTTTGGCTGCTCTTCCTTCAATTCCTCTTCTAACTGATCAGTGAGATCATGAGCCACTTTAACGCTCAGGGAACCGTCAACTGAAAGATGAAGCTCCGCAAAAACTTGGTTCCCGTGTCTGCGTGTTTTCAAATCATGAAAGTCAATAAACTGGAAGGAATGCCTGCCAAGGATCTCCTTTATCTTCTCTTCTTCCGCTATACACGATTGATCCATGAGACGGTTTGAAGACTTCAGAACAAGCCCCACACCCATCCTCACAATCAAAGCTGCAACCACAAAAGCCAAGACAGAATCCAAGAAGCCCCACCCAGTTAACTGGGCAACAAAGAGACCCATCCACACGCCCACAGTTGAGATAACGTCAGAAAACAGGTGCTTCGCGTCGCCCTCAAGAGCCGTTGAGCCACAACTCTTAGCAGTTTTGAGTAATAACCAAGAGAGCCCCGCATTCAGGGCAGTAGCGAACATTGAAATTCCAATGGCAAAGTCGAGTTTAAACAGCTCAGCGGATTCAAATAGACGTCCCGCGGCGGCATGGATGATAAGAAAGGCAGCCACGATTATAAAGACCCCCTCTACCAAGCTCGATATGTCCTCGATTTTTTCGTGACCATACTTGTGGCTGCTGTCTGGAGCTCTTTCTGAAACACAAACCGAGAAAAGCATTAGCCCTGAAGCCGCTATGTTAACGATAGATTCTAGCGCATCAGAGAGCAAGGCTACAGAATTGGAAATAAAATATGCTACTAGTTTTATGCCAAAAATGGCGATGCCACAAAATATGGCTATAACTGCAGCTTGCTTCTTTTCCATGATTGCTAGTTCGGTTGTCTCTTGCTTTTAGGTGTTGCCCCTTTTGAATGATTTCATCTAATCTGCTGATTATTGAAAGTCTTAACGAAGAACCCGCATGAATTTGGCGAGCGTTGCCGTCAGTAACATTTATTGATTCCTGATGAATATAGAACTTTCATGAAGCAGCATGATCGTTGGCATATGCGGGAGCCCTAGGAAAGGTGCAACAGAGCACGTTTTAAGAGAAGCCCTGAAAATGCTGGAAACGAGGGGCTTCAATACAGAGTTTTTCACGGTTAGAGGCAAAAAAATTGGATTCTGCACCCACTGCGATCACTGTTTGGAACATAAAGAATGCATAATAGCAGACGACATGAACACCGTGTACAGTCTGCTAAAAGAGGCTGAAGGAATAATAATAGCCACTCCAGTTTACAACGGAGGAGTCAGTGCCCAAACAAAAGCAGTTATGGACAGATGCAGAGCCCTGTTTGCTGCAGACCCAGATATCTTAAAATACAAAATAGGCATTGCTATTGCCGTTGGGGGAGACAGAATTGGAGGACAGGAACTGGCAATCCAGCAAATCCATACATTCTACATCCTAAACGCGGTTATACCCGTAAGCGGCGGTCCCTTCGGAGCAAACCTAGGAGCAAACTTCTGGTCAAAAGACACCCTAGAAGGCGTAAAAGAAGATAAGGAAGGTTTTAGAAGTTTGAAAAAGACCATTAAACGATTCGCCGAAGCCATGAACAAAATCGAGATTAAAACGCAGAAATAAAGTGGTGGAAATGGAAAAGAAGCAAAAAAAGAAGAAAAGGGTTGCTTGGGGGATCACGGGTAGCGGAGACAGGCTTGTTGAAGTAATTGAGACTATGAAACAGATCAAAAAGCAGTATCAAGATGACACCAGAATAACAGTTTATCTTTCGAAAGCAGGAAACCAAGTAGTAAATTTTTACGGTTTAACTAAGGATTTGAAGGAAAATTTTGATAAAGTTCGGGTTGAAGTCAACTCGAATCTGCCAACTCTTGCGGTTCAGCTGCAGAGCGGAAAAATCGAATTTTTGCTGATTGCTCCAACTACAGCAAATACAGTTGCAAAGCTCGCAACGGGAATAGCGGACACTTTACTGTGTAACGCAACAATAATGGCTCTGAAATCGTTTTTACCGGTCTATATACTGCCCTGCGACTACAAGGAAGGAATAACAGCCACACAACTTCCCGATGGAAGCGAAATGAAAATACAAGTGAGAAAAGAAGACGTTGAACGCACCAAAAAACTAGCCGCAATGGACGGTGTCTTTATACTGGAAAAACCCGAAGAAATCCATCATGTCTTCCAAAAACACTTCAAACCAGAAAACGCATGATTCCGAAAGTTGAAAATGCTGCAAAGAAAAGTTGACCGCAAAATTTTCTTGCAGTAACATCCAGCTTGGTTGGGGCATTGTCTACTCTGGGTGCGTGAATATTTTTTGAGTGATTTACTATTCTTCAAAGGGTAAAGTTTATCTATGATGATGTTGAGTGAAATTACGAGAGGTCGTAGTTTCTAGCAGGTGGAACTTGTGAGCCCTGAAGAAAAGGTTGTCTCTAGCCAAGCCGAGGAATACCTTGAGGCAATCTACCGTTTAGAGCAGAAAGCAGGCTTTGCCAGAACCATGGAGCTTTCTAGAAACTTGAAGGTTGTTCCGGGTTCGGTTACAAATACAATAGAGAATTTGGAGAGGAAAGGACTGGTTATTCATAAACCGTACAAAGGAGTAAAGTTAACTAAGGATGGACGAAAAATTGCTTCAAGTGTCGTGAGGAGACACCGCCTCGCAGAACGACTGTTGACAGACATTTTACATTTAGATTGGAGTGAAGTTCACGACCCAGCCTGTAAGTTAGAACACGCCCTCTCTCCAGAAATTCTTAAGCCACTAGAGAAAGCCTTAGGGCACCCGAAAAGATGCCCTCACGGAAACCCGATACCGACAAATTGTGGAGGAATCTTTGAAGAGGAAACTGTGGCTCTCAGTGAACTCGGCGCCAAAATGAGTGGTGTTATTGTCAAGATAACTGAAGAGAAAACTGAGACGCTGCAAAAGCTGGCTAGACTAAACCTCACACCTGGAAAACGAGTGGAAGTTGAAACTAAAATAGTTCCTGGCGGTTCTTTAACAATCCGTGTTGAAGGAGAAAGCTGCACAATTGACCATGACTTGGCTTCAATAATCTACGTTAAGAAGAATGAAGGAGAAGTGAACAAGTGATGATGTTGCCTTTAACTGGGTTGAGGAACGGCGAAACTGGAATTATAACATCTACAGATCTCAATTCAAAGCCAAGAGGGATGTACGGACATAGAGCAAGAAAAGGTTGGAAAAAGCATTTTATGGTCGCTCGTTTCACCAAAAGACTTAGTGACATGGGTCTAACTCCAGGCACCAAGGTAACTGTGGTAAAGTCAGCACCTTTCAATGGACCCTTAGAAGTTAGTGTTAGGGGTTCAAGGTTGGCTATAGGCAGAGGAATGGCTAACAGAATTCTGGTGGATGTAGAAAGATGAGCAACAGCCATTTTAGAATTGCTTTGGCAGGAAATGCTAACGTAGGGAAATCGGTTATATTCAATCAGCTGACAGGCTTACATCAGCACATTGGAAACTGGCCAGGAAAAACAGTTGAAAAAGCCGAGGGAACCCTCCACTTCAAGGGTTACAGCATAGACATCATTGATCTGCCAGGAATCTATTCTTTGTCAACATTCTCCATTGAGGAGTTGGTCTCAAGGGAGTACATAGCCACTGAAAAGCCTGATTTAGTAATAAATGTCGTAGACGCTTCTCTTCTCGAAAGAAACCTGTTCTTCACGTTGCAGCTTCTTGAACTGGAAACCCCCCTGATTGTAGCCCTAAACCAGATTGACATGGCGAAGAAAAAGGGAATCATGATTGATTATGAGAAGGCAGAGAAGATTTTAGGGGTGCCAGTTATTCCAACAGTTGCGGTGAGTGGAAAGGGCATCTACGGTATGCTGGAAAGAGTTATCGAAGTTATCGAGAAAAAAACGAAAATGGAGCCTCTGAAACCAGTATATGGACAAGAAATTGAAGAAAGAATTGAAGACCTCATTATACTTCTTAGCAAAATTCAGTTGAGGTACCCAGCTAGATGGGTTGCAATAAAACTTCTGGAGGAAGATATGGAGGTTGAGAAAGAGGTTGTTGCAGTAAGCCCAAAAACCGTTGCAGTTGCTGAAAGGCTTAGGGGAGAACTTGAGGAGCTTCATGGACACTCCTGTCCAACTGTTGTTACTTCTGAGCGATATCAGGTTGCAAGCAGGATTTCAGGGGAAATTCAGGAGATAACGGAGCCATTGAAGACTCCTCTGAGAGAAAAAATGCACACGGTAACAACCCACAAAATTCTTGGCTACCCCATAATGTTAGCGGCAGTTCTCACAGTTTTTATTGCAATATTCACTTTCGGAGACTTCACATCTGCTCTTTTAGGCGACTTCTTTTTCGGTTTGAAGCCGACTTTTGACACTGTTCTCGGAACAGGAATCATTGGAAAACTGATTTGGGGAGGAGCTATAGAGGGAATTATTGGCGGCATCACAGTGGCGCTACCATACATTCTTCCCTTCTACTTCATATTGTACCTCTTTGAAGACTCTGGATACCTAAGCAGAATCGCCTTTCTGATGGATAACCTAATGCACAAAATGGGTTTACACGGAAAAGCCTTCATCCCCGTCATGCTGAGTTTCGGCTGCAACGTTCCAGGGTGTCTAGGATGCAGAATAATGGAGACCCCAAGAGAAAGACTGCTAACCGCGTTCGTTGTGACTCTTGTTCCCTGCGCTGCAACATCAGTTATCATCCTTGGATTGGTTGGAGCCTTCGTAGGCATCGAGTGGGCGCTGGCTCTGTACATTATCAACCTGATTATCATCTTTGTCCTTGGAAGGATAGCATTCAAAGCATTGCCCGGTGAACCAACTGAATTGATAATGGAGATGAGCGACTACAGAATACCTCACATGAAAACGGTTGCTAAGCAAACATGGTTCAGGCTACGAGAATTCATAGTGATGGCGTTTCCCCTCATAATTGCAGGTAGCCTTGTAATCAAATTTGCAGAGGTTATGAATTTATTGAAACCGATCGCAAACATTCTGAGCCCTATAACCGTTACTTGGCTAGGGCTACCTCTCATGGCAGGAATAGCTTTGATTTTCGGTGTATTAAGGAAAGAACTGACGTTGATAATGCTTGCAACTCTCTTTGCGCCAACATCCTTGGCAAATGCTATGACTCCGGTGGATATGATTGTCTTCACCTTAGTGGCTATGCTGTACATACCGTGCGTAGCCACTATAGGCGCCTTGGTTAAAGAGTTCGGCTGGAAAAAAGCTTTGCTAATCACTGTTTTCGAAATCTTATTCGCCCTGCTTGCAGGCGGAATAGCATTCAGGGTACTCACAATCTAAAACTATACCCAAAACATGATGATGGAGTTCATTTGTAGTTGTTAAGCGGTAGAATGAAAAAGCTTGAAGATTTGAAGCAAAAGATCAGAGAATGTACGAAGTGCAGGTTGTGGGAAACCCGAATTAATGCTCTTCCCGGCGAGGGAAACTCTAATGCTAGAGTGATGTTAGTTGCCCAAGCACCTGGAGAGAACGAGGACAGAGAGGGAAAAATGTTCATTGGTCCTTCTGGCAAGAAATTAGATGGATTACTTCAGGAAGCAGATGTGAGTAGACAGGAAATATACGTGACGAACTTGATCAAATGCATGCTTCCGAAGTATAGGAAACCAAAACAGGATGAAATTCAAACGTGTGTCCAACATCTAAATGAAGAGATAAGGTTGATAAATCCTGCCGTAATAGCTACCTTAGGCTATTACTCAACCAACTACATCGTTCATAAATATCAGATTTAGCTACCCAACTCGAAACAAAAATTTTCGAATTTTTATGGTAATCTCTTCTTGGCCGACAATAGAAAGATACTGCCGTTACGACATCCAGCTGTCCTCCTTTACAATGATTCGATTAGAGAAGAGATAACGGAGAATTATCGGAAGCTGAAAACATTAATTGTTGATTGTAAGTGGTTCCTGTGCTGTCCAATGAAAAAGTTTTACGAAGAGGGCAGGATACAAAAAAGGTGGATTGAACTTTATTGCAAAGGCGACTGGAAAAGTTGCGTGAGATACCACATGGAGGAAAGGGGACAGTCGCACCCTGAC
>Ga0315550_1000445_pt1 | contig 25430 bp, 17 predicted proteins | sample SalMarSW160190MG_2_FD_203100 | JGI IMG/M metagenome (GOLD analysis project Ga0315550, IMG submission 203100) | Salt marsh sediment microbial communities from the Plum Island Ecosystem LTER, Massachusetts, United States - Salt Marsh Sediment SW1601-90 ... | reverse complement strand
GCTGCGTTTTATTTCGGTGGTGCACTCTTCTTGTGGTTAGCTGATAAGATTGTACTTAAGTCGACCGTAGGTTATGGAAAACATCTTGAGATGTATGGTATCGCTTCCTGGATAGGAGTACTTGGCGGTATCGTAACCATTCTAATGATGATTGGACTCGGTTCTATGGCGGCAACTCCCAGCGGTTCACTCGCACTTCTGGGCAGCTTTGATCCAACGGATAAATCCCATATGCTTTTGGCATCTTTGAATATTTTTTCTATATGGCAGGCTGCCGTCGTTGGCATCGGCTTGAGTATTTTTTCAGAAAAGAGGACAAGTGCAGGCATTGGAGTTGCTTTTGCATTGTGGATCGTTTGGATTATATTTTCGATCCTCCTCGGCATAGCTCGATAGTCTGAAATTAAATTATAGATAATGCCTTCCTTTCAAACACGCGGGGAAGGCTTTTTTTTTGTACAATTCATAGTATTCCCTCATACTACAGTCCGGTAAAATTCAGAGGTTTTTATACTTGTTAGAGGAGGGACAAAGAAACGGCGATCAAAACGTAAGAATCGTTTTATTCAGCGGTACCTGCTTAATTCATTTTTTTAATATTGGAAGATAGATGGAGATTATTGTACCCTTATCTACAGCACTTTCGATTTCTATCTTTCCATTGTGGTCATCAATAACCTTTTTGACAATTGCCATACCAAGTCCGGTACCGTGTTTTTTGCCATAAGACATAAACGGCTCAAAGATATGGTTCTTTACTTCATCCGGCATGCCGGAACCAGTATCCGTAAAATCGATACGCACGTATCCGTCATGCTTGGTTGTTGTTACTGTCAGCGAACCGCCTTCGGACATTGCATCGCGTGCGTTACTGGCAATATTATAGAAAACACGAACCATTTTATCCTGATCAAGCCGTACGGTACCTTTGAACTGTGTATTTTTTACTAATGTAATTTTATTCTTCTCTAAATCTTTCTCAATGAAATTCAATACACTGTTCATCACATCAAAGAATTCGAACTCTTTAAAATTAGTGGCACTCACGCCGCGTGTGAAATCTAAGATTTCCTGTGTCATATTCACAAAGCGGTCCACCTGATGGATCATGTCATCTGCAAGCTTGCTCGCTTCTTCGTTGCCCGATTTCTTTTTCATCACCTGGGCGTATACCCGCAGCGTTCCCATCGGGTTTTTTATGTCATGGATAATAACACTGGCCATTCGTCCGACAGCAGACAAACGTTCATTCTGAACCATCTCCTGCGCCATTCGTGCATTTTCGATTGCAACAGACGCGTGCGCAGAAAAAGCATCAATAAATGAAATGTCCTCGCTGTCAAAAGAGCCTTGCTTTTTATTTAAAAGCTGAAACACGCCGATAATTTTACCGTCTTTGTTCTTTAACGGCATGCACAGCATATTATAAGTATGATAACCGCTGCGTTTATCAATATCGGGATTAAAACGAGGGTCGGCATATGTATCGGGAATGTTAATCGTCTCGCCTGTCTCCGCAACATATCCTGCCAGGCCTTTGCCAATAGGCAGCCGGATTTCTACCATATCTGTGCCTTGTAGGACTTTCGACCACAATTCTTTTTTTATGTTATCTGCAAGGTACAACGTACCACGATCGGCATTAGTGCTCTTTGTTGCCGCGTTAAGAATTAATCCGAGTAATTTATCCAAATCAAGTGTAGAATTAATAATTTTACTCGCCTCAATGAGTTGATGAAGTTTATTGAAGCGTATCTCATTGGTCTGACGCTGTTCTTCGAGCCTTTGGACGATATTATCGTCTGCTTTGCGAATCCGCGCACTCAGCTCGCGGAGAAGATTAAACGCTACTTTGTGACTCGTAAGAAGTAATTCTTCAAATTCATTTTTCGTCATCGAGAGAAGGACCGAATCCTCGATGCATGTAGCACGCGCAGAACGCGTACGGCCGTCAAGCGATACAAGTTCGCCGACAACTTCCCCGCGCTCCAGAATATCAAGTGTCGTTTCCTCGCCAAAAGTCGTTACGCGGGAAACACGTATCTTCCCTTCTTCAATAAGAAACACTTTATCGCCGGATGTATCCGCATCAAAGAGTACCGCACCTGCCGAATGCTTTTCCTCGCGGAATTTATTGACTACTTGCAGTACTTCATCGCGCGATAATTGATGGAATAAGACGGTAGACTGAAGACTGAGTATGCGTTCGTCATGTGTAGGCATTCATTACACCTTCATACTGGTAGAGACAGTAACCGCGTGAATAATAATAAGAATCATTCATTTAGTCAAGAAAAGAAGCTTCGCTTTTAAAACCTCTTTCATTTTGGCTAATGACCGGGCACGGTGGCTTATAAGATTCTTTTCTTCTGCATTGAGTTCTGCATATGTTTTAGTAAATCCGGCAGGAATAAATATCGGGTCATATCCAAATCCGTTAGTACCGCGAGGAGTTTCGCCAAGCATTCCGGTACATATTCCTTCCGTCAATTCTTTAATACTTTTGCCTACAAGGGCAAGCACTGAACGGAACTGTGCCCTCCTGCGACGCGGCGCCACAGCACGCATCTCCATAAGCAATTTCCGGTTATTCATCTCATCCGTTGCATTTACGCCGGCATAGCGGGCAGAGAACACTCCGGGTCTGCCGTTGAGAAAAAATACCTCCAGGCCGGAATCATCTGCTAATGTGAGTAATTTCGTGTGATTGTACACTGTGCGGGCTTTTTGAAGTGCATTAGCCTCGAAAGTGTTCCCGTCTTCTCTCAAGATCAATTCAGTGGAAACATCGTTAAGCGTAAGTATCTCAAGATTGAGATCGCCGAGCAGTGTTTGCAGCTCTTGTGCTTTATGTTTATTTCGCGTTGCAAGAATAAGTTTAGTCATAAGAGATTGAAGTGAGATAGTTGTATCAGCCGATCAGTGTTTCTATAGCTTTTTCAATGCGGTCAACTCCGATAATCTCGATATCGCCGGTTGGTTTAAGTGTTTTCAAATTATGCAGAGGAACAATGATGCGTTTGAATCCGAGTTTCGCCGCTTCATGAACACGTTTTTCAATTTGTCCGATCGTGCGAATCTCTCCACCCAGTCCAATTTCACCAACCGCAACAGACGACGAATCGACGGGAATATCGCGCAGGCTCGATGCAATAGAAGAAGCTATTCCTAAATCCACTGCCGGCTCATCGATACGGATACCGCCGGCAACGTTCACAAATACATCCTGCTGGCCGAGATTCATCCCGACGCGTTTTTCCAATACGGCGAGCAATAATGCCAGCCGCCGGTAGTCAAAACCGGTGCATGTACGCTGCGGCATTCCAAAGTTCGTAGGTGTTACCAGCGCCTGCACTTCAACAAGGATGGGGCGTGAGCCTTCAATACTTGCGACCACAGTGGAGCCTGAAGTACCATAATGGCGCTCCGAAAGAAATATTTCGGACGGATTAAGGATCTCCCGCAGGCCTGTATCATGCATTTCAAAAATTCCGATCTCATTAGTCGAACCAAACCGATTCTTCAACGCACGCAGAATCCTATAAGCATAATGAGCTTCGCCCTCAAACTGGAGGACAGTGTCTACCATATGTTCTATTACTTTGGGACCCGCAATAACGCCTTCTTTTGTTACATGCCCGACAAGGAAAACCGGAATACCGCGAGTCTTGGCAAGACGCAGTAATAAGGCGGCGGATTCACGCACCTGACTTACACTGCCCGGTGCGCTTTCAAGTCCGGGCCGAAACATGGTCTGAATAGAATCAATAATAACAAGATCCGGAGTGCCGGATTCTATCACATCCAGAATGAGATCGAGGTTGGTTTCAGCAAGGAGTAAAATATTTTTTGACGATACGGCATTCAGCCGTTCGGCGCGAAGTTTGATTTGCCGAACGGATTCTTCACCGGTTACATACAAAATTACTTTATCATTCAACGCAATCGCCAGCTGCATCATGAGTGTAGATTTTCCGATACCCGGATCGCCGCCCAATAAAACAAGCGAGCCGGGTACAAGTCCGCCTCCAAGCACACGATCAAATTCGTTCAGCATCGTTTTAATGCGCGGAACATCCTCTTTCTCAATTTGATCGAATGAAACTGGTTCAATCTTTGAAGCAACACCCGACTTTCGAGATGCTCTCAAAGGTCTTGCAGCTTCTTCGACAAATGTACTCCATTCGGAGCAGTTCGGACATTTACCGATCCATCGCGGCGAGACATAACCGCACGACTGGCAGACATACTTTGTTAAATTTTTAGACATATGTTCAATATAGCGATGGAAGAAGATGAATTCAATAAATAGATGAATTGAACAAGATAAAAGAACTATAGAAGCAACGGAAATTATTATGCGTCTATAGCTACAAAATGAATTATTCCACGTAGCATAAGGATTATGGTATATCCCCCGCAGTAACGATATTCCAAAGACACATAAAAAAACCCGTTGCACAGCAGCTAACGGGTTTCAATATACTATTTAAAAAACGAATTATAATCTTGCCCAACGTGCCTTTGCAGATTTTACGTTCCTGCTCATCGGGTAATTCTTCACCACTTTTTCATAAGCTGCTTTAGCCTTTACCTTGTTGCCGAGGTTCTCATACGTCCGTCCGAGCATATACTGAGCATCGGCTTTCTTTACGGAACTTTTCATTTTCAGCACATCCAGAAACAACGGCAATGCATTTCTATAGTTTTTCTTTGCAAAGTAGGATTCACCCAGCCAATACTTTGACCGGCCGACCAACTCATCCTGGCCGCCGCCGTCAACAATTGCTTTAAAACCCTTGACAGCAGAATCATACCTGCGCGCTCTAAATTGATCCATGGCATAATCATATGTCGATTCTGAAGGCGGAAGGTAATCATCTTTATCTATAACAGCCTCTGCCTTTGGCGCCATACTCGTACCTTTAGCCAGCATTTCCGTAGAATCAGCTCTAAATTTCTCCGACATATACTTTGCATTAAGTTCGGTCAAACGAGCATTCATGCTTCGGTTTTCCTGCTCCAATTTTACAATATTTTGCTTCAAGCTCGTATTTTCCGTACGGAGATCCTGAACCAATTTTTCGTATTGTGCTATTTTAGTGGCGCTGGACCCTGTCGATGATACATCCGTATCAGCTCCAATGAAGTTCGTTAGTGCTTGATCGGACGAAGTCTCCTCCGCTGCTTCTTGAGATTCTTCAATTACAACTTCTTCGCTTTCACCGCAGCCGGCCAGTATGAACGTAAACAGGACGAGAATGATAAACCAAGAATGTCTTCGTAAAAGGCTGCTACCTATCAATTTATTGAGACCCATAAAGCCTCCAAACAATTGCGAATGAATAATAGTGGATTTTTCATATCTGCTGATAAATTTATTAATACACTCATTGAAAGTCAAGTGGTTTTCCCAAAATCACATACGTATTTTATTCCTGCATACCTCTGAGATTCTTGCATTTCACACACTCCATCATTCGGGCAATGATACGTTGAACAATGATATCCGGTACACCGTCGGGAATCTCCGATTGAAGCCGCATATCACACAATTCATTCACATAATCTACTGCAATACATCCTCCATCGGCAGTAAAAGCTAATTCCGTTGAAAAGAATTCAAGCTGACAAATGGTGTGAATACGATCGGTAATGGTTCGAAGTTGTCCGAGACCTAACCGCTTTTCTTCTTCTTCAGACATCGGAGAATAAATATGAGTAATGTCATTCCACCATGAAGGGATGATGTCGCCAAAAGCATAGAATACACGAAACCATGCCCGCCGCTCGATAAAAATAGTCGGTGTAATCGTCTCCTGCAGCAGATATTTATCATTCTTATTGGATTGGCGCGCATCGATAACTTCTTTCAGTGTTTCAGCTCCGATCACAACACCTAAGCCGCCTCCGGTTGTATTTGCCGGCTTGATAATAAACGGCCGACCGAGTTTTGCCAACTCGCTTAACGAAAGCCCAATCTCATTTTCGTGATTATACGGCGATATAATGATGGTATAAGGAACATTAATATTATGCGAAAGAAATTCGAGATGCATCGTTGCTTTATCGGCGGCAATGGCTTGAAGATCGTATGGATTGATAGGATGCGGTGCAGTCGTGCTGCCGGAACGGAATTGTTCTAATATATACAATGCCAAAGGCTGGAACATTTCGTCTTCATCGGAAGCACGGTCGAGAAAGTATCTGAAGCGGATTCTTTCTTTGCATAATAGGTCGTAAATTTCTTCGACATTTTCATTACGAATTTCCAATACTGAAATATCATCCCGGCAGGCAGCCTTGCGCACATAATCAATAAATCCAAGGTCATATTCCCAGTTCCAAGCAACAGCAAGGTCATATATCTGGGCTGTTTCCATATATTATCAAAAATACATGCTTTCCATTTACAAAACAAGCGGAGCTATACTTGTAAGTTATGCAGTGTTTCAATATATTTATATTGATGAACAGCAACTTGAAGTCATTTTTATTCCTCACTTCAATCGTGGGGATTTTTTTTCTCTACGGCTGCAGTAATTCTTCTCAATCAGTGCGTTCTGACCACACAAACGCACAGCAAAGCGATAGAATTAAAGAGATGCGTCATGATCGTGCGCTTCAGCATTTTATCGAAGGCACGGCACTGGATGCAAAGGGTTCCTACGCGGAAGCAATCCTTGAATATCAAGAAGCGCTTCAAGCAGAGCCGAACGCTGCGATTTTCTATGCTATCTCTAAAGATTATTTGCTATTGAACAAATTCAACCGTGCCGTTGAAACTGCAGCTGAAGCTGTCCGGCTGGAACAGCAGAATATAACTTATCGCGAAAATCTTGGGACCATATATTTTCAAGCATCGCGGCCGGATTTAGCGATCCGCGAGTACGAAGAAATTGTAAAGATCGATTCAAATTATACTGCCGGTTGGTTCACACTGGCGCATCTCTATAAGCCGTCGCACCCCCTGAAAGCAATTGAGATATACGAGAAATTACTCGGCCGAGATGACGGGCAATTGGATATTCTTTTTCAATGCGCGCAGCTTTATTTTTCACTCGAGCTTTATGATGAAGCTACTGTAAAATATAAGCGAATTTTAGAGCTTGATCCCGGCAATAAGCAGCTTCTGAAGCAACTCGCCAAAACCTATTCAAAGAGTGGTAAACCGGAACAGGCGCAGACAATACTCGAGTCAATGGTTGCATCGGATTCTTCAGATACAGACGCCGTTGCAACACTCGCAGATTTTTATTTGGAGCAAAAACAATTCCAAAAAGCAATCGATCTATATGAAGGACTTTTAAATCAGGATATTAAGAATACGGAAATCAAGTTGCGAATCGGTATCGGGTTCTTTGGATTGTCGGAGCATGACTCTACATTGATTCCAAAAGCAACCACTTTTTTTGAGAACCTGCACAAAGAAGTACCAACCGACTGGCGGCCTTGCTGGTATCTTGGAGCTATTGCAGCAAATCAGCATAAGGATTCGCTTGCCGGAAGCTACTTCGAACAAGTAACAAAACTGGAAGAACAACATGGCGATGCGTGGTGGTTTTTTGGTTCCTCCTTATTTGATCAAAAGAAGTATGACAAACTGCTTGAGATTATGGAACAAGCGCAAAAGATCCTGCCGAACGATTTCCGTTTCTACTTATTGCAGGGAATAGCACTATCACGAATGGATAAACAGGAAAAATCTGTGAAACCATTAGAGAAAGCATACGAGCTTAATCCAAAAGATCTCAATACTATCAGTACACTTGCTTTGACATTAGATGGATTACAGCGTTATGCACAAAGCGATAGTATATACGAGGAAGGATTGAGACAGGATCCAAAATCCGCTCTCCTTCTTAACAACTTTGGATACAGTCTCGCCGAACGAGGACTTCAACTGGAGCGCGCGCTGGAAATGTCAAAACAGGCTATTACCGCGGAACCGGACAATGCTGCATACCTTGATACTTACGGCTGGATACTTTTTAAATTACATAATTACGAAGATGCCGTAGTATATATTGAAAAATCAATAATAACCGGGCAGGCCAGTTCTGTTGTCCACGAGCATCTTGGCGATGTCTATGAGAAACTGGGGCAAAATGAGAAAGCCCTGGAGTCGTGGAAAAAAGCGTTTGAGTTGGATTCCAAGAACAAAAGTGCACAAGAAAAAATCATACGAGGAGTGAAGTAATGCTGCAGCGTTTTTCTTTAATATTGATCCTTTTCAGTCTTTTATACATCGGATGCCGAACAACAAGCACGTTGAATTTGAGCGACATGTCTATTACATCTGAGGAAGTACAAGAAATTGCCCGTACACATCACACACGTATTCAATCCATTCAAGGCGAAGGACGGATATCTGTTGAAACACCGGAAATAGCTCAAAGCGGTGCATTTATCCTGACACTCCGCAAACCTGACTCTGTTCTTATCAGTCTTCGCGGACCGTTCGGTATTAGAGTTGGATCTGCACTTTTAACCCGTACAGAATTCGCTTTTTATAACAGCATAGAGAACCAACTCATCACCGGTTCTACAAGCATAGAAAATCTGAATCGTATCCTTCACATACAATTAAATTTTGATGATCTGCTGAATATTTTTTCCGGCGGAGGATTTCTTGACGATGATCTCCGCTCTCCCGATCAGAAAAGCATAGAAGATAACCAGTTTGTTTTCATATATAATTCCAATAATTCTACTCGACGATACTGGATTGAACCGACATCCTTATACATTCAAAAAATTCAGTTTTTGGATCATAACGGGAATCTTACACTCGAGCAAACCTTCAACGATTTTGAGAATGTCGGCGAAATCAAAATGCCGTACGCCATATGTATCACAAAACCTGAAACACAGCAAATGCTGACGCTTAATTATTCCGATATTATGGTAAACATCAAACAACTTCAGTTTACCTTTACGATTCCACAGAACGCTGAACGAATTCGCTGGTAATGTTCTATCTGTCTCGCATCTTTCTCTTTGTCCTTTTTTTAATCATCGGACTTCCCGCTTCTGCCCAGAAGACTGTGCGTGAAATTAAACAGAAAGAAAATGAGCTACAGAAACTGCGCAGTGATATTCAGGCATACGAGAAAAAAATAAGAGAAAGCAACAAGAAGGAAAAAGTCACGCTCGAGCGTCTCGATAATCTCGAACGTCAATCTATTCTTATGCGCCGATTGATACAAAAACTTAGAGAAGAAGAAATTGGAATGACGGCAGAAATCGACACCGCCAAAACAACGATCTCTGACCTTGAAAAACAGCTGCAGTTTCTGAAGTCACATTATGCCAACTATATCTGTTCGGTATATAAACACGGCCGGGTATACGATCTAGAACTGCTTTTTTCCTCTCAATCGATAAACCAGCTTTCTATCCGTATTCAATATTTGAAGAGTTTTTCCGAACAACGTGCCAAAGAACTCAAAGAGATCGACAAAAATAAGGCCATACTTGAACAAAAGAACGAACAACTGCTTTTAAAGCTGCAGCACGAGCGGCAGCTTCTGAATGAGAAAACGCGTGAAGAAGAAAAACTCAAGAAGACATTTTCCCGGCGGCAAGCAGTGCTTAAAAAAATAAGAAAAAATAAGAAAACCTACAAAAGAGAACTTAACCGGAAGATGCAAGCTTTTCAGCAGATTGAAAAGCTAATTGCAGATTTAATCGAGAAAGAACGAATCCGGAAAGAACGCGAGGAAGCCGAACGTCGTGAACGCGAGTTGGCAGAAATGCGGGAACACGAACGGTCTAGATTGCCCGTACAAAAACCGGTTGAATCAGCCTCCTCTTTCGGCTTTGCACAGCAAAGGGGAAAACTTCGATGGCCGGTGACACATGGATCTGTACAGTCACGTTTCGGCAACCAGATCCATCCTGTTCTAAAAACTGTCACAAAAAATACAGGTATAGACATAGCCACACCCGTTGGTTCTGATGTTCTGGCTGTTGCAGACGGAGAAGTGGCCGTACTATCTTTCATCCCCGGTTTCGGCAATGTTTTAATACTAAATCACTTTAACGGCTATCGTACTGTATACGCGCATCTATCGGATATTTCTGTAAAAGAATCGCAGCGTATTTCAGAAGGAATGGTAATCGCAAAAAGCGGCGATACTGTAGCTGGAGCCATTCTCCACTTTGAAATTTGGAAAGAGCGGGAGAAGCAGAATCCAGAATGGTGGCTGACAAAACGCCGGTAATTATATCTTGAAGAGGATAGATGATATCAGAGAGTAATTGTTGTTTTGCCGCCGGATTTTCCGTATATTTATATATATACGTTCGGGGTGTGGCTCAGCCCGGTTAGAGCGCCTGCCTTGGGCGCAGGAGGTCGGAGGTTCGAATCCTCTCACCCCGACAAATTCAGATGTATTTTACAACATTTTTACATAAATAACGCGGCATTATGCGTTCATTTTCACTTTTTAGGGCAGCATCCTTCAGGTATTTTCGTCAATAATGCCCTTTGTTCTTTTGAGTGACTTGGTTTATTGACAATATGTAGGAAATTATATACCATGAATTGCCAAAGTGTTTTTTTTATAGCAAAAAAATAGGCTTAAATAATGGCTAAAGCGACAGAGAGTGCAAGAAGTGCCGAACAATTAAAAGAAGTTGCAATATTCCTGAAACAAGCCGATAAACTTGTGCGGGAAGGAAATCACACGGCTGCATTGGAGGAGATCGCCAAAGCGCGTGCCAGGGATCCGAGGAATTTGTACGCATTAGCATATGAAGAAAGAGTTCGTTCTCTTGTTACGGCTCAGAAAGATAAAAAGCCGGAAGCCAGCAAGATCTCCCCGCAACCGCCTGCACCTCAGCCTCTTCCGGCTGCTTTAGAACACATTTCAAATCTCGCTATCGTTGAAGCGCAGCGTTCTGCTGCTGTTGCAGTAAAACAAGAACAAGAAGTAGTAATTCGCAAAAAAGAGGAAGAGGAACGACGGAAGAATGAAGAGCTTAGGCGACAGGCCATTGAAACCAAGATTGCTACCTTCCTAACGCGCTCAAAGGATTATTTAGCAAAAGGTGATTTCGACCGCGCACTGGATGAAATTGCGCGTGCATACCTGCTTGATCCTGCAAATGAAAAAATTCATGCAGCAGAAAACAACGTACGGAAGACCCAGGAAGAAACCCGTTTACACGACGAACAAGAACGACTTCAGAAACAGCAGGATGATGAACGCAAACGCCAGGAGCTTTTGAGATCTCAAGTAGCGCGAATGCAAAAGGAGAAGGAAGAGAAACGGCGTAAAGAAGAGGAAGCCCGAAGACTGGCGCAACAACAGAAAATTACTCAGTACCTCAACCGTGCACAAGATTTTCTCGAGAACGGCCGCCTTGATGAGGCGTTAAGTGAATTAGCATTTGTTGTTGTGATAGACCCGCTGAACGAAGACGTCTTGGCATTAGAGCGGAAAATACGTGATGCCCAGGAACAGGAACAAGCTGCACAATTTGAACAATACCGTAAACGGGAGGAAGAGCAGCGGAAAAAACGTGAAGCAATCTTCAGCGCAATTCAAAAACATATCGAAAATGCAGAGCGACTTGCCAGTCAACAAAAGTGGTCGGAAGCTTTGCGTGTCATTACACGGGCATATGTATTGGATCCGGTTAATGATGCATTGCAGGCTTGCGAGAAACGTATTCAGGCAGCACAAGAAGAGGCCTTACGTATCGCTAATGAGCAGCGCCAGCAGGAGGAAGAAGTTGTACGCCGCCGGCAAGAGGAAGAACTCCGCCAGCTTGAACAAGCAGAGCGTGAACGTGCCGTACTCGGCGAGAGTGCTGAAACCGAAGCCAAACGACGCGCTGACAAGGAAAAGGTTTTCCTCTACCTGTCTAAGGCCCGCGGATATTTGAACGATGGCAGATATGAAGACGCTCTTGGTGAAGTTGCACTTGCATTTATCGTCAATCCGTTCGATGAAGATGTCAAGCAGATGGAGCATGAAGTAATTACGGCGCAGGATCTTAAAAAAGCGCAGGATGCGGCTTCGGCACAGGAAGAATTAAAAACTGTCGTTACAGACGAAACTGCCGAAAAAATATCCGCTTATATCGCAGAAGCATCACGATACGCATCCGAGAACGAGTACAGTAAAGCACTCGACGAAGTTGCAAAAGCATTTATACTTGATCCGTTAAATGAATCAATCCAGAAATTCGAATCCCAGCTTCAGAAAGATTTTCACGATTATCAGGAGGAACAGCATAAAATACAACAGGAGGAGTCCCGGAGAAACGCGATCATCAGGCATCAAACCCGGGCAAAGGAATTCCTCGATCGGGAGGCATTTGACGAGGCCTTGACGGAGGTTGCGGACGGATATTCCTACGATCCAAACAACGCAGAACTTTTAGCTCTTGAGCAGCAAATTCAAGATGCCTACCAAAGATGGCAGGGTAAACAGGCAGAGGAAGAGAAAAATACACAAATTGAGGACTTGCTTTTCAAGGCAAAAGAATGCCTTGCCAAGGAATTATTCGACGATGCTCTCAAGGCTATTGAACAGGCACTCACGCTGGATTCAAAGAAAGAAAATCTAAAAGCAACAAAAGCTGATATAGAAAAAACGCAGGATGCATTCAAAAAAAGAAAGCAGTCTGAAGAGAACAATAAAATTATCCAGAAACACATCTTCCATGCAAAGGAATGCAGAGTTCTCCGCAACTACGAAGAAGCCATCGATGAAATAGACCAAGCACTCTCACTCGATTCTTCACGAAAAGATTTACTCGAACTCAAGAATCAGATACAGCAGGAATTGACTGAGTGGCAGGTACAGAAAAACCAGAGCGCTCAAAAAACATCACTAAATCAGCATATCCATCAGGCACGTGAACATCTAACCAACAAAGTATACGATGAAGCACTTATGGAGATCGCCCTCGGATTGACGATCGATCCAAAGAATTCAGATCTCATCGCGCTTGAAGAAGAGGTAATGAAAGCTCAGGCAAATGCAGAGCTTGGCGAAAGTGACCTTGCTGCAAAATCCGGTGAATCCGACGCTAAGGATGAAGAACGAGATCAGTTGATTTGGATTCATTTACGAGCAGCGGACGAACTTCAGAAGCAGAATGAATTTGCCCAAGCACTCGACGAATTGGCGAAAGCCTATGTCATCGACCCGCTTAACAAAGAAGTTAAAAAAGCAGAACTGCGTGTACGGCAGAACGAGATTCGGCATGCACAACAGACCGGCCAGACACTGAAACTGGTTTATCCAAATGAAAAGAAATCAATTGGCGGAAACTGACAACAGCATATATAACGAGACGACAACATGGAACCACAAGACATATTGACCAATCAAAAGAAAGTTGTCGATCGGCTGCACGAAGTTCAACAGAAAGCAGAGTCCGGAAAATTCACCGATGCTCTTGCAATCATTAAAGAAGTTAAGGCGGCGGACGCAAAGAATATATACCTCATCGCCATCGAAAAGCAAATTGCAAAATTATGTGATAGTTCTTTAGCGGAGGAAATCCGTTCCGGAATTGTAAAATCTCTTCCCTCCATGCTTGATCGCGCTATAGGCGATATCCAGCGCCGTGCTTCAGCTGCTAAACCAGACGAATCACAAAAGGAACAAAAGGAAGCAGCTCTCGAAAAGCTGAAAAGCCAGTATTTTCAACGTGCAGATGACTATGTTGAGAAACATGAATACCAGCGGGCGCTTGAAGAAATCAGGCGCATTTATATTATCGAACCGGGAAGCATTGTAGCCAAAGAATACGAACAAAAGATCGAACAACTCGCGGTTTTGCATGACCGCAACGAAGCAGAAAAAGCAGCTTCTGCGGAAAAAGAAAAAACAAGAGCAAAAGCAAAAGAAACTAAAACTGAAGCGAAGGAAATAAAAGCTGAAGTTGAAAAACCAAAGACAGTTGTCCCGGATATCGAGACACCTAAGGAAAAATATGTACTAATTGAGGAAGAGAAAAAATCAAAACTGCCGGTTTTGATAGCAGCAGCGGCGGCAGTTCTTGCTGTTGGATCATGGCTTATCTTCTCTCAGGGTTCTTCCTCCGACAACATACAAACAAATCAGGAGCAGACACAGCAGCCTCCTCCTGTAGAGGACAGTATCGTGATTCAAACACCTACAGCTGCTGCTTCTACTACTCAACCCAAGGAATCTACTTCTATTGCAGAATCAACAAAACAGCCTTCAAAGAATGAAAAGAAACAACCGGAAAGTAGACCTATAACCCAAACAAAAAGACCTGCTCAGCCTGCTGCAACACCACAGGAAACTGCACAACCGACTAGTACAAAGCCAAAAACAACTAAAACTCCTCCCCCCGCTACACAGACACAACAATCAGCACAACAACCAACACAACAGCCAGCACAACAGCCAGCACAACAACCAACACAACAGCCAGCACAACAGCCAGCACAACAACCCAGTACAAAAACAAGTGCTCCGGCACCAATGCCTTTTGTTGCAATCGAGACTCCACCTGGCGTTATCAAACGGGTTGCGCCGGTCTATCCTGAAATTGCTATTAAAATGGGAATTCAGGGAAGAGTCACTGTGGAAGTAACCATCGATCCTCAGGGGAAACCGATTCAGACGAAGGTTGTGAAAAGTCCAAGCGAAATATTTAATAATGCAGCTGTTGAAGCTGTAATGAAGTATACATTTAAACCTGCGATGCAGTCTACCGGCCCGGTAACCTCAAAACTATATATACCTATCGACTTCCGCTTGAAGTAAAAAAAATAATAAGGCCTCTTCAACATCAAGAAGTCTTTTTATACTTTTCATTCTGTGCGTAAAACCGATACATAAACTCATGCAATGATATTATTCATTTCAAATGAAGCAATTTCCGTTATTCATTATCATTCGTGCCGAATTTTCTTTTCCAAATTCTATTTATCTCAATAGTCCACTCATCAAAAAGCGAGTATACTGTCGGCACGATAACGAGCGTTAAAAATGTTGATACGGACAATCCAAAAATAATCGCGACAGCAAGCGGGCGCCAAAAATCCGAGCTTTCTGCACCAATAACAAAATGGAAATGGAACCAATCGAAATCGATTCCTGTTGCCATAGGTAAAACTCCAAAAACGGTCGTCACTGCCGTCAAAACAACCGGCCGGAGACGAACTCTTCCGGCTTCAACCAGCGCTTCGTCAAGTTTGAGTCCGCCTTCGGCATATTTATGCTTGACAAAATCCAACAAGACAATTGCATTACGCACGACAATACCTGCGAGTGCAATAGCACCGACTCCTGTCATCATTACACTAACAGGTGTCCTCGTAACAACGAGGCCGAACATCACTCCGATAAGCGAAAGAATCACCGAGACCATAATAACCAGCGGTACTTTAAGAGAATTAAATTCGCTTACCATAATAAAAAATATTACGAGCAATGTAATAATGAAGACTCTGCTGAGAAATGAAGATGCTTTCTGCTGTTCTTCTTGTGATCCGGTGAACTTAATGCTGTACCCTTCGGGCAATTGATCGTTCGATAAAAGTGCCCGCACATCCTTCAGCACTTCAGACTGCACTCTTCCTTCCACATCACCCGAGATTGTTACTACCCGTTTCTGGTCTTTCCGCTTAATATCGGTTATCGCTGTTGTCCGCTTTATATCGGCAACCGACGTCAACGGAATAGAGAGAATTTGCCCGCGGCGATTCATAAAGTTGATATGAATTTTTTCCAAATCGGCCGGCGACGTACGTTGATCCTCCTGCAAGCGGACCCTGATTTTATACTCGTCTTCACCGATTCGATATTTCGAGGCTTCAATACCGCTGATTGCGGCGCGTACAGTCGCAGCTATCTGTGATGTACTTGAATACAACATACCTGCTTTTTCCCGGTCGACAAGTATTTCGATTTCGGGCCTGCCGGCATTATAGTCGTCTCTTAGATCAACAAGGCCATTCACATTTTTTATTTTCTCCCTTATAGCTTTGCTGATTGATGCCAATTGTGCGTAATCTTCGCCCGAAATTTCTATATTAACTGCAGCACCGACAGGCGGTCCCATCTGCTGTTTCGTTAAGCGTATATCGGCTCCGGCTAGACCAACCGTCGTTGTACGTACTTCTTCTAAAGTTTTAAAACTACTCTGATTTCTTTTTGCTTTTTCGTAGAAATTGATATTGATTGTTCCTTTGTTCGGAGTTCCCTGTGCACCATAATCAAATACGCTGCTCGACGAACCGATCATCGTGGCGATAAATTCGATATCATTCCTTTCTGAAAGAGTATTCAGGCGGTTTTCCAATATGTCGGAGATGGATTTTGTTACATCTAACGATGTTCCGGGCGGCGTCTCTATGCTTATGCTTATCTGTGAGGGTTCCGTATTCGGGAAGAATTCTACTCCTTTATTAAAGAGTACAAAGATGATGATAATAAATGCAAGCAGTGCAAACGATGCAAACATAGTAAACTTCTTACGTGACAGCGTCCAGCGGAGTATCTCGACATATTTCTCCTGTATCCAGGGGAAAAACTTATCGTCCACTTCATGATACAGCCGGGTAAAAGGATTGTATTTTCTATACCAGTGCGGGTGTTCAAGATTGCTTTTAGCTTTCTTGATATCACGGCGGTAGTTAATCCATTGTGCTGCCTGCACAGGGCTGATGACATATGCAACAAACATAGAAGCTGTTAGTGTTGACAGCAGCGTAATCGGCAGGTACTTCATAAAATCACCGACGACACCGGGCCAGAACAGTAGCGGGAAAAAAGCCGACAGAATCGTAATAGTTGATGTTAATACCGGGACAAAAACTTCACCGGCCGCTTTTTTAGCGGCCACAACCGGAGTTTCGTGATAATCCTGTTGATGACGATAGGTATTCTCAACGACGACGATGGAATCATCAACCAGAATTCCCAACACAAGAACCAGCGAGAATAAAACAACCATATTGAGCGTAACTCCAAAAATGCTCAGTAAAATGAATCCAACAAACATAGAAAGCGGGATAGCAGTTGAAATCAGCATCGCGTTTTTAAATCCGAAGAACATGAAGAGCGACAGAACCACAAGCACCATTCCGGTAATGACTGTATTTTCAAGTTCATTGACCATCCGTACTATAAATTTCGATTGGTCGTTAGAAATATCAATTTTAATTCCAGCAGGCAGTCCAGATTGCTCTTCATCGGCTATTTTATTTACTTCTTCCGCTATACTCACAAGGTTTTCACCGGAGCGTTTGCGCACGGCGAGCGAAACAACTTCAAGGTTATTCAAATTCGCATATGTCTGGCGGTCTTCAAAAGAATAGTTGACCGATGCAACATCGCGCAAATATATCGGTTTGTTATTTTGTATTTTCAGTACGATATCCTCAAGCGGTTTCACCTGTTTGAACTCGCCGGGAATACGTATAGCAAGTGTCTGCTCTTTCGTATCAATTGTACCGCCGGGGATATTCAAGTTTTCAGCTTTTATTGCATTTGCGATATCATCGAAACTTATTTGATACGAGTTCATCCGGTACACATCCACATTAATCTGCACTTCAGGTTCAACACCTCCCGTCAGATCAGCACGTAAAATTCCGGGAATCGCTTCGATTTTATCCTGAAGTTCTTCTGCGATCTTCTTCAGCCGTGCAAGGCCCACATTTCCGCCGACATTCACATACATGATCGGAAACTCACTAATATTCACTTCCGTAATTATTGGGTCCAGTATTTCACTAGGCAGCTGCGACTGTGTCGAATTGACTTTATCGCGCACACGCCGCAATGCTTCGTCGATATCAACACCGGTATTAAATTCAATACGTATCGTCGAAAGGCCTTCTTTCGAGACAGACGAGATTTGCTTTAGGTCTTTCAATCCTTTGAGTGCACGTTCCAGGGGCTGTGTTACTAATCCTTCAATATCGACAGGTGATACGCCTATGTACGGCACCGAGACAATAACTAGCGGAATTTTCACTTCAGGGGCTGCTTCGCGCGGCATACTGAAATAAGATGTAAGTCCGAAAACGGTAATAAGTACCATTAAGAGATACACTGCAATTCTATTATCTACTGCTATATTCCAGATCTTCATATCTCTTCTCCAGTTATTGCGTTACAACTACCGGTGATCCGTTTACGAGTTTTTGATACCCGGAAACAATGACATGATCACCCTGCTTCAGACCGCTGAGAATTTCAACCTGATTCCCCTGCCGGCCTCCGATTTCTACCTGACATTCCTGCGCTTTGCCGCCGTTTTCTGTATACACAATTCTACGATCACGATCGACAAGCTGAACAAGAGATTCGTTTACAAGAAGAGCATTTGCCTTCGAATCCCGAAGAATCTTTACTTTTCCGATCATCTCCGGCTTCAGCTTTCGATATGGATTCTTCATTACAATTTCTATTATGAGAGTCCGGTTCACAGATGAAACCGTTGCACCTATAAAACTCACTTTTCCATGGAGAGTATCTCCCGGAAGCGCATCAAAGGTAATAATTGCTTTATCTCCCAGTGAAACTGATGCGGAAGCCCTTTCCGGAATTTCTGCTTGAAATTTTACGATCGAAATATTTACAACACGTGCTATCGGCACACCTGGAGGCGCAAATTCTCCGACATTCGGAATAATATTGTCTACCATTCCATTGATCGGACTCTTAATTTTCGTACGCTCGTAACGCGCTTCCATAAGATCGGCATTTGCTTTAGCTGCATCCCGGTTATACGCAAAAGTTTTATATTGAAGCTCGCTGATTCCCTGCTCTTCGTACACTTTTTTTTGTTTTGCCAGATTGAGATCCGCCAATTTGTATTGCGCATCTGCCGCTTCATAGCCGGCTTTCGCGATCTCGTCTTTAAGAAGAAGAATGACATCCCCTTTTTTCACATATTGTCCTCTTCGCACGATCCACTCTTTAACGACACCTCCCTCTTCCGGGCTTATCGAAGCATCCTCGAGCGCTTTTACAGTTCCCGCAACCTGAAGAACATCGATAAGTTTAGACGGCCGGAGAACTTCTATTCTTACGTCAACAGGTTGGATTTTCTGGCCATTCTCATTCCCGGAATTTGTACATGAAGAAATAAAAATACCAGATGATAATATTATTCTTATATAACATGCTTTTCTTATCACATTCATTGTAGTTTCCTTTTTGCTGATTGATACTGTCCGTCATCAAGTACATAACGCGGCAGACGGCCCATAAGCAGGTCCAAATCCGCCTGTGCCACCGAATAATCATAAATTGCCTGAACACGGTTTACCTGTGCCTGGGTAAGTGCAAGCTGTGCATCATTCACCTCCAACTGTGTGGCCGCACTGGCAAGAAACCGTGTCGTCACGATTTTATATCCCTTCTCAGCCATCTCAACCGTTTTGCCTTGTGCCTCAACTCTTTTTCGTGCTTGTTCTAGATTTCTTTTTGCCAAAGAAACACCTGTACGCAAATTCCGCTCAATAGTGGTTCTTCGTTCTTCACTTTTGCGCTGTTCCAATTGTGCCTGCTCAACCTTGGCGAAAGTCTGCATTCCCTGAAAAAGACTGAGTGAAATACTGATACCGATTTGAGAACTTTTATAAAAGTCGTGAGTAGAAAAATTGAACCGGTCTTTAATTGCCGAATATGAATACGAACCGAATAGTGCGATCGTAGGCAAATAACTTGACCGTTCGGCATTTATGTATGCACCGTCCAGCTCAATCTGTCTTTTTACAGCTGAAAGATTCGGATTTGACTCAAACACCTTGGAGTCTGCCTTTACAATAAGAGAATCCTCAATCGGTTTATACTGCATTTTTCCTGTAAGCAATATTTGCGCATTTTCGGGAATCCCGGTTAAATTCCTGAGATTTTCAAGGGCAAGAAATGCAGTATTTTCGCTCTGAATAACAGACGGTCTGAGATTTTCTACATTTACAGATGCCCGCAGTTCATCATATTCAGATACTATTCCCTGGTCTTTCATAAGTTTAACGTTTTTCAGATTCTGTTCTGCATTTTGCAGGCTTGATATCATAAGCTCCGCAACTTCTTTTGTCAGGAGCGCCTGATAATACGCCTTTCGAACCGACGCAATAATTTCTATTTCTTTCGATTGATACAAATCTCTCGCTAGATCTGAATATACATTAGCAGCACCAACACCTATAAAAATTGCGCTGTTAAAAACAATCTGTTTAAAATTAAGGGATGCACTTGCATTATAATTAGGACTCATCGAAAACGGCAATTCGATTAATTGGCCTGTGATCTTCGGCATAACATACGATGAGTCCATAATTTTTCGAAGCGGGTAATAAATTGCATCAGGAAAATAACTTTTCGATTTATCAAGAAAATGAACATAATTGCCGGATATATCTATCGACGGCATTGCATATCCCCATGCTTCAAGTACACGGGCGTCGGATTTTTTCACTTCCAAGCGCGCACTTTCAAGGTCCGGATTCTGTTTCAATGCCAATAGTACCGCTTCTTCAAGTGTCAGATTAAATACAACAGTATCCTGCGCGTATGCAAATGAAGAGAAAAGAATCAGTATCAGGATTTTGCTAAAAAAATAAAAAGATTTATAGTAATTCATAGATTCCTCAAACATCTATCTCGCTTGTGTTAAAATAATATATTCGCTTCGCCCTTTATCCGTCATTATTGCATTGAAAAGAAGCTTGGTAGATACCTGTAATGTATGTTCTAAATCAATATTCATCCGCTCTTTCCATGCTTCGCCTTCACAATCTACACGCAGCAGAAGTGCCGTTGTGCTTGACCAGAGAATAATAGCAACTTCAACGGGATTGAAATCCGAACGAATATTACCTTCTTCCATCCCATGCCTCAATAATCCGATCCATAAATCCCACATTTTTCTTGTTTCTATATTGCATTCCTGTCTCATTTCATCAGACACTTGTTTTTGAAATTGAGGTGCTTGTAAAAAATGAAACATTCTAAAAAAATTCCGATCTAAACGAAAAAATTCTTCATATCTTTCACCGAATTTAATTAATTTCTGAATTGTCGAATCGTCCGGAATAACAATTGGTTCAAGTATTCCATAGAGTTTCTCCATACCGCGTATCATAACGGCAAGATATATATCTTCTTTACTCTTGTAATAAAGATAAAGTGTCCCTTTGCTCAACTCTGCTGCTTCAGCAATTTCATCCATCGTTGCTGTATTAAGTCCCTTTTCAAAAAAGACTTTCTGAGCAGCATCCAGGATCTCCTCTTTCCTATGCTCTTTTTCCCGCTCTTTTCGCTCTATTATTCCCATTATACTATCCTTTATTTACTGACTATTAGTCATTGTTTATGATATAGTATAATAAAAGTTGCATTTTAATTCAAGTAACTTTCGATAAAGATCTAATAATAAGTCAAGTTTATGATCGGATGGGCGCTCCGCCAAACAAATGGCGGACGAGTTCCGCTAAAAGACCAGCGAACAAGTTTCGCCTAAAGATAAATCAAATCGTATAAAAAATCTTGCTTAGACAGTTTTAATTTTACCTGATCAAATCACGATCGAAACGTGGATACTTCAGCAGTGAAATGCCAAAAACGCGCCTTGGCATTATCTAACGCTTAAAATAGCACCAAACGAAACAAGTTCTATGTTTTTTTCTTTATAAATTTACTTGACCAATTTATATCATACTCAATACACAAATATCATTTCCGTCAATTTAGGACTCATAACCGTTCACTTTTAGAATTGCAGACCAACTAAAAGGCAATCGAGGGCCTGGATTTATTATGAATCCAATATCTTCAGCATATTTGGTCGTTAACTTAAAGTCTTTTTTGGATACGTGAAAATATTTTGGTTCCACAATGAGAATTTGCCCCTTTTCATTCAAGATGGATTTCAACTCTTTAAAAAATGATGCCTTATTCAGAATTTCATGAACCATATAGAATGCCAGTCCAAAATCAATTTTTTTCGATACATTAATTTTGTTTTTTTCGCACTTTATAAGTTCAATTCTTCCTTCTAATTCCGTTTCCCGAATTTTATTTCTAATTATTTGCAGCATTCCATCCTGTAAATCAGCCGAGATTACTTTTCCGTTCCTGCCGACCATTTTGGCTATTTCGACAGAAAAGAAACCCGGGCCGCATCCAATATCGAGGACAGTCATTCCTTCTTGAATATATGGAGACAATATCTTTTTCGGATTCTGCAGCCACTTTCTGACTCTATTGTCAAGTGAATTAGCAAGTTCAACAGGACAAACGCGATTTCTTTCATTATCCATGATTATTCCTAATAATAATTAAATGCACGACTACTCTTTAATTCAATATTCTATTACTAAAATACTGTGAATTAGAAAAAATGTTGCAATAATTTCGGCGACTGGAGAGAAACTATCGGTAAAAAAGGGAAAAGGACATGGCTTTGTTTTTCACCATGCCCTTTTCATCCAAAGAAAGTGCACTATTTATTGTTTTTTTGTTGAAGATACTGATGAATTTCTTTTGCAGCTATTTTCCCGTCACGCATTGCAAGAATCACAGTTGCACCGCCGCGGGAAAGATCACCACCGGCAAATATCCCTGCCCTGCTTGTATGCTGAACATCATTCGTTACAACAACGCCTTTCCGCCCTGTCTTTAAGCCTGGAGTTGTCGATTGGATGATGGGATTAGGTGATTGTCCGACAGCTTCAATAACATTCTGGACTTCAATGATAAATTTCGGTTCGTTAGAAGGGATGGGTTTGCGGCGTCCCGATTCATCGGGTTCGCCAAGAACCATTTTCTGGCATTCGATGGCATTCACGTATCCGTTCTGATCGCCTAAAATACGAGTCGGATTCGTAAGCATCATAAACTCGATTCCTTCTTCTTCAGCATGATGCACTTCTTCCAGACGTGCAGGCATTTCAGTTCGTGAACGGCGGTAGATTAAATATGCATGTTCCGCACCCAGGCGCTTTGATGTACGGACAGCATCCATAGCCGTATTTCCGCCGCCTATTACGGCAACGCTTTTTCCGATTTTAACGGGCGTATCATATTCCGGGAATTTATACGCCTTCATAAGGTTTACACGCGTCAGGAATTCATTCGCAGAATAGACTCCGTTCAAACTTTCACCGGGAATTTCCATAAACTGCGGTGTTCCGGCACCTGTACCGAGGAAGATCGCATCAAAGTCCCACTCTTTTAAGAACTCATCGATTGTAGCCGTCCGTCCAACGAGAAAATTCGTTTCGACCTTAACACCAAGTGCTTTTATACGTTCTATTTCCAAATCTAAAATATTACGCGGAAGGCGAAACTCCGGAATACCGTATCTCAGCACTCCACCGACCGCATGCAACGCTTCAAATACCGTAACTTTATAACCTAGTTTAGCCAATTCGGCTGCACAGGTTAAACCGGCCGGACCCGAACCTACGACCGCAATTTTTTCAGGACGATTATCTTTAATAACCGGCGGTGTGAACAAATTATGCTTGAATTCATAATCCGCAACGAAGCGTTCAAGTTTGCCTATCGCTACGGGATCATGTTTTTTGCCCAATGTGCAGACCTTCTCACATTGCTCTTCCTGCGGACATACACGCCCGCAAATGGCGGGAAGATAATTTGATTCCCGTATTTTATTTACGGCTCCGATATAATCCTTTAGATAGATCATTTGTATAAATGAACGAATATCTATACTGACCGGGCAGCCGTCCTGACAAACAGGGTTCTGGCATTCAAGACAACGTGCCGCTTCGATCAAAGCCCTTTCCTCGTCTACCCCGAAAGATACTTCATTGAAATTGTGCTTTCGTTCATCCGGCGACTGTTCTATAGAAACCTGTCTCGGAATTTTCATTCTTTCGGAGGGTTTCAGCTTATTCACATTTGTTTTCATGCCATACCCTCCCGTTTGCAGACGTGAGGATTTTCATTAAAACGATCGAGTGATATTTTCTCCTTATCGACATAGCTTCTGTTGCGTAAAAGCATCTCATCGAAATCCACCTCATGCCCGTCAAACTCCGGGCCGTCTACACAGGCAAATTTCATCTTTCCATTTACCGAAACACGGCACCCACCACACATTCCTGTTCCGTCCACCATTACGGCATTCAAGCTCACGACTGTCCGCACCTTATACGGTTTAGTTAGATTGGATACTGCTTTCATCATAGGCAGCGGGCCTATTGCATAAACCATATTGATTCCCAGATTTGCATCAAGTAATTCCTTAAGCTGATCCGTAACAAATCCTTTTCGCTTGTAAGAACCGTCGTCGGTAGTGATGTAAAACTTATCGGAGACCTGTTCCATTTCCTTTTCGAGAATCACCAGCTCTTTGGAACGGGCACCTACGATCGTATAAATGGTATTGCCTGCTTCTTTTAATGCTTTGGTAATAGGGAATAATTCTGCAGTCCCAACACCGCCGCCGATGCAGGCGATTGTTTTGCCGGTTTCGATTGGAGTCGGATTTCCTAACGGGCCTACGAGATCTGCGATGTAATCGCCGGAATTTTTTAGCGCTAGTGTTTTTGTAGTTTTGCCTATGGCCTGGACTATTAAAGTGACAGTGCCGTCCTTTAGATTACTATCAACTAATGTAAGCGGAATACGCTCGCCCATTTCATCAACCCGTATTATAACGAAATTGCCTGCTTTCCTTTTTTGAGCTACATAAGGCGCCTCAATTACGTATTTTATAATTGTAGGTGCCAGGATTTCTTTTTTAACGATACGATACACAATTACTCCTTCCTTTTCTAATCTAAACAACAAAATTACCATTTCAATTCCCATGCCGCTTTTTAAAGAACATGGGCCGTCAAAATCTCTTTTTATCAGCCATATTTATAATAATTTACTGGTAGATCTTCTCAAATGCTATACACTCTTCTAATATTTAAGAATCAGAGTTTGAAAATAATCTTGCCTTTGCGCGGAAATTTTGGTATAATTATATGAATACAGTAAGCCTGTTATGAAAATAACGGGCTTTATTGTCTAATAGACGGCGGCCGTTAAAATCAGGTCCCGATATTTTTAGGCGGTCATACCCCATTTCACATAACTTAATGAACGAAGTGAAACTGCGGTTTGTCTGCATGCCGGGAGCGCTTCTGCTTGCACTTCCGCCTACATCCCTTCGGGATTTCCGCCTTCACATTGTTTTGGCGGATAAATTGTGTCGGCAGATAAGTTGGCAGGCAGGCCGATGTTATCGGGATTGGCTATGCAAGCCGCAAGAATATCAGATTTGTCATGGTGGCCATAGTTCAGTCCCAATTTCACATAACTTAATGAACGGAGTGAAATTAAGTTATAAGTGAAATTGAGGATCCCGATGAACGAAGTGAATCGGGATTGGCTATGCAAGCCGCAAGAATATCAGATTTGTCATGGTGGCCATAGTTCAGTCCCAATTTCACA
>Ga0315550_1000440_pt1 | contig 25567 bp, 17 predicted proteins | sample SalMarSW160190MG_2_FD_203100 | JGI IMG/M metagenome (GOLD analysis project Ga0315550, IMG submission 203100) | Salt marsh sediment microbial communities from the Plum Island Ecosystem LTER, Massachusetts, United States - Salt Marsh Sediment SW1601-90 ... | reverse complement strand
CGAGTTCGTGTTGAGGTAGATCACGCCGTAGCGCTGCGCGACCTGGCTGATGGCGTTGGCGACGCCCGAGCTGACCGCGCCGATCAGGAACCCGCACTCCTCGCGCGTGATCATGCGTTCCGCCACACGGCTGCCGGTTGCAGGCGTGGTTTCGGTGTCGATGTGAATGTACTCGATTGGCCGGCCGAGCGCGCCGCCGGCGCCGTTGGCCTCGGCAATCGCCATCATCATGCCGCGCCGGTCCGAGGCGCCCGAATTCGCATACTGCCCACTGGCATCGGACGTGAAACCGATCTTGATCGGACGGTCCGACTGGGCAAGGGCGCTGTTGAATTTCCAGGGCCCCATGAATGTCGTGGCGGCGCCAGCCGCCGCCGCCGTGCCCATGAGGCGTCGACGGGTAATCCTTGAATTGGACATGCAGTTCCTCCCTTTGCGAGCCCGCCACATCCGGGCTTTCGGCGCCGGGCGGCCGATAGGTTTCAAGCCGGCCGGCCATCGCCGGGCAAATTCTTGAATGAATTTTCTATCTCGGTCAATGAATTTTCATTCTAACTGCGCCGAACGGGAATGTGGTAGGGTGTTTCATGCAATCGCGAAGCCAAGAATTGTCCGCCGCCACGCCGAAAACCTTCGATACGCTTCGGCAGCAGATCCGGGACCGGTTCTCCACCCTGAGCCCGCATCTCCAGCGCATCGCCAGGGCGTCGCTTGAGGAGCCCAACCGGTTCGCACTCAACACCACCCCCGTGATCGCCGCTTCGCTCGAAATTCAGCCCTCGACCCTGATCCGGTTTGCCAAGGAATTCGGCTTTGCCGGTTTCTCCGATCTGCAACGCGTTTTTCGGCAGCGGCTGATCGAAGGCGAAGCCACCGTCAGGGAGCGCGTGCTGGCGAGCGAGGCGACCACCGCCACCCACGACATGCAGGCCCTGTTCGAAGACAGCATGCGCGCCAACTCCGAAGCCCTCACCCGGCTCGCCAAAGCGATCGACATTCCGGCGCTCGCCGAAGCGACGCGGATCGTGCGGCGCGCGCAGCACGTCTATGTGGCCGGCCTGCGCCGATCGCGCCCCATCGCCGACTATCTGGTCTACGGCCTCATCCGGGAAGAACGCGCCTCCAGCTATCTGGACTTCGCCGGCGGCATGGCCGGACCGCAAATCGCCACCTTCGGCAGCGACGACGTCCTCGTCGCCATCGCCTTTCCGCCCTACTCGGAGCCGGTCGTCGACGCGGTGATGGATGCGCATGTTTCGGGCCGCCGGATCGTGGCCATCACCGACGGTCCGGAGAGCCCCCTCGCGGTGCACTCGGAGGTGGCGCTGACCGTGCCGTCGGACACGGCGAGCCGACTGCAGCCCATCTCCGGGGCGATGGCGCTGGTGCACGCCCTTCTGACCGCGGTCACGCAATCCTGAAGGTCCGCCGAGGGCGACCGGGCGCGTCGCCCGATTCGGACCCGCGCAGTTGCAACGATACCAGTATCTGACAGACTTCCCGGAGGCGGCTTCCGAGGGCGCCGCTGCGTCGTCCACGGCAATCCGCCGGACCGGGGACAGGCGGAGCCCTGAAACCGATCAAACGCCAGCCGGAGGCGCGTGAGGTGCCCGTCAGCGAAACCCGCAAGCCGATCTGTCCCGGATATGCCTCGGTGGGCCCCGCCGACGCGAACCCGCCCGGCGCGACGTTCGAAGCACACCGGCTCGTCGCCGCGGCGTGTGACGGCGTCACCGTGAGCGATCCCCAGCCGAACCAGCGTATCGGTGAGTGGACGTTGATGGCCGTGATCGCACACGCCGATCGCCCCGTCGCGGTGTTCGAGGAAACCGGTTTCCAGGAGGGCCGCCTCGCTTTCGTCGGCGCCGATGGTCTTGTGCGTTTGAGCGGCAAGTCGCTCGAGCCCACCAGCGAAGGGACGGCCGGATTGCAGGCCAACGACGTGTCGTCCTGGTACCGCGGGCACGCCAAGCGGGAAGCGCTTCCCGACCACCGCGACGTCATGCGCGAGGAGCTGCTCGCCGGCGGCCGGGATCCCGACCCGGATGAAGTGGCGGGCTGCTATCCGCCGGTCCGGCATGCCTTTTTCGAGGGCCACCTGCGTCCGCACACATTCGTCGGCACCGGAATTTCGGACGATGTCGTGCCGCTCTACTACACCGACGTCCCGATGGTTGGCCGCGTGCCGATCGGCGTCATGGCGCCCGGAAGCGAGGCGGCGATGGACGCGGGCGAGCTATGGGAGGGCCTTGTCGGCGGCTGGACGCCGCTGGTGCGGACCGTCTATCCGGTTGCCACCGATGAATGCTGGGAAGTCGTTACCTTCGCCTCTTCGGTCACCGCCAACCGCTTCAAGCAGCCGGTGTGGTATCGCTTCGCGCATCTGAGGGCCGGCAGGCTCGTCCAGACGCGCTATGTCGATTCCTTTCTGCCGCATCCGCACGCCGGTCAGCGCCTCGCCGAGCGCTTCTACGAGGAGCTGCTCGCAACGCTCGAGTACTGGGCGCGCGAGCTGGGCGGCGCCATGGTGGTGACGGGCTGGGACTGGCTCGAGGATCGGAGCCTGCACGCCCTCGCCCGCGAGGTGATCACGCGCCGCGGCGCGCATCCGAAATACGGGATCGCCGACCAGGCCTATGCCGGCGCCGAGCACGACGGGTTCCAGGATGTCCTGGTCTCCAGCGTGCTCGGAAGCCTCGAATGGGGCTTTTTCGACCGCGCCCGGGCCTATCTGGACGACTACCTCACGCATTTCGTGCGCCCCGACGGCACCCTGCACTATCGCGGACCCGAGATGGGCAAGTACGGCGTTTCGTTGAGTTGCGTCGGCCTGCACTACGACTACACGCAAGACGCCTCGCTCATTGGCGACCACCGGGAGAAAATCGACGCCATCGCCGACATGCTGCTCGCCCGCTGGCGCAAGGCGCGCGAAAAAGACCCGGACGATCCCGCCTACGGCATGATCCCGGGCTATCACGAGGCGGATATCAACTTCCTCACCCCCAACGTCTGCGAACTCGACTACGACCGGCCGTATCTGTCGAACACGGGTCAGGCCTGGCGCGGCCTGCGCGACCTGGCCGGTGCCTACGGCGCCATCGCGGAGGCGCCCGGTGACCCGGCGCTCACCCGACGCGCCCATGAGTTGAGCCAAGCGGCGGCCGAGATGTTCGAGGACGCGCGAAACGGCGTCGAACGCTCGTGGATCACCAGGGACACCGTCACCGGGCTGCCCATCATCGCCGGCGACAAAACCTTCTACTGGGAGCACGCCTATCGCGCCCGGCCCGAATCCTACGACGAGAACCGGGTGTGGTCGGAGCTCTATTTCGGCGGCGCCACGTCGCCGGAGAGCGTCAGACGCATCTGGGAGATCGCCGGCGAGCGCGGTCACACCACGCTGGGCGTGTTCAACAACCGCAAGAGCCTGGTCGGCTTTCTCGTATGGGAGGAGATCGCGGGTCTCATCCAGCACGACATGGTACCCGAGGCGCTGCTTGTCCTCTATGCCCAGGCGATCCATGCCCATTCCCGCGGCACCTGGACCGCCATCGAATGCGTCGATATGGATCGCGCCCGGGGCGCCCATAGTCCCTACTGCCTGCCCGCACAGATGACGGTGCCGATCGCGGCCAAGTGGCTGCTCGTCCATGAGGACCCGGTGAGCGGCGAGATCACTCTCGGCCGGGGCATCCCGCGTGAGCGCCTGGCGCATGGGCGGACGATCGGGGTGACCGGCGCACCGACCCGCCGCGGCAGGCTCGGCTTTACGATTACCTCGCGCATCTTTGACGGCGAGATCGCGGCACGTATCGATCTTCCCGAACGCCCCGGGGCGCCGATCCGGCTGCGTCTGCGGGCGCCAGAACCCTTTACGCTGCGCTCAGCGAAGATGCTCGGCCCCGAGGGCGCGACGCTTGTGATCGACAAGGACTGCGTGTTGATCCCCCGGGCAATGTCCGGTTCGATCGAGATCGCGACCCGATGGAGCCGGGCCGGGCCCGGCTGAAACCCGATCAGGCAGGCTGGGCGGCAGGCCGAAGCCGCTGGCCGTTGTCCGAAAAGACCAAGGCGTCGTCGGTGGCAAAGCCGACGGTCAGGCTTTCGCCGGCGCGCCCGCCTTGCTTCTCGCGGTCTTCGACGATCACGGGCTCCCCGGAGGCAAGTGTGCCGTAGATGTAGCGCGTGCCGCCGAGATTTTCGACGACATCCACCGCCACGTCGACGGTCAAGTCCGCCGTGTCGTTGGGGCGCAAATGCTCCGGCCGGATGCCGATCTTGACCGCATCGCCGTGTCCGTCCAGCCCGGGGATCTTCAGGTGTGCGCCGGCCGCCAGGGCGATATCGCCTCCATCGGCCCTGGCGTCGATGAGGTTCATCCGCGGCGAGCCGATGAACCCGGCGACGAACAGATTGTCGGGATCCTCGTAGAGTTGCTCGGGTGTGCCGGCCTGTTCCACCTTGCCGTCGCGGATCACGACGATCTTGTCGGCCAGCGTCATCGCCTCGGTCTGATCGTGCGTCACGTAGACCATCGTCGAGCCGAGATTGTGATGCAGCTTGGCGATCTCGACCCGCATCGAGACTCGCAATTCCGCGTCGAGGTTGGACAACGGTTCGTCGAACAGGAACACCTCCGGATCGCGCACGATCGCGCGGCCGATGGCGACGCGCTGCCGCTGCCCGCCGGAAAGCTGGGACGGTTTGCGTCCGAGCAGCTCCTCGATCTGCAGGGTGCGCGCCGCAACCCTGACGCGCTCGGCGATCTCGGCCTTGTGCAGCTTGGCCATCCTGAGCGAGAAGCCGATATTCTGCTCCACCGTCATATGCGGGTAGAGCGCGTAGTTCTGGAACACCATCGCGACGCCGCGCTCGATGGGATCCTCTTCGTTGACGCGGCGGCCCGCGATCCGGACTTCGCCTTTGGTAATCGGCTCGAGACCCGCGATCATGCGCAGCAGGGTCGACTTGCCGCAGCCCGAGGGTCCGACGAAGACGGTGAACGCCCCGTCATCGACCTTCAGATTCAGGTCCTCGATCACCTCGAGGGTGCCGTAGGACTTGCTCACTCCCCTGATTTCAAGTGAGGCCATGGTTGCGACCGATCATCCTGTGTTGGTGTTCGAGTGGCTGGCACCGGCCGGTGGACCCCCTCAACGTGAGGTGACATTTGACCGTCATTTCACGATGCGTGCGGATACCGGAGTCTTCGAACCGCGCCGCCAGAAGCGTTGTGATGGCTTCCGCGAGCCCCTCGATCGGTTGCGCGATCGCGGTGATTCCGGGCTGGTGAAGACGGAAGGCCGGCACGTCGTCGAAGCTTACGATGGACACGTCCTCGGGGATCCGCACGGCGTTTTCGTGGCACCACGCCAGGGCGCCGATTGTCATGTTGTAGTTGGCCGAAAACAACGCCGTGGGCGGGTCCTCGAGCGCGAACAGGCGGCGCATGGCTTCGTGCCCGCCCATCTCGTTCCAGTCGCCCCCGATGATGAGGTCGGGGTCTTCGGGGATTTGGTGGGAGGAGATGGCGTCGAGATAGCCGGCCAGGCGAAGCCACCCCGCCGTGTCGCGCTGGTTGCCGCAAATGGTCGCTATTCGCATGTGGCCCAGCTGAATGAGATGTTCGACCGCATGCCGGCTCGCCTGACGATGATCGACGAACACGCGGTCGGCGGCCAGCCCCGGGATGTCGTTGTCGTAGAGAACGATTTCCAGCCCTTCCTCCGCAAGTCGCCGAAGCTGGTCGCCCACCTCGACCCCGCCGTCAACGATGATGGCGTCGACCCGATGGGTGCGGAAGAAATCGATCCCCTCCATGAAGGAGCGGCTGTCGAGGTCATGGCAGTACGACATCACCGCCCGGCCGGTACGCCGGATTCTGCGACTGATTTGTTCGAGCAGCCCGGCATGGAACTCGCTGATGTTGGGCACCAGCAGCCCCACGATGTGGCGGACCTCCGTCTTCATGGAGGCGGCGACGGCGTTGCGCATGTAGCCCAGGGACTCGATCGCCCGCTCGATCTGCGCGCGATTGGCGCTGCGAACCGCCTGCCCGTTGAGATATCTGGACACCGTACCCACCGCCACGCCGGCTTCCGCCGCCACGTCGATGACCGTCGCATGCCGTCGCTTGCGGAACTTCTGCGTGGTGATTGCCTGTGTCATACCCAGCTTGTCTCTTGGCCAGTTTGTCCGGTGGCCGGTATGTCTCTTGTCGTGTCGCAAACGCTCGTTCAAGCGCCGTTCGCCGCGCCGCACCGGCGCCCCGGTCCGAACCGCGGGCCTGTCGGGCCGAACAGGTACCGCCGTCCGCGGCGGGTCGGGTTCACGTGCTTTCCTCAAACACCACCGCCGAATGCACGTGCAGCCCCGGCAGGGACACCGCGACCGCCTCGTCCTGCGTGACGGTGAAACTCACGTCCTCGCCCGTGAGCGCGTCGTAGACCCGCGAAGGCCGGCGCGGCAGGCGGACCATCGCGGTGACGGGGCCGAGCGCCGGGACGTCCTCGATCATTTCCATCACCCGCGTGCCGCCACCTTCGGCCGGGATCGCGTGTCCGCGCACCTGAGGCGCGCCGTACAGCAGATGCAGCACATGCCGGCCCTCGTTCTCCTGAACCGTCAGCGTGGCCCTACCCGACGACGGCAGATCGGTTGTCAGCGCGGCATCGGGCATCAGCCTTCCAATCAGGCCGCCGACCAGATGCTTGTAAAGCGGCTGGCCGATCCGATGGTAGATCTCGAAGATCGGATAGGCGACATAGGCGATGCCGTCATGCTCGGTGACCGCGGGTCCGAGCGGGGTTGCCGAAGGGTCGTCCGGCGTGTGCTGATGCGAACACCAGGCGCGAAACGACCTGTTGAAATAGGACGGGACCGCCTGCGCCAGCACGTCCGCCCCGGCGGCCGCGATCCTTCTCGGGCTGCCATAGATCACGAACGGGCTTTCCGGCATGCCGGGCAGGCTCGCCGCGTCCGCGACGATGTAGGAGGGGTCGAAGTCGTGCCGCCCTTCCCCCGATTCGATCCCGACGGGCAGTACAACCCCACCCTTCGCGTCGATGCCGGCCTTGTCAGACAGGATCAGCTTGCCGCCGGCGGCGTGAAACTCCCCGAGCCTGGCCGCCGTCGCCTCGTCGAGCACGATGTCGTCGGGCACGATGATCAGCCGGTAGCCCTCGAGGCTCGATCCGCGGTCGATGACGTCAAAAGGGTATTTGAGCTCCTGCAGCATTTGCGCGGCGCCGTCGTCGCTGGGATGATTTCGCTCGCCGGCCGGGTTGAAGTGCTCGGCGGACAGGATGGCGATCTCGGATATCTGGCGCGCGCCCTTCAGATATGGCTCGAGCCGGGCGATGCGGTCATAGGCCGGTGCGATGGAGCGGTAGGTATCCTTGTTGATCGCGCCGTTGGGATGCAGCTGATCCCCCACCAGGCATTTTGAGCCGAGCGCCACCATCTGCGCGCATTCGTACTCGAGGGCTTGCGGGTTCTTGAAGCCGCCGAACTCGCCCCAGGACGTGTGAAACTTTCCGGTGTGCCCGACATAGTCCATCCCCAGCGCCGCCGAGTAGCGGGCGCTCGAGGGAAAATGGTCGTAGCCCCAGCCGCCGGTCGGCAGGCTTTCTATCTCCAGATGGGAATAGGGCGCGAAGCGCCTGGCGCCCTGCTTGTGGATGTGTCCGCAATTGTAGAACACGCGCAGCCCGGGAAACTCCGCCGAAAGCGCGTCGCTCGTTTCGCGGCGGAAGCGCTCGTTGACCTCCTCGTCGTTGGCCAGACGGTCCTCGGGGTTCTCAGGATCCCGGCCCATCGCCTCCATGCGTTCGACGCAGGCCGGGCACACGCAATCCGGCGTCAGAATGATGTCGAAGAACAGGCCCGGCGTATCGTAGGTGCTGGCGACCTCCCGCGCCTGGGCAAGCAGTTCTTCCCTGTACGCCTGGTGGTTCAGGCACAGGGTGTGCCAGGCGGGGCTGAGCTGCTTGCCGGAGGAGGGATCCTCGGCAATGGCGTGCTGATACTGGTTGGAGGCGCTCATCGCCCGCCATTCGGGGTGCAGGCGCGCGTTGCGTTCGTCCCACTGCACCGAAATATACACAGGCGCCTCGATATCGACCGCCGCCAGGGCCGAGATCATCTCGCCCATCAGGTCTTCACGCGCCAGATGCGGATGCGGCGCGCCCGCTTTGGTGGGGTAGTAGGACCAGCCGTGATGGCACTTGGCGAACACGGTCACCGAGTCGATATGCGCCTGTTTGAACGTCTGCGCGAAGTCGTCGGGATCGAACGCCGCCCCGATGCCGTCGATATGCTCGGAGGTGTGGAAATCCAGATGGATCTGCCGGTAGCGCAACGGTTTGTTGGTGGGCGCGCGCATGGCTACTCCTTGCCGCCGGTCGTTGCCCGTGAACCGGCAGCGAACTGGCGCTGGAAGATAAGGAAGATGACCAGCGGCACGCTGGTGGTGATGATTGCCGCCACCGAGCGCAAATCCCAGTTGAGATCGTAGGTGCCCGCAACCCGAGCCAGCACCACCGGTAGCGGCACGTCGCTGCGCAGGTAAAGCATTGGCAGCAAGAGCGCGTTCCACGTCCACAGGAACTGCAGGATGCCGACCGCGAAGATCGGGCTCAGCGTGTTGGGCAGGACGACATGCTGGAAGGTCGCGATCGGTCCGCAACCGTCGATTTTGGCCGCCTCGATGAGATCCTTGGGAAAGTCCTCGAGGAAGTTCTTCACCAGGAAGATCGACCAGGCGAAGCTCAATCCCACGTAAGGAATGATCACCGACGCGAAGTTGTCGATCATCCCCAGATCGCGCCACAGCCGGAACAGCGGGATGATGACCACCTGCTGGGGGAGTACGAAGGCGTTGATGATGACGATCAGCAACACCCGGCGGCCGACAAAGTGCAGGAAGTGGAATGCGTAGGCCGCCGCGGGCGTCAGCAGCATCGTCAGCAGCGTCGAGATGCCGGCCAGCTGCGCGGTCGTCCAGAAGGCATTGGCCAGGGGATACTCGGACCACACCCTTTGCCAGGCATCGAGGGTGAAGGTGACCTGGTCGAGCCGCCACCATCCCAGGCTGGTCTCACTCAGGGGACGGATCGACGTCACCACGATTCCGATGATCGGAACGATCCAGATCAGGGAGACGACCGCCATCACGACGATCGTCCAGCGTGGCGCGCGCCCGATCATTTCGCACCTGCCGTGCGCTGGATGATCGCGGGTATGGACACGATCAGAACCGCGATCAGCAATATCACCGTCGCCGCGGCGCCGTAGCCGAGTTTGAACTGCGTCATCGACTCCCGGTACATGAAGTACCCCACCGTCTCCGTCGCTCGCACCGGACCGCCGCCGGTGAGGATGAAGATGATGTCGAAGGCGCGCAACGCGTTGAGAAGATTGATGAAGATCGCCACGCGCACCCCGGGCAGCGACAGCGGCATCATGATGAAGCGCATGATCGAGAGCGGCTTGGCGCCGTCCATGTAGGCCGCCTCGAGCACGCTCTTGGAGATCGCCTGCACGGAGGCGAAGCACAGCAGCAGCGGCAGCCCCACCGCGCTCCAGCTTGCCGCGACCACCAGCGCCCAGAGCGCCGTGTCGGCGTCTCCGAGCCAGGCGTAGGAGAAGCCGGGACTGAATATGCCGATCAGGTTGTTGAGCAGGCCCGCCTGATCCGGGCGCAACATGGAAATCCACATGTAGCCGCTGACCGTCTCCGAAATGCCGAATGCGGAGAAGACCATCATGCGGAAGGGCAGCGTCCGGCGCGGCGCAAATGCGCACAGCATGGCCAGCGTCCACCCGATGCTGACCGAAATGGCCGTGGTGCCCAGGGTGAAGATCAGCGTGGTCGAAATCGTGTTGCGGAAGGTCGGGTCGGCGAACAGGGTGAGATAGTTGCCGAAGCCGACATATTTCGGCGCCGACAGGCCCTTGATGTCAAAGAAGCTCAGCCGGATGGTCTCGATCAGCGGATAGACAACCGCCACCGAGAACAGGGCCAGAACCGGAATAATGAGCAGCCAGGCCGCCGGTGCGTCCCGCAATCGCCACCGGGGGGCGGCGAGCGCCAATGAACGCTCGCCGCCGTGATCGCGAAATTGCGTACCGGTGCCTGCCGCGGGTTGTGCGGCAGACCTCGACATATCAGTACGCGCTCGCCGCCTTCGCCTCGATGGCCGCGAGAACGGCGTCGATATTGGCCTCGGACGGATCCTGCAGGAACTTCTGCAGCTGGACGCGATATTCGTCGACCAGATCGCCCGGCAAGAGGTCGCCGAGGACGAACTGCACCTTCGAATTCGCAACCGCGTCGGTCGAAATCTGCATCACCGGACCGAGCTTCGAGGTGTCGGCCTCGGTGCTGGGCGAAGCGTAGCCGTAGTCGGCCAGGATGTCGGTCGCTTCCCTTGTGAGCAGGAAGTCGAGGAACGCCTCCGCCGCCGCCGGGTTGGCGCCGTTGGTGGTCACGTTGACCTCCTTGGAGTCGACCATCGACGTGTCGTCATGGCCCAGGCCGAAGGCCGGGAACTGCAGAAGCGAGTAGTCCACGCCCTCTTCCATGCCATAGTCGCCGCGGGCCCGCGCGTTCATCCACATGCCGATCATCAGATAGTTCTTGGCGTCGGCAAGGAACACCTGGTCGGCCTCGCCATCCCAGTCGTTGGCCAGCATGGTGGCGGCGTCGCCGCAGCAGCCGGCGTTGAGCATCTCGGCGAACTTCATCAGCGCCGCCTTGACGGCCGGGTCGGTCCACGGGATCTCGTGGGCGGCCAGCGCCGAGGCGACCTCGACACCGGAGGTGCGGATCAGGAACGTTTCAAAATATTCGGCATGGGCCCAGTATTTGCCCGGAATGGCGACCGGAGTTGCATAGCCTGCGGCCTTGAGCGCATCGAAGCTGGCGATGAACTCGTCCCAGGTGGTGGGCGGCTCGATGCCGGCCTTTTCGAAGTGCGCTGTCTTGTACCATAGGCCCGAACGGTCGCCGTAGGTGTAGGTCAGGCCGTAGGTCGCGTCGCCGATCGAGCCGAGATCGCGCCACGACTGCGACAGCTTGCTGTCCCAGTTGTGGGCGGCCCATTCGTCATCGATGGGCCTGATGATGCCGGCATCGGCAAGCTCGGCCCGAAACGCCGGCCAGGTGTTGATGATGATGTCGACGACTTCGCCGCCCAGAAGCGCCGAGCGGATACCGCCGCGCGCGTCACCCTGGGCGGTAATCTGAACCTCCCGGACCGTGACGCCCGGATTGTCGGCCATGAAGGCCGCCTCGAGATCCACCCAGAGGTCGGCTTCCACGCCGCCTTGCCAGTTCAGGATCACCAGCTCGCCGTTCAGATCCTGGGCGGATGCGGCGCCAACGGCGCCTATCGCCAGCCCGATTCCCATCGCCGCCAGCATCGTACGGCGGCGCAGTCTGGTCGCAGTTTCCCTATTCATTTCGCTTTTCCTCCCTCAATTCGATCGCACCCTAGCAAGGTCACGACTGAATTGAAACGTTACCAACTATGTGTGAACGGTCAAGACCGGATTGCGCTCGCCGGCGCGAGGCGCGACCGGCCACGCCGCCGGTGCGAGGTCATCGGGACGCCCCGAATGCCCGACCCGGAGGATGCCGGGGAGCGCCGCATCGGCGCCGGCCGGCGGGATCTTAAGCACCCGACGCAATTCGCCGGTTGAAGCGCCTTACCAATTCGTTAATTTGTCGCAACCGCAAGCGCGCAGCATTGCGGCGCCAATGCCGAGGGTCGGGTGTGCGTCATGAGAATCGTGGGGTTCGTCGGAAGTCTGTTGTTGGGGGTGTTGCTGGCCGCCGACTTGGCCGTCGCTGACGAGGCGGTGGGCACCGCGGTCGGCGTCAGGCAGCGCAGCATGATCGAGCTGAACGGCACGCTGAGCGGGCTCAGCAGCGGTGCCGAGCTGTTCCTGGGCCAGCGCGTCGTCACCACCCAGTCCGGACAGGTGCAGATCGAGTTCTCTGATGGGACCCGCATGGTGGTCGGGCCAAACTCGCAGCTGCTGATCGAGGAATACCTGCTGCGCAACGACCAGACCGTGTCGAGCTTCGCCGTCACCGCGCTCAGCGGGTCGTTCCGCTTCTTCTCCGGCGACAGCCCGAAGAACGCCTATCGCATCACCACGCCCACCGGCACCATAAGTGTTCGGGGCACCGCGTTCGACTTCGACGTCCTCGAAGATGGCTCGGTGCCGCTGGTGCAGTTCGTGCCCGGCGTCGAGATGTGCGGCGCCGACGCGTGCGTCGATCTCGACTTGGTGTGCGAACTCGGTGTGATCAGCAAGGACGGGCAGGTCTCCATTGTCGGCGTTCAGGCGGAGCGCCTGGCGATCTTCGAGGACTATTTGCCCTACGCCAAATCGCAGCGGGCGCTGCGCCGCGATTATCGCGTCGATAACCCCTCCCGGTGCCGCGGCGAGGAATTCGCGGGCCCCTACAGCACGGGTTCGGTGGGCAATTCCGGCGGCGGCGCCGGTACCCCACTCGACGAGCCCCCGACCGACGGCACCGGCACGGGCTGCAACAAGGGGCTGGGCAACGGCGCCGAATGCGACGAAGGCGGCACCGAGGAAACCGAAAACCCCGGACAGGGCAGCCAGAACAGCGGCAGGGGCCAAAGCGGCAACCACGGTCACGGCAACAACTGATCCGATCGCGCCCTGATCTCTCAACGCCGGTCCGATCATTGACCCGCGCCCGTCCGCCCGCGGCCATTGCCAGCCGCGTTGGTCCGTGCTCTGTGACGACCGATTGACCGCCCGCTCGGGCGCCACGAAGGGCGGCGGTCCCAGGGAGAACGGCATGCCGAAAGGAAGTTTCGAGGGACTGCTCGTCCCCGCTCTGACGCCGTTCGCCGCCGACTTGTCTCCGGACGTCGGGCGCTTCGTGGGGTTCTGCCGGTGGCTGCTGAACGAGGGTGCCGACGGCTTGGCGGTGTTCGGAACGACCTCCGAGGCCAATTCGATCCCGCTGCGCCAACGCGAGGAGCTGCTGGCGGCCCTCGTCGAAAAGGGCATCCCGGCGGGCCGGCTGATGCCCGGCGTCGGGGCGTGCGCGCTCGAGGACGCCGTGCGGCTGGCCGGGCTCGCCGTCGAGGCCGGGTGCGGAGGGGTTCTTGCCCTGCCGCCGTTCTACTACAAGAACGTCACCGACGACGGCCTGTTCGCCTACTTCGCGGAGCTGATCGAGCGGGTGGGCGATCGGGGGCTGAAAATCTATCTCTACCATATCCCGCCGCAATCGATGGTGCCGCTCGGTATCGGGCTGGTTGGCCGGCTTATCGAGGCCTATCCCGACACCGTCGTCGGGCTGAAGGACAGCGGCGGCGAGTGGAGCTACACCGAGACCCTTCTGCGCGAATTCCCCGGTTTCGACGTCTTTCCCGGCTCCGAGCTTTTTCTGCTTCCCGGCCTCAGAGCCGGCACCCGAGGCTGCATTTCGGCGACCGCAAACATCAACGCGGCGGCCATTCGCAAGCTGGTCGACACCTGGCGCTCCGAGGACGCCGACGCGCAGCAGGCGCGGTTGACCGAGATACGTCAAACCGTGCAGGCGTTTCCCGTGATCCCGGCAGTGAAGGCCATCGTCGCGCATTTCCACGACGCGCCCGAATGGCGCACTGTCAAACCCCCGCTCACCCCGCTCGGCGAAGGCGACACCCGCGAGTTGCTCGGCAATCTGGCGCGGCTCGACTTCTCGATGGCGCCGCCAGAAGCCGGCCCCTGAGGCGTTCCCTGCGATGACGGATGACAAGGGACTGCGGCGGGGATTGACGCACTACGGAGATGCGGACTTCTCGTTTTTTTTGCGCAGCGCCTTCATCAAGGCGATGGGGTATTCGGACGACGCCCTGGAGCGGCGGGTCATCGGGATCGTCAACACGGCCTCGGGATTCAACCCCTGCCATGGCAACGTCCCGCAGCTGATCGATGCGGTCAAACGCGGGGTGATGCTGGCGGGCGGTCTGCCGGTCGATTTCCCGACGATCTCGCTGCATGAATCCTTCGCGCACCCGACCAGCATGTATTTGCGCAATCTCATGGCGATGGACACCGAAGAGATGCTGCGCGCCCTGCCGCTCGACGCCTGCGTCCTGATCGGGGGCTGCGACAAGACGGTGCCCGCGCAGCTCATGGCCGCCGCGAGCGCCCAGGTGCCTGCGATTTGCCTGGTGACCGGCCCGATGCTGGCCGGTTCGCATCGCGGCGAACGCGTCGGCGCCTGCACCGATTGCCGGCGTTTGTGGAGCGATTTTCGCGGTGGTCGGATGCCGCCCGACGAAATCGAGGAGGTCTCGGGCCAGCTCGTGCCGACCGTGGGGACGTGCTCCGTGATGGGCACCGCCTCCACCATGGCCTGCGTGACCGAAGCGATGGGCATGATGCTGCCCGGCGGTGCCACCCTGCCCGCCGTCAATGCCGACAGGATGCGCCACGCCGAGGCGGCCGGCCGACAGGCCATGGCGCTCGCCGAGTCCCGGCTCACCCCCGCCGACATCCTGACCCCGGCCTCGATCCGCAACGGATTGCGCGTGTTGCTGGCGCTGGGCGGCTCGACCAACGCGATCCTGCACATCGCCGCCATCGCGGGGCGCCTCGGCATCGAGCTCGATCTCGACGCCTTCGACACCCTCGGCCGCGAGACCCCGGTGCTCGTCGATCTCAAGCCCGCCGGGCGCTTCTACATGGAGGACCTCGATCGCGCCGGCGGACTGCCGACCCTGCTGCGCGAGCTGGCGCCGCTGCTCGAGCTCGACTGCATGACCGTGACCGGGCGTACGCTGGGCGAGACCATCGAGACGGCCGGGCCGGTGTTCGAACAGGACGTCGTGCGTCCGCTCGGCGCGCCGGTGCACGAGGGTGGCGCAATCGCCGTACTCAAGGGCAATCTCGCCGGCGACGGTGCCATCATCAAGCAGTCCGCCTGCTCCCCGGAGTTGCTGGTTCACACCGGCCGCGCGGTTGTCTTCGATTCTCTCGAGGACCTGGCGCGGCGCGTGGACGACGAGGCGCTCGATGTCGGCCCCGACGACGTCCTGGTGCTGCGCAACGCCGGACCGATCGGCGCGCCGGGCATGCCCGAAGCCGGATATCTGCCGATCCCCAAGAAACTCGCCAGGCAGGGGGTCAAGGACATGGTGCGGATCTCCGATTGCCGAATGAGCGGCACCGCATTCGGCACAATCGTGCTGCATGCCTCCCCCGAGGCCGCCGTCGGCGGACCCCTGGCCCTGGTGCGCACCGGCGACCGGATCACCCTCGACGTGCCCGGCCGGCGGCTGATCCACGAGATCGGCGAGGACGAGTTGGCGCGACGCCGGGCTGCCTGGCAGCCCGCACCGCAACCGCCCGACCTGCGCGGCTACCGAAAGCTCTATCTCGACCATGTGACGCAAGCCGGCGAAGGCGCCGATTTCGACTTTCTGACCCAGCGTCCGTTCAAGTCCAGGACGCCGTGAGCGGTTCCGATGGCGCGGCGCCCGGCCTGGGCGTCGATACCCCGTCCGCCGCCCGCGTTGGCGCGCCATGCCGCCTTGCCTTGGGCGGGGCCTTGCCCGATGATCCGGCGGGAGGCAGCGAATGGACAGGCCAGCGCATTTCGTGATCGTCGGCGGCGGCACCGCCGGGTGGCTCGCGGCGTTGATCTGTCAGGACCAGGCGCGCCGCGCCAGGCTCGATATTCGCTTGTCTGTCCTCGAGTCGTCCAAGATCCCGACGGTCGGCGTGGGCGAGGGGACGACCGCCGTCTTTCGGGCGCTGTTCGAGCGGTTCGGTTTCGACGAGCTGGAGTTCCTGCGCGACACCGAGGCGACGATCAAATTCGGCATCCGCCACAAGGACTGGCGTCGGATCGGCGTCACCTATGACGGTCCGATCGACGATCCGCACCAGGTGATTGCGCCGCCGCCGGACGCGCCGTCGGAATATCTGAACGTCTACGCGGTCGCCGCCGGTCGTCCGGTCTCGGAGATGCATCTCTTCGACCAGTTGTTGAAGCGGCAGAAGAGCCCGTATGCACGCAAGGCGGACGGCTCGCTCATTCCGGTCGGGCCGTTCCACTACGCCTATCACTTCGATCAATCGCTTGTCGGTCGCTATCTTCGCCGCAAGGCCAGCGGCATCGAGATGATCGACGGCACGCTCACCGGCACCGAGAAAGATCCGGAATCAGGAGACATTCGGGCGTTGATCCTGGAGGACGGCACGACGGTGCCCGGCGATTTCTTCATCGACGCGACGGGATTCCGCAAACGGCTGATCGTTGAGGAGATGGGTGGAAAGTGGGTCTCCTACGGCAAGGAACTGCCGGTCAATCGCGCCATGCCGTTCTGGCTGACCATCGAGGAGGGCGATGAGATTTCGCCATATACACTGGCATGGGCGCGTGAAGCGGGCTGGCTCTGGTCGATCCCGACCCAGAAACGCTACGGCTGCGGCTACGTCTATTGCGATGCGTTCCGGACGCCGGAGGAGGCCAGGGCCGAAATCGAGGCGGCGCTCGGACACCCCATCGAGCCACGAAGCGACATCCGGTTCGATATCGGTCGCCTCGAACGCCCGTGGATCGGCAACTGTCTGGCGGTCGGGCTGAGTTCGAGCTTTCTCGAGCCGCTCGAAGCAACGTCAATCCACGGCACCATCGTTCAGATGATGATGTTCGCCGGGCAGTATCTGCGCGCGCCCGACGAGATGACCCAGGCGCACCGCGACGACTACAACCAGCGCGCCGATCGGCAGGTCGATGACTTCCGCACATTCATCAACACGCACTACGTGACCGAGCGCGAGGACACGCCGTTCTGGCAATACGTTCGACGCGAATGCGTGCACGACGAGACCCGCGCCCGGCTGGCGCGCTGGCGCAGGGAAATGCCGCGCCACGAACATTTCTCCCATTTTCTCGGCGGTCTGCCGCACGTAGAGGCGCAGCTGCACTACCCGGTGCTCGACGGGCTGGGATTGCTCGACCGGTCGGTCGCCAGGGCGGAGATGGCCGGGCTGCCGGCCGTTCGCGCCTTCGCGCGCAAGACGGTCGACAGCCTCGTCAAGGAATACAAGCAGGCGGCGACCAAGGCGCTGGGGCACGCCGAGTTTCTCGAGCTGGTCCGCTCAGGCGCCAGTCTGCCTTGATCGGCCGCCCGAAAGACCGGGGCCCGGCGCCAGACTAGCGATAGCCCCCGGAGCCGGCGCGCAATTCCTCAACGGTTCGCGCTTGCCGGCGCGCCGCGCCCTCCCAGTCGCGGGTTTTCACGGTCCCCTTTGCCAACCGCTCACGCGCCGCGGGTATGGCCTGGGCGTATTGGGGCAGCCACTCGGCCTGCGCGACCACCATCTCGTCGACCATTTGCCAGACCTCCTCGGGCGTGCAGACCGCCCCGACCAGGGGGTCGTGCAGAACCGCGAGCTTGAGCATGTCGATATCGCCCGTCATGGCCGCCTCGACCGACATGCGCTGCACGGATATCGAGGCCGAGCAGGTCGCCGCGCAGGCGATCGGCAGCTCGATGCCCTCGACCATGTTGATCCCGAACCGGTCGACGAAACCGGGGCTCTCGACGATCGCGTCGGCCGGCAGGTTGCGGATGATGCCGTTGTTGCGCACGTTGAAATGCCCGCGATACACACGGCCGGTCTCCAGGGCCTCGATAATGTGGCTGGCGTGCTCGGTGCTGCGCTCGTAGTCGTCGAGCGGCTTGCCGGCCTCTTCCAGGAACTCCGGGAAATCCGTCTCGAACCAGTTCCGCTGCTCGGTCGAGTAGCGCAGATACCCGCCGGTCTCGCCGTGGATCCAGTCGCTCATGTCGATCCAGTGGCCGATCTCGTCGGGGCGCTTGCGGTACCACGGAAGATATTCGCTCAGGTGCCCGTTGCTCTCGGTCGAGAAGACCCCGAAGCGCTTCAGCACGTCGATGCGCACCTTTTCCTGGTGCGAGTACAAAGGGTGCTTTTCGAAGGCGGCGAGCAGTTCGTCCCTGCCGATCCTGCGCCCGTTCACGCGCACGTCGATGTACCAGGTCTGGTGGTTGATCCCCGCGCAGATGTAATCGAGCTCGCCTTCCTCGGCGCCCAGCGCCCGCGCGATCTGGTGCGCGCCATGTTGGACGCCATGGCAAAGCCCGACCGTGTTCACCTCGCCGTACTCGAGCGCCGCCCAGGTGTTCATGGCCATGGGATTGGCATAGTTGAGGAAAAGCGCGCCCGGCTCGGCCAGCTCGCGGATGTCCTTGCAGAAATCGAGGATCACCGGGATGTTGCGCTGGCCGTAGAGAATTCCGCCGGCGCAGATGGTATCGCCGACGCACTGGTCGACGCCGTATTTGAGCGGGATGTTCACGTCGGTAGCGAAGGCCTCGAGCCCGCCCACCCTGACGCAGCTCATCACATAGCGCGCGCCTTCGAGCGCCGTCCGGCGGTCGGTGGTCGCCGCGACCTTCGCCGGCAGCCTGTTGACCTCGACGATCCTCTCGATGATCTGCCGGATCATGTCGAGATTGCGCTCGTTGATGTCAGCCAGCGCGATTTCCATGTCCGCGAATTCTGAGACCTTCAGCAGATCCGAGACCAGCTTCTTGGTGAAGCCCACCGAGCCGGCACCGATAATCGCGACCTTGAAGGGAGCGCTCATGTTGTCTGGGAACCTCCTGGCGGTGAAACCCGCGGCCGGCTGACCGGCCCGTAAAACCGGCGGACTTATCCCGTTTCGGCCCCGCGGACCGGCTCGCGGGCCGCGCGACCTCGGGCGGTTACCGCCGCGGGCGGCGCCGACTTCGGGCCGCGGGCCCAGGCCGGGATCATCTCGCCATGGGCTGCCAGCAGATCATCGACGAGGCGCCATATCTGGTCGAGGTCGAGCTCGGCCGCCGTGTGCGGGTCCATCATCGCGGCGTGATAGATATGCTCGACCTTTTCCTCGACGAGCCCCGCAACCGTGAGCTCCTGAACGTTGACATTGGTGCGGATGAGCGCGGTGAGCTGCACGGGCAGCTCGCCGATCCGGGTCGGCTGGATGCCGTTGCGATCGACCAGGCACGGCACCTCGACGGCGCACCGCTCGGGCAGCGAGGCGATCAGCCCGTCATTGCGGACGTTGCCGTAGATCACCGAGGGCTCGCCGGTGACCACCGAGTTCATGATCTCGGAGGCGTATTCGTTCGACTGTGCGACCTCGATCCGGTCGGCGGTTCGATATTTCTCGGCCTGCGCCTTCCAGCCTTGGATCTGTTCGATGCAGCGCTTGGGGTACTCGTCCAGCGGAATGCCGTATTTCTCGATCAGGTCCGGCCGGCCCTGCTTGATGAACCAGGGGGTGTATTCGGCGAAATGCTCCGAACTTTCGGTCACGAAATAGCCCAGCCGCGTCAGCATCTCGTAGCGGACCTTGTTGGGGCAACGCGGGTTCCATCCCTGCTTCGGCGCCCTGCCCTCGCGATAGGCAGCCATCAGGTCCGGATAAAGGTCCCGGGTGCCGCCGTCGGCCATCCGCTCCTCGAATTCGAGATAGAACGCCATGTGGTTGATGCCGGCGGCCTGGTAGCAGATGCGCTCGATGGGCAGGTCGAGGTCGCGGGCAAGCTCGGCGGCGGTGTGCTGCACGGAATGGCACAGCCCCACCTGCCGGATCGACGGATATCTTTCGGCGATGGCCCAGGTGTTGATCGCCATGGGGTTGACATATTGCAGCAGGATCGCGTCCGGGCAGACCGCCTCCATGTCGGCGCACAGGCGCCACAGATGCGGCACGGTCCGCAGGCCCCGCATGATTCCGCCGATGCCGAGCGTGTCGGCGATCGTCTGGCGCAGCCCGTAGGTTTTCGGCACCTCGAAGTCGGTCACCGTCGCCGGCTCGTAGCCGCCGATCTGGAACGCCACGACCACGAAGTCGGCGCCCTCGAGCGCCGCCCGCTGCTCGCGGTGGGTGGTGATCGTCGCCGGCACACCGAGGGTCGCCACGATCTTGGAGGCGACGAGTTCTGACTCGACCAGCCGCTCCCCATTGACGTCCATCAGGGCGATCTCTGCGTCCGCCAGGGCAGGCCGCTGCAACACGTCCCCGATGATGTTCTTCATGAACACCGTCGAGCCGGCACCGATGAAGGCGAGCTTGGGATAGGCGGGCATCGAACGGGCTCCCTTGTTCAGGCGGCGATCTCGAACGCGGCGCGGACGAGGCGGCGGGTGTAGTCTGTCTTGGGGTTGTTCAGGACGTCCTTGACGGGGCCCTGCTCGACGACCTTGCCGTGCTGCATCACCATCACCCGATGGCACAGCGCGCGGACCACCTTCAGGTCGTGCGAAATGAACAGGTAGCTCAGTCCCTTCTCGTCCTGCAGCTTGCGCAGAAGGTCGATGATCTGGGCCTGCACGCTCAGGTCGAGCGCCGAGGTCGGCTCGTCCAGCAGGATGAATTCGGGGTCGAGCGCGATGGCCCGCGCGATGGCGATGCGCTGGCGCTGGCCGCCCGAGAATTCGTGCGGAAAGCGATTGAGAATGTTGTCGGGCAGCCCGGCGTCGCGCAGCGCCTGCCGGACCCTGTCGCCGCGCTCGCGGCGGTCTTTTCCGATGGCGTTGACGATCAGCCCCTCTTCGATGATCTGGCGGATCGACATGCGCGGATTGAGTGACGCGTAAGGGTCCTGGAAGACGATCTGGATGCGCGACCGAAAGGGCCTGAGCTGGCGGCGGGACTTGTCGTGCAGCGGTACGCCGTCGAAATAGATTTCGCCGCTGTTGGCCTTGAGCAGGCCGATCAGCGCCTGTCCGAAGGTCGTCTTGCCGGACCCCGATTCCCCGACCAGCCCCAAGGTTTCGTCGCGATGCACCTGGATATCGAGATGGTCGACCGCGTGCAGCTCGGAATATTCGGGCTTGAAAAACCCGCCGTGCCGCAGCGTGAAGGAGACGTGCACCTGCCGGCCTTCGAGCACGATCGGTGTCTTGGCCGCGAGCGGCAGCGCCACGCCTTTGGGCTCGGAAGCCATCAGGTGCTGCGTGTAGGCATGGCGCGGCTTGTCGAACAGCACGGCCGTCTCGCCATGCTCCTTCACCTCGCCGTCCCGCATCACATACACATAGTCGGAAAAATGCCTGACGATTGTCAGATCGTGCGTGATCAGGATCACCGCCATGCCGTAGCGCTCCTGCAAATCCCTGATAAGATTAAGAATTTGCGCCTGAACCGTCACGTCGAGCGCGGTGGTCGGTTCGTCGGCGATCAGCACGTCGGGGCGATTGGCCAGCGCCATCGCGATCATCACCCGCTGCCGCTGGCCACCGGAGAGCTGATGCGGATAGGAGCGTACGCGCGCCTCGGGATCTTCGATCTGCACTTCCTCGAGCAGCGTGGTCGCTCGTTTCATCGCCTCGCCGCGCGACACCCGGTTGTGAAGCCGGATGACTTCGACGATTTGCGCGCCCACCGTGTAGATGGGATTGAGCGAGGACATTGGCTCCTGGAAGATCATGGAGACCTGGTTGCCGCGCATGCGGCGGCGGCGCTGTTCGGAGAAGTCCATGACCTCTTCGCCCGCCAGCTTGATGCTGGTGCGTTTCGCGACGGTGGCGCGTTTGCCCAACAGTCCCATCACCGCGCGCGCGGTGACGGACTTGCCCGACCCCGATTCGCCGACCAGCGCGATGGTCTCGTGCTTGTGGAGCTGGAACGACACGTCGCGCACGCCTTCGACCTCGCCGCCCTCAACCTTGAACGCGACCCCGATATGGCGCGCGTCGAGCAGCATTTCGCGCCCGTGCAGGCCGAGATCGGTACGTTCGTCGGGGGCGAATGGACTGCCGGTTTCGTTCATCTGCGCCGCCTAGTAGGGGTCGACGGCATCGCGCAGTCCGTCGCCCAGCGCGTTGAAAGCGAACACGGTGATCAGCACGAAGACAACGGGGGACAAAATCCACGGATACGAGCCGATCACCGAGAAGGTGCCGGTGTCCTGGAGCATGAGGCCCCAGGAAATCAGCGGCGGTTTGACCGCAAATCCCAGGAATCCGAGGAACGATTCCAGCAGGACCACCGTGGGTATCGCGATGGTCACCGCCACGATCACGTGCGAGATGACGTTCGGCAGGACGTGACGAAAGATGATGCGGCCATCGCCCGCCCCGACCGCCATCGCGGCGCGGACGTATTCGATGCGCGCCAGCGCCAGGGTCTTGCCCCGCACCTCGCGCGAGAGCTGCGCCCACAGGAGCGCCGCCAGCACGGCGATGACGAAAGCGATGAAGACGTTGGAGGGGGCGGTGATCGGGATCAGCGTCGTCAGCGCCAGATACAGCGGCAGTTGCGGAAAGGCGAGCACGAAGTCGACGAACCGCTGCACCCAGGCATCGAACCGGCCGCCCAGATATCCCGACGTGATACCGACGCTGGTCCCGACCACGGTTGTGATCGTCACCACGATGAGCGCGATCATCAGCGATATGCGCGACCCGATAATGCCCCGAGACAAGAGGTCCCGCCCCAGCTTGTCGGTGCCAAGGAAGTGCACGGGCTGATTGCCGCGCGCAGCGAAGAAGTGGATGTCGGCCGGAATCACGCCGAACAACTCATAGGGGTAACCCTTCACAAACAATCCCACATCCAGCGGACTGTCGTAGTCGGGGCCGGTGAGCGGCTGAAAGGTCACCGGATCAAGTTCTTCGGACTCGATGATCGGATAGACGAACGGCACCGGCGAAAAGGAGCCATCGGCGGCAAAGAAGCTGACTTTGACCGGTGGAGAGAACCCCACGTCGGATGCCTTCGGATCGACCGGCGCCCAGAAGTCGGCGAATATGGCCATGATGAGCAGGGCGGCCACCAGCACCAGCCCCACCATGCCGCTGACCGAGCGCCGGAAGCGGCGCCAGACCAGGACCCGATAGCTCTCGCCGCCCGCCAGGCGACCCGTCGCCGGTTCCGGGGCCGGTTCACGGCCCGGCGCGGGCGCGACGGTACGTTCCGCGGGCACACGCAGATCGGTCATTCTCGGCTCCCGCCGATGCGGATGCGCGGATCGAGGACGCTCAACAGGACATCGGCGATGATGTTGCCGACCAGCAGCGTGCCTGCGAGCACCAGCAGGAAGGTCGAGGTGACGTAGACATCGCCGACGCCCATGGATTGCACGATGGCCGGACCGACAGTTGCCAGAGAGAACACGATCGCAACCTCGATCTCACCGGTCAGCATGTAGGGCAGCACCACGCCCTGATAGGCAATCAGCGGGTGGAGCGCATTGGGAACGGCGTGCTTGAGGATGACGGCGCCTTCCGGCAAGCCCTTGGCCCGGGCGGTCTCGACATACTGGGCGTTGAGGGTGTCGAGCAGGTTCGCCCGCATGACGCGCATGTTGAAGGCGAGCCCGCCGAAGGTCGCGATAAACACGACCGGCCACACGTGCTGGACGAGGTCGACGAATTTATCCCACGACCACGGCGCGCCGCTGAACTGCGCCGAGAAGAACGTCCCGAAATTCTGGGAATTGAGCCTGAAGGCAAGGATATACAGGATGATGATGGCGAGCAGAAATCGCGGAATCGTCAGTCCCATGAACGACATGAACGACAACAGCGTGTCCGCCCAACTGTATTGTCGGGTGGCCGCGATGATCCCCAGACTGATCCCGAACAAACTCGCCAGAATATGGCAGGTCAGCGCCAGCATGATCGTGCGAGGCAGGCGTTCCCCGACCACGTCCCCGACCGGGCGATTGAAGAAGAAGCTGTGCCCGAAATCCCCGCGGGTCACGATGCCGGTAATCCAGTTGAGATACTGCGCCGGCAGTGGATCGTCGAGCCCGTATTCCTTGCGGGCCGCGTCCGCCACGCGCGTCGCCTCGACCACAGAAGAGCCGCGCGCCACCAGGCTCGAGTAGACGAAGTCTCCGTAGTCCCCTGGCCGGGCATGGATGATGGCGAAGGTCACCAGGCTGAGGAAAAACAGAACAACCAAGGCGGCGGCGATACGCTGGGATAGAAAACGCACCATGGCTTTTCGCTCGGCCGGGGGAAGGGTGACGAGGGGGCCACGCGCCCCCTCGTCAAGATTGCATCCTGCGATTGACCGCGTCTAGCCGGGTTCGCCGGGCAGCGTGTCGGGCTGCAACTGATACTCCGGTTGCTGCTTGTCCGCGGGCACGAACACGCGCTCGCGAATGATGTTGTCCTCGGCCCAGTTGAACAGGAAGATCGGGGCGCCTGCCGGAATGTTGGCGAAGCGCTTGTTGATGATCAACGCGCCCGGATACTGGGTCAGCCCGATCGCATAGACGTTCTGGGTGTAGAGCCCCTGATACTGCTTCATCAGCTCGACCTGCTCGGCAGGATTCCTCGAGGCGATGAAGGCGTTCACGACGTCGACCATCTCCTGCTCGAACGGCAGCAGATCGACCGTGCCGTCAGGGCCAGCGCGGTGGCCGTACGCAACCTGCGGTCCCGTGGGCGCAAGCGCGACGGTGTTCTGCACCACCGTGCCGAGTTCAGGGTTGTTGTGCCGGGTCAGCCACAGATCGAACTGTCCCGCTTGCGCGAGATTGTTCCAGTTCGTGCCATCGACGATGTTGGGGATAACCCGTATCCCGACCCGTTCCATCATGGCAACGATGGTTTCACCCAGCGTCTTGTCGGTCTGGTAGTCGGCGTTGACGAGCATGGTGAGCTCGACATCGCCGCCGCCCGGGAAGTTGAGGAAGCCGTTGCCGTCCGTGTCCTCAAGCCCAGCGGCCGCGAACTCCGCCGCCGCCGCGTCGGGGTCGTACGGGAAGTAGGCCGTCGATCCCTTGTCGTAGAACGAGGTCTCGGCGAAGATTCCGCCCGGATACGGTGTCGTGAACGGCCCCCTCACCAGGGCTTCGCCCAGCTGTTGCCGGTCGATGGCGCTGGTCAGACCGAGGCGGAAGTGGAGGTTGCGGTTCAACTCATGAACTGCCTGGGCACGCTCGTCCGGATCGCCCCAGCCATTGGCCGAGAGGTTCGGATACAGCGAGTAGGCGATGGTGCGGCCACCGAATGCCAGGCGGGCCGGCGACTGAGGATCGGCGGCGCGGCGCAGCGATTCGACGTAGTTCTCCGGCTGCTCGAGGTTGGAGAAGTCGCCGGTACCGGCCACGGCCTGTACGTCGCGGTCGCCCCAGGTGGACAGGCGATACTCGACCTCGTCCAGATAGGGCAGCTGGTTGCCGGCCTCGTCAACCTTCCAGTAGTAGGGGTTGCGCCTGAGGATAATGATGTCGTCCGGGCGGTAACCTGTCACCACCCACGCACCCATCACCGGATAGTTCATATACTCGGGCGTGGGGAAGTTCTTGTAGGTCTCGTAGGTCGCGTCCGCATTGTATGCCGGATGGTGCTCCTTGAGGATGTGCGCCGGTTCCGGGCACATATGGGGGTAAGCCATTTGATACAGATACTGCGTCGCGAACGGCTGGGTAAACGTCCACTTGATGGTGTAGTCGTCGAGCGCCTCAAGCGTCGTGCCCTCGCCGAAGGTCGCCGCGGAGGTGCCGGACGCCGGGGTGACGTTCGGGTCGAGGATGTT
>Ga0315550_1000439_pt1 | contig 25602 bp, 30 predicted proteins | sample SalMarSW160190MG_2_FD_203100 | JGI IMG/M metagenome (GOLD analysis project Ga0315550, IMG submission 203100) | Salt marsh sediment microbial communities from the Plum Island Ecosystem LTER, Massachusetts, United States - Salt Marsh Sediment SW1601-90 ... | reverse complement strand
TTAAAAGTACTTCTTAGAGGAAGAACTGCAATAATTATCGCTCATCGTTTGACTACAGTCGAGAATGCTGATAGAATTATTGTTATTGATAATGCTAATATTGTTGAGGAAGGAAGTCATCAGCAATTGATGGATAAGAAAGGTAAATATTGGCAACTCTATGATATGTATTTCAGACATCAATCTTTAGAATATGTTGAACAAGCTGCTGAATTAGTCTGATTTATTCAAAATAAGTGTGCAAGAAACATTATCATCTAATTTAACTACTATTTCTTTTTCTTCCTTAAGTTTTAGAAATTCTGGTAAAATTTTCTTTAATGTTGTAAGAGTAAATGATTCAGTTGAACTGCATTTTTTAACGAAATCAATTAACAAGTCTCTATATGGCGTAGGATTTGTGTATGTATCAAGTAAAAAACCAATAGAAACAATAGTGTCTCTTGGATCTAACTTGACATCTATTGGTGGTGTACTTGTGAGAAATCCTGCTACTTGATAACCGTTGAAGATTACTGCAGCAAAATCTCCTTCTTGACTTCCCATAGGCATACATCTTAAAGAAAGTTCTTCAAAATCATCTTCTGATAAGAATCCTTCAGGATAAAGACTAATTATTTCCGGACCTGTTTTAGGTATAATAGCTGCAAGGAAAACCGCACGCATGAAAGACATAATATTATTATGATTAAATAGTATTTAAAGACTAGTTGTGGAGTTTATATAGAGAAAAGAATGTAAAAAAACAATGACTACTGTCTTGCGTACTGAACGGATTAAAGTGCGACCAAGTTTCACACTAATGCAGTTGGCAAGACAGAGTAAAAATCTGTACAATTATGTAAATTATATCATTAAAAAACAGCTGAATTATAACAATTACATGACCTCTGAATATGAGCTAGTGAATATAGTACGTTATCATCCTTGTTACACTGAATTTATTCCTCATTCAGCTCAACAAACAATAAAATTTTTAGTAAAAAATTGGAAATCGTATTTTCGTGCAAAGAAAGAGTACCAAAAGAATCCAAAAGTGTTCCTTTCTCAACCTCATACTCCTAAATACAAAAATAAACAAGGTTTTCATACTATTTACTTCACAGCTAATCAGGTAAAGCTAAAAAATGAAGGATGGCTCTATTTTCCTAAGAAAGTTGGATTGAAAATCAAAACCAGGTTTGCTGAAGGAACAAAAGTTAACCATGCTCGTTTGCTCCCTAGAGGAACATGTTTCATATTAGAGATAATATATGAAAAAGAGCTAGAAACAAGAAACTCTTCCCATTCTTCTCAAACAACTAACATTCTCTCTATAGATATGGGCGTGAATAATCTTTTAACTTGCGTAAGTAATGTTCTTTCCCCTTTCCTTGTTAAAGGGAGGAAACTGAAATCCATCAACCAATGGTACAACAAGGAACGATCTCGCTTGCAGTCTATCTACAATTTGCAAGGTTTAGAAGAGTATGGACAGAGAATAATGAAAATCATAGATAAACGTTATCAACAAGTGGAAAATTATCTTCATAAAGCTTCCAGCCTTGTTATCAATAAGTGTTTAGAATATCAGATTGATACAATCGTTATTGGCTATAACAAGAAATGGAAGCAGAAGAGTAAAATGGGAAGGAGGAACAATCAAAATTTTATTAGCATACCATTCTTAACATTATTGCGTAAACTTAAGTATAAAGCTGAAGAACTTGGCATTGAGTTTATCGCTATTGAAGAAGAATACACTTCTAAGTGCTCATTCCTAGATAATGAACCTATTTGTAAACATACTCGGTATCTAGGACGGAGACAAAAGCGAGGTATGTTCAAAAGTAAAAATGGAATGTTAATTAACGCTGACTGCAATGCTGCAGGCAACATCGGACGAAAAGTATTCCCGCTGATTTTCACCTCCGGGACAGTGGATGCCGTGAGTCATCCTATCTGTTTGACTGTCTAGGGTAACCGAAGCAGAAATGAGAACAGATGCAAGATAGTTCCTGCCGAGATAAGTTTGGAAATGTCACTCATTAATAAGTTTTTAAGCTCTAATTATCTTTTATATGTTTTATTCGCATTCTCCCAGTATAATTTTTTTAAGATATTTTCAGATAAATCCAAACCATTGATTTTAGTGTTATTATCATTTTCTGGATCAGGAATAGGAAAAGGTAAACCTCTGACATCAGTTTCAAAGAGAGCTTGAAAACTGAGAAAGCGATTAATATAATATCCTGGAATTGGTTCTCTGTCTCCTCTCCCAGCTACAAAGTCAGTACCGAATAATATCCTATTTTGGTGTTTATCAAAGAAGTCCAAAGTTTCATCGATTTTAGAGCCTAATTCTCTGACCATCCATTTAGCAGAACCTGTATCAATGTAAAGTTGTGGATAACTATCTAACCATAAATCAAGTTGTTCAAGATTTTCTGGCTGACTAGCCATGTGAGCACCAACAATTGTAATGTTGGGATACCATTCTAAGATGTTTTTGAGAGCATTAAGATGATCTTTTTTAATACCATATTTGCTCTCTGGTTGGTAATTTTTTGAATATAGAAGATCTGGATCGCTAACGTGTAGAAGCAATGTGAAATGCAATTCATTTAATCTTTTGAATATAGGTTCTAGTTTAGGGTCATTGAGGTGAACATCTTGTGCACGAAATTTGACATTTATATTGTCTCTGGTAAAATAATTAGCCCATCTAGGCGCAAACCAAAGCTTACCAATCTTGAAATCGTTCTTATATGCATCTTCAAGAAAATTCATCGAAGTTTCGATATCACCTTGTAATGCTTCTCTAATGGAGAGGAAAATAGAGAATACAAATAAATTAGGAAAAGTGTCCTCTAACTCATCTCTGCTTTTTACATCTCTAACAATTCCAAATATTTTCTCGGTATTGAACTTTCTTTCATATTCAACCATAGTAGCAACATCTTCAGCTTTGCCAAGATGAGTGTGAGCATCGAAAACTGGACCGTTATATTTTCTCTTAATAGTCTGAAAGAAAGGATCCATGTTATTTCGTACGTAATCAACATCCATCAGAATGTCTCCACGAGTAAAGAAAATCACTTACTTATGTAAATTGTGATTATACGATAAAAATAGAAAATAGAAGAAGAAAGAGGCTATCTCTTTCTTCGTCTTACAATTAATGAGCTAACAGTAACAACTGGAATTATGAGTATTAAATAGGTTAGATTACTGAATTCAGGAACACCAGGAGGAATTTCTCCTAAGGGATAGGTATCATTAACTTTAGCTGCACCAGCTAATGTATAATTACCGCTTCCAGAATAGTCATCCCAATAGTTCCCTTCCATAGTCCAAGGGTCGTACCATACATTCTGAGTAGATTCTTCACCTGCTTGTGAAATTCCACCAGGATTGTTATTAATAAACGCGTTATGGTGTATCCAATTACCCATAGTATCAGCTGTGCTGTAAATCGCAAATCCACTATTATCCTCAAACAAGTTATAAGAAATATTGGTATAATCACAATTATAGAGAAGCATTCCTACATCGGCACTATTGGTAAATGCGTTATATTCTAAGTTTCCTGCAGCGCAACTTTGAAATCGGCTATTATACCAATTGTTCAAGTTTACTGTACTATGTGTAATATTGAAGTTCATCGCTCCAGAGAGATAAATACCAAAATCACTATTGCTTGCTGTAACATTATAGATAGTAGTATTAATTGCACCAAAACTATACAGTCCACCATATGCTGCATTATTGTTACATTTTGTATTCTGAATAGTTAGATTCATCGTGCTATCAAAACGGATACTTCCATAATTATTGTTGCTTAAATCGCAATTGTCTATAATTACACTTTCTCCACCTACAATTGTTAAAGCTATACTTGTATCAGAAATTGAATAATCTTTCACAATTGTTCCTGAACAAAATACTAGAATTAGCTGTCCATAGCTATCTCCAGATAAAATTATCTCTCCAGCACCATTATAGTATCCTAAAGGTTTTCCATTGACTGTGTTTCCATCGATTGTTAGTCCATTATAATCGACTTGATTAGATAATTCAAAACAGAAACCATCATCTACAGCTGTATTGTCCGAAATGATACTATTTGTTGTATAACGACAATAAATTCCGTGCCATGCATTAGATGTTATTGTGTTATTGGCTATTGTAACAATATTAGTGCTCCATATATACATCCCATATCGGGAGTTGTCATGAATATCATTAAATTCAATTGTATTCGAACTTCCTGTATGAACTTCTATACCATAATAACCATTTAAGTAACATTCATTATGAGTTATAGAAGCTAGGATTGAATTGTCGACTATTAATCCATCTTGACTGTTACCGTAGAATTGATTGTAGGTAATATTTGGGAAATTGCTGTTTGTAGAAATATATACTCCATGTTGGGCATTAGAGTAGCATTTATTGTCAAATAAAGTCAGATGATCACTTGATGAGGTGTAAATTCCAAGATTATTTCCATAGCATGAATTGCTTTCTAAACGCACATAATCAGAATTAGTTGTTTCAATTCCGATTGAACAGCCATAAACAGCATTATGTGTAATGTTTACATAATTAGTAGAAATAATCAGTATACCAGAATCCCAAGAACGTATAATGTTATTAGAAATCTCAAGTGTACTATTTGAACTAACTGAAGAAAATGTCAAAGCATCTTCATCAGCTATCAACAAACAATCTCTAATAATTAAATTAGAAGTTGTATCTTGAATATAAATAGCATAAGTATTCGATGTTGTAATATTCAAACCTTCTATAATGAACGGTGTTGCAGCTGACCCATCTCCTGATGAAGCATAGCTTGCTAGAGCTGTATCATTCAAAATTTGCAAAGGAGAACTATCAGTATAGTTTAGATTTATGCTCCTTCTTTCAGAGTTTTGTTGAGCTAAATTTACATTTATCAAATAGAATGAAGTTGTGATAAGAATGATAAGCGTGAAAATAGCTAATTTAGTGTTTTTTCGTGTTTTCATTTAATCACACTAGACAAGTTAGTTTAATTAGATATAAAACATTTACTGGTAATATTTTATTTGATTAGGTACCAAGTTTCTTTCTAAAATCTATACCTTCAAAGCTCATTATGTCTATTAAACTTGAGATCTTATCTTCTTCTAATGATATTCCTGGATATTTTGTAAGAAGCTTATCTACTTCCTCTTTTGCTCTCTGTGCGGTTGTTTTTCGACCATTTTTTACCCACTCTTCGTTAGTTGAACGATCTATTATCTTATTAGGAATAAAATGCTCTTCTCTAAACCATTTGAGCGTATGGTCATGAGATAACAGATGGGATTTTTTCTCTAAATCTATTAGAAGATTCTTTGCAATTGGTTCGTCTCGTTGGATAATGCCTTTATTAAATTTGTAAATCATTCCACACAGCTGATTATCAATTACAACCTTTTGGATACTTTGTGTGGTTTCAAAATCGATCATTCCTGCCCCGGAAATCATATTAACACCTTTGATTCCAGCAAGAAGCGCTCCCATACCAGATTCCATTCCAGCTTGAGTATCTAGTATTTTAGCATCTGACATACCCAGGTAAGCATGAGTTGGTAAATTAAGGTATTTTCCAATTTCCACATATCCCAAATCAAGAATCATTGTATCTATTGAACCCATAGGAGTTGTTCCTTTTCGCATGTCAAAAGCAGCTGGAGATCCTCCCCATATAATTGGAGCACCTGGAGAAACAAGTTGTGTAATAACTAATCCAGCAAGAGTTTCTGCTGCATGTTGAACTATTGCTCCAAGTATAGTTACTGGTGCATTAGCACCAGTCATAGGCATTGACACGAATTCTGAAGGAATACCATATTTTGCACAATCAATGATACTTTGACAAGTTAAATCGCTCCATTTTAAGGGAGGAGATGGGCATGCATCGAATATTGCTAGAGGTTTTCTTCTGAGTTCCTCCTCACTACCTCTTACAGCAACAAGCATGTTCTTCATGATTTCAAATGATTCCTTAGCAAATGTCCCTGTTATAATAGGTTTTTTAGAAAAAATAAGTGCGATCAAAAGCCTATATCTGTCTCCAATTTCTGTAGGGACATCAGAGCAAATAATAGCTGTACTTTGAGCATGAATGTGTTCAAGTTGTTCAACAACCTTGGTGAAATCTACAAAATCTTTTGTAATAGCTGTTCGTATCTCGTTTGTATCTGGATCAAGAACATTTAGGGCTGCTGAACCAGGGTCAAAACAGATATTATCTCCTTCTAAATCTAAAACAAAATTACCCTCTCTATCATATAGGGGGATAGATGAAGGAGCAGTTTTAAGTGCTTTTTTTACCATATCTCGCGGTATTTTCACTCGTTGATTCTCAACATCGAAACCTCTATATCGCATCAAATTAATGGCATTTTCATTTTCTACAAATACCCCTATTTCCTCGAGGACTTCTAAAGCTTCGATAAATACTTTTTCCTTGAGTTCTTCCTCCATTATGCTTATCCTTGGTCTCATAAAATCATCTTCACCTATTTAGCAAATAATTTACGTCACTCTATAAAATTATTTGCCAAAAGACTTTGATTTAGTTATTTTTATAACTGTTCAAGAGCAAATTTTGTCAGTGATATTATGTCAAAAACCTTGATAGCTTACGGTACAAGGTATGGTGCTACTGCAGAAGTGGCAAAAGAAATAGCAAGAATTTTAGAAGAAAAATATAATTTTGATGTTGATATAGTTAATCTCGAAGAATCTTTCCTAAAAGACAAAGATTTGTTTGAATATTCTAATATTATAATAGGTAGTGGAATCAAAGTAGGTAAATGGGTAAATCGTGCTAAACGATTTTTAAGTAGTGATTTTTCTGGAAAGAAAGTAGCTGTTTATGTGTGTTCAAGAAGAGCAGGAGAACCAGAATTATACGATTATGCATATGAAAACTACATTGAAAACATAATTAAGAAAAATCTAAAGGTCACTCCAATTGCAGCAGAAGCTTTTGGTGGTAGAAAGCCATTGAAAGATGGTAAATTCTATGAGAATAGAGATTGGGAAAAAATCAAGAAATGGGCTTTAGAAGTCGGTAATTTGTTCTCTCAAAATTAAATTAATTTCTCCTAAAAGCACAATTAACCAAATCACAATTTTCACATTCTCGTAGTCCTAACTCTTTATCAACTTCTTTTCCTATGTTGATTGCAAAAGAAACTGATTTTACTGGATTCATCATCATTGAGGAGGTGAGAGATACACCGATTTTAGATCCATCAAGAAGTTCAAAAATTGTTTGCTGACCTTTCTTTAAATCCCACTGGCAGTAGCCAGGGCTGAACCTACAAGTTGTATTTTTCCCTTCTATTTCTTTAGAAAGATTTTGTAGGATTTCTTGATTAACATATTCAGCTGTCTGTTCTGCTGCGTGTGAAGCAATTGCGTTTAATATTGCTCCTTTAGCTAATTTTCCTTTCTTAAGAAACTCTGCAACATGAGACTCTAGTTCTTTTCCAATAGTACATATCGCTAGAACTGTTTTTTCTGATTTTTTAAATAAAAATCTCGGTTCTAGGTTTTCACTTTTGAAAATATTGTAAATTGCTCTACTGCGAATTAGAGGTTTTGCATATTGTTTCATTTCTTCTATTTCATCAGTGAGAGATTTGGGGGGAGGTCTACTATTCTCTCCTGTATTTTTAGCTTTTAATTGTCTTAAAATTTCGTCATTATCAAGCTTGATCACGAAATTCTTCACAACCTTCAACCTAATCTCCTCTTAATTTTCTCATTGATACAATATATTCAGGATTGGCCCCACAACACCCTCCAACAACATTTGCGCCCTTATCTATAATCTTGCTAATATCCTCTGTAAAATCCTTTACTGACGTAGGATAGACTGTCTTACCTGACTGTAATATGGGTTTTCCAGCATTTGGTTTAGCTAAAATAGGCCGTTTTGTTTCAGTAGAAATAAGAGCAATAAGATCTACCATTTCTTTGCTCCCTATTGTACAATTAGCACCAATAATATTTGCTCCTGCTTTTTCTAATGTTTTCACACATTCGGGAACTGTATCTCCCATAATCGTGAAATAACCTCTTTTAGTTAATTGATAAGTAATAGATGCGAAAATAGGTTTATTTGATATACTCTTAGCAGCTTTTACAGCAGCTTCTGCTTCTTTCAAATCGACCATGGTTTCTATGAAAAAGAAATCTATTCCTGCATCAGCTAAATATCCTGCTTGTTCAAGATAATTATTATAAAAATCATCGACGGTGACTTTTCCTACTGGAGGTAAAAATGCACCAGAAGGCCCCATATCTCCTGCTACATAACAATTTTCAGGACATATTGCCTTAGCTAATTCAACAGCTTTTTTATTATATTTCTCAACATTATTTCCATGTTTATGAGCTGCCAATTTCATCCCTGAACCCCCAAAAGTATTTGTGAGAACAGCATCTGATCCAGCATTAAAATATCCTAAATGTATCCCTTGGATTTTTTCTGGATATGTTACGTTCCAAGATTCAGGCGGTGTTCCTGGTTCTAAACCTAGATCAATGAGAACAGATCCCATCGCTCCATCTAGAAGAACTATTCTTTCCTTAACTAAACTTAGAATCGGTTTTTTAGTATTCATTAAGATACTTCCTAGATCTCTAATACTTTTTTTGCAAGTTTTACTGCACTCACAGCATTTTCAGCTGAACCATCTGCACCTATCTCTTCTACCCAAGTTTTCGATATTGGTGCACCACCAATTAGAACCTTAAATTTGTCTCTTAAACCTCTTTCTTTAAGTAAATCAATTAACCTCTTTTGACCAACCATTGTAGTAGTTAAAAGTGCAGAAATACAAATTAAATTAGCATTAACTTCAATAGCTTTCTCAATAAAAGATTCTACCGGAACATCAGCTCCAAGATCAAATACTTCAAATCCCTCTGCAGATAGCATTGAAGCGACTAATGTTTTTCCTATGTCGTGAATATCTCCCTCTATAGTACCTATGACAACTTTACCAAGAAACCTCTCTTCTTTACCTTCCTGAAGCAGTGGGTGAATTATGGTCATAGCAGCTTTCATCGCTTCAGCACTACGCATAAGTTCTGGTAGAAAGAATTCTCCTTCTTCAAACAAGTCACCTGCTTCTCGTATAGCTAAAGAAAATGAGTCGATAGCTTCATTGACTTCCATTTTTCCATTAACTACTTTTCTCGCTAAATTTTCTGCTAACTCGATATTCCCATCTAAAATTGCTTTTTTACATTCATCACTGAAAGTCATTTATATCTCCTACAACGATATTTTACAATTAGTGAGAAAGATTAATTGTTAATTAGACTTTCCCCTTATTCATGGCAAATTTTTATTGTCCAATCGATTAACGGTTGAAGTGCTTTTGAAAGTTCCTCCCCTTTAGTTGAAAGAGAATATTCAACTTTTGGAGGGATTTCTGCGTGAATATCTCTGATGAGTAAACCTTCTTTGTGTAATTCAGTTAAACGAGCTGAAAGAGTTGCATCACTAATTTTATCCCTCTTCCAACCTTTATGAAGTAATTCTCGAAGCTCATTATACCTTACTTTCTTACCATCACTTAGAACATTAATTAGTTGGATACTCCATTTTTTACCTACAAGATTCAAAATTTTTTGTGCTGGAATGAAACATGGATATCCATTTTTCTCATGAGAACATTTGACGATTGAAGGGTACTCGTTTATTTTACTCACATTACTTCACTTCTTCAAAGTTACTTAAAATTTATTTAGAAAGACCTTATATATAAATACTTTCATATCTAAAGTAATAACACTTTGATAACTAAAGTGAGGTAGTGACAATGAACAAAGATTGTAAAGGAAAACACCATAACTGTGGAGAATTCAAAGGAAATGAAACTAAAGAGGAAAAACTCCAACATTTAACAGATTGTAAAGCAAAACTACAAGATCAGATAAAGAAAATCGATAAAGCTATTGCTGAATTAGAATAATAGTTTTTCATTCTTTGTTTGGAAAATACTTGCATAATTCCCAAAATGGAGGAACTAATTCTAAATCTACCAAGATATCTACAAGACAGAAAGCACCCCATTGATTAATGACCTTACCTTCTTGATCGACTTCAAGGATTGCCATACCGTCAACTTCTGTCTCTTTATTGGTCGGTTCAAATCCCCAGGCACTACCTCCATGTCGCATTTTTGCAGTATATCTTACCCAAACCTTTGTCTTATCAGCAATTAGATCTTCTACTGAATATCTTAGATCATGAAAAGCTGATCTAAAATATTTTATCTCATGAATAACAAGTTCTGGTCCTTGTTTAGGTATTCCAATATAATCTGGTTTGAAGTCAGGATGAATTAATTGATAAGCTAAGTCAAAATCTGGTCTACTCCACATCTCCTCAAACCAACGTCTTCCAATCTCCTTGTTTCTTTCTACTGACATAGATAGAAAGTTCTTGGGACTTTAATAATTCTTTCTAGAAAAGAAGTAAACTTAATACTCGCTGTTTTGCTTCCAAATATTTGTCCTCTTGATTAGATTCACTGAAAAATCCTGCCGCTGACATTCCTATATATATTTTATAGCATAATAGTCTCTTCTCATAGTTTTCAAAATCTAATAATTCTGAATCTTTAAATTTCTCACAATATAATTTTGAGTAATTATCTTCATCTCTAAAACCCCAGAAATCTAACCAAGCTATGTCATAAACAAAGTCTCCGTAGATAGAGTGTTCCCAATCAAAAACTGCTGTTATTTTGCCTTCTGTATCTGCTAAAACATTATCAAAGCCAAAATCACCATGAACTAGATAACGTTTAAAGGAACAAAATTTGATTAATTCTTGTATTTTTTTTACCCCTTCATTATATAACTCAAGCTCAAAAATTCCAGAAGAAAATCTTTCATTTGTATAGATTTTTTCTTTTTCCAACCTCTCTAAAATGTACTCTTGCATGGTTTTGTATTTGCCTTTTTTCCATATTTCCCAGTATCCATAACCTCGTGTATCTGAAATTTTAGTTGTATGGATTAAATATAGCATCTCCACAAGAGATTCATCTACTACCTTCAGCTTATCTTCTGGAAAGAGGTGAACAAAAGAGCCATTGATGTTTTCCACTATACTGTAAATAAATTTGTTTCTTTTATATTCTTTAAAGATACCCTGTTCAATTGTTTTTGGAATGGGAATCTTAGGATTTCTTTTTTTCAAAATTTCATAAATAAAAATTTCTTTCACAAAAGGATTTGTTTTTCTAAACCTTTTCTTGACTTTTCTGATTTTGATGACATATTTTTGATCTTTGTTCTCAAAAGAGAAAGCTTGAGATATTTCTCCTCCTTTAAGAATTTCAATGTTTTTAATGCCTGAACTGAATTTTTGAGTTAGAAATTCTTCTATCTCAGATATACTAATTCTAGTTTTCAGTAAAGACACAAATCTTGAGTAAACAGCTGTTGATATAACTCTTTTGCTCTCGATATTGGAATGCAATCTGTTTGGTATGTATAGCAAAGAGAAAGAACTGTTCTTACTCTTTTTTCTTTCTAGCATTCAAATGTTAAAGTATCTCCCACTCGAAACTTCTTTACGATTTCTTTACCAAAATACGCTGTCATGAAATCAATAGCTTTCAATCCTGTACAATGACTAAAGTAAAGTTGAGGTTTGTTGTATTTTGTTTCAAGTTGATTCGCAACATATTTGAGATCTTCTTCATCAGTAAAAGCGACTAGATGAGTTCCTCCTATAATCTTTTTGATTTCTTTATCAGGATAAATCTCTTTAGCTCGGGCACAAATATTAAGAACACCTGCGTGACCACATCCTAATATAAGAACCAAACCATCTTTTGTTTTAAGAATTAGTGATAGATCATCTAGAAGATCATCGTGAACAAATTTACCTTCAAGTTCAATTGTTAAGCTATCTATTTTGCAAGGTTTTTCTTTCCATTCATTTATTTCACCTGTCGTGGTTAGTATAGGTGTAATTTGGTAAGGCTCAATAATTTTAATTATCTCAAGTTTTTCCATAATCTCTTGCGATAATGTAGGAAAACCAAGATTGTACCATCTATATTTGAGATAAGTTGTTAATCTGCGAAAAGGATTTTTTACCCTTCTTCTGGTAAATACATTGGGATGACCAATTAACTTTAAGGTTGGTGCATCATCCCTACTTTGCATTAAAGCTTCGATTCCAAATGTGTGATCCCAATGTCCATGACTAAAAATAACCATATCAATGCTCTTCGGATTAATTCCTAAAATTTGCATGTTATTAAGTAGAATTATTCCTTGATCTCCTGTATCAAATAAGATTCTCTTATTGTCTATTTCTATCAAATAACATAAACCATCAGAAGAAATAAACTCTCTATCTGGTCGAACATATTTATCAACAATGTTGGTGAGTTTAACTTCCATTAAAATCATGATAAGCTTTTTTTTAACATTATTAATTTTATCCTCATGAAAAAATCGATAGATACTTATATTTTTAACTAAGTTTTTTTTGTGTTTATTACTATTCAGAATTTTAGTGATGAAATATGAATAAGCGAGATATTATATCAATAATTGGTGTCATTATTGCAATTGCTGCTGGTACAGGACTTGCATTCGCTGGAAGCTATAAAGGAGTTTTAATCTTTGGTGGTCTTCCGTTATACGCTTTCTGTATAATAATTGCATTTGCAATGCAATGGCTTGCTTTTATACCTGCATATATTTTTAAAACAGAAAAATTCTATGATTTAACAGGTGCTGTAACCTATACAACAGTAATTTTATTAGCTGTGTTCCTAGGACCTAATCTCAATCCTACTATTAGTATTCGATCTATTATTATACTTATACTAGTTGCGGTTTGGGCTTTTAGACTGGGTTTCTTCTTGTTTAGAAGAGTGTTAAAAGTAGGTGAAGATAAACGATTTGAAGAAATTAAAAAATCCTTCACACGCTTTCTATTAACATGGACTCTCCAAGGACTTTGGGTCAGTTTTACACTAGCTGCAGCTTTGGCTGCTGTAACTGTGATACAACCAACAACTTATGGAGCTTATGATTTGATATTTCTGATTCTAGGTGGTATAATCTGGTTGTTTGGATTTAGCTTTGAAGTTATCGCAGACTATCAGAAGAATAAATTTAGGGCAAATACTGAAAATAAGGGTAAATTTATCACAGATGGACTATGGTCTATTTCTAGACATCCTAATTACTTCGGTGAAATAGTGATTTGGATTGGTATAGCTCTCATAGCCTTACCAACGCTTATTGATTGGAGATTTGTTACTTTGATCTCTCCCATTTTTGTAACTTTACTTCTAACATTACTAAGTGGAATACCCATGTTAGAGAAACGAGCAGATGAAAAGTGGGGTGGTCAAGAAGATTATGAAGAGTATAAGAAAAACACTCCTGTTTTAATACCATGGCTGCGTTTCAAGAAATAGCACCTTCTCCTTTCTTTTTTTATTTGCAACACAGCAGATTTATTATACCTTTGGAGAAAGATTCTGGTCTAATTGGGAAAACAATCCTCAATCTAATGATGGATGGATACAAACAGGACACTACGAATAAAGAATAATCTAATAGGAAATATCATATCCTAATATTTTTATTCGAAAGATAATATGGTGAGAATATGAAGTTTTTTCGTAAACTCTGGACATTATTAAAAGAATCTTTTGCTCTCGAGACATTATGGAAATAGAAGAACCGAGAGAAAATTCATAAAATCATTCGATTAATCCTTGTAGGTTTTCTAAATATAGTCATCTTTGTTGGAGTTTATTTACTTGTTTATCATTTTTATTATAATTAAGGTGTTTCTTCTGTAAAATAAAGTATCAAAAAAATGAGAGATTTGGAAGGTTAAAGAAATGAAAAGATTTTTCCTTTATGATAGAATAAGTAAGACTGATCTAATTAGTGGAATAGTTGTTTTAGTTGGCACCTTCTTTCAGTTTTTTCTTTATATTACAAAATATATTGAATACTATTACATTTCATCTATCATTGTTGGATTAGGTTTCAGTATTTTTGGAATCAATCATCTATTTGAGAAAAATACAGATACTAATCAGAACAAAAGGATTGTACGAAATAAATTAGGATTAAATAAATTCTTTATTTTCTTTAGCATTAGTTCAATAATCGTTGGATTAAGTATGATTCTAGGTGATAGTTTTACAAGTTTTGGATATATACGTGATATTTACTATTTAGTAATAATAGGACGTCTCTTTAGAACTCTATATCTTTGTATATTACTAATGATATGTATGTTACTTATTTTTCTAACTTATATATATAAGAAGAGGTTTGAAATTCAATTAATTCCATTGATATCAGAAATAATTTTTGTTGTGATTCTTATTCTTATGTTATACATGGATATAGAAAGTATGTTTTATTACCAATGCTATAGATTATTCGAGCTTCCAAGCTGTTTTCCATCTGGTTTCTACTTCCTTACAAGTTCTCTCTATGTAATTTTAAGCGGATTATTTGTTAAATTAGTTCAAATTTTTTCAAAAGAAATCTCTCCAATAAAGACTTCTGTTCAAGATGAAAATGAAAACTTAAGTGAAGCTCAGGTACCAAAACAGAATGAAGGGAAGTGAATCATCATATTTATAACACTGCATTAATTATAATTCATCTCTTTTTGTATTAACTACATTTAGTAAGCGTAAAAGTTATATTTCATAAATTTTATCTTTTTTTTAGTGATAATATGGTAGTTCAAAGACCAGATGCATTTATCTGCAATAACTGTGGACATCGTTTTAATAATGAAGAGAAAAAAACCTTAAAAGAGGAAGTAGATGGGATATTTACTACAAAAACAGTATGCCCTAAGTGTTTATCTCCTGATATCAGAACTACAATAACAGGTCATAGGGACGAGTAACAATCGTTTTTTTGTATTACTGGGGTAGTCTCTTTATCATACTTACTCTATAAAAAACTTTGACTATCTTTATTTCATGCAACCTGAGAATCTAGTTGATGAGATGAACCGTATCCTAGTAAAAATGGATAAAGAATTACATAGTTTGAATAGAGAGTTGGATAAAATACTGAAGAAATACCCAAAATATATGGAAGAGGATGAAATTCGACTCAAATATGCAATGTATAAATACAATCATGGTAAATAGATCGCTATTCTATCCTCTAGGGCAAAATTAAGGGATTTTAGGGGAATAATCGACTTAATAAACTCTATATTTGCTGAGGAATCATTTTAAATGTCATATCTATTTTATAATAAGAAAAAGAAGGATTGCTGAAGATGAAAGAAATCAGAATAAATTTTCCTGCAGAAAAACTGGAAATTGTACAAGAATTGTTTGAAAGGTTAGGGTATGATTTCACTCTCTCTATATTCGAAAAAACTGTTACAATGACAATTGATGTTAAGAATGAACATACTTCAACAATCCTGGAAGAATTGAAAGGTATAGGTGTTGGAACAATTTTTGGAAAAATAATTGTCTCTCCTGTAGCTTTAGAGATTACTTCAAAGAAGACGGAACCAATTGTTAAAGATAGAGGAATTAGTATCGATGAAATGATTTCCAATATTAAACATCTCTCTCTAATAAATACAACTTTCATCGGATTAATTATATTAGCTGGAATTTTAGCTTCATTTGGGTTAATTTATGATAACGTTGTTATTATAATTGCTAGCATGATTATTGCTCCACTTTTGGGACCTATTGCTCTTGCAGTTATTGGTACTATGACACCAAAGAATATCTACACAAAACGCGCAATAACAGCTGAAGTAGTAGGCTTATTTTTAATTATTCTAATTGGATTTTTAGTGGGTATTATCTATAGATTCACTGCTCCTGAACAAATCATAAATGAAGGTGAAATTATGAGCCAACAGATTTCGTCAAGAATTAAACCTACCATAGGTGATATTGCTTTCGCGATTGCTAGTGGTTTAGCAGCAGGAGTATTTATTATCAGAGGTGAAAGTACTTCTATTGTAGGAGTTGCAGTAGCAGCGTCACTGTGTCCTCCAGCAGCTAATGTAGGAGTATTATTAGCAACAACAGGTACAATTGGAGAAGCGTTTGGTTCACTAATCTTGTTAGTGCTAAATGTTTTAGCTATTTATGCATCTTGCGCTCTTATCTTTTGGACATCACAGTCCTTTGTTAGAGGTGGAACAGTCTCTACTAGACAATTTAAAAGAATTAGTAGAAAATATATTATCCAAATAGCGCTGACCTTTTTCGTTTTAGCAACCATCATCACACTAATAGTGTTAGATAATATTTACAATTTTATTCAAATCAAAGTATGAACCAGATGAAATAGTACATAAATTAGTTATCTAAAGTGTTCAATCATTGATTTCATAACCATTTTTACAGCATATTGAGCTTCCTCATTTAAGTCCTTAAAACCTTTACCGCAACTTGGGCAAGGTTCATAACCTTCAGGATCGCTTTTACTAAATTTAAATCCACAATGGAAGCAATATACTTTGTTTGGTAATTCATTCATTTAAATCAAAAATATGTAAGGATTTAATCCAAATAAACCTTTTTGAGAAAATCATATATTGGTAAAGTATTCAAGTCTAGACTGTATTGTTTCCTTTAGAATCTTTTCTCTTTCTTATCTCCAATACCTTGGATCCCCTATTCCTAAATACCAGTAACAATAACCTCCTACGGGATATTTGTTTATAGCATCCTCTTTTTTTTGTGTTGATATATAATCTTGAAAAACTGCAAACCAAGTTACATCGCTTTCATCCTTGTAAATAAAAAATAATTCCTTTGAATCCGAGTATCTGTCTGTTTTTACTCCATAAGAATCCACTAGGTTTTTGAAATAGTAGTATCCGCCTGATAAAGCTGCTTCACCATTATCTGGCCAATTATAGCCATATAGAGGAATACCACAGTAGATTTTTTCGTAAGGAATTGTTTTTGTTGCATAATTCAAGACATTTCTTATCCAGCTTATTGGAGATATCTGTCCTGGATTACTATATGAGTAATCATATGTCATTATCATCACATAATCACAAATTTCCCCAATTGTTGTATAATCAAAAGCTCCTCCCCATCCTATTGTCCAATCAGCTGATTTTGCTGGTACATCTATTGATATGATATATTCAGATCCTAACGAATCTTTAACATCTCTCAGAAATTCATTAAATACTGCTCTATCTCTTGCTGGAACTCCTTCAAAATCTAGGTTTATTCCCGTACAATTGTAAAGATTAAGCAGAAAAATAGCTGATTCAATAAAATTACTTACACTTGTTTCATTATTAATTATTATAGATATAAGTTCTGAACTAAAAAATTCATCATAATTTGATACTAAGGGATGAACTTTAATACCTTTACTCCTACAAAAATCAAATACTTCATTTGGTGAAACATCTAAATTCCAATATTCATCAGTCATCGTTCCATTTGGCAAAACTCTCCACCATGAAGGCGAAATCATATCGATTTCATCAGCAGAATCTATCAATCTAGCATATGATGCATTGTTCCAAGTACTGAACCAAAAAAAATTCTTCTTGATTGGATATTCGACATTGAAATAAGGATTGAAATAGAAGTATAAACCTATACCAGTACCTATCATGCCTAGAATAATTGTTCCTGCAATAAGTCTGATGTAAATAGATTTCACAATCTATATTTCCTCTTACCTTTTTGAATTTAATCCCTCAATATACTAAAGATTTATTATTCCCTCTACGATGAAAAACTTACTATGAATTCAGTAGAAAAAATGTGCGAAAAATATACTATAGAAAATGCTTTAGAACACGGAGAAGCAGCAGTAGGCCCTGTTATGGGACTAGTGTTTAAAGCTGATCCTGAATTGAGAAAAGATGCAAAAAACATCAAAAAAATTGTTGAGAAAAAAGTTGAATATATCAATTCATTAAAAGTTGAAGAAATACAGCAACTCGCACAAAAACAATTCCCAGAACTACTTCGAGAAAGAGAAGAAGAAGTACAGGAGGAAGCTGATTTCATAAGAGAGATCATAGAAGAACATAATCGAACAGGTAGATTTGGAGGAAAAGTGCATACTCGTTTTCCTCCAGAACCAAATGGTCTGCTACACATAGGACATGCTTATTCTATAGATCGTCAATACTATCTAACTAAGGAGTATAAAGGAAAATTCAATCTAAGATTCGATGACACAAATCCAATAACTGAAGAAGAGGAATTTGTCGACGAAATAATTAGAGATGTCAAGTGGTTAGGTGCTGATTTTGAAGATAGACTTTTCTTTGCTTCTGATTATTTTGAGCAGTTTTACGAATACGCGGTCCAGCTAGTTAAGAAAGGCTTAGCTTATGTTGACGATTCAACAGTTGAAGAAATTCGTGAAATGAGAGGAACAATAAATGAACCTGGAAAAGAAAGTCCATTTAGGAATCGATCAATTGAAGAAAACTTGAATCTATTCACAAAGATGAGAAATGGAGAATTTGCGGATGGAGAGAAAGTTCTTCGAGCGAAAATAGATATGGCACATCCTAATATGCTAATGAGAGACCCGATTGTATATAGAATTCTTCACGCTAAACATCATAGATCAGGAGATAAGTGGTGTATATATCCGATGTACGACTGGGCACATGGATTGGAAGATTCGATTGAAGGTATAACACAATCAATTTGTACCCTTGAATTCGAAGTTCATAGACCTTTATATGACTGGTATATTGACCAATTAGAGGATGAAGATGGTAATCCGATACACCATTCGCAGCAGATAGAGTTTGCTAGAATGAACCTTACTTATATGGTTGCAAGTAAAAGAAAACTTCGAATGCATGTAGAGGAAGGTTATGTTACTGGATGGGATGATCCAAGATTGTTAACTATTGCTGGAATGAGAAGAAGAGGAATCACACCTGAAGCTATCCGAAATTTTGCTATAGCTATACCTTTCACCAAACGAGACAAAATTATTGATATCTCTACCTTTGAATATTATGTCAGAGAAGATTTGGATAAACGATGTCCTAGAGTAATGAGTGTTATTGATCCTCTCAAAGTGGTTATAACTAATTATCCAGAGGATTTAACTGATGAGTTCGAAATAGCCAATCATCCTATGAATAAAGAAATGGGTACTAGAAAAGTCAAATTCACTAAGAATCTTTACATTGAAAAAGAGGATTTTATGGAAAATCCACCTGAGGATTATTACAGACTTTCAGTAGGAAAGGAAGTAAGATTGAAATATGCTTATTTCATAAAATGTGAAAAAATTGTAAAGGATGAGAAGACTGGAGTGATAAAAGAAATCCATTGTACCTATGATCCAGAAACCAAAGGAGGAGAATCTCCTGATGGAAGAAAAGTACAAGGTACTATTCATTGGATATCAGCTGATAATGCTTTGGAAGTTGAAGTTAGACAATATGACAGGCTTTATACAAAAGAAAATCCAATGGAAGCGGAAGAAGGTAAAGATTTCAGAGATTATATCAATCCAGATTCAATTAAAATTATGAAATCTTATGCAGAACCTTTTCTCAAAAATAAGGAACGTGGATCAAGATTCCAGTTCGAAAGAGAAGGATATTATGTAATCGATATAGTAGATTCTACCAAAGAAAATCCTATATTTAACAGAATCATTACACTAAGAGATTCTTGGGGAAAGAAATAGCCTCTCTTTAGAAAAATTTAAAATAAAATGAAGAAATCAACGGTTGTCAAAGAAGTTTGGCAATCTATAGTCCCATGGTGTAGCCTGGAAACATTCCAGACTTTGAAGAAAGTCATCCAGATGCCTTTTGAAGTCATCTGGCGCCGGGAGTTCAAATCTCCCTGGGACTACCAATTTCCTTTATTTTCTTTCTAAGTTTTTTAACAAAATCATCAAATTCACCTTCTTTATACACTAATGGTTCTGTTTTATTGTAATCAATAGGTTGTCCAGGAAATGGGTCATCCAAATATCTTGGAAATAGATGCATATGTAAGTGAGGACCAGTGTTTCCATGCATCTCATAGTTGATTTTAATAGCTTGAGTGACCTCTTTCAATGCTTTTGCAGATATTTGAGCTTCCTTCATAAAAGACAGTAATGTTCTCTCATCTAAATCGAACAACTCAATAGCATGTGGTTTAAGGAGCAGATAGCATGTTCCTTTTAAACAAACTCTCTGAATTGCACATAACCAAGATGTTGGAAATTCCCATATTTCTACCTCCTCCTCAAGGGCAGGTAAATTACCACAAACGGGACAATTTTCCTTTTTTGAGTAATGTAACCACTTTTCGTAATTTGTATGAAAACTCATCTACTCTATCACCATGGCATTTGATTTCCTTCTCTATCTAAAAACGTACCAGATTTTGATAATTCTGTAGAATCAACTAAATTTATTATCTGAGAGATAGGCCTTTCTACCTCTAGTGGAGCTTCTTCCCCTCCCATATCTGTTTTGATCCATCCTGGATGAACAGCTATGACTGTGATCCCCTTTTCTCTTAAATCGTTGGAAAGAATTTTGGTTATCATATTTAGAGCTGCTTTACTAGAAGAGTAACTATACTTGCCACCAACATTTCTTTGTGTAATTGAACCATTTTGAGAAGTGATGTTTGCTATTTTTGCTCCTAAACTATTCTCAAGTAAAGGTAAAAATCTCTCTGTAATCAACAGTGGTGCTATTGAATTAACTAGAAATACCTTGCTGAAATCTTCCTTGTAGATTTCTCCTAATGTTGAAGATTTCTCTTCGTTCCCTGAGATAATTCCTGCATTATTAATGAGTATGTCAATAGAATCAGTTTTATTTGAGATCTCTCTAAAAGCAGCCCTTCTTTCGGTTTCATCAGAAACGTCAAGTTTGATTATTTCAAGATTATCTCTGTATTTATCCTTAATTTGTTGTAAAAGAGTTGCCTTATCTGGATTTCTACAACTTGCAAAAACTTTGTCTCCCCTCTCCAAATACTGTTTTACAAATTCTAATCCCAAACCTCTGTTTGCTCCAGTGATGAATACATATTTCATGAATTCAAGTAATATCGGTTCCTTATATTCGTTTTTATTAACAAAAGGATAAGACCAAAACGTTTAATTTACAAATAATCAAACTCTTTCCAAGATAAATTGAAGACCCGTAGTCTAGTGGAAGGATACGGGACTCTGGATCCTGAGACAGGCGTTCAAATCGCCTCGGGTCTACCATTTTTAACATTTTAAACATAGATTCTTTTTGTGGATGGTTTTTTCATTACAATTATTACACAGTTTTACTTGTAGCTCTTCTAGTTGATATTTGCTCAGTTTATCCATTAAATCCTCTTTTGATACATATTCGATAAGAACAACATGAGGTCCACCTTCGACCATCCTTGATAAAGGTCTATTTTTTTTATCAATCAAACCTATGACAGGGATATCATAGATATAAGCATACATGATTTCCATTCCTACTCCATGAGATGGTTCATTTACATCTGCTATAATAATATTAGATTGTTTAAGCCAATAAATATCTCTTTCAAAAATTGCTTTAGATGTGGCATCATCCATCTTTCCTGGAACAAAAGGCAGGAAATTCTGATCCTTAACAAAATCGATTAATAAATTTAATAACGAGAAGTCAAGCTGTTTAGCTTTTATCATCGAACAAGCGATGTAAATATTCTTACTTCTCTTAGACATAAATAGAAGAAAGAAAATAAAACTAAAAAATATTCTGCTTACTCAACGATTTCTTGTTCAGCCATATTTTTTAGTGCGATTAAAGCTTTTAGAGCAATTGTTGTTTCTTCGATATTTCCACCCCATAGTCCTTCTTTATCTTGGACAGCTGCAAGATATAGAGCTGCTTTCTTTAATGATAAAGATTCTGCTGTTTCGCTTGGAATAAGAGAAAGAATAACATATCCTGTAGTACCGATATTTCCACCCCATGAACCTTCTAAAAATTGGTGCCCAATAACTGCTTGGATGAATTGTTGTCTCCTTGGTGGAGCTCTTCGAATATCATGTAAAGCCAACATTAAGCGAGCAAACATCTCTATAGGCGTTTTACCAGTTTGAGAAGTAGAAAATCTTGCATAGCCTCGTTTTATCACAATATCAATTGCTGCAATGAAAAGATTAGCCATTCTATCTAAAAGTTTGATATTTCCAGTAACATCGCCAACATAACTCATCATTATATGTAATGGAGTTGTTCTAGAGCGTAAATTGGGGGTGAACCTGTTCAATTTGTTGATGAAATCCCATTCTGTTTCTTCAATAGTCGAATTGTAAAAGTCTTCTATTTCTTTGATATATGTATCAAAAATGACCGGATTGTATAAACTTAAGGTATGAAGAATAAAATAATGCTCATAAGTTGTATCAACTGTTTCAGCTGTTTCTACTATAGCATTCAGACTTTCTAAAGATTTTCTGAGTTTGAAGGCTTTCTTACCTTCTTCTCTTTGAACTATCCATTCTGTATCTTCATTGTAACTAAGTTTGTAAAATAGCTCAACTACACAAGCTGTTTCATAAACAGGACTAAGGTCACCCCAAAGACCATCTTCGTTTACTCTTTTCTTTAAAGCATTAATACCTTTATTGATAGTTTTATCAAGATTTAAATCAGATAATCGCTTACTTTTCAAATCCTTTTCTAAAAGTGAAAACTGATATTCTAAACCAAAAGAATCAGATCTATCTGCTCTAGGAATTGAAAATAGAAAATATGCTATTTCTATTATATTGAGAAGGAAGAAAAGAACTATTAATGCGATTGTTTGAGGATGGATTTTTCCATCTACTGTTGTGTATAATCCTGGAATAGCTGCATAGAGTACTATAACAATTAATGATAAGATTCCCATAATTGCAAGAACTTTGTTTGAATTTTCACCGAAAATATCCATTCGATAATGATTCTCGATGTAACTCAAGATAAGAACTATCTCAAAAAACAAACCAATTGGAAAGAAAATGTACTTTCCAGTTGAACCTATTGGTGCAATTGAAATTGCAAATATGTATACCAGTGTGATGGCAAAAATAGTGATACTAAAAACAATAGTCTCTACTAGTCTTCTGAACCCAATTTGCTGACCAAACTTTAGAACCCTCGAATATATTTTGTAAGTCTCTTGAGTCATCAAGATAAAATAAATGGTACATTATTCTTAAATCTTCTCTCAATAACAGTTAGAGATAAACTTAGGTGAAATTTATGCTAAGACGATTGCTAAGATAATAATTATGATTGCAATAGCTGTAATTCCACCCATTATCCATGCCCATTCTTTGAAAATATTTCCAGCTTCTTCTGGTTTTTCTCTCTTCTTCATACGTAGAGCAGCTGCAACCCCTCCAACTGCAAGAGGATATAGGAGGAACACAATATTGACAGCATTAAATCTTGCACTCAGAAATACTGAAACTAGTGAAATTAAGAAAATTACTACACCAACGATGGAAATTAAATCTAGTATCTTATCTCCGAAATCTATTTTACCATATTCTTCCTTTACTGAAGAAATAGTCTTTCCGATATTTTCTCTGATACTCATGGGTATTCACTTTTTTGTATCTCTCGATTTAAAGACAGACAATCTATTTATAAAGAATTTTGTCATGTAGTAGGCTACTCGACATTCTCAATTTTTACTCCAGCTGATGTTTTCAGGTTTTCAAACGTTTTCAGGTTTTTTGTAACTGAACCTATAACTGCCATCTTTGAATCGAAGTTTTGATCAGCTAATAGTATAATAATTGCTTTAGCTTGTGAATCATAAGCAATTTCACCTTTTTTACCAAATTCTCGGGGTTTTTCGATGGCATAAAGAACTTCTGTAGGAATAACAAACATATCTCCTCGCTTTAAACCTCGAGAAGTAATAGGTAAACTTCTGTTGATTATCTCGGTGAGATGCGGACCTTTGATTCTGACTAATTCTCCTTCTACATCCTCCATTCCTGGAATGGTGAACTTGATTTTATAAACGTCTCCAATCATAATAAAATCCGTGATTCTTCACCCATATTTATATTGTTCTGTATGTTATCTTTTTGAAACAGAATCTATATTAGAGAAGAGGTGAAATGTATATTAGTTTCTACTAAATTTGTAGGAGAGTAGCTTATGAGTCGCTATATCACACCCAAAGTAGACGTAAAAGAGCTTCTATTGGTTTCTGAAGAAGAATCAGATATAAAATGTGGAAAATGCAACAAACCGATGATGTTCACTATTTATTATAAAGATAAAGAATCATATGATTTTCTTGTATGTAAAGACTGCGAAATTTACATGCAAAGAGTAATTGTTGAAGACGATTTCTAGAATAATATAGTATTTTTCATCTATCGAAAGTAAACTTAAAAAAGACTATAGGGATTTTAATAAAAATAGCTCCATCGTCTAGTGGCCAAGGATACAGTGATGTTCTCACTGTGACGGATGTTCGAATCATCCTGGAGCTACCAATTTTCTTTTCTTTTATGGTATAATTTCTCTCTTTCTTTCAAACACTACTCGTGCGATATCTTTATTAATTCTTATTAGAATTAAAAATTACACAAAATGGAGGTGTCATAGACAAAATGAATGCAAGAAGAAATATCACTATAGAACCATTTGTTTGCATCCTAAGACATACTATGACATCTCAGGAAAGGTTCTAACCTTCTCCCTTTTGCAACTTTTTTACCTAAGAAATCTCTACAGCAAATGATTCTCTTTTTGTCTTGACTCTCTATGTGGATGTGATATTAAAGTGCTAAACAAAGAATATTTAGAAAGAAGAGATGGAGCTGGTGTTGAGGAGATCTCTACATCAGAATCTATAGCTGAGGCTATAGAAAACGGTTTAATAGCTGAAGCTCGTCAGATAATAGGACAAGGTAAAGAAGCATTTGTTTGTTGGGGTACAGACAATCAAAATCGCATGGTTGCTGTTAAAACATACAAACTTTTCAAAACCACACATAGAGATGTCATTCACGGTACTTACCGAACTAATCCCTATGTGATTGTTTCCCAATTTGCTAAACTTGAATATTATAAAAACCTCGACTTATTTCAAGCTAAACTTCCCGTTCCTGAACCTTACAAATATGCTGGTTTCAGTTATTCTATGCAACTGATAGGTGATGAAGAAGGTCCTGCACCTTTATTAAGAGATGTAAGTAAGAGCTTTTTTGATGATCCTGCAGATATCCTAGAAGAGTGTATCGATATCTTATATGATATGTTCCAAGCTCATTTTGTTCATGGAGATTTTAGTGAACATAATCTGCTATGGTATGATGAAAAAATACATGTTATCGATTTTCTTCAGACCAAGCACTTTGCGTTGAAAGATGCTGTTCCTTATGGTTCATCGTTAATTCCACTATCTAGAGCATATAGGATTTTGAAAAAAGATCTCAACTCTCTTCTCCCTTTCTTCAAGAGGCTATTCAGAATTGAAGTCAACTATGATGAAGTTCTGGAGTATATTTTAGGAGATATAAAAAATAAAATTGATAGAGAACTCGAGCTTAGTTTAGAAA
>Ga0315550_1000438_pt1 | contig 25616 bp, 22 predicted proteins | sample SalMarSW160190MG_2_FD_203100 | JGI IMG/M metagenome (GOLD analysis project Ga0315550, IMG submission 203100) | Salt marsh sediment microbial communities from the Plum Island Ecosystem LTER, Massachusetts, United States - Salt Marsh Sediment SW1601-90 ... | reverse complement strand
GTTACTGGGAGGGCAGGCTCGATGACATCCAGGTGAAGGTGTTCGGACTCCCGCACCTCGACATCACGCTGCGCGGCGAACACATGGGGGGGGGCTTTCCGTGCGAGCTGCGGATTGGGCCGGTGCGGCGGACATTTGCCTTCGACGATCAGACCATGCAGGCGATGGGCGAGGCGATGCGGCCCTTCAGCGTCCTGCCCGACCTGGCGGTGGGCCGCCGCTGGCAGGTGAAGCTGTTCAATCCGATCAAGCAGCTTGTCGGCGGCCGAGCGGATTTTGAGTCGGTGGTGGTGGAAGTAACCGGCAAAGAAACCATCGAGCACCAGGGCCGAATGGTCGAGTGCTTCCGCGTGGAGGCGCGTGACGTGGTCGCTTTTGCTGACGAAACGGGTCGGGTCCTCGAACAGCGGGTGCGCCTGCCGATGATCGGAGGCATCGTTCTGCGCGACGAGCCTTACGACGAGGCGGTCCGTCAGGCGGCCCGGCAGCGGATTTCGCGGTAGTCGTTTTGGATGGAGTAACGGCACAGTGGCCATCGAGCTTCAGGACGTAACCAAGCGGTTCGGGCAGAAGGTGGCGGTCGACAGGCTCAGTCTTCACGTCGGGCGCGGAGAGATTTTCGCATTCCTCGGGCCCAACGGGGCGGGCAAGACCACGACCATCAAGCTTATCGCGGGTCTTCTGCGCCCCGATAGCGGCTCGGTCCGCGTAAGCGGACACGACACCAGCCGAGACGGTCGGTTGGCCAAGGCGGAACTGGCCTACGTGCCGGATCAGCCTTTCCTGTACGACAAGCTGACCGGGCGCGAGTTCCTCGGTTTCGTTGCCGAAATGTATCGCGTTCGGCCCGGCGTGGCGAAAGAGCGGACCGATGAGTTGGTGCGGCAATTCGAGATGGGCGATTTCCTGGACCAACTGACCGAAGGCTACTCACACGGCATGAAACAGCGAACGGTCCTGGCGGCGGCGCTGCTGCACGAGCCACAGGTGCTGCTGATCGACGAGCCGATGGTGGGGCTCGATCCGAAGACGGTTCGGTTGGTGAAGAACATGTTCGTGGAACTGGCGCGGTCGGGACGATCGGTCTTCATGAGCACGCACACGCTCGAGGTGGCCGAAGCCGTGGCCGACCGCATCGGCATCATCCACCATGGGCGTCTGATCGCCGCCGGCGCCCTGTCCGAGCTTCGTCGGCGAGGCATCGAACAGGCCTCTCTGGAAGAGATTTTCCTGGCGCTGACTGCCGACCACGACGATCCGCAGGCCGAGACGGTACCCGCATAGGAGAACGGCACCCGTGGCAGGCCCGACGGAAATGGTAGCCGAGCCCGGAATCGGGCTGCTGATACGCGTCAAGATCAAGGCGCTGGCCAATCGCGCCGACCAGGCGCTGGCCGAGGCTCCGCTGAAGGTCATCGCCATCGCGGTCTTTGTACTGTTCATCTGGCTGAGTCTGTACCTGTTGTTTCGCAGCATTTTTTTCGTTCTCAAGCAGCAGGCGCTGGCCAGCATCATTGCCGTGCCCTACGTGTTCGGGGTGTTTTTCATCGCGTTGATGGTCATGCTGATGCTGTCGACCGCGGTGCTGATCTACGGCGGACTGTTTCGCCATAAGGAATCGGCCTACCTGCTGAGCAGTCCGGCACGACCCGAACACATTGTGACGATCAAGTTTGTCGAGTCGCTGTTTTTCTCGAGTTGGGCGCTGTTGCTGGTCGGCGTGCCTCTCATGTGGGCGATGGCCGACCTGCAATTTGTGCCATGGCACTTCTATCCGTTCTTTCTTTCCCTGTTCGTGCTCTTCGTGGCGATCCCGGGGGCGTGGGGGCTGCTGACGGCGTGGTTTGTGGCGATGTTTCTCCCGCGGAGCGTGCGACGTGGGCTGATTGTCGGCGGCATTGTGGCGGGCGCGGGTGGAGTATGGTGGCTGATGACCGCCTGGCAGCACAGCCCGGCGGACTCGGCCGTCTGGCTGAAGCAGTTCCTGGCCGAGCTGCGATTTGTGCGATCGGCGTTGCTGCCCAGCGCGTGGGTGACGGCCGGTGTGACGGCCGCCGTCGAGAACCAGCCTGGCCGCGCGATGTTCTACCTGTTTATCGTCTTCGCCAATGCCGTTTTCTTCAGTTGGCTGGCTGTGATGCTGACATCCTCAACGCTCGCGCTGGCCTACAGCCGGGCCAATGGAGCCGGTGGACGTCACCTTCGCAGTCGTACCTGGGCTTCGGCCCTGCTGACCCGGGTGATGTTCTTCTATGTTCCCGCCAGGCTCCGGTCCGTCATCCGCAAGGACGTGCGTACGTTCCTGCGCGATCCGAGTCAATGGGCGCAGATGCTGATCCTGTTCGGCCTGCTGGCGATCTACACCGTGAATATCCCGACCATTCGGTTGGATTTTGCCACGCCGAGGTGGCAACTGCTGATCTCTTTTTTGAACATGACGGCCGTCAGCCTCATCCTGGCTACGTTCACAAGTCGGTTTGTCTTCCCCATGATCTCGCTGGAGACCGACACAATGTGGCTGGTGGGCCTGCTGCCGGTACGGACGTCGCGTATTGTGGCGACCAAGTTCATTTTTGCCTTAACGGTCAGCCTGCTGGCGGCTGTATCCGTCACGCTCTTGAGCTGCCGCACGCTTCAGGTGGGCTGGTCGTGGACGCTGGTGAAGCTGTCGATCGCCGTCGCCTGCTGTATCGGACTGAGCGGGCTGGCGGTCGGCGTGGGCGCGCGGCTTCCGGTTTTCGGGCAGCGTAACACCGCGAGAATCGCCAGTGGCTTCGGCGGCACGATGAATCTCATCCTCTCGGTCCTGTTCGTAACGATTGTTTCAACAGGGTTTGGGTGGATCAGTCTGCGTGCGTTCCAGCTCGGCTATAGCCACCAGCTCGATCTTCGCACGGTCGGCATCGTGGTGGCCATCCTGCTGTTCGCGGTCGGCGTTGCGGCGGCAGCCCTGGCAGTGGGGGCACGTCATCTAACGAAGCGCGAGTTCTAGCCGCACACCACCCCTGCGGTGTCACGCGTCGACCGCTTGTCTCAGATATTCCAAAAGGTTATGCGAATGCGGGCCCAGTGGGGCGGCATGGAGTGGGGACCTCGCTGGATGTCAAGGACTAAGGACGCCGTACACATCCTCAGAACCGACTTGCGCCCGCCCGAGAGCCTCAAAGACGATTGAACTAGCGGACTTACCATTGCCGAAGCCCTTGGCCCGAGCGACAATAGCTGCTTGTCGGGCGCGATGTGGGAGGGCCGGGCCGCGACGCTGCTTTAACAGACGACCTCGGCGTCAGGATGGGCAAGTTCGTAACGGGTAGCACTCCAGTCAAGACGCATCGGACGCATGCAGCATCGGTGCGTTGGGGAGCAACAGCCATGAAACGGTGGGAACGTGTGGCGGTGATGGCGTGGGTGGCAGTTGCCTGCGGCATGGGCTCGGCCCTTGGCAATGAGGCTGAGAAGGTATTGGATGACCTCTTCGGACCGCAGTTGAAACAAGCCAAGGCGACCTCCAGCAAGAACGACGACCTGGCGTTGGCGGGCGAGCTGTTGGACAAGGCTGCCACTACAACCGATCAGGCGCTGATTGCGGCGCTATGCAACGAAGCGTGGGCGCTGACCTGGCAAGCGCCGAAGGGCTACGAAACAGCCGTCGGGGCGATGCTTCTGTTGAGCCGGCGTGTGCCTGCCGAGCAGGACCGATGCAGGGACAAGCTGCTGGAGATCCTGCCGCGGATGTACGCCAACCGCCAGGGCGAGGAAAAGGTCGAGGCCGGCCGCCTATTGGCTGACTTGCTGCAGGACTCGGCGGAAGCGAGGCTCGAAGCGGGTGATCCGGACGAGGCACTCAAGTTGATCAGGCGGGCCTACTCGATCGCCAGGGCTGTCAAGTCGGACCCGTTCGGTGATCTCCAGGCGAAGCTGGAGAAGATCACGGAGCGACGCCGCGTGGCTGTATCGCTTAGACAGCTCGAGGTCAGGTTAGCGGGCGATCCGGCCGATTCCGAGGCGGGGCGGAAGCTGGCGATGCTGTATGTGGTCGAGATGGATGATCCGAACTCGGCGTTGCAGTACGCAGGCCATATCGACGACGAGACACGTGAGAATGTCAGGGTGGCGGCCCGCGACGGCGACCCGTTGGGCGAGGCTGAATGCCAGCGTCTGGGCGCGTGGTACCGGCAGTTGGCCGACCAGGCCGGCGACGTGCACAAGCCGGCGATGCTGCGGCGTGCGATCGGCTATTACGAGCGTTTCCTCCGACAGCACGAAGCCGACGATCTTGACGGCGCCCAGGCCGAGATTGCCGTCAGCAAACTGAGGACTCAAATTGCGGCGATGGACCGCCGGACCTTTGATCTGCTCAGGTGGGTCGATCCGGTCCAGGACACGGTGGCGGGGCAATGGAAGTGGGTGGGTACGAAGCTCCAGATCCAGCAGACTGAGTGCGGACACATTCTGCTACCGGTCGGCGTGGAGGGCAGCTACGAGCTGCATTTCCAGTTCTGTCGTCTCACGGGGGACGGCGGGATCCGTACGTGTATCCCCGTCGGGCAGCGCAAGGCCTGCGTCGTCTTGGCCGTCCGTGGCAGGGGCGATACCTGGCTCAGCGGAATCGGCAACATCAAAGGCGAGCGTGCCAGGAGCAACGAGACGACGGTGCGAACATTGAGAATACGCAACAACGTGCTCTACAACGTCGGTATCACAGTGCAGTTGGACGGGGCCGACGCACGGATTGCGGTCACCGCCAACAACCAGCCGCTGCTCAACTGGCGCGGCCCACAATCCGTGCTGAGGCTCCCGAAGGTCGACCGGGGAACTGGCGCCAGGATCCAGACCCCCAACGTGCCGGCGCTGGGTGCGGCAGCATCCGAGGTGAACTACCACATGGCTAAACTCAGAGTACTCGATGGGACGGTTAGTCCATTGCGGCCGGAGGCTGCGCTTGCACGCTGACGGCGGCCATGGTGGAGGCCCAAACGGGTCATGGGGTAGCACCAAAGATAGGGGCAGGTCCACAGCCAGACTGTAGTATCGCGATTGCCGGAGACGGCGGTTATGCCTGTCTCAAACCTATTGACACACGTAAGCGGCAAGATCGTGCTTAACGGCTGAAGTGACGGACCGTCTCGTCGGTGATGAGCATGTCGATAGGCACGTCGTGCGGTCCGGCGGGAATGGCCTCGACAAACTGTTCCTCGAACGCCAACGCGCAGCGGACGCCCGCAAAGTCCGACTGAGCGAGGAAGCGATCGTAAAAGCCGCTGCCCCGGCCCAGACGGTGACCGTTCGGGTCGAACCCCAGGCCCGGCACGATGACCATGTCGATGTTCGCTACCGGGAAGGGCTGGCCGTCGACCGGCTCGCGTATGCCCATTTGCGTTGTCACCGCAACGTCTTCGAGCGTGTGGATCTCGATCGGCAGCATGCGCCGCTGGTGCCACGAAACCTTCGGCGCCAGCACGCGCTTGCGGTCCTGCCACGAGCGGAGCACCACAGGCGTGGTATTGATCTCGTGGGGTAGCGACAGGAACACCATCACCACTTCCGCCTTGCGGTACTGTTTCTGTTCGAACAGCCGCTCACAGGCTCGCTGAGAACGTTCGGCGTTCTGCTCGGGCGGGATGGCCGCCAGCATCTGCCGCAACTCGTTGCGCAACTGCTTCTTGATCACGGCGGGTTCCCCTTGCTGTCTGTGGCCGCTGCCTGCGGGCGGCGCAATTGGCGGAACTTGGCCAGAGACTCGGCCATCCTCGCTTCGCGCCCGCGGTCGGTCGGCTGGTAATAGCACTTATCGACGCCGAGATACTCCTGTGCGACGAACCCTTCCTTGGAGTCGTGCGGGTACTGGTAGCCTTGCCCATGTCCGAGCTGAGCGGCGCCGCGATAGTTGGCGTCGCGCAGGTGTCTGGGCACCGGCTGGGTACGACCGGCCTTGACGTCCTTGACGGCCTGCCAGATGGCCATGGCCGACGCGTTGGACTTCTCGGCACAGGCGATGTAGATGGCCGCCTGCGCCAGCGGCAACTGACACTCGGGCATGCCCACAAACTCGCTGACCTGCACGGCCGCGCTGGCCAGCAGCAGCGCCAACGGGTCGGCGTTGCCCACGTCTTCGGCGGCGCAGATGGCGATGCGCCGGGCGATGAAGCGCGGATCCTCGCCCGCCTCGAGCATGCAGGCCAACCAGTAGACCGCCGCGTCCGGATCGCTGCCGCGCATCGACTTGATCAGCGCCGAGGCCGCATCGTAGTGCTCGTCACCGGTGCCGTCGTAGCGAATCGCCTTGCGCTGGATGCTCTCGGCGGCTACCTCAAGATCGAACCGTATCGGACCGGACGCTTTGCCGCCAGCCGTCAGCTCCTGAAGCTGCGAGCGAACGCCCACCTCCAGCGCCGTCAGAGCACGACGTGCGTCGCCGTCGCTCATAGCGGCCAGGTGATCCAACGCCTCCTGGGCGATTTGCACATCGTATGCCCCCAAGCCTCGCTGCTGGTCAGCGAGGGCGCGGCGCAACAGGACCTCGATCTGCTCGTCGGTCAGCGGCTCGAACTGGAAGATCTGGCTTCGCGAGAGCAACGGACTGTTGATGGCGAAGAACGGATTCTGCGTGGTGGCCCCCAGGAGGATGACCACTCCGTCCTCGACGTCGCCCAGCAGCACGTCCTGTTGGGCACGATTGAACCGGTGCAACTCGTCGACGAACAGCACGGTACGCCGGCCGTTACTGCCCAGCAGCGCCCGGGCCTGGCCCAGGACGTCGCGGACCTGGCGGACCCCCGCGCCGCTTGCATTGACTTGATAGAACTCAGCCTGGGTGTGGTGAGCGATGACGTGGCCTAGGGTGGTCTTTCCCGTACCGGGCGGGCCGTAGAAGACCGCCGAGCTGAGCCTGTCGGCCTGCAACATCCGCCGCAGTAACTTACCGGGCCCGAGGAAGTGCTCCTGGCCGACGAATTCGTCCAGTGTTTTCGGACGCATCCTGACGGCCAGAGGTGCGACCTTTTGCAACTGCTGTTGCTCAGCGGTGTTAAAGAGGCTCACGGCCTCCTCCGCGGGTGTGCGCCCGACCAGCAACGTACGCCGGTCCAGCATACCATTATACACGCTTGCTGTCCTTATGCCAGCAGCAGCGGGGACGCGACGGCCGGTGTGGCCGATTTCGTGCGGTGCAAGCGGAGACTCAAAGCACGTCCAGGCCCTACCGATATACACGAGGGCCAAACCTGACTCGGCCGGAGGTTGAAACCATGTGTGGCATCGTAGGATATATCGGGCATAAGCAGGCCAGACCCGTCCTGCTGGAGGGGCTTAAGCGACTCGAGTACCGCGGCTACGACAGCGCCGGCGTGGCGTTGCTGAGCGATGGCCAACTCCGCACCACACGCTCGGTGGGTCGGATCGTCGCGTTGGAGGAGAAGCTGGGCGACGTCGACACCCCCGCAACGGCGGGCGTGGCTCACACCCGTTGGGCCACCCACGGCCATCCGACCGAACAGAACGCCCACCCCCACTCCGACGCCTCGGGCCAGATCGCCGTGGTCCACAACGGCATCATCGAGAACTATCACTCGCTCCGCCAATACCTTACGCAGCACGGGATCGAGTTCTATGGGGAGACCGACACCGAGGTACTGGCCAAACTTATCGGACATTTCTACCAGGGCGATATCGAGCAGGCCGTCCGCACCGCCCTGGCCGAGGTGCAAGGGACGTACGGCTTGGCTGTGTTGTGCGCCCACGAACCCGACCGGCTGGTACTGGCCCGGCTGGGAAGCCCCTTGATCGTGGGGGTGGGCGATGGCGAGTACATCGTCGCCAGCGATGCGGCCGCCATCGTGGCCCATACGAAGCAGGTGATCTATCTGGCCGACCGCGAAATGGCGGTGGCCACCCGCGACAGCTTCCGCTCGACCACGCTCGACGCCGTACCCGTCACCAAGCAGGTTCACGAGGTGGACTTCGACCTACAGGAGATCGAGCTGGCCGGGTACGAGCACTTCATGCTCAAGGAGATCTGCGAACAGCCCGAGTCGATGCGGAACTGCCTGCGTGGCCGACTCCTGCCGCGTGAGGGGCGCATCCACCTCGGCGGGATCGGCGAGCACGTACGCGAGCTGGTCCAGGCCCGGCGGGTCATCATGGCCGGCTGCGGAACCGCCTGGCACGCCGGTCTGATCGGCGAGTACCTGCTGGAGGACCTGGCCCGCGTGGTTTGCGAGACCGAGTATGCCAGCGAGCTTCGCTACCGCAACCCGCTGATCGGGCCGGGCACGATCGTGATCGCCATCTCCCAGAGCGGCGAGACGGCCGACACGCTGGCCGCCCTGCGTGAGACGAAGGACAAGGGCGCGCTGGCCCTGGGTGTGGTCAACGTGGTGGGCTCGAGCATCGCCCGCCTGACCGACGCCGGCGTCTACCTGCACGTCGGGCCGGAGATCGGCGTAGCCAGCACCAAGGCGTTCATCGGTCAACTCACCGTCCTGACCATGCTGGCCATCCAGATGGGACGGCGGCGGCATCTCAGTCAGCAGCGTGCGGCCGAGTTGATCGAGGCGCTGGCCTGCGTGCCCGATCAGATCGACCAGATTCTCTTGCAGTCCGACCACATTCGCGACGTCGCCGAGCAATGCCTGGACCAGGAGAACTGGCTGTACCTGGGCCGAGGATTCAATTACCCCATCGCCCTGGAAGGTGCGCTGAAGCTCAAGGAGATCAGCTACGTCCACGCCGAAGGCATGCCGGCCGCCGAGATGAAGCACGGTCCGATTGCCCTGATCAGCGAGGGCATGCCGACCGTTTTCGTCGCCACACGGTGCAGCCAGTACGAGAAGATCGTCGGCAACATCGAGGAGGTCCGCACGCGAGGAGGACGTGTCATCGCCGTGGCCACCGAGGGCGACGAGCGGCTCGCCGAGTTGGCCGATGACGTCTTCGTCGTGCCGGACGCCCCCGAGCCGCTTCAGCCTCTGCTGACGGTCGTGCCGCTACAGCTACTGGCCTATCACGCCGCGGTGCTTCGCGGCTGCAACGTCGACAAGCCACGCAACCTGGCCAAGAGCGTCACCGTCGAATAAATGACCCGTCCCAAGCCTCCGGCGCGGGCCGGTCCATTTTCGTTGCCGAGGCGACGCGCGCGTTCACTCGCTAAGCCGGCGGATCGCCGCCCCCACGGCCGCCAGCTTGGCCTCGATTTGCTCGTACCCGCGGTCGATGTGGTAGACACGGCTCACCCGCGTCTGTCCTTTGGCCGCCAAGCCCGCCAGCACCATCGCCGCCGAGGCCCGCAGGTCGGACGCCATTACCGGCGCGCCGATCAACTGCGCCACGCCTTCCACGATCACCGTCGCGCCCTCTTTGCGCAGCCTGGCGCCCATGCGGTTCAGTTCGGCCACGTGCAGAAAGCGGTCGGGAAAGATCTTCTCGGTGATCACGCTGTTGCCCGCGGCTCTGCTGAGCAGCGCCATAAGCTGTGCCTGAAGATCGGTCGGATAGCCCGGGTACGGCTGCGTCGCCACCGTGGCCGGCATGAGCTTGCGGCCAGCCGCCGCGACCACCGTGTCGCCGTCGCGCTCCACCGACACGCCGCAATGCCGCAGCACCTCGACCACCGCCAGCAGGTGGTCCATTCGTCCGTTGACCAGCCTCAATTCGCCGTCCGTGATGGCGGCCGCCATCATGAACGTCCCGGCCTCGATGCGGTCGGGGATGATTGTGTAGCGGCACCCCTTCAGGCGTTCGACGCCTTCGATCACGAGCTTGGGCGAGCCGTGCCCGCGGATCCTCGCGCCGCAGGCGTTGAGGAACTCGGCCAGGTCGGCGATTTCCGGCTCGCAGGCTGCCGACTCGACCACCGTCGTGCCCTTCGCCAGCGCAGCCGCCATCATGACGTTGGCGGTACCCGTCACCGTCGAGCCGAACGGTCCACCCAGAAAGATCTCCGCGCCGCGCAGCGTATCGGCCCGCAGGTGCACGTCGCCGCCGATCAGTTGCACCTCCGCGCCCAGGCTGCTCATGCCCTTCAGATGCAGGTCGATGGGCCGATACCCGATCGTGCACCCCCCGGGCATCGACACCTGCGCCTGCCGGCGCCGCGCAAGCAACGGCCCCATCACGCACACACTGGCCCGCATCTTGCGCACCAGGTCGTACTCGGCGTGGCACTGCGAGTCGTCCTCAACCCGCAAGTGCAGCGAGTCGTCCGCCTCGCGCCGGCAGGATACCCCCAGTTGCCCCAGCAACTGCATCAGGTGGTTCACGTCGGCAAGCTCCGGCACGCCGTGCAGCACCGTTTCACCTTCGGTCAGGATGCTGGCGGCCATGATGGGCAGGGCGGCGTTCTTGGCCCCGCCAATGGTGACCGAACCAGCCAATTTGGCGCCGCCATCGATCAGGAAGTAATCCATTACCTCGAGCCCTCCACAGCCGGGCGCTACCCGACCAGCAAGAAGTGCATCGCGCGCTGAATACCGGCCAAGTCGCGTCGGACGGCTACCAACTCGAATCTCCCTTTGGCTGTAAACAACTCAGCCACTTGCTCGTGCTGTCCGTAGCCCACTTCAACAAACACCGCGGCTCCGGGCCAGAGCACGCCCGGCCCATCCTCGGCGAGCGTACGGTAAAAGGCCAACCCTTGCGGACCGGCCACCAAGGCCTCGCGCGGCTCGTAGCGGGCCACCTCGGGAGGCAGTTGATCGATCTCGTCGTCGGCAATGTACGGCGGGTTGGACACGAGCAGGTCGAACCCGCCATCCGGCACGACCTTCTCGCCTAGTGACAAACCGTCGGCCTGCACCAGCCTCACTCGATCCTCCACACCATGCCGTACCGCGTTCTCGTGCGCGACAGCCAGGCTGTCCGGCGAGATGTCGGAGGCCACCACCCAAGCCTTCTCCAGGTACTTGGCCAGCGAAACGGCGATGCAGCCGCTTCCCGTGCCCAACTCGAGGATGTTCCATCGCTGGCGGTCGCCTACCCGGCAGTGGTCGATTACCTCCTGGACGAGCAGCTCGGTCTCGGGCCGAGGAACCAGCACGGCGGGGGTCACCTTAAACTCCAGCGAGAAAAACTCCTTTCGCCCGATCAGATATGCTACCGGCACCCGCTGGGCCGCCTGCCGCACCAGATCACGAAGAACATCCATCTGTGCCTTGCTGGGGACCTGTTCGAAGCGGGTGTAGAGCTGGATCTTCTCGCAGCCCAGCGCGTGCGCCAACAGCAACTCGCTGCACAGGCGAGGCTGATCGACACCTTTGTCGGTCAGGTGCTGTCGTGTCCAGTTCAACAGCCGCCCTATCGTCCACGGCTGGGATTCATCGGCCATGCCGCCCAGTAGACCACAGGGGCGGGACGCAGGCAACGTCGGCGCCCGCGGGTTTGATCGGCCAGGCGCCGACGCGTAGAGTAGAGCGAGTTGCCTCACGGGTTATGGGCGCAGACTGGGTTTGCCGCATGTGAGGCTACTGCGCGATGGAATGAGTCAGCAACGTTTCGATGTCATCGTGGTTGGCGGCGGGCATGCCGCCGCGGAAGCCGCCTGGGCTGCGGCGCACATGGGCATGCGCACGGGCATGGTCACGATGTCGGTGTCCAACATCGGACGGATGAGCTGTAACCCAGCGATTGGCGGTATCGGTAAAGGGCAGATCGTCCGCGAGATCGACGCCATGGGCGGGCTGATGGGTCTGGCCGCCGACGTCGTCGGCATCCAGTTCCGCATGCTCAACTGCCGCAAGGGGCCGGCCGTCAGGGCCCCGCGGGCCCAGGCCGACCGTGCCGCGTACGCCCGCCGCGTGCAGACCATGCTGGAGGAAACACCCGGCCTCGAGATCATCCAGGGCACGGTCACGGATATCGCAGTACGGCGGGACCGCCAATCGCTCACCGGGCAAACGGCTACCGGTGTGGTCCTGGCCGACGGGCGGCACTTGCCCGCGGCTGCCGTCGTGCTGACGACGGGAACTTTTCTGCGAGGCCTGATTCACTGCGGCCCCCGCCAGTTTGCGGGCGGACGGCTGGGCGAGCCGTCGGCCGAGCGGCTGAGCGACTCACTCAAGCGGATGGGCTTTCGCCTGGGCCGGCTCAAGACCGGCACGCCGCCGCGGATCCACCGTGACTCGATCGATTTCGGGCAACTTGAGGCCCAGCCAGGCGATGACGAGCCGGTCCCGTTCAGCTTCCTGACCAACCGAATCTCGCAGTCCCAGACCTGCTGCTGGATCACGTATACGAACGCAGCCACGCACGCATTGATCCGTGCCAACCTCCACCTGGCGCCCATGTACTCCGGCCAAATCCGATCGACCGGCCCACGTTACTGCCCGAGCATCGAGGACAAGGTGGTCCGCTTTGCCGAGAAGGATCGCCACCAGATCTTCCTGGAGCCCGAGGGGACCGACAGTGAGCGAGTCTACTGCAACGGCATCCCCACCTCGCTGCCCGTCGACGTGCAGCGCCCCATGGTCCGCAGCATCGAGGGGCTGCAAGGAGCTGAGATCCTTCAGTATGGGTACGCCATCGAATACGACTACGTACCACCGGACCAGCTTCATGCCACGCTCGAAAGCAAGCCGGTGGCCGGGCTCTTTCTGGCCGGCCAGACCAACGGCACGAGTGGCTACGAGGAAGCTGCCGGGCAGGGCCTGGTAGCCGGTGTGAACGCGGCACGGTTGGTGCAGGGCTGCGAACCCATCACGCTTCGGCGCGATCAGGCCTACATCGGCGTGATGATCGACGATCTGGTCACCCGACCGCCTACCGAGCCCTACCGTATGTTCACGTCTCGTGCGGAGTATCGTCTGCACCTGCGAAGCGACAACGCCGATCAGCGTCTCACGCCCCTTGGGCGCGAGGTGGGCCTGGTCGACGGGGATCGCTGGCAGCGATTCGTTGACAAGCAGGATCAGCTTGCACAGGCCCGCGGCTTCTTCGAGACGCACCGGCGCGACGGTCGGTCCCTGGCCGACTGGCTCCGCCGACCCGACCTGACATGGCGTGATCTGCTCGACGGGAACGCCCCGTTTGCGGGGAGTATCCTGGAACAGATTGAGATCGAACTGAAGTACAGCGGGTATCTAGCGCGGCAGCGACGGCAGATCGAACGGTTCAGCGAGTTGGAGAGCCGCCCGCTGCCGGCCGATCTGGACTACGCGAGCGTCGATCAGCTTCGAGCGGAGGCACGCGAGCGTCTGTCGGCTGTGGCGCCGCGCAGCCTCGGACAGGCCTCACGCATCAGCGGGATCACGCCGGCCGACGTGACGATTCTGATGATTCATTTGCAGCGCAAGGCCCGCTCTCGCCGCGGCGGCTAGCCCGTCTCGACGCGTCGATCACCACAACGGGCGCCGCGTCCGGCCGACGCGTGCGATTGACGCCTTCGGTAGCCACTCTTACCATCGCCGCAACCCCGGCTGCCCTGGAGGTCCGACATGCCCGGCAAACCCGTCAAGAGCTGGCAGGCGCGTCTTGCCAAAGCCGCCGATGCCCTCACCGAGCAGTTCGTCGAATCGATCAGCCTCGACTGGCGACTGGCCAAGTACGACATTGCAGGCAGCGTCGTCCACGCCGAGATGCTGGCCGAGGTCGGTCTGATCACCCGCGACGAGCTTCGCCAGATCAAGCAGGGCCTCAAGGCCATCGACGCCGACATCGACGCCGACAAGCTCAAACCCAACGTCAGCCAGGAAGACATCCACATGGTGATCGAGGGCGAGCTGATCGAGCGCATCGGGTCGGCCGGCCAGAAGCTGCACACGGCCCGCTCGCGAAACGACCAGGTCTCGTTGGACATGCGCCTGTGGATGCGCGACGCGATCGATCACGACATCGGGCCGCGACTCGTGGCGCTACAGGCCGCCCTGGTGGGCCTGGCCGACGACCAGGGCGGGCTTCTGATGCCCGGCTACACGCACTTGCAGCGAGCCCAGCCGGTGCTGCTGGGGGCCTACCTGCTGGCCTATGCAGAGATGCTCGACCGCGACCGGCAGCGCTTTGAGGATGCCCGTCGGCGCGTCAATGTGTGTCCGCTCGGGGCCGGCGCCCTGGCCGGCACGACGCTGCCCATCGATCGGCAGTTCGTGGCCGGCCGCCTCGGTTTCGCGGCGGTCGCCGCCAACAGCATGGACGCCACCAGCGACCGAGACTTCTGCCTGGAGTACGCCGCTGCGTGCAGCCAGGTGATGGTCCATCTGTCGCGCCTGGCGGAGGATTGGATTCTGTACAACAGTTGCGAGTTCGGTTTTCTGCGCATCGACGACGCGTTCTGTACCGGCTCGTCGATGATGCCGCAAAAACGCAATCCCGATCTTCTCGAGCTGGTCCGCGGCAAGACCGGCCGGGTCTTCGGCGCCGTGGCCGGGCTGCTTGCCATGCTGAAGGCTCAGCCGCTCTCCTACAACCGGGACATGCAGGAAGACAAGTTTCACGTCTTCACCGCACACGACACCACCAGCGCCTGCCTCGAGGTGGTCGAGGCCATCGTCCGCAACAGTCGGTTCGACGGCGAACGGATGTCGGCCGTCGTGGGCGACGGGCTGCCCGATGCCACCGCACTGGCTGAGTACCTCGTGGGTAAGGGCGTACCGTTCCGCCAGGCGCATCAGATCGTCGGGGCTCTGGCAGCCGAGTGCGAACGACAGGGTCAACGACTCACCGACCTGCCGCTGGAGCAATTGCAGCGCGCCTGCGACAGGATCGAAGACAGCGTCTACGAATATCTGGGCCCCTCCAACGTCGTCCGACAGTATCGCAGCGAAGGCGCCGCCGGCACCGAGTCGCTCGAGCGCCAGCTCGAGCAGTGGCGGGAGCGCCTGCGCTGACGCCGGCGCCACCGGCCGGACCGAGGCGATATGGCCAAAGGTGAACTGGCTCTGCTCGAGTGGCTGCGGAAGCGGAAGGCTTTCGACCCGCAGCGCGTGCCGATCGGCATCGGCGACGACATGGCCGCCATTCGCTGCGGTGAGCAAACGGTGCTGCTGACCATCGATATGCTGTTGGACGGCGTGCACTTCGAGACAGCCAGGCACACCGTTCGACAGATCGGGCACAAAGCCATCGCCTCCAGCCTGAGCGATTGCGCCGCGATGGCTGCGATACCGGCCGCGGCCCTGGTCAGCGTGGCCCTGCCTGGCGGCTGGACGATGGAGCAGGCCAAGGAACTGTTCGAGGCCATGCGGGCGACGGCCGAGCAATTTGAGTGCGACATTGTGGGCGGCGATATTACCAGTTGGGACAAGCCGTTGGCCGTCGACGTGGCCATGGTTGCACATATGCCGCCCGGTCGTCAGCCCATCCGGCGCGACGGCGCGCGACCGGGCGACGGCATCTACGTCACGGGCGAACTGGGCGGCAGTCTGGCCGGCAAGCACGTGGAGTTCGTTCCCCGCGTGCGCGAGGCCCTCAAGCTGGCCGACGGGTTGGGCGATGAGCTCCACGCGATGATCGACATCTCCGACGGGCTGGCTTTGGACCTGTGGCGAATCTGCCAGGCGTCGGGCTGCGGCGCCGAGCTGGACGCCGGTGCGCTCATGCAGGTCGCCAGCGCTGCGGCCCGTCCGCAGCCGGATGCGATGATTCAACACGTTCTGCACGACGGCGAGGATTTCGAGTTGCTGCTGAGTACCTCGGGGCGGCCCGAAGCTCTTGCCCCCCCCGGCAGCGTTACGTGCATCGGGCGAGTTACGCAAGCCGGCTTGCGTCTGCGCCATCCAGACGGGCACACCGAGACCATCGAGCCGCGCGGCTACGAGCATTTCCGATGAACCCGCCGCGGCCATGCCGGATCGTTAGCGACAGCGTCGAGCAAACGCTGGCCATAGGGCGAGCACTCGGGTCGGCCATGCGAAGCGGCGATGTGTTGGCCCTGATCGGTTCGCTCGGCGCCGGGAAGACGCAACTGGTTAAGGGCATGGCCGCGGGCCTGGGCGTGACCGATTTGCGGAAGGTCAATAGTCCCACCTTCGTGCTGGTAAACGAATATCAGGGACGGCTCCATCTGTATCACATCGACGTGTATCGGTTGAGCCATGGCAGTGAACTGCAAGCTCTCGGCTTCGACGAGATGTGTTCGGCCAGCGACGCCGCGGTGGTCATCGAATGGGCCGATCGCGTCGAGGACGCGCTGCCCGACGATCATGTCCGCATCCACCTTCATGTCGCCGGCCCCGACCGCAGGGAGCTGATCGTGGAGGCACGTGGCCAGGGGCACGGTCACCTGCTGGCCAACCTTGACAGTGCCGCAAGCGGCTCCTAGACTCCTCGTTTCGCTTTGGAGCCGCGAACGGTGGACACTGCGATAGGCAAAGCTCGCACTCTGATTGAGGCCCTTCCATACGTCCAGCAGTACTACGGGCGCACGATCGTGGTGAAGCTGGGCGGGTCGGTCATGGAAGATGTGACGGCCGAGCGCGAGTTGCTGCGCGATGTGGTGTTCCTCAACTACGTGGGCGTGCAGCCGATTATCGTGCACGGTGGCGGCAAGGCGATCAGCGACGCGATGCGCCAGGCCGGCGTCGAGCCTCGCTTCGTACAGGGCCTCCGCTATACCGATCAAGCGACACTAGATATCGCCGAACAGGTCTTGTGCGGCCAGATCAACGGGCGAATCGTCGCCACGCTCGGGGAGCTTGGCGTCGAGGCCATCGGCCTGCACAGCTTGGCCAGTTGCGTGCTCTTTGCCGAGCACGCCGAGGCCGAAGACTCCGACGGACGTCCCGTCGACGTGGGCCGTGTCGGCCGTGTTACGCAGGTCAACGATCGCATCCTCCGTCTGCTGTGCAATGTCGACACAATCCCCGTGATCGCCACGATCGCCCGTGACCCTGACGGCGGCAAGTTGAACGTGAACGCCGACCATGCCGCCGGAGAGGTCGCTGCCGCCGTCGGCGCCGAGAAGCTCGTCGTGTTGTCGGACACGCATGGCGTGCGGCGCGAGCGCGACGATCCCGACTCGCTGGTCTCGACGCTGCACGAGGGCGAGATCAGGGACTGGATCGAGCAGGGCCGCATCGATGCCGGCATGCTTCCCAAGGTGCAGTCCTGCCTGCGTGCCCTGGAGGCCGGCGTGAAGAAGGCCCACATCGTTGACGGTCGGCTTGCCCACTCCCTGCTGTTGGAAATCTTCACCGACAAGGGCATCGGCACGCAGATATTGAGATAGGCGTCTCGGCGCGCAGCGGGCACCACACACGAACGGAACTTTTTCCGAGGGGTAAAACGTTGAATTCACAGCAAGAAGTCATCGAGCAATACGGCAAGTACGTCATCGGCAACTACGGACGCATGCCTGTTGTCGTCGTCCGCGCCGAGGGCAGTTACTTCTGGGACTTGAACGACAAGCGGTACCTCGATCTGTTTCCCGGATGGGGGTGCAGCGCGATCGGGCACTGCCACCCGAAGGTGGTAGCCGCCGTCCGCGAGCAGGTAGGGCGCCTGATCCACATGGACAACACGTTCTACACGCTCGAACAGGGGCGGCTTGGGCAGATGCTCAGTGAGCGCAGCTTCGGCGGTCAGTGCTTCTTCTGCAACAGCGGCGCCGAAGCGGTCGAGGCGGCCATCAAGCTGGCACGCCGTGCCACGCCCGCCGAGCGCTACAAAATCATCACCATGGAGAAGAGCTTCCACGGTCGAACGTACGCGGCCATGTCGGCGACGGCTCAGTCGAAGACTCATGCGGGCAACCAGCCGCTACTGGCCGGCTTTGCATACGTTCCATTTAACGACCTCGAAGCCGTCGAGAAGGCCATCGATGAGGAGACCGCCGCCGTGCTCGTCGAGCCCGTCCAGGGCGAAGGCGGCGTCAACGTGGCCACCGACGGCTATCTGGCCGGCCTTCGCGAGCTGTGTGACCGACACAATATGGTCCTGATCTTCGACGAGGTGCAGTGTGGCGGCGGCCGAACCGGACGATGGTTTGGACACCAACACTGGGGCATCGAGCCCGACATCATGACGCTGGCCAAGTCGCTCGGCGGGGGTGCGCCCATCGGTGCCATCGTGGCCAAACCCGAGGTCGCCGCAGCGCTGACCCCCGGTTCGCACGCCTCGACGTTCGGGGCCAATCCCCTTGTCGTCGCCGCCGCCATTGCCACCATCGAAGCCATCGAGCAGGAGGACCTTCTGGCCAACGCCCAACAGATGGGTGAGTACGCTCGCGGCAAGGCGCAGGAACTTTCCGAACGCTGCGATCTGGTCGGGCCTGCTCGCGGTCTGGGGTTGATGCTCGGCATCGAACTGAAAATCCCCGGCGCGCAGATTGTGACGGACGCGCTCGAGGCCGGCCTGCGGGTCAACTGCACGCAGGACACCATTCTGCGGATGTTGCCGGCCATGAACGTCACGCGCGAGCAACTCGACGAAGGGTTTGCCATACTCGAGCAGGTGCTTTGCCGCACCGCCGAAAAGGGGGTGACAGGATGAATCTGCCCGAGCCGTTGCGCAACCTTGTAAACTTCGTGGCCATCGCCGACCACTCGCCCGAAGCCATCCGCGCCCTGCTCGATTATGCCGTCGAGCAGAAGAAGCGCTTCCGTGCAGGACAACTCGAACCTTCGCTACAGCGCAAGACCCTCGCCATGGTCTTCGAGAAACCGTCGCTACGGACCCGCATCAGTTTCGAGACGGCGATGGTTCATCTCGGCGGGCATGCGATCTGCCTCGATCAACATCACATCGGCCTGGGAAAACGCGAAGCCGTCGAAGACGTCGCACGCGTCACCGGCCGCATGTGCGACGGAATCATGGCGCGGACGTTCCGTCACGAACACGTCGAGGCCCTGGCCCGATATGCTGGTGTCCCCGTGATCAACGGTCTGACCGACCGGCTCCACCCCTGTCAGGCCATGGCCGACATGATGACCGTGCTCGAGCATTTCGCAGACGTGGCCGGCCGCACGCTCGTCTTCGTCGGCGACGGCAACAACGTAGCCCGATCGCTGGCGTGGGCGTGTTTCAAGCTGGGGGCCAACTTCGTCAACGTCTGCCCCGAGCCGTACCAGATCGAGGCCGAGTTGGTCGAGCAACTCAGTCGCGATGCGGCCGGCCTGACGTTCGAGCGTACCGACGACGTGGTCGGCGCGGTCGCCCGGGCCGACGTGATCTACACCGATACCTGGGTCTCGATGGGTCAGGAGGACGAGAAGCAGCGACGCCAGCAGGACTTCGCCGATTACCAGGTTAACCAGCAGCTCGTCGATCGTGCGCCTGCCCATGCGGTGGTCATGCACTGTCTGCCGGCCTATCGTGAGGTGGAGATCACCTCCGAGGTGCTCGATTCGCCTCGGTGTATCGCGCTCGACGAAGCCGAGAATCGTCTGCATTTCCAGAGGGCCTTGCTGGAGGTGCTTATGGCCCATGGCCACACAATGCGAGGCTGACCGGACCGTTCGTTCAACGGTGCGTCGGTTAGGGAGGCTGCGGTGCTCAGATCCGACGGACGACGAGCCAACCAACTTCGGCCGATCGAAATACAGCGGGGTTACACCGAAGTGGCCCACGGGTCGGTGCTGATGACCATGGGGAAAACGCGCGTCCTTTGCACGGCGAGCCTCGAATCGGGCGTACCCGAGTGGCGCGAATCGCAGAACAGCGGGTGGTTGACGGCCGAGTACGATATGCTACCGGCTTCGACGGGCAGACGTCGGGCGCGAAGCCGCAATCGCGTCGATGGTCGAGCGCAGGAAATCCAACGCCTCATTGGCCGGGCCCTGCGGGCCGTCGTCGATCTGGACAAACTCGCACCGTACACGGTGTGGATCGACTGCGACGTGGTGCAGGCCGACGGCGGCACGCGGACCGCCGCCATCACCGGCGCATTCGTCGCCCTGCACGACGCCGTCGAGCGTGCCCTGAAGAGCAAGTTGATCGCCGAGCAGCCGATTCTCGACAGCATCGCGGCCGTCAGCGTCGGTCGGGTCAACGGGAGACTGCTGCTGGATCTGGACTATCAGGAAGACGCCGCCGCCGAAGTCGACTTCAACGCAGCCATGACGGGCGGCGGGCAGTTCGTCGAGATCCAGGGAACAGGTGAATCGGCTGCTTTCACTCGAGACGAGCTGGATAGAATGTTACGGTTGGTCGAACGTGGGTGCCGGCAGCTTCATCGCTGTCAGCAGGAGGCCCTCGATCGTTCGAGGCCCCATCCCACCCGTTCAACGAAGCGATCACCAACCAGGCGTTAGATGTCCATGTGCCGTAAAGCGATTTGGCTTACCCTCGTACCGCTGGCCTGTGTCGCCTGCGACGCACCGCAGGCAGGCTCCGCGTGGAAATGGGATCTCGGCGCTCGCACTAACGGGCAAGCCTGGACCATCCTCTGTCTGGAAGCAGGCGATCCACAGCGTCAAGCCAACGTCGAGGCGCTGGCCGACGGGCTGCGCCGGCTAAAGGAACTGGACCGCTCCCAGGTCCGCGTCGAGCATGGCCCTCAGGTAAGCCGCATCTACTACGGTACATATTACGGCAGCACGGACCGAGCCACCGGTCGATGGCGGCTTGATCCGCGTTGTGCTCGGGACGTGCGACACATTCGGTCACTGAGCGTCGGCGAGGCTATGCCCTTTCTTATGGCCAAACCCACACCCAGGCCGACGGCCCGCGAGGATCCGCCGGAGTGGGACCTGCGCAACGCCGCCGGCATGTACACGCTGCAAATATGCTACTGCATCAACAAGCCGGGGTTCCCCGATCGGCGTGAGGGCGCCGTAGCCATCGTCCGGCAATTCCGTAGCGAAGGCGAGCAGGCCTATTACTACCACGGATCGGTCAAGAGCCTGGTCTGCGTGGGGAGTTTTGACGGATCCGCGGTCATCGCGGACGGGCAAGGGCGCTACCGCTACAGTGAGGAAGTCGTCGAGCTACAGAACCGGCGAGAGGACTTTCAATTCAACACCGAATGGCTTCAGAAGGTGTATCGCATCGGCCCCGACGGCCAGCGGAGCGCGGCCAAATCCTTCCTGGTGGAAATCCCGCGGGATGAGGAATCGCCGCTATGGTGACCGAGCCGACAGTCAACCGCCTCCTGGTGGCGACCACGAACCCCGGTAAGTTTCGCGAAATCGCCGAGCTGCTGGGTTCACTGCCGATCGAACTGGTCGGCCTCGATAAGCTTGGCCCCGCGCCGCCGGTTACCGAGGACGGGACGACGTTCGCCCAGAACGCCGCCAAGAAAGCACAGCACTACGCAGCCTGGAGCGGCATGTGGGCCCTGGGCGAGGACTCGGGCCTCGAGGTGGACGCGCTTGGCGGGGCGCCGGGTGTGTACTCGGCCCGATATGCCGGTCCCGAGGCCAATGATGCCGCCAACAACGCCAAGCTGGTCGACGCCCTTGGCGATGTGCCGAAGGACGAACGTCAGGCGCGGTTCCGCTGCGCCATGGTGCTGGCGGCGCCCGACCGCCTGCTCGCCCAAACCGAGGGAACCGTCGAAGGCTGCATCATCGACCAGCCGCGAGGCCACAACGGCTTCGGCTACGACCCACACTTCTTTGTGCCGGAGCTGGGCTGTACGACGGCCGAACTGCCCCGGCATCGGAAGAACGAAATCAGCCACCGTGGGCAGGCGCTTCGCGCCATGCAGCAGGCGATCCATGCCCTGCTTACCAAGCGTCCCGCCGGCTAGATACGGTCGGGTGTGATCCGGCTGCCCGGGAGGGGTAACTGTGCCGCGCCGCCTTGGCGGGGCGTCCGTATGCTTCTATAATCGCCCTGACTTCGGAGCGGATTCCCGGCTACGTACGGTTGATTGCTGGAGGATGGGCAACATGGCATTGGTGCCGAAAGAGATGATCTTTACGAAGGGCGTGGGACAGCATCGCCACAACCTTCAGTCTTTCGAACTGGCGTTGCGCCAGGCCGGCATTGCGCACTGCAATCTGGTGCGCGTCAGCAGTATTTTCCCGCCTGGCTGCAAGATCATCCCGCGCAGGGTTGGCCTGCGGAAACTCCAGCCGGGCCAGATCACCCATGTCGTCCTGGCCGAGACGCGTACCGACGAGCCTGGCCGACTGCTCGCCGCGGGCATCGGCTTGGCCTTACCGGCCGGCGGCGAGAAGTATGGCTATATCTCCGAGCACCACGGCTTCGGCATGACGGCCCGCAAGTGCGCCGACCTGGTCGAGGATATGGCGGCCTCGATGCTGGCCTCCACTCTGGGCATTGAATTTGATCCGGATACGGCTTACGACGAACGGCGTGAAATCTACCGGATGAGCGGGCAAATCGTTCGCACGCAGGCCGTCGTCCAAACGGCCAAGGCCGACAAGAACGGCCTGTGGACCACTGTGGTCGCGGCCGCCGTGTTGATCTGCTAATCACTTGGCGGTATCGCGAATCCGCTGAACTCGATTACACCAAGAGGGCGTCGATGTCTGATTCTCACGAAGATCCCGTCAAAGATCGGCACATGAACGGCAGGACCATCGAGCCCCTGCGACTGGAGGGCAACGAAAACATCGCCGACATGATCGACAACGTCTTCGCTGCCTCGGGCTTCAACGCTCGAAGACTCGCCGAGGCCGCCCACCTTTTCTCGCACATGCTCGACCGACCGACCACCGTGGCGCTGACGCTTGCCGGCGCCATGACGCCCATTGGCATGAGCGGACCGATCGTCCGCCTGATCGAGAACGGTTTTGTCGACTTCGTCATCTCCACCGGGGCCAACCTCTATCACGACCTGCACCGACCGTTCGGGATGCCCATGGTCCAGGGCCACGCATCGGCCGACGACAATGAGCTGGCCGACAGCGGCATCGCCCGCATCTTCGACGTGTTCATCGAGGACGACGATACGCTGATGGCCAGCGACCGCGTCATCCTCAACGCCGTGCGGGAGCTTCAGGCCGATCGTCCCCTCTCCACCGCTTCGCTGCACTACGCCCTAGGCCAGCGCATCGCCCGCAAAGCGCCTCAACCGCAAAAGTCCATACTCGCCGTCGCGGCCGAGTACGACGTGCCGGTCTTCACGTCTTCTCCGGGCGATTCCTCGATCGGCATGAACCTAGTGCCGGGACATCTATTCGGCCAGCCGGTGCGGCTCGATCCGATCCTCGACGTGATCGAATCGACCGCGATCGTACGGGCGGCCAGCAAGAACGGCGTCGTCGAGGTCGGCGGCGGCTCGCCCAAGAACTTCTACCTCCAGACGCAACCCACCCTTCACCAAATTCTGCTCGATCGCAGCAAGGGCGGCCACGATTACGTGATCCAACTCACCGTCGACGCGCCGCACTGGGGCGGCCTGTCCGGCGCGACCCCCAGCGAGGCGCGAAGCTGGGGCAAGATCAAGGACGCCACCCGCAACAACGTCGTGGTCTACTCGTGCGCGTCGCTGACTTTGCCTCTGCTGGCGCAATACGTCCTGATCCGCAACAAGCCGCGCCAGCCCAAACGCCTCATGAAGCACTTGCCGGAAATGGTGGAACAGCTCAAGGCTTTCGCCGCGAGCAATCAGGAGTTGCGCGACCAGCTCAAGGCGTACTATCCGGTCCCGTGAGCCGATCGGTCGCACAGGCCAAGACTCACAGAGGTAGTAGACAAGCTGTGCCTACGGTCCAACAGAACTTTCTGGGCCTGTCGCCCAAGCTCACCGATTACGCTCGCGCAGCCTATGCGGTTCTGCCGGTTCCCTACGATGGCACGGCAAGCTATCGCAAGGGCGCGCGGGACGGCCCGGCCGCCATCCTCGCTGCCAGCCAGCAGGTCGAATGGTTCGACGAAGAGCTCCAGCGAGAGCCCTGTCGCGCCGGCATCGCAACCCTGGCGCCGCTGGAGCCTCGGTCCGCCGGGCCCGACGCCATGCACGAAAAAGTCTTCCGGTCCGCAAGGCGCGTCGCGCGCGACGGCAAATTCCTGCTAGCCCTGGGCGGCGAGCACGGAATCACCTCCGGCCTGGTACGAGCGGCCATGGGGCGCCGCCGCACGCTGTCGGTCCTTCAGATCGACGCCCACGCCGACCTCCGCAACAGCTACCAGGGCAGCCGCTTCTCGCACGCGTCGGTCATGCGTCGCGTCCTGGAGCTTGGTGCCGATGTCGTCGTCGTCGGCCTGCGAAGTCTCTCGGCCGAGTGCAGCCGCGTTCTGCGCTCGCGAAGCACGCGGGTGGCCGCGATCGCCGCACGCGAATGCCTTGAATCGCCGGACTGGATCGAACGCGCCGTTGCAGCGCTGGGCCCTCGTGTGTACGTGACGGTGGATATCGACGGCTTCGACCCAGCCTACGCACCGGGCACGGGCACGCCCGAGCCGGGCGGGCTTGACTGGCACGCCGTGTGCAGTCTGCTTCGCACAGTCGCCGCCCAGCGGCAGATGATCGGGGCCGACGTCGTGGAGGTGGCTCCGATTCCCGATCAGCACACTACCGAGTTCCTGGCCGCCCGGCTGGCGTACAAGCTGATCGCATACCACCATAGCAACCGCTGATCACGCATCGCAGCGCTGCCGCCCGCCTCCACTGAACCCCTAGTGCCAGAGCAGCCATAATACGGCTTGCAACAGATCTCGGGGCTATACGTCTGCCATCCCTTTCTGTGCTATATAGTCGTGCGCTGCCCGAGGCTTTCGGCTTGAATGACGTAAGGCATTGCGGTATAAGGAGTTATCTCTATTCAAGTCTTCTATAGCCTTCTCCGCCGAGGACTTGACGGCCTAGATAGGAAGTATTAGCTTAGTGTACTAACCTTTGTGTGCAAAATGGTTCGAGACGTGGAGATGGTGGCTCCAGCAATGTGAAGGTTGTGACCGGGTCTGGATGTGGAGTTCTGGAGGAGATGATGGTGGCTTCAGATATGGAAGTCTGTGACGAGGTACTGGTTTGCCTCAAGCGGATCACGCGAGGGATTGATCTGCACTCACGGCGGGTGGTGGAGCGTTACGGGCTGACCGTGCCGCAACTGATCGTCCTTAAAGAACTGACCAGCCACGGTGAGATGCCTGTGGGCAGATTGGCGGCGGCGGTCAGTCTCAGCCAGGCGACGGTGACGGGCATCCTCCATCGCCTGAAGTTCAGGCAACTCGTGGTCACCAATCGGGACCAGACCGACAGGCGCCGGGTGCTGGTCCATGCAACGCAGCTGGGGGCAGACACGCTGCGGGATGCACCGTCGCTGCTTCAGGAGCGTTTCGTATCGGAATTCCGCCGACTGGAGGACTGGGAGCAAACGCTGATCCTGTCCTCGCTACAGCGTGTGGTCACGATGATGGAGGCGGAGCGTATCGAGGCCGCCCCGGTTCTGGGCAGCAGTTTGGAGAGTGGTTCGCCAACGGAAGAGCTTTCCGTGTCGGGCGAGCCCTCGGCGGATCCGGGGAAGACGCCGTTGGCGGACTTCGGACTCAAGCGCCCGTTGGGGACGAAGGATTCGTAGCGGCAAGAGCGAACGTTTGTGACGACCGGAAGGAGAGTAAAAAGTGGGAGTAGTCGAAAGGACGACGACGCAGCAGAGCCAGGCAACGGAGGACCTGGAGGTACATTTTCCGGCCGTGCAGACCGGAACACTTGACCAGGACGAAGAGTGGTGCACGGTCGCAGTTAACGGGAGCCGCCGGAAAATCCGGTTTCATGACTACGACCAAGTGTTTGAGGTGCCTGGGCTATACGAGCATCTGTTTTACAAAAAACTGAAGTG
>Ga0315550_1000437_pt1 | contig 25629 bp, 18 predicted proteins | sample SalMarSW160190MG_2_FD_203100 | JGI IMG/M metagenome (GOLD analysis project Ga0315550, IMG submission 203100) | Salt marsh sediment microbial communities from the Plum Island Ecosystem LTER, Massachusetts, United States - Salt Marsh Sediment SW1601-90 ... | reverse complement strand
TTCTCGGTGGGCAAGAAGCGCCACGCCCTGCTCAAGCCGGTCTGAGGGCCCTTACCCCTCCGTTCCGGCGGGGGCCGGCGGCGGCGCCGGGGCCGGCGTCTGGATGGGTGGCGGCGCGTCCTGGGCCCGGAACTCGAACAACTGCCGGAACACCCCCGGCGCCAGGATCGAAGCGGGATTGATCCGGAATTGCGGATTGTCCAGCGGTCCCTCGACCTTGAAGGTCACCCCGATCAGCCCCTCGCCCTCACGGCCCCCGACAATGCGGCCGACGATCGGCAGCTGCTGGAACATGTTGTTGAGCCCGAACAGCGGCACGTAGGTGCCCACCAGGTCGTAGCGGCGCTCCTTGGTGTAGATGGTGCCCCTGAGCGTGCCCCCGATCCGGTCGCCATGCAGCGCCCCCTCGGTGACCGTCAGATGATCCTCGGTGGACACGAACACCGCCCGCCCGCGCGTGAAATCGACCCGGTTCTGGCGCTCGATCAGTCCCCGGCTGTTCGGGTGGTTGCCGAGGATCTGCGCCACCACCGCCTCGTCGACGATGGCGAAGTTGCGCAGCGCGAATTCGCCCCGGTCGGACCGGGTGGGATCGTCGGTCGCCATCACCAGCGACCCCTCGCCGCCGAGCATTCTGGGATAGGCGCCGATGAACCTCATGAGGGTCCCCAGATCGTTGGCCGCCACCGTCATCACCCGCCCCTGGGGCAGGGAATTGGTGGTGATCGACATCGACTTGTCGCCGCCCAGTTGCGCCTGCGCGTCAACCCTGAGGAGCTTGTTGCCGAGCAGCGCCATCCTGAAATGGGCGTTGAAGGCGGTGGTGCGGTAAAAGCCGAGCGCCCGATCGAGATCGAGTTCGAGTTCGATGACCTGCCCGGCGGTGTCGGTGGTCGAGCGCGCTTCCGCCGATTCCGCACTCAGCCCCAGATACCGCGATACAACCGGCTTGAGGTCGAGCTCTTCGCCTTCGATCTTGACCGCGTAGCCGCCCTCGATTGGCGTCACGGTCAGCGCCGCCGCGTCGCCGGCATTGAGCTGGAACGTCGTGAACCGGGCCGCTTCCAGCGCCTGCTCCTCGCTCAGCGTGATCGAGCCGGCCAGATGCACGTCCCCGAAGGCGATGTCGAGCTGGTCGATTTCGATCTTGCCGTCCGCCTCCCGGACCGACGCGGTCAGCGTCCCCGGTTCGCCGATCGGCTTCGAAACCGCGATCTCGTCGATCGTCAGCGATGCCTCGTCGAGGTCCAGCGCGATCTGCAGGGACCCGTCGCTTGTCGGCCGCGACACATACCGCACCGTGCCGCCGATATATTGCGGGAAGTCGAATCCCAGCGCTCGTCGCGCCTCGGCGTCCAGAACCGCGGCGGCGGTAAACTGGATGTCGGAGTCACCGCCGCCCTGAACCTCGAGGTCCGTCGGCACGCCGTCGATGCTGGCCGTGCCGGTCACCGTGAAGCCGGCCTGCGAGGCGACGAGCGCCAGCGTGCCGTCGCTGATCGTGCGCCCTTCGATCGGGGCGGCGCTGGAGAAACCCTCGATCGTACCGTTGAGCGTGTAGTCGGTGCCGGTCAGCTTGCCCGAGCGGTCCTGGACGACCTGGGCGACGATGGTCATCTCGGCGCGGCCGCGAAGGTCGGCCGGCACCACGCCCAGATCGATCCCCTCGAGCAGCCGGTAGGGTTCCTGATTGGCGATCGCGGTCAGCGCCGCGATCTCGCCGCTGGCGACGCCGGAGACCTCGAAACTCGGCTCGGCGGCCAGCACCTCGGTGTTGTAGTAGGCCAGGTCCTTGAGCTCGATGACCTTGCCGTCGCTGCTGATGCTGCCCCGGGCCAGATTGAGCGTGACCGAATTGTCCTCGAGCCGCATGCGGGTCTCGCCCTGGATATCGATCGCCACTTCGCCCTGCGGCACCGCCAGTTCGATGTCGGAGGCGACCGCGTCGATGAACACGCCCCCATCGGGCACGCGGTTGCTCACGAAACCGTGCAGGTCGACAACCCCCGGGTCGAGATCGAAGCTCAGATTGGCTTCCTTGACGGTGCCCGATCGGACCTGCGAGACGAACAGGTCCCGGAAATCGGCGCCCACGAAGTACGGCCAGATACGCTTGATCTGGTCGATGCTCGCGTTGGTCAGGTTGAGATCGAGGTCGATGCCGATCCCGCGCTGCAGGAAATCCAGGCGCCCGCTGCCGCGGATGGCCATGTCGCCGGCGCTCACCTCGAGCTGGTCGATGCCCACCGCGCCATACACCGCCGCCGACCATCCATGCACTTCCACCCGCTCGATCGGCGCCGAAGCCGGCTCCAGATCGTAGGGATTGAGCATCGTGTTCAAGGCCCGGAAATAGACCCCCACCGTCGGCCCGTAGTTGGGGTCGACCCCGAGCGCGAAGCGCCCGTCGATGGTGGTCGTGGTGTCCCCCACCCGGATGCTGGCCGGCTCCAGCACGAAAGCCGACTCGCCCGGCAGCCACTCGACCCGCGTCCGATCGCCGCTGAGCGGGAAGGTGTCGTCGAGAAGTTGCACCGAGGTGCCGTTGATGTCGGTGTCGAAACGCCCGTGCACGACGCCGACCTCCGGCTCGAACTCCATCGCGAAGTCCATTTGCGCGCCGCCCTTGAGCGAGAACATCCCCTCCTCGTCGTCGAGCATCGGCAGGAACACCGCCAGATCGACATTCGACATCGTACCGGTGAGCGAACTGCCGTCCTCCCCGTGCGCGTAGTCGACGCTGGCGGTGGTTTCCCTGTCGCCGATCTTTGTCTCCAGATCGATCACCACGTCGCCATCCGCCGGCTTGACCAGGAGGTCGACATTCTCGAAGTGCCGGTAGATACGATAAACCTGGTCGATGAGCTCGACCGAAGCCTGCCGGATTTCGATCTGGCGCAACTCGCCGAGTTCGAACCGCTCGTCGGTCTCCGCGAGCAGCCGCTCCATGTCGTTGACCATCAGAACGATCCAGTCGTTGTCCGACAACAGCTCGGTGTTGAGATTGCCGCCCACCGCAATCCCGCTCTCGTCGATGACCAGCGGCCGCGGGTCGGACTCGTCGGCCAGGATCCGCACGGTCGTCTCGCCCGCCGCGTTGGTCGCGAATTGCAGCGCCGCCAGGCGGATACCCAGAAAGTCCTGCACCGCCTGCACATGCGGCGTGACCAGGATGAGATCGGCGGCCGGACGGCCGAACAGCGCCTGAAACGGCGCGAAGGCGACCCTGAGCGATTCGATCGTCACCTTGGCGCCGGAGGTCTCCTCGGTGATCTGGAAGGGCGAGATGACGACCATGGGCCGCAGCCCGTTTTCCACCATCACCCCCCGAACCTCGTATTCGGCGGAGAACCCTTCCGGCAGGTTGGCGTCGACCAGTTCCCTGATCTTGTCGTTCACAAACGGCACCTGGACCGGCCCCACGATGAGGCGCGCGTAGCTGCCCAGCGCCACCAGGGCCAACACCCCGAGCACGATCAGCCCCCGCGTCACGTGCGGGTGGAGGATCAAGTCGAGTACCGTTTTCGGTCTTTGTTTAGTGGATTGCCAAGTCACATCGAATTCTTCGGACCGGGCGCTGGTTGAACGGTCATTGTGGCAGCTTCTTCTCCGCGTGTCCCGCGCTCATGTCCAATGAACCCGGCTGCATTGTGGCGATCGCGCGGCGCCGTTGACGCACGCGGTCGCACCCGATTTCGACCCTAGCTGGGGAAGGTTGGGGCTTTGTTAACCTTAACGGGACACTATCTCCCCGTTCGTGTTGACGAAGTACGAGGTCAGTTGCGTGCGCATGAAGAGTGCCCGGCGCCGTCTGCCTTCGAGCCGGCCGAAATCGGTCTTTGGCGGCGCCGGGGTTAAACTAGTCTACGTTGCCTTTGCCGCGTTGCTTGCGACAAATGTGGCAACCGGGCTGGCTCTTTACTGGAGCCCGGATGTCACCGCCCTGCTCGACCGACAGCAGGACGGTGAGTTGATGCTCTATCAGGACAAGATCGCCCAGCTTCGCCTCGAGGTGGATCGGCTGCATTCGCGGCAATATGCCCGCGCCGGCGACATCAATCTGCAGCTCCAGGATCTCATGCAGCAGCAGGAGCTGCTCGAAGAGCAACAGCAATATGTCAAGACCCTGGCCGGCATGGCGGCCGAGCTCGGGCTCGAAACCTCCGCCATCACGCCGCCGCCGCGGCCCCAGATCATCACCCCCGGCCCGACCCTGGATCAGGCCTCCGGCGACCAGTCCGTTGACGCGGTCGCCTCGGAAATCGAGCAGATGCAGGCCGAGACCCTGGGCGCCCTGTCTTCGCTCACCGAATCGGCGGAGCAGTCGACGCGTCAAATCCTCTCCGAGATGAACCGCATCGGCCTCGACCCGGAGATCGAGGTGGATGGCGACGCCCTCGGCGGTCCGTTCGTACCCGTCGACGAAGAGACCGGCGCCAGCGCCCATATCGTTGCCGCCAACGACGTCATCCAGGCCCTTGCCCGCCTGGAACTGGCCCGCGAAGCGGTCCGCACGGCACCCGTTCACAAGCCGCTTCTGGGTTCCCACGGCCTCAGCTCCGGCTTCGGAACCCGCTCCGATCCCTTTTCCGGTCGCGCCGCCTTCCATTCCGGCCTTGATTTCCGCGCCGCCATGGGCACCGAGATTTACGCCGCCGGCTCCGGCAAGGTCGTGTTCGCCGGCCGCAACGGCGGCTACGGCAACATGATCGACATCGACCATGGCGACGGCATCGTCACCCGCTACGGGCATCTGTCCCGCATCGAGGTCAGGGTTGGCCAGATGCTGGATGTGGGCGACGCCATCGGCCAGGTGGGTTCGACCGGCCGCTCCACCGGCCCGCACCTGCATTTCGAAGTCCGCCGCGACGACCAGGCCGTCGATCCCGGCATCTACCTGGGCGCCGGCAGCCGTCTGGCCGAACTGATCTAGTCGCCGCCGGCGAAGAGAATCTCTCGTCCGCTGGATTGGTTGGGTCGGCCGGCTCCTATTGTGCCGCCGTCCCCACCCGCTGCGCCAGCGCCGCCTCGAGGAAGGCGTCCAGATCGCCGTCGAGCACGCCCTGCGGTGCGGTGTTCTCGACCCCGGTCCTGAGGTCCTTGACCAGCTGGTAGGGCTGCAGGACGTAGGAGCGGATCTGGTGCCCCCAGCCGATCTCGGCCTTGTTCGCCGCCGCCGCCATTGCCGCCTCCTCGCGCTTGTGCAATTCGGCCTCGTAAAGGCGCGCCCTGAGCATCGACCAGGCCGTCGCCCGGTTCTTGTGCTGCGAGCGTTCGTTCTGGCACTGCACGACGATCCCGGTCGGCAGATGCGTGATCCGGACCGCCGAGTCGGTGGTATTGACGTGCTGCCCGCCCGCCCCCTGCGCCCGGTAGGTGTCGATGCGCACTTCGTCGTCGCCGACGTCGATCTCGATGGAATCGTCGACCACCGGATACACCCACACCGAGGAAAAGCTGGTGTGCCGGCGCGCCTGGCTGTCGAAGGGCGAGATCCTGACCAGCCGGTGCACCCCGGATTCCGTCTTCAGCCACCCGAAGGCGTTGTCCCCGGCGATCTTCAGCGTCGCCGACTTGATGCCCGCCTCCTCGCCGGCGTGATACTCGATCACCTCCACGGAAAACCCGCGCGCCTCCGCCCAGCGCGTGTACATCCTCAGGAGCATCTCGGCCCAGTCCTGGCTTTCGGTGCCGCCGGCCCCGGAGTGGATCTCGATGAAGCAGTCGTTGCCGTCCGCCTCCCCGCTCAGCAGCGTCTCGAGCTGCATGCGGGCCGCCCGCGGGCCCAGTTTGGCCAGCGCCGCCTCGGCCTCGGCGACCACGTCGGTATCGCCCTCCTCCTCGCCGAGGGCGATCAGTTCGAGATTGTCGCTAAGTGCCGTCTCCAGATCGCCGAGGCGGCCCAGTTGCTGTTCGAGGCGCGTGCGCTCGCGCATCGTCGCCTGCGCGGCGTCCGGGTCTTCCCAGAGCTTGGGGTCTTCGGCCTTGGCGTTCAGCGCGTCGAGGCGCTCGTGGGCGGCATCGACGTCAAAGATGCCTCCTCAGCAGGCTCACCGCCTGCCTGATTTCGTCGACCAGCGAGTGGGTTTCGGCGCGCATCGGCTCGCTCCGTTGAGGACACTGAACTAGGCGATTGCGCGGGCCGGTTCAAGCGCCGCGGCCGCTTCCGGCGCCTCCGGTGGCGCCCCTCAGAACAACCCCCCGCGCCCCTGCAGGAAATTGCCGCCACGGCCCTGTTCGAGATTCTGGAAGACCTCCGAATCCACCCCGATTACCGAGGTGATCAGGTTCGGGCCGGTGCCCGGCTTGAAGGCCTCGATGATGCCGCCTTCGCCGCCCGCGACCCTGACCCCGGTCGCCGGGTCGATCCATACCGGGGACATGCCGGCCGGCATGTTGAACGGGGTCGGCGGCCGGCCTTCGAGCGCCTTCTTCATGAAATCGACGAACACCGGCGCCGCCAGCGTGCCGCCGGTGGCCTGGCGGCCCATGTTCTTCGGCGTGTCGTAGCCGATATAGACCCCCGCCACCAGGTCGGGGGTGAAGCCCATGAACCAGGCGTCCTTGTACTCCGACGAGGTCCCGGTCTTGCCGGCCACCGGCCGGTTGAGCACCCTGGCCCGGGTGCCCGTGCCGCGTTGCACGACCCCCTCCAGCATCGAGGTGATCTGGTAGGCGGTCATCGGGTCGAGCACCTGCTGGCGGTTGTCGATGATCAGCGGTTCGGTCTGGTTCTCCCAGTCCAGCGCCTCGCAGCCGTCGCAGATGCGCTGATCGTGCCGGTAGACGGTCTTGCCGTAGCGGTCCTGGATACGGTCGATCAGCGTCGGCTCGATCCGGCGGCCGCCATTGGCGATCGTCGCGTAGGCGGCCGTCAGCTTCACAACCGTCGTCTCGCCGGCCCCCAGCGCCATCGCGAGCACCGGCAGCATATCGTCATACAGCCCGAACAGGCGGGCGTACTCGGCCACCAGCGGCATCCCGATATCCTTGGCCAGGCGCACCGTCATCACGTTCCGGGACAGTTCGATCCCGCGCCTGAGCGTCTGCGGGCCGTAGAACTGGTTCGAGTAGTTTTCGGGCCGCCACAGCGTGCCGTCGATATTCTGAATCTCCAGCGGCGCGTCGAGCACCACCGAGGCCGGCGTGTAGCCGTTGTCGAGCGCCGCCGAATAGACGATCGGCTTGAACGCCGAGCCCGGCTGCCGCATCGCCTGGGTGGCGCGGTTGAATTCCGATTCGTCGAACGAGAACCCGCCCACCAGCGCCAGCACCCGGCCCGTGCGCGGGTCCATGGCGACCAGCGCCCCCTCGACTTCGGGCACCTGCCGCATCTGGTAGACCCCCGGCTTGCCCTCGACTTGTTCCACATAGATCACGTCCCCGACCTGCAGCACCTGGTCCAGCGGGTCGGCGATCCACTTCTGCTCGGGCCCCGGCAAATCGGCGACGACCCGCTCGTCGGAGATCGTGCCATCGACGTCCCGGGTCGGCTGCAGGCCGATCCTGGCCGCGTTGTGATCGAGCTCGACAACCACCGCCAGGCGCCATTCCGGGACGTCGGAGAGCCCATGGATGGCGGCCAGATCGTCGCCCCAGTCGTCGTCGATCTCGATGCTCGCCACCGGCCCGTGGAAGCCGGTGTTCTGGTCGAATTCGACAAGCCCGTGCATCAGTGCTTCGCGGGCGTAGCCCTGCATCTGAGGATCGAGGGTGGTTCTGACGCTCAGCCCGCCGCCATAGAGCTGATCCTCGCCATAGAGCTGCGCGAGCTGGCGGCGGACCTCTTCGGTGAAATACTCCGCCGCATAGAGCTGCGAGCCGGCCGAACGCGGCACCACCTCGAGCGGCTCGGCCCTGGCCTCCGTCGCCTGGGCGGGCGTGATGTAGCCGTTCTCCTCCATCCGATCGAGCACCCAGTTGCGGCGCTCGATGGCCGCCTCGGGATGCCGGAACGGATGATAGTTGTTCGGCGCCTTCGGTAACGCCGCCAGATACGCCACTTCGGACAGGCTCAGCTCGTACAGCGCCTTGTCGAAATAGTTCAGCGCCGCCGCCGCCACCCCGTAGATCTGGCCGCCGTAGCTGCCCAGGAAAATCTCGTTCAGATACAGCTCCAGGATCTTGTCCTTCGAAAAGGTGCTCTCGATCCTCACCGCCAGCAGAATCTCGCGCAGCTTGCGCTCGATGGTCTGCTCGGGGGTCAGGAAGAAGTTCTTGGCGACCTGCTGCGTGATCGTGGAGCCCGACGCCAGCGGCCCCCTCTCGCCGCTGAGATAGCGCTGCGCATATTCGAGCGCCGACCGCGCCACGCCTTCGATCGCGATGCCGCGGTGCTCGTAGAAATTCTTGTCCTCGGCCGAGATGAAGGCCTCCCGGACAATGTCCGGTACGGTCTCGATGGGCTGGAACAGCCGCCGTTCGTGGGCGAACTCGCCCAGAAGCGTGCCGTCGGCGGCGTGCACCCGCGTGGTCACCGGCGGCTGATAGTCCTTCAGCACCGTGTAGTCGGGCAGGTCCTTGGACAGCTCCGAGATGAAGTAGGCGCCGCCCGCGGTTGCCGCCAGCGCCACGAAGACCCCGAATCCGAACAGCCACCCCAGAACCCGAAGCATCCGCTTCTCCCGCCGAAACCGGCTGCCCGTCCCCGCCGACGCCGATTCACCCGCCGCTGCCTATCATACCAGAGCGCGGCGAAACTATGGAGCCTCCGCCCCCCTACCGCGCCCGGTCGAAATAGTCCTCGATGCCGCGCGCCAGCGCCGCCGCCACCCGCTCCCGCCACCCCTCGGTGGCCAGGTTGGAGATGTCGTCGGGGTTCGACAGGAACCCCAGCTCGACAAGAATCGACGGCACCTCGGGCGCCTGCAAAACCAGGAAACCGGCGCGCCTGAGCGGAAACTGCCGCATGGTCACCGAGCGCTCGAGCTCATCGACGATCGAGTCTGCCACCCGATAGGCGCGCCGCCGCACCTCCCGCCGCATCAGGTCCACCAGAATGTCCACCACCGCGTCGTCGGCCTCGGGCGGGCTGAACCCGGCCACCAGGTCGACCTTGTTCTCCTGTTCGGCGAGCACCTTGTCGAGAACGTCGGTGGCCGCCTCGTCGCGGGTATAGATCGAGGCGCCGCGCACGCCGGACTGATCGAAGGAATCGGCGTGTATCGACACCATCAGATCGGCGTGGTTGGCGCGCGCCAGCGCCACCCGCTGCGCAAGGCCCACATAGCGGTCCGAATCACGGGTCAGGGCCACGTCGAACTTGCCGGTGTCGACAAGCGCCCGCTGCAGGTCGAGCGCGAATCTGAGCGTGATTGTCTTCTCCAGAAGCCCGTTGGCGGCTCTGGCGCCGCTGTCGATTCCGCCATGGCCCGGATCGATCACGATCAGCGGCCGGGCCTCGACCGTCGTCGGCGCCTGCGGCGCCACGGTCGGCGGTGCGCGGGCCGCCGGCGGGGCCGTCGCCGGGGCTTCCACCGAGGCGACGCTCGCCGCGAACCCCGCTTCGGTATCGGGGACGAGATCGACCACCAGCCGTGCCGGCTGGTCGCCCGCCGGATCGGTCACGTACGCCTGCTGCACCTGGGCCGGGCCCGACACCATCATCACCGCCCGCGCCAGCCGTTCGTCCACCATCCCGATATGGTATTCGGTGACAAGCCCCGGCGCGCTGGGCTGCGGCGGCGGATCGAACGCCATCGCGCCCGCCTCGATCTCGACAACGATGCGCCCGGGCTCGCCGACCGCGAAGAAGCGGAAATTGGCCGGGGCGCTGAGATCGATGACCAGCCGCGCCCGTTCGTCCGTGGTCGACAGGCGCGCCCCGGTCAGCGTGGGCGGGTCGGACTCGGGCGCCGCCCGTGGCCCCGTCGCCATGGCCAGCGCGATTGCGGGCGCCACCACCAACAGCGCCCGGATCCATCTCGTCACCACACCCACTCCCGCCGGATCGGCCGCGTACCTTATGCGATTCTCGTGTCGCCTCCGCAATGCCCGTCGGCCGCTGCCAAGGCCACCCCCCGCGCGCGCGAAAGTGTTCACGATCGCGCGCAATTGAGGTTGCACAAACCCCGCTTCGAACGTAAAGACCATCCCGCGTGCTGCGGATTGCACCGGTCGTCGGTGCCCGCCTCGTTGCGGCGTCAGTCTTGTCGGATCGCGATCTCGACCACATATGAGGTCAAGCGTGAAGCAGGGGCCGGCACCGTTCCGTTCCCCGCCCGCACGCGTAAACGAAGAGTTTCGGCCCGTGTAGGGCCGCCGCGGCACAGCACAGACGTGTAAGGTCTGAGGCCTGCGCCGCCCCCGAACGGAAGGTGCCTGATGGTTCCGGTCTCCGCTTGCGCAACCGATATCCTCCCGCGCGGCGTAATGTGCCGGACCGACTCGGCTCGCTTCCCTGCAATGCGCACCGGCGCCATCGGCGCGGTTCGCCCTTCAAACATCTGCGCCCCGGCCGATTGGGGCGGCGTTGCAACCCTCAGGTTGTCCGCCCCGCCGGCCCGGAAGGCGCGCGGAGTTCAGATCCATGCCTGCCAAGACAATGATGGTGGATGCCATCCACCCCGAAGAAACGCGAGTAGTCGTCACTAAAGGAAACCGCCTCGAGGAATTCGATTTCGAATCAGCGACCCGCCGCCAGCTGCGCGGCAACATCTACCTCGCCAAGGTAACGCGGGTCGAACCGTCCCTGCAGGCGGCCTTCGTCGACTACGGCGGCAATCGCCACGGTTTCCTCGCCTTTTCCGAAATTCACCCGGACTACTATCAAATCCCCCTCGCGGACCGCGAAGCGCTCCTGCGCGACCAGGCCGAGGACAACGCCAAGGCCGCCGCCGAGGACGAGATCGTCGCCCACGGCATCGCCGGCGAGGCGCAGGAATTCGAGGACGACCCCGGCCCCGACGACCAGCAGACCTACGAGGTCCACGACGCGGCCGAGGACAATGGCGGCAACGGCGGCGCCGGCGGCGGCGCCAATGGCAATTCCGGCGAGGTGGCGCTCGCCGCCGAAGCCAGCCCGACGGTCACCGGCAGGTCCCGCTCCCGCCGCGGTCGCAAACCGCGCCAGGTCGAGGAGCTCGGCGCCGAAGACGGCCTCGACGACATGGCCCGTCGCGCCCAGCGCCGGAACCGTACCTACAAGATCCAGGAAGTCATCAAGCGCCGCCAGGTGCTGCTCGTGCAGGTCGTCAAGGAAGAGCGCGGCAACAAGGGCGCGGCGCTCACCACCTATCTGTCGCTTGCCGGCCGCTATTCGGTGCTGATGCCCAACACCGCCCGCGGCGGCGGCATCTCGCGCAAGATCACCTCGGCCACCGATCGCAACCGCCTCAAGGACATCGCCACCGGCCTCGACGTGCCGCAGGACATGGGCGTCATCCTGAGAACCGCCGGCGCCGCGCGCACCAAGGCCGAGGTCAAACGCGATTTCGAGTACCTGCTCAGGCTGTGGGAGAATGTCCGCGAGCTCACGCTCGCCTCCACCGCCCCGACGCTGGTCTACGAGGAAGGCTCGCTCATCAAGCGCTCCATCCGCGACCTCTACGACAAGGACATCACCGAGGTCATCGTCGCCGGCGAGGAGGCGTACAAGGAAGCCAAGGAATTCATGAAGATGATCATGCCGTCGCACGCACGGCATGTGAAACTCTACAAGGACGACCAGCCGATCTTCTCCCGCCACGGCGTCGAGGCGCAGCTCGATGCGATGTTCTCGCCGCGGGTCACCCTGCCCTCGGGCGGCTACATCGTCATCAATCCCACCGAGGCGCTGGTCTCCATCGACGTCAACTCCGGCAAGTCGACCCGCGAGCACAACATCGAGGACACCGCACTGCAGACCAACCTGGAGGCCGCCACCGAAGTGGCGCGCCAGCTCAGGCTGCGCGATCTCGCCGGGCTCATCGTCATCGACTTCATCGACATGGAAGAGCGGCCCAACAACCGCACCGTCGAGCGCAAGCTCAAGGACGCGCTGAAAACCGACCGCGCGCGCATCCAGATCGGCCGCATCTCGCATTTCGGCCTCTTGGAAATGTCGCGCCAGCGTATTCGGTTCGGGGTTCTGGAAAGCTCCACCCGCGTGTGCCCGCACTGCGAGGGCACCGGCCTGATCCGCTCGGTCGAATCCCTGTCGCTGGCGGCGATGCGGGCCGTCGAGGACCAGGTCCGCCGCCGCCCGGGCCATTCGGTCGCCGTGCACGTGCCGGCCGACGTGGCGCTTTACGTTCTCAACGCCAAGCGCGGCATTCTCGCCGATCTCGAGCAGCGCTACGAATTGCGCATCTCCGTGGTCGCGGACGCCTCTTTGGGGGCCTCCCAATACACCATCGAGCGCCAGCAGGCAGGTCCCGAAGAGGCCCCCACCCACGTCCGCGTGGACTCCGCGCTCATGGATGAACCCCCCGCCGAAACCGAGCCGCAGCCGGCCCGGCGTCGCCGGCGCCGTCGCTCCGGGCAGGCCGACGAGGCGGCCGAGACCGCCGAGGCAAGCCCGGCAGCCGCCGAACGCCCCGAAGAGGAAGACGCCGGCGAGGAAGGCGCCCGCAAGCGCCGCCGCCGCGGCCGGCGGGGCGGTCGTCGCCATCGCCGCACCGAGGGCCAGCCCGAGACCGCCGCGATGTCCGACCAGGAGCAACCCGCCGAGACAGCCGAAGCCGCCGAAGCCGCCGAAGCAGGAGAGCCGGCTCGGGCCGCGCCCGACGACGACGGGCAAGCCGCCGAGGACAAAAAGCCCCGCCGGCGCCGCCGCCGCCGCACCGGCGACAAGGCCAAGGACGAACCCGCCGCCCAATCCACCCAGGCGGCGCCGGAGCCGGCCGACGAGGCACCCGCCGAGACCGGCAACGGCGGCACCGAGCCCGCCGCCGAACCTCCGGCCGACCAGTCCGAACCGCGGCAGCGCGACCGCAAGGCGCCCGAGCACGACGAGATCGTCGTCACCTCGACCAGCACCGAAGGCGAGAAGCCGAAGCGGGCTGGCTGGTGGTCGCGCTAGCGCGGCCCGCCGGCTAGCGGCGCCTGGTTTCACGCAGGTTCAAAGTGGCCGACCCGGAAGGCCGGGCCGTGGTCGACCCCGGTCGGCCGACGCAGCGAGCCGCTCACCCGGGCCGGCCCAGAAAGCCGGCCATTTTCTCGACCGCCGCTTGGATCGCCTCCCGGTCGCCCGCGTAGGAGAAGCGCACATATTTGTGCCCGTTCTTGCGGTCGAAATCGATGCCCGGCGTCGCCGCCACCCCCGCCTCTTCGAGCAGCTGATGGCAGAAGTGGTTGGAATCGTTGGAAAGCGCCGAGACGTCCGCATACTCGTAGAAGCCCCCGTCCGCGGCCGGCACATCCGTGAAGCCGAGCCTTTTCAGCCCCGCCACCAGCACCTCGCGGTTGCGTGCGTAGCGGACCTTCTCCGCCTCGTAGTAGTCGGTGGCGCCGAGCGCCGCGATCGCCCCCACCTGCGAGGCGGTCGGCGCCGAAATGAACAGCGACTGCGCCAGGATCTGCGCGCCGCGCACCAGCGCCTCGGGCAGCACCATCCACCCCACCCGCCAGCCGGTCATGCAGTAGTATTTGGAAAACGAATTGACCACGATCGCTTCGCGGGTCAGCTCCAGCGCCGAAACGCATTCCATCCCGAAGCTCAGCCCGTGATAGACCTCGTCCGAGACGATCCGGATGCCATGGGCATCGCACAGCTCGACCAGCGCGGCGAGGCCGTCGCGCGGCAGGATGGCCCCGGTCGGATTGGCCGGCGATTCCACCATCAGCCCGGCGAGCGGAGCGGTCGCGTGGGCCCGTTCCACGGCCTCCACCGTCAGCCGCCAGCGGTCCTCGGGCCTGACTTCGATCTCAACCGGCTCGAAGCCGAGCGCCGTCAGGATATTCAGATACGCCGGATAGCCCGGGCGCGTGATCCCGATCCGGTCCCCCGTCTCGAAGCCGCCCAGGAACCCCAGCACGAACCCGGACGACGACCCGGTGGTCACGATGATCGCCTCGGGGTCGACCGCGACCGCATGCCGGCGCCGATAGTAGTCGGCCAGCGCCGCGCGCAAGGCCAGCATGCCCTTGGCCTCGGTGTAGGGCTGGCGCTCGTTGAGAACATGGTTGGCGATCGCCTCGCGCACCGCCGGCGCCGCCGAAATCGCGGGCTCGCCGGCTTCCAGATGCACGATGGTGCGCCCTTCGGCCTCGAGCTGTTTGGCCCGGGCGAGCATCTCGAGCGCCAGGAACGGCTGCGGGGCCCGCTTGCTGCTGGCCTTGGTGTCCATTGTTGGCGGCGCTCCGGCGGCTGCGGCGATCGGGCCAGCCTGCCACGGTCCGGGGCGGCTGTGAATATCGGCGACCGGCCCGCTGCGCCGGCCCCCCGTTCAACCAGAATTGTTCGCTTGTCGCCACGGCCGGTTACCGGATGGTGAACGATTGCCATTATCCTGGGGCTTGGATACCCATTCGGCCATCGCTCCGCGGGAGTCGCAGTTGAATCGCCAGAGCCTCATCATCATCGCGCTCGTATTCGCCCTCGGGGCGGCGATCGGCTACGGCTGGTTCGTCACCACCGGTGAGCAAGCCGCGATCTCGGAGGCCGACGTCCGGGCGATCGTTAACGACGTGCTCGACGAACGCGACACCCCCCTCGCCAATGCCACGCCCATCGATCCGGACGCCATCCACCCGATCATCGAAAACTACCTGCTCGCCAACCCGCGCATTCTGCAGCAGATGTCGATTGCGCTCGACGCCGAACTCAGGGCCGAGCAGCGCGTGCAGACGAAGGTGGCCCTGGCCTCCCTCAACGACGACATCTACTCCGATCCCGCCAACATCGTGATCGGCAATCCCGACGGCGACGTCACGCTGGTGGAGATGTTCGACTACAACTGCACCTACTGCCGCCAGTCGGTCCCCGACGTCATGCAGCTTCTCGCCGAAGACCCCGAGCTCAGAGTCATTCTCAAGGAGTTCCCCATCCTCTCCGAGGGGTCCGTGGACGCCGCCCGCGTCGGCGTGCTGGTCGCCGAGGCGCCCGTCGACTATCTCCAGTTCCACACCTCTTTGTTCGCGACCCGCGGCACCGTCGACCGCGAGGCGGCCCTCACCGCGGCGTCCGATGTCGGGCTTTCCCGGGTCAATCTCGAACTCGAGCTGGGCGAGCCGCGGATTACCGACGTCATTCAGCGCAACTATGCCCTCGCCCAGGGGCTCAACATCACCGGCACCCCGACCTTCATCCTCGGTGACGAGATCATCCGGGGCGCCGTCGGCCTGGACGTGCTGCGCGCCAAGATCGCCAACGTCCGCGCCTGCGGTTCCACCGACTGCGAGGGCTGAGCGCGCCGTCCTTTGCCTTTTGACGGCTTTTCCTGTACTGGCCGGTCGGCGCCGGCTCACGGGCGCGACGGGGGGTGCATGCGATGGCCAAACGCATCCATATTCTCAACGGCCCCAACCTCAACATGCTGGGCGCCCGCGAGGCCGAAATCTACGGTACCGTCACCCTCGCCGAAGTCGAGGCGGCCTGCCGCGAGCACGCCGGTCGCCTGGGGCTCGAGATTGAGTTTCACCAGACGAATTCCGAGGGCGCGCTGGTCGATCTCGTCCAGGCCGCCCGCGGCGTCGCCGACGGCATTGTCCTGAACGCCGGGGCCTATTCGCACACCTCGATTGCCGTTCACGACGCCATTCTGGCCGCCGGCGTCCCGGTCGTCGAAGTCCACCTTTCCAACATCTACGCCCGCGAGCGCTTCCGCCACCGCTCCTTCATTTCCGCCGTCGCCGTCGGCGTCATTTGCGGATTGGGACCGACGGGATATATCTTGGCGCTCAACGCCCTGGCGGCCCGGCCGGAAGCCTGAGCCCGGCGCGGCGAGGAGTTGCACGCGATGGCCGAGGGCTCGAAAATCGACGCCAATCTGATCCGCGCCCTGGCGGATCTGATGAGCGAGAAAAGCCTCACCGAAATCGAATTCGAGCAGGACGATTTCCGCGTCCGCGTCAGCCGCGCGGGCACCCGCATCGAGGTTGCCGCCCCCGGTCGGTCCGCCGCCGAGCCGGCCACCTCCGCATCGGGCGCCGACGGACCCGAGGCGCAGCGCGCCGCCGCCGAGGCGGAAGGCGCCCTGGCCGCCGACCCCGCGACCCTCACCTCGCCGATGGTCGGCACCGCCTACCGGGCGCCCGAGCCCGGTGCCTCGCCCTTCGTCGAGCTCGGCGATCACGTCGACGAAGGCGAGACGGTTCTGATCGTCGAGGCGATGAAGACCATGAACCAGATACCGGCCCATCGCTCCGGCAAGGTCACCCGGATCCTCTTCGAGGACGCCCAACCCGTGGAGTTTGGCGAACCGCTGGCTGTGATCGAATAGATGGCGCGCCACTAGATGTTCCAGAAGGTGCTCATCGCCAATCGCGGCGAGATCGCGCTCAGGGTGCTGCGCGCCTGCAAGGAACTCGGCATCCAGACCGTCGCCGTTCATTCCACCGCCGACGCCGACGCGATGCATGTGCGCCTTGCCGACGAAAGCGTGTGCATCGGCCCGCCGCAGGCCCGGGCGAGCTACCTGAACATCCCCTCGATCCTGGCGGCCTGCGAGATCACCGGCGCCGACGCGGTCCATCCCGGCTACGGGTTTCTCGCCGAAAGCGCCCGCTTCGCCTCCATTCTCGAAGAGCACAAGATCGTCTTCATCGGCCCCACGGCCGACCACATCGCACTGATGGGCGACAAGATCGAGGCCAAGCGCACCGCCGCCTCCCTTGGCATCCCGGTGGTCCCCGGCTCCGAGGGCCCGGTCGGCGGCGACACCGAGGCGCGGCGCCTGGCGGCCGACATCGGCTACCCCGTGCTCGTCAAGGCCGCCGCCGGCGGCGGCGGTCGCGGCATGAAGGTGGCCCGCGCCGAAAGCGAGCTGGCGGCCGCCCTTTCAACCGCCCGCGCGGAGTCCAAGGCCGCCTTCGACGACGACACCCTCTACATCGAAAAGTATCTCGACCGGCCGCGCCATATCGAGTTCCAGATCTTCGGCGACGGCGAGCGCGCGGTGCATCTGGGCGATCGCGATTGCTCGCTGCAGCGCCGCCACCAGAAGCTCTGGGAAGAAGCAACGTCCCCCGCACTGACGGACGAGGAGCGAACCCGGGTCGGCACGCTGGTCGCCGACGCGATGGCCAAGCTCGGCTATCGAAGCGCCGGCACCATCGAATTTCTTTATCAGGACGGCGAATTCAACTTCATCGAGATGAACACCCGCCTGCAGGTGGAGCACCCGGTCACCGAGCGCATCACCAATATCGACCTCGTCTACGAGCAGATTCGCATCGCCGCCGGCGAGCCGCTGTCCATCAGGCAGGAGGACGTGGCCTTCTGGGGCCATGCGGTCGAGGTCCGCATCAACGCCGAGGACCCGCGCACCTTTGCCCCTTCGCCGGGCCGCATCTCGCAGTACCACCCTGCCGGCGGGGTCGGGGTGAGGATCGATTCGGCGGCCTATCAGGGCTATACGATCCCGCCCTACTACGACAGCCTGATCGGCAAGCTGATCGTGCACGGCCGCGACCGGCCCGAATGCCTGCAACGGCTCAAGCGGGCCCTCGACGAGTTTGTCGTCGACGGCATCGCGACCACCCTGCCCCTGCACCGCCAGCTCATCCGCGAGCCCGACATCGTCGCCGGCGACTACGACATCCACTGGCTGGAAAATTACCTGGCGCGTTCCGCCGAGTAGCCGCGGCTACTCCGTGGCCCTGAGATACTGCGCCGGCTTCGACGACAGGGCCCGCCAGGTGGTCGCCGCCCCGGTCGCGATGGTCAGCGCCACCGCCCCGATCAGCACCGCCGGCACCAGCACCGGGTCGATCGTGAACCCGATATGCGGCAACAGCCGATTGGTGATCGCCCAGGCGCCGGCGACCCCGATCCCCGTCGCCAGCAGCGCCGCGAACGCCCCCAGCAACGCGTATTCGACCGCGAAGGTGGTCACGATCGCGCGCCGGGTCGATCCGAGCACCTTGTTGACGATGGCGTCCGCTTCCCGCTGCATGCGGCCCGCCGCCATGGTGCCGGCCAGCACCAGCACCCCGTTGATCACCGCCAGCGCGCCGACGATGTTGACCGCCGTGCCGAGCTGGTTGAGCACGTCCGCCGCCTCGTCGAGGATTGCCGCCACCGGCACGAAGGTCAGCTCCGGGAATTCCTGCACCAGCGCCCGCTCGACGGTCTTCTCGTCGCCCGGCGTGGTCTTGATGGTCGCCAGCCACCGCTCCGGGAACCGGTCGAGCACCCCGGGACTGAGGGTCACCAGGAAATTGAGCCCGGTGCGGAACTGGTAGTCCCGGAAATTGGCGATCCGCGCCTCGATTTTCTCCCCGAACAGCGTCAGCTCGATCGTCTCGCCGACCTTCAGGCCGAGGGCGTCGCGCGCCGTCACCCGCAAAGAGACCAGCGGATCGCCCGCATAGTCCGCCGGCCACCATTGGCCGTCGACGACCTCGGATTCCTCCGGCACATCGGCGGCCCAGGTCACCGGGATCTCGCCGGCGAGCATGTAGGCGACGTCCTCGTCGCCGGCGTCGATCTGGTCGGAGGGGACCCCGTTCACCTTGGTGACGGCGGCCCGCACCATGGGGCTGGCGCGGAACTCCGCGAGCCTGCCGGTTGTTTCGAGGAAGTCGCGCACGTCCGGCACTTCGTCCTCGAAAAGGTCAGCGGTCACGAAGCTCGGCGCGTCCTGCTGGATTTCCCCGAGCAGCTGGGAATGCAGGTTGTTGTTCAGCGCCACGATCACCAGCAGCATCGCCAGGCCCAGCCCCAGCGACAGGATGACCACCGGCGCCGGCGAGCCCGGCCGGCAGATGGAGCGGATCGCGCCCCTGATCGTGGTGCTGGCCGCCACCGGCAGGTGCCCCAGGGCGAGCCGCAAGAGCGCCGCGGCGCCCCTCAGGATGACGAAAGCCGCCGCCACCCCCGCCGCGTACCACCCCACAAGCGCCAGATTGTCCGTCGTCCACACCGCCAGCGCGAAAATGCCCAGCCCCGCGATCACCAGCGGCGCCACCACCCCGGGCGTCAAATAGTCGCGGGTGGGCAGCGGCTCGACGTTGGTGCCCACCGTCCGGAACAGGATCGCGGGCCTCAGCTTGCGCGCCCCCACCAGCGGCAGATAGGAAAAGGCGAAGGCGGCGAGCGCCCCGAAGCCGGCCGCCACCAGCAGCGACAGGGCATCGACGGTCGCCGGCAGCTCGACCCCCAGGATCGGCCCGATCACCGGCAGCGCCATCAGCGTCGAGACCGCGCCGATCACCAGCCCGATGCCGATGCCGATCAGCGACATGATCGAGACCTGGGTGAACACATGCACCAGGATTCGCGTCCCGGTCGCCCCCAGCGAGCGGAACACCGCGATCGAGCGCTGGCGTTCGGCGATGTAGGCCGACACGGCGTTGGATATCCCCACCCCGCCGACCAGCAGCGCCGACAATCCGACGATCAGGAGGAAACCCAAAAACCGGTCGTAGAACCGCGCCAGCGTCCCGGCGGCGTCATAGGGCGTGCGCACCTTCCATTCCGGATCGCCGGCGAAATGCGCGCTGAGCACCGGCGCCGCCTCCTCGTAGGTGCCCTCGATAAGGTCGATCTTGTAGCGGTGCTGGGTCAGGAGCCCCGGCATCGGGGCGCGCAATTGCGGGCTCGCCGCCACCGCATCGAGGCTGACCACCGCGGTCAGGCCGAGATGAAATCCGCGCCCCGCCCCGTCCGGCAGCGACGTCAGCAGGCCCCTGACCTGGTAGTCGACCGGCCCGACATGGAAGCGGTCCCCGAATGAGATCGACAGCCTGTCGAGGATCACCGGATCGACGATCGCCCCGTAGGCCCCGTCCCGGAAGTCCAGAAGATCGATGGGCTTTTCGCCCTCGGCGAGCTGCGGGCTCTCCACAGTACCGAACAACGGGTAGTTGCCGTCGACCCCCAGCATGTCCAAAAACACGCTGTCCGCTTCCGCCCGCGCCCTGGCGTTGGTGTCGACGGTCTCGGCCAGCGGCCCGAAGGTGCGCAGATAGTCCAGTTCCGCCGGCGTTGCCCGCCGGTCGGGCCGGTGCATCTCGATATCGCCGCCCAGCAGCATCGCGGCGTCGCGCACGATCGTCGTTTGCAGCACCGCCCCCACCGAGCCGACCGCGGCGATCGTCGCGGTGCCCAGCGCCAGGGTCCCCACCAGAACCCCGAAGCGGCTCAGATCCCCCCTGAGGTCGGCCACCGCCACCCGCAGCCAGGACAGAAACTGCCTCATGCAGTGGCCTGTTCGCGTTCTTCGGTGAGCACCCCGTGGTTCATCGTCAGGCGCCGATCGGCGCGCACGGCGATGTCCTGATCGTGGGTGATCAGCAAGATCGCGGTGCCCTTCTGGCGGGCGATCCCGAACAACATCTCGATCACTCGGGCGCCCGTATCCTGATCCAGATTGCCGGTCGGCTCGTCGGCCAGGATCAGCGGCGGCGAGGTGACCATGGCCCGCGCCAGCCCCACCCGTTGCTGTTCGCCGCCCGACAGCGCGCTCGGCAGATGCCCCAGCCGGTCGCCCAGCCCGACCTCGACCAGCGCCGCTTCCGCTTCCGCCTCGATGTCCCCGAACGTCCGCCCCGGCTCGGCGATCTCCAGCGCCAGCGCCACGTTGCCCAGCGCCGTCATCGAGGGGATCAGATGGAAGCTCTGGAACAGGATCCCCAGATGCCGGCGGCGGAAGACCGCCAGCTCGTCTTCCCCCAGGCTGGTGATGTCGCGCCCGGCCACCGCCACGGTGCCCGAATCCGCCCGCTCGAGGCCCGCCAGCACCATCAGAAGCGAGGTTTTGCCGGAGCCCGACGGGCCGACAACCGACACCACCTCGCCCGCTTGCATGCGCATCGAGATGTCCTTGAGGATGTGCAGGCGCAGCTTGCCGGACATCAGGACGAGATTGAGAGAGGTGGTTTCGACGACCAAAGACACCGGCAGCCTGCCCGTTTTACCAAAAGCTCGAATCGCCTCCCCTTAGGCGATATTTTCTCGTATGTGGCAATAGGGGCGGGCGCCGCGATTTGTCCGCTCCACCGCCCGGTTCGAGACGACCATGGTTTTCAGTGCCGACCCCTTCGCGCTTGAGTTGACCCCCGAGCTGGTGCTGCGGGCCTACGCGCACGGGGTTTTTCCGATGGCCGAAAGCGCCAACTCGCGCGAGCTGTTCTGGGTCGACCCGGACCGCCGCGGCATCATCCCCCTCGACGGCCTGCATGTCTCGCGTTCCCTGGGCAAAGTGTTGCGCACCCACGCCTGGTGCGTGAGGGTCGACACCGACTTCTCCGCCGTCATCCAGGCCTGCGCCGCCGCCGGCGAAGGCCGCCGCGACACCTGGATCAACGCCGAGATCGTGGCGCTCTACACCGAGCTGTTCGAACTCGGCCATTGCCATACCGTCGAGGTCTGGGACGGCGCGAGCCTGGTCGGCGGGCTTTACGGGCTGGTCATCGGCGGCGCCTTCTTCGGCGAATCGATGTTCCACCGCGCCCCCAACGCCTCCAAGGTGGCGCTGGTGCATCTGGTCGAGCGCCTCGAGGCCGGCGGTTTCACGCTCCTGGACACCCAGTTCCTCACCGAGCACCTGAAATCCCTGGGCGGCGTGGAGATCACCCGCGCCGCCTATCAGCGCAAGCTGCGCACGGCGCTCGATCGCATCGCCGATTTCCATCGCCTCGACGAGACGCCCCTCGGGCGCTAGCCCGCCTACTCCGCCGGCTCCGGCACCAGCTGCACCCTGGGCAGCGTCAGCACCGCCAGCGTGAAGGCGCCGATCGCGCACGCCGCGATCGCACTCACCATTGGCAGCGGCGTGCCGTTGAAGATCAGGGAGACGATCACGATCATCACCACCCCGGTCGACATCTGCAGCGTGCCGCCGAGCGCCGAGGCGAGCCCCGCGATCGGCCCGTGCTGCTCGAGCGCCAGCACCATCGAGGTGGGCACCACCACGCCCATGCAGGTGTTGCCGGCCAGCAGCAGCACGACGATCGCGATGAGGCTGTCCACCCCCATCAGCGTCAGCGCCAGAAGCACCATCATCGCCGTCAGGAAGCCGCTGACGCCCGCCATCACCACCCGGGTGATGCCGAACCTTATCCCGAGCGAGGCCGCCGTCTGCGAGGCCGCGAAGAAGCCGGCGGCGTTGAGCGCGAAGGCCAGGGCGAACTGGGTCGGCGTCAGCCCGAAATGCTCGATATAAAGGAACGACGCGCTCGACAGGAACGCGAAGAAGCTCGCCATTCCGAACCCGGCGATGAAGGTCAGCCCCAGGAACACGGGGTCGCGCAACAGACGCCCGAAGCCGCGCCCCAGATTGGCCAGATTGATCCGCACCCGGTCCGCCGGGGACAATGTCTCGGTGAGGAAGAAGGTCAGCGAAATCGCCCCCACCAGCGCCGCCGCCGTCACCGCCACGAACGCCGAGCGCCATCCGAACGGCACGATCAGCGCGCTGCCGACCAGCGGCGCCAGCATCGGCGAGATCGCGATCACCAGCATCACCATCGCCATCAGCCGGGTTGCCGTGATGCCGGTGTAAAGGTCACGGATGATGGCGCGCGGTATGACCATCATCGCGGCCGCCCCCGCCCCCTGCAGCACCCGGAAGCCGATCAGCCACTCGATCCCCGGCGCCAGCGCGCAGCCGATCGAGCCGGCCGTGAACAGCCCCAGCCCGAAATAGAGCGGCGGCTTGCGCCCCACCATGTCGGCCGTCGGCCCGTAGGCGATCTGCAACACGCCGAAGGCGACGAAATACGCCATCAGCGTCATCTGCACCGCCGCCGTCGAGGCGCCGAGATCGGCCGCGATGGTGGGCAGCGCCGGCAGATACATGTCGATGCCGAACGGGCCCACCGCCGCCAGCAGGCCGAGCACCAGCGCCAGGCGGACATACTCGAGTTTCATGGATGGCGGCTCCCGGGCGAGCGCGCTGTGTAGCAGAGCCCGCTGCCGGGCGAAACTGGCAAAAAGGAGGGCCCACCTGGTCCTGCGACCGATCTCTCACCTCTGGTCCGGCGGCGCTTCCGTATAGGGAATTTGCCTGTCGGCAAAATCGCTCAAGCCGTCCCATTCCGCGTCAAGTCGGGTAAAGCCGCGACGGCGAGACCTTCTCGCGCGCGACCACGACCCGGGCTTCTAACGTCCGGACTGCAGCGCCGGCGCCAGTCTGCTGACGAGTTCCACAAGGGCCGACTGACGGTGTGTCCCGGTCTTGGCCATGATCCTCGCCAGATGCGTTTTCGCGGTCGTCTGGGCCACGCCCAGCGCAACCGAAGCCTCCGCAATCGACTCGCCGCACATGATCCGGCCGAGCATGCGCGTCTCGGCCGGCGTCAGGTCGTACGCCTCGGCGGCCGCCTCCAGATTGACCCAGGATTTGTCCTCGGCCGATGAAATGAAGACCGCCGCGACGCCGTTCGGCACCAGCCGGGCGCGCACATCGCCGCCAGACACCGGAAGGACGTGGGCGATCCAGATCGGCGCCGGATCGCGGGTCAGCGCGATGCCGAGCCCGCTGGCGCCGGCTTCCGACCGGTCGGCTGCTGCCGCGGCGATCGCCTTCGCAAGCCTATCGTCAATCGCCTGGTCGGTTGCACGTAACTTTCCCCCGACCGCTTTCAGCGGCGCACCATTTCCGAACAAGCGGCGGGCCGCCCGATTGGTGTGCAGGATCACTCCGCCCTCGCCGACCAGGATGATGCCGGCGGCAAGCGCATCAAGCGTGTCGCTGAGCGCGTTCGCCTCGATTGTCTTCATGTCGATGAGGTCGGAGATTGCGACCGCCCGTCGCAGATGCGGCGCCAGCAACTCGATCAGCTGCACCTCCCGGTCGGCAATGTAGCCGGCGCTCTTGTGCCGGCCCAAGCTGAACAACGACGCACGGGTCGGCTCACGCAGAAGCGTGACACTAATCGAATCCTCGATTCCCTGCGGGCGTCCCCACTCGACCACGTAGCGGTTGGCTTGCAGGACTTCGTCGGGGATTTCGCGGCGCAACACGAAGGCATTGTCGAGCGGGCGCGTATCGAAGTCGCCCACATAGTCATAGAACTCGGTGACGCAATCCACGTAGTCGAGCATCGTGTCCCGCCAGGGCGGCTCAATCCCGACTACGACGCTCAAACGCGCCGTCTGGATAGCCGGATCGAGAAGGTAGAGCGCGGCGTTGTGGCACTGGAGGAAATCGCGGATGTCGAGGAGCGTGGTCTCCCAGCGGCCGGGATCGATGGCACAGTCGTAGATCGCCCCGATCAGGTCGGAGAGCCGCTTCGCATCGTCGGTTTGCGCGCGTGGCTGCATACGGCCCCGCTACATCGTGGCGTGCGCGATCTTACCAATAAAAATCGAGCGCCGTCATCCGTTCGGATGACGACACATGGGGCGGGGCGCCCTCTAGATTGAAGCCACACGCGCGCTCGGTCGGGCTCGCCAAGCCGCTCAGCGGCCGGCAGCGCGGTCATTAAGGGAATTTCAGGAGAGAATTTCATGTCCAGGACATCGCTTCTCGGGCTCGCCGGCGCGGCACTACTGGTGATCGCGTCCACCACCGGACCCGCGCTCGCAATCAGGCACGGCTGCACCAATCCGCCCGACGTCAAAACCGTCAAGATCGATGTCATTGTGGATGGCCGGACATCCACCGTCGAGGGCTCGTACTGTGAGGCGATAGCGGAGGCTAAGGTGATCATCGATCGGAGCACGGCGAGTCGGTCCGAAAAACGTAGGACGAGTCAGGCACTTGGCGAACTGACCGCGGACCCTGGCGGGTCGTCCACCGCGGCTAAGGGGAACGTGAATGCGAATCTCACCTGCGATACGAACGGCAATTGCACCGGCAGCATCACCGTCGGCGTCAGTTTCTAGCCGGGCTCATTCGCGGACCAAGGACCCAGCTGATTGCACCGGGGAGGCTCACCTTGCGCGACAACTCGATTCGGAATTGCGATGCGACCGTTTACCCGGACTGCGGCGCTGCGAGAACGTCGGCCAGGCAGCGGCGCCTCATCTTCGCGTCGGCCGCATTGCGCACGATTCTAGCCGCCGCGATGTTTGCCGCTGCGGCGATAGCCAGCCCGGACTCCGCGACAGCAGATCCCAGCACATTGCATCCCGCGCCCTCGCGCGACACAACCGAAGAGCTATTTTTCACGTTCGAATATATCGAATATCCGGCTCATGCCACGCGCCGACAGGTTGCGGCCGCATTTAGGAAAGCGTTGGCCGCGGACAACGTCGAGGCGTCGACAGACGACTTCGCGGCGGCAGTTGACGAGGCGATGAGACAACTCGCAGACTGGAACGGCGAGTTTCCGCTGCGCGGCTGCGCGAGGCGGCTCTGCTGGGAGTTTGTGTCCCCACAGATGGGGATGCGGCAATCGAAATAGGCCATGTCCCGCCCGCCTACCTTTCCGGACTTCAAAACCGCCCGCGTGCGGCGCCCCGTGCCGCCATTTGCACCGGGCTGAACGATGGTGGTTACCATGTGGAAGCCAATTTTGCGCGGACTGGCAGCCGCGAGCCTGATCGCGATCGCGTGGCCGGCGGCCCAGGCGCTTGACATAAGCCGAGGCTGCACCGAT
>Ga0315550_1000436_pt1 | contig 25666 bp, 24 predicted proteins | sample SalMarSW160190MG_2_FD_203100 | JGI IMG/M metagenome (GOLD analysis project Ga0315550, IMG submission 203100) | Salt marsh sediment microbial communities from the Plum Island Ecosystem LTER, Massachusetts, United States - Salt Marsh Sediment SW1601-90 ... | reverse complement strand
GGCACAGGACGCCAGGCGGGCCAGCGTCTTGTCCGCGCGGCTGGTGAGTACGATTGGTGCGCGCGCGCCAAGGACTATCCCCGCTCCCTCGGCGCCGGCCAGATACTCGAGCTGTTTCGCCAGCATATTGCCGGCCTCAAGGTCGGGAACCAGCATGATGTCGGCTTGCCCAGCGACCGGCGATACAATGTGCTTGATCTTCGCCGCGTCGGCCGACACCGCATTGTCGAACGCCAGAGGACCGTCGAGAACCCCGCCGGAGATCTGGCCGCGGTCGGCCATCTTGCAGAGCTCCGCGGCATCCATGGTGGACTTTATCTTCGGATTGACCGTTTCGACCGCCGACAGGATCGCGACCTTCGGCTTTTCAATGCCAAGCGCATGCGCAAGCTCGATCGCGTTCTGGATAATGTCGCGCTTGGTCGCCAGGTCCGGATAGATGTTGATGGCCGCATCGGTAATAAATAGCGGTCGCGGGTAACTCGGCACATCCATGACGAAGACGTGGCTGACGCGCCGCTCGGTGCGCAGATTACGATCGCCGGCGACCACCGCATGCATCAGCACGTCGGTATGCAATGCGCCCTTCATTAGCACTTCGGCGGTGCCCCCAAGCGCCATTTCAACCGCCTGCGTCGCCGCCACCTCGGCGCTGCCTACCGAGGCCAATTCATACCCCGAAATGTCGATGCCGGATGATTTGGCGGTTGCCTTTATGGCATCGGACGGTCCGATCAGGATCGGAACGATCAGCTTCGCCTTGGCAGCCTCCACGGCTCCGATCAACGAGACCGCATCCGTGGGATTGACGACGGCCGTCCGGATCGGATCGCGTTCCTGTGCCTGCGCAATCAGCTTACGATGCCTGGCGCCGCGATCCTCGAGGCGGACCTGCGGCATGGTAACCCGATCGCGGCGAACCTTCTTCGATGGGGGAATGATCTCCGCCGTGCCGTCGATGACCACTTGTCCATCCTGATTAACCAATCGACAATCGAGAACGATGCATTGATTGACCGCGTTCTTTCCGCGCACCGTCACGGTCACCATCACGGTGTCGCCGCGCACGACGGGATGCCGGAAGTTCAACGTCTGGCTGCGATAGACTGTGCCGGCGCCAGGCAGCTCGGTGCCGAGCACGGTGGAGATCAAGGCCCCACCCCACATGCCGTGCGCGATGATCTTATGGAACATGTCGTCGTGAGCAAATGCCTCATCGACATGCACCGGATTAACGTCGCCCGACATCACCGCAAACAGTTCGATGTCGTCCTTGGTCAGTGTGCGCGACAGGCTGGCCGAGTCGCCGATCTTGATCTCGTCAAATGTGCGATTTTCGATAGTCGGCATCGCCATTGCTCGCGTTCAGCCCACGACGTGATAACCGGCGTCGACATAGGCGATGTTGCCGGTGATAGCCTTGGCCTCGTCGCTCACCAGGAATGCGGCATAGGCGCCGACATCGTCGAGCGTTACCAGCCGGTGTTCAGGAGCCTGCTTGGCGGCCCGCTCAAGTAGGGCGTCGAAATGAGCGATGCCCGAGGCCGCACGGGTGGCGACCGGCCCCGGCGAAAGAGCATTCACGCGAATGCGCTGACCGCCAAGTTCCACCGCCATATAGCGCACCGCCGCTTCAAGCGTCGCCTTGACCGGTCCCATGACGTTATAATGTGGCACGGCTTTGTCGGCGCCGTAGTAGCTCATGGCCAGCAGGCAACCGCCGGAGGTCATCAGAGGTTCGGCAAGTTTGGCTATACGCAGGAAGGAATGCACGGACACCTGCATGGCGAAGGCAAAGCCGTCTGCCGAACAATCTATGATACGTCCATTCAAATCCTCGGCGCGCGCGTAGGCAATTGAATGGAGAACGAAATCAAGGCGTCCCCATTTGGTTGCGACCTCTTCGAAAACTGCTTCAAGCTGCCCATCAACGGTAACATCACAGGGAAGAACGATTTTGCTGGCCAACGCCGACGCCAGCGGGCGCACATGTGGCTCCGCCTTAGCATTCTGATAGGTAATGGCGAGATCTGCGCCCGCAGCACGGAAATGACGTGCACAGCCGTAGGCAAGGCTATGTTCGTTGGCGATGCCGACAATGAGCCCCCTTTTACCATTTAGCATGTTCATGCAATCAAAATCCAATAACTCATCTAGCATTTTTGCTGAGAAATTGCATCGGTAACCATTCCATGCGGATTGCGGATGCGCGAACGCGCTTTGATCGCCCTTCTCACTACGATTTATAGAGAACAACTACGTCACCGCACTAAGGTCAATAGACTCGCCTGCGGAACAACCATCCGGCGGCAGCGAGGGTCACCACGCCGATCATCGCCATCGGCCAGTATTGTGAGACCAGCGACGACACGCTCGATCCTTCCAGGAACACCCCGCGTACGATCACTAGGAAGTAGCGCATTGGGTTGAGCAAGGTCAGGTCCTGGACCCACGGGGGCATGTTCGCAATGGGCGTTGCAAAGCCCGACAGGATAATAGACGGCACCATGAACAAAAACGCACCCAGAAGGGCCTGCTGCTGCGTCACAGCAAGCGAGGAGATCATCAAGCCGATCCCGGTGACCGCAATAACGAACAGAAACAGCCCGAGATAGAGCGGCAACAAACCACCGCGCAGCGGCACGTCGAACCACCAGACTGCGGCGGAAATGATCACAGAGGCCTCGATTCCCCCGATCAGCAAGCCGGGCAAGCCCTTGCCCAGTAGAATATCGAACTGCCGCAGCGGCGTAACTAGAAGTTGGTCGAATGTACCGGTCTCACGCTCACGCGCGACCGAAAGTCCTACCACCAGTAAGGTCACCACCTGCGTGAGCACGGCAACGATGCCGGGCACGATGAACCAGCGCGAACTGAGGGTGGGATTGTAGCGTGCACGCACATCGAGCACCGCCTGAGGCGCGGGGTTGCCATGCGCCGCGTCCCAGGCCAACGCGAACTCGCTCAGAATATTATTCGCGTAGCCGACGATCAGCAGCGCGGTGTTGGAGTTGCGACCGTCGACGATTATCTGTACCGGAGCCGGCACCTGTATCAGTAGATTCTGCGTGAAACGCGGATCGATGACCAGCACCATCTGCGCTTGCCGCGAGTCGATCAATTCGTTGATGCGCCGATCGCTATGCAGCATTGCCACAAGCTGGAAGGTCGGCGAGCCGGTGAACTGCGCCACAAGATCGCGGGATGTGGCGCTGCTATCCTGGTTATAGATGGCGATTGGAACGTGATTGAGATCAAAGGTGGCCGCATAGCCAAATACCATAAGCTGGATCAGCGGCGGGCCGATGAGAACCATGCGGCTCTTTTTGTCGCGCAGCACCGCTAGCAACTCCTTCACGATCAACGCGAGAACTTGCCGCCACATGTGTTTCAATCCAGCCGCTTGCGCGCGATTATCCGCGCCGCGCCAAGAAAGATCGCCGCCATCACGGCCAGCGCGGCAGCGTTGGGCAGAATTACTGACCACACGTTACCGGCGAGAAAAACAGATTGTAGAATTGAGACGAAATAGCGTGCGGCAACGATGTGCGTGATTATCTGCACCGCACGGGGCATGCTGTTTATGTCAAATACAAAGCCCGACAGAATGAAAGCTGGCAGGAAAGTGGTGATGATGGCGATCTGCCCCGCGACGAACTGATTGCGCGCAAAACTTGAGATCAGCAGTCCCATCCCCAGCGCCGCTAGCATGAATAAGGCCGATGCGCCCGTGAGCACCGCGAGCGAACCACGTAGTGGCACTTCGAATAGGAACACTGCGATCGCCACTGAAGCGGCCATGCCGCCCATGCCGAGCAGGAAATAAGGAATGAGCTTGGCTATCAGGATCTCGCGCATTGTTACCCGAGTAACCATAAGCGCTTCCATCGTTCCCCGCTCCCACTCGCGCGCGATCACCAACGCGGTGAGAAGGGCACCGGTTAAGGTCATGATCACCGCGATTAGGCCGGGCACCAAATAATTTCGGCTGCTCACCGCCGGGTTGAAGCGAACCTGCGGCTCTGCGGCGAGTGGCAGCGAGGAGGGCCGCCCATCCGCCCGTGCCTGTGCAACGAGCCAAGTGGCCCAAACCTGCTGCAGATAGCCTTCTATAATCCGGGCGTTGTTGGCATCGGCGCCATTAACGATCACGCCGATCGGCGAATTGCCACTCGATGACGCGCGGCGAGTGAAATTGCTTGGTAGCCAGATGATGCCCTGCACCTCTCGCGCCGCCATCGCCCGCTCGGCGGCCTGGATGCTGAGAAACCGGCGTGGGCGGAAGAAGGGCGAGTGCTCGAATTGACTGGTAAAGCTTGCGGTCAACGTGTCAGGGCGTTCCACCACCAGCGCCACCGGCACGTTGCGGGCATCCAGCGAAACCCCATCGCCGAAGATCAGGAGCAGCACGGCTGGAAGCACGAAGGCGATGGCCAGTGAGGACGGATCCCGCAGGATCTGCAGGAACTCCTTGCGCAATAGCCCGCGCAGGCGACGGAATGAGGCCGTGTTCATGCCGCCACCGCCGGCGCGACGTCCGACTCGATCACCGCGATGAACGCGTCTTCCATGGTCGGATCGGGCCGCGCCGAGGTGCGCGCGGCGCCTTTGATCGTTTCAGGCTCTCCGGTCGCTAGGATACGTCCCTGCGCCATGATCACCAGCCGATCGCAATACTCCGCTTCCTCCATGAAATGGGTTGTTACTAGGACTGTCACCCCTCCCTCCGACAGCGCGTTGATGCGTCGCCAGAACTCCCGCCGTGCCAGCGGATCGACACCAGAAGTCGGTTCATCCAGAAACAGGATGTCCGGTTCGTGCATGAGCGCGCAGGCAAGCGCGAGCCGCTGCTTGAAGCCAAGCGGCAGGTCGCGCGCGGTGGCATCGCGCATTTGACCGAGATCGAATTCGGACTCCGCCCAATCGATGCGCTCCCGTTGTCGTGCGCCTGAAAGGCGGTAGGCACTGCTGAAAAAACGCAGATTCTGCTGCACCGACAGGTCGCCATAGAGTGAAAACTTCTGCGCCATGTAGCCGATCCTGCCGCGCGCGGGCGCCGCGGCCCTACGCAGGTCAAAGCCGTCGACCTGCAATTTGCCCGCCGAAGGCGGCAAGAGGCCGCACAACATTCGGAACGTGGTGGACTTGCCGGCGCCGTTGGCGCCAAGCAGCCCAAAAATCTTGCCGCGCGCGACAGTAAAGCTCACGTCGTTCACCGCGACGAAATTGCCGAACCGGCGGGTGACGTGCTGCACCACGATCACATCCTCGGACACGGTCCTCGCGGTGGGCGCTGGCGGCGATGGCTCCAGAGGCGCGCGCGGCGCGGTAACGGAGACCCGCTCGCGCAGCCGGGCAACGAAACTATCTTCGAAGCGCGGCGGCGTCGTTGCCAGCGTGAGATCCGGAGCCTCAGCGACCAGTTTCGCCGGATCGGGTGGCGCGGCAGCCCCGGTCACCACCCGCACCCGACTGCCCTGAATCACTGCATCAATTATTCCAGGGGCGTGCGTCAGCTGCTCCTGGAGCCGTCGTCGTCCCAGCTTAGCTTTGGCGAAAAAGGTGCGCCCCGCCATCTCGGCGGTGAAAAGGCCGGGCGGGCCACTGCCAAGCAGCCGGCCTTCGTGGATCAGCAGCACTGCGTTGCAGCGCTCCGCCTCATCCAGATAAGCAGTACTGTACAGTACCGTCATATGCGCAGTACGGGTCAGGTGGTCGATGATCTCCCATAGCTCCCGCCGCGACACCGGATCCACGCCGACCGTCGGTTCGTCGAGCATCAGCAGCTCGGGCGGACGCACAAGGGTGCAAGCCAGACCAAGTTTCTGCTTCATCCCGCCCGACAACCGACCCGCCATACGTGCGGTGAACGGGCCAAGCCCTGTCATATGCAACAGCTCGCTATAGCTCGCTTTCCGTTCTGTCGGCGGCACGCCTTGCAGGTCGGCATAGAGGTCCAGATTCTCCTGCACGCTGAGATCTTCGTAGAGGCCGAAATGCTGCGGCATGTAGCCAAGCCGCGCTTGTACGGCGAGCGGATCGCGCGCGACATCGGTGCCCATTACTTCGATCTGCCCGCTATCGCCGCGCAGCAACCCAGCGATTAGCCGCATCAGAGTAGTTTTGCCGGCACCGTCCGGGCCGATCAACCCAGTAACAGCGCCGCGCGCTGCGCTTGCAGTGATTCCATCGAGCGCCTTAACCATGCGCTTGCCACTGCGAAAGCTGCGGCGAACCGCCTCAAGCCGTACCGCCGCTGGAGAATCGTCACTTTGCGGCATCACTTGCCCCGCATCCGGGCGGCTCCTTGCGGGGCGGCTGGCTCAGATCGATGTGCACGGTGGCCGGCATCCCCAATCTCAGCTCGCCCTGCGCATCGCAGACATAAACTCGCATTTGATAGACCAGCGCAGTGCGCAGTTCCGGCGTTTCTACCGTCTTTGGCGTGAACTCGGCGGTTGGAGAAACGAAGCCGATCCAGCCGTGATACACGCGCCCCGGATAGCTGTCGGTGCTGATGGCCGCGGTCAGGCCGAGCCGAGCGCGGCCGACTTCTCGTTCAGGAACATAGGTGCGCACCCAGAGCGGACTTTGAAGGGCGATGGTGAACACCGGCTTTGACGGGGAAGCCATGTCGCCCGGCTGCAGGATGCGGTTCTCGACCGTTCCATCGGAGGGCGCGTAGAGCCGGGTATCGTCAAATTCCCGCTGCGCCAGCGCCACCGCAGCGACCGCCGCGTCACAAGTGGCGCGCGCCGCCTCAAATTTCGCCTTGGCGTCGTCGCGTTCCTTAATCGATGCCGAATTTGTGGTAACCAAATCAGCGAGGCGTCGGTAGTTCGCCTCGTCGTTCACACAGGTCACCCGCGCCGCCTCCATTGTCGCTTTCGCCTGTGCGAGTGCGGCGGCATAGCGGGTATCGTCCAAGGTAGCGAGCAGTTCGCCCTGTTTCACCAGCGCGCCTTCTTGCACACGCATCGTGGCGATTTGGCCACTGCTCTGGAAGGCAAGCTGGACTTCGCGGATATCGACATTGCCGTACAGCGTCAGCATGTCCACCGCCTGCGGCCGGAGCCCGTACAGGTAGAATCCGCCGCCGCCGAGCGCGAGCACAGCCAGAAAAGCAAGAAGGATGCGGGCGCGTTTCGACAAGGCTAGCGTTGCTCCATTGTTTCGGTCTGTGTATATCGAAAACTCATAGTAGTCGACATGGTTTAATAAGGATGGCAATAAATACCGTGATCACAATTGCAGAGTGGCCTGGAAATCACCGACGAGTCGTGCTTCCAGGGATCGGGTATTAAAGATCAAAGACCCGCGCCGCTTCTCGCCGGATGTTCCCTTCAATGAAAAAAACTTCCGAACCGCCGCGTTAATCAAGTCTCCACCACGAACATCCCGGGCCGCCGGATTTCACTCCGCCACGCGCGACCGCACTATGCCGCCGCTCTAGTGGCCGACTATCGCGCCGCCGCGCACAATCGCTCAACCAGGCGCTGTCTGTCAGATTAAGCTCCGGCTAATACAAATAACTATTGGGTCGTCCCCTCCACAGCGAAGACTCGAAGTTTTCCAATCTTGTGAAAATCGTACATTTTCTTGAAAGCGGCCGACGCACGCCAAGCCTGCACTTTTTTCATGCTGTCGAACGCGATCACGACATATTGCCCCGGAGGCACCCCTTCGAGGGTAACGATCTTTCCACCATGGACGATGTAGCGGCCGCCAAATGGTTGAAATGTCGCCGGATCGAGTGAGGGATAATCGGTCTTCATATCTATTTCTCCATCAAATAGTGTAACGACGTAAACAGGCGGAGTAGCCTGGTCGTGGCAGCCTTGGGCATTGGGCACGCCGATCACTGTGCCCCGGGAAGAATAGCCTGGGACATTCTGCTGCGCGAAAGCTAGGACTGAACCGAACGCAGCGCCGAGAGCAAGCGCGGTGAAGCCTATCGTGAGGGTTTTGATGGTCATTCTAGTAATTTTCTCCTGGGTAATGGCCTGACGGCTTTTTTGTACCTGTTGTCCCTATCGCAAATTAGATCCGGACATACTGATGGTGGAGTCTATCAAGCATAGGCCATCCTTTGATACGCCCGTGGCGCTGAATGGCCCTTCCATTGAGCGCATCCTTCCCTAACGAGAGGTGCGTGCGCATCGCATTATAATAATCCAGGTAGCACGCAAGGATGTGGCGAAGGTGCTGCTCGCCTGTCACCACAATGTGGTCCAGGCATTCGCGGCGGATCGAGCCGATCAGCCGTTCGGCATATTCGTTCTGCCATGGCGAGCGTGCAGATGTGGGATGATCGCGAATGCCAAGCGAGCGAACTCGGCGAACGAATATACTGCCGTAACAAGCATCCCGATCGCGGATCAGATAGCGCGGAACTTGCTCCCAGCCGCAGGCGGCCGTCAGCTGATTGGCAATCCATTCCGCGGTGGGGTGAGCTGTCACGCCAAGCCACAGGATTTGCCGCCGGCCGTGGCTCATGATCAGCAACCCGTACAGCAGCCGAAACGACAGGTTCGGAACCACAAACAGGTCCATCGCGGCGATACCATCTGCATGGTTGTGCAGGAAGGTCTTCCAGCCTTGCGACGGCGGCCCTCTTCTTCGCGCCATATACTTGACAACGCTGGTCTGGCCAATGTCGATGCCGAGCTTGACCAGTTCGCCGTGTATGCGCGGTGCGCCCCACAATGGATTGGCAAGGCTCATCCCCCGGATCAACTGCCGGATTGCGGCCGGCACCGCGGGGCGCCCCCACCGGGGCCTCGACTTCCAGCGCCGGTAACACCGGATACCTGCGCGATGCCACCGCACCACAGTATCGGGCCGAACGATGGCAAGCGCTTCGCGGGTCTTCGGAAACAGCTGGCAGACCCAGCCCAGAACCATCCTGTCGACGGCTGACAATGGCATTCGACCGGGCCTGCCCCGTCGCAGCACAATGATCTGCTGGCGCAACACCAGGATCTCGGCTTCCACCGCCGCGCGCGGCTGGAACAGGTCGATCACAATCGCAAGAATCAGTCTGCAGAGATTCAACATTCCGCAGAGGATCATCCGATTCTGCGGTTCACGCCAACCGGATGGAATTTACGATAGGGACAGATGTCTGGGGCATGGTTGCGCAGAAAGGTACCCCATCCCTGGCCCCGCGGTCCCTGCAGCTTGACCATGTACTTGGCTACGCTCGACTGTGCGACTTCAAGTCCAAGCTTAGATAGTTCCCCGTGTATGCGCGGTGCGCCCCAGAGCGGGTTCTCGATGCTCATTTGTCGGATCAGCGCGCGCAGTTCTCCGCTGATCTGCGGGCTCCCTCCCCTTGCCCGCGATCTCCAGCGCCAGTAGCAACGAAACCCAGCGCGATGCCAACGAACCACCGTCGCCGGCTGAACAATACTGAAGATTTGCAAGATCGACGGACATCAGCGGTAAAGCTGGACCAGGAGCAACCGATCAAGGTTGGTAAGATGCACCCGACCGCGCATCTGGCGCCGCAACACCATCAGCTGATGCCGCAACGCCATATTCTCGGCCTCAAGCCGGCTCCTCGATTTGAACGGCGCGGCCAGGACGGACCAGATGAAGCAGATCAGCGCTACCATTGTCCGCCAAGATTAGGTGATTCCCTGCCCTAATCAACGCGTACGGGGTTTTTGGTACACACAAGCGGAAGCCGGCCCGATGCCAACCAACGACCGTCGCTGGCTGAACGATGGCGAGGACCCGCAGGATCGACGGGAACCAATGAAAGTGCCGGACCAGGAACAACCGATCAAAGTTCGTGAGACGGACCCGGCCGCGAACCTGACGCCGCAACACCATCACCCGATGCCGAAGTGCCGTGTTCTCGGCCTCAAGCCCGCACTTCGATTTGAACGGCAAGGCGAAAATAGCAAGGACGAAATAAACGAGCGCCAACATTGTGCGCTGACGTTAGGCGATTCCCTCAGCTAATCAATGCGGATAAGATTTTCGGTACACACAATGGACAAGCGCAGCCATAACAGCGCGATCATTGTGCTAGCTTAGCCGATTCCCTCTCTGAATAGCTGCGGATGAGCTTTTCGGTACACACACCTACATTGTGACGGAGACAAATTGGTTCCAAGCCAGTTTCAAAGCATCACAAGCGTGCCAGATGGCGCCGGCCGCCATGCCAGCGATATAGGCCCAGCCGAACACGCGGTTGTGCCTAAGACAGGCGCGATGGTACCAAAGCGGCCAACCGACGTAGCCCTCGGGCGGCGCCGCCGGATGCGGTCGGCTCATGACCTTGATGGCGTGGGCCGCAGCGGGGATAGCGAGAACTATTGCCGCTGCGAACGGCGTTAGCCGTCCAAGGCCGATCAGGATGGCGGTAATAGCGTAGATCGCGGCGACGGCGGCGATATTCAGTGCGCGCGCGGCGCGTTCCCCGATCAGCACAGGCAATGTGTGGATGTCTTTGCCGGAATCAAAATCCAACTGGTCGATATGTTTGCCCATCAGTATGGTCATGACGCTCAAGCCATAGGGCAGCGAGGCGAACATCGCGTTCGCCGACAGCTGACCGGTGATCATGGCGAAGCCGCCGCCGACCATCAGCGGTCCCCACACCACCAGCACGGCGAATTCGCCCAAGCCGATGCTTTTCAACGGCGTTGGCGCGGCGTCATAGAGGAACATGAGGGAGACGCCAGCCACCGCGAAAGCGGCCCCCATCCAGCCGCGTTCGCGGATGAAATAGGCCGTAATGGCAAGGCCGACGACGCCAAGCAGCGCGAGCCCGGTGAGCAGCGTGCGACGGTCCAGCAGCCCGCTTGCGAGCGGGTGCACCGTGTAGCGCATCCGCGGTGAGTCGGGAGTGTCGTGCCCTCGTGTGAACCCGAAATAATCGTTGCTCAGGTTGCTGATCATATGGGCAACGACGAATCCGACCAGCACGCCAACGAAATTGCCCCATCCAAAACGGTCGGCGCCGGCCGCCAAGAGACCAGCAATGATGGCAGCCTGGGCAGAGATGACCAGGATGACGCTGCGTGCGGCATAGAGAAATAGCGACACACGGTCCAAATTTCGGACGTCTTGCGTGCCGGGCCTATAAAAGCCGGTAAAGGCGCCCCACCACAGCTTGGGATTCAATACGCTCATGCCTGATTTTGACCCAGCTCAATTCGCAAATCAGCAGGTATTTCGTTAGGCCATGACAATAATGCGAGCCTGCAAAGGCGTCAGGTGGCTCGCTCGCGATGAGTCGCGGCGGGCCGACGCGGAGATCAGTTGACTACATGCGCCAAAGGCGATGAAACTCTTGCCACGTCCGACCGGCTGGGCTGGCGTAATCTATGAATCTTTTATTACAAGCGATAGCCGCCGCGCTAATCCTTCTCGGAGGGATTGAGGCCGCCCGCGCCCAGTACGCAGATCTCAGTAACAAGACTTGTCTGAGTTGCCATGGCCAAGCCGGCTTCTCGACCAAGCTCGCCGACGGGCGAACCCGCTCGCTGTCCGTGGCAGCGGACCATTTCGTAAGCAGCGTGCACGGCAAGTTCCAGTGCACCACCTGCCACACCGACATCACCGCGATCCCGCACACAAATCCGGCATTACTCGCCGCCGCGTGGCGTCAGCAAGCGCCCAAGATCTGCGGAACCTGTCACACGGCGGAATTAAACGATTATCAGAGCTCGGTTCACGGCAAGGCGGTGACTGGAGGCAGCGATGTTTATGCGGCGGTCTGCACCGACTGCCACACGACTCATGCGGTTACTCCAGCATCGACTGCCACGACACGCCTCGCTATCACCAAGGCCTGCGGCACTTGCCATGCCGCGGCGTTAGAGAGCTACGAGGAGACGTATCACGGAAAGATGTTCGCCCTGGGTTATTCGAACGTCGCCATGTGCGCCGACTGCCATCGCGGCCATGCCATTCTGCTGGCCAGCGATTCAGCCTCAAGCGTGGCGCTGACGAATCGACTGGGCACCTGCCGGACATGCCATGCGGATGCGACGGCCGGCTTCGTCACTTTCAGCGCTCATGCCACGGCAAAAGACTTCGCGCGGTATCCTTACACGTATGTGACCGCGCAGTTCATGTTCTGGCTCGTCGTTCTCACACTTGCCGCCGTTTGGTTCCATTCCGCGCTGTGGCTCTACGCCGAGCTGCGCGATCGCCTGCTGAAGCGGCCACGCACGCATGTGCGGGCATCGGCGCTGCCGTCGCCAGAAACGCAGCGCGTCCAGCGCTGGACCGCCGGCTGGCGCCTGACGCATCTGATCTTTGCAATTTCGGTGATCGTCCTGGTCATGACCGGCATCCCGCTGCTCTATCCGCACAGCGCCTGGGCGCCGCTGCTCGACGCCATGCTGGGTGGGCAGGAAATCAGAAGCATCATTCACCGCGTCGCCGCCGTCGTCATGCTGGCGATCTTTGCCGGACACGTCGTCTATGTCGCGATCTATCTGTGGCGCAACTGGAAGAGCGTGAAGCTGTTCGGGCCTTACTCCATGCTGCCGACCCTGCAGGACCTTCGTGACCTCATCGCCATGGGCAAGTGGTTCGCCGGCCTGGCCCCGCGTCCGCTATTCGACCACTGGAATTACCAGCAGAAGTTCGATTACTGGGGCGTCTTTTGGGGAGTTTCCTTGCTTGCCGTCACTGGTTTCATGCTCTGGTTCAAAACATTCACGCTCGCCTATCTGCCGGGCTTTCTCATCGGCCCGGCGACCGTCGCCCATGGCCATGAATGCATCCTCGCCGCCGTCTACCTTTTCACCATCCACTATTTCGTCAATCACTGGCGCCCCGACAAATTCCCGCTCGACATCGTCATCTTCACTGGCTCGATGCCGGTGGAAGAGTTCAAGCGCGAATTCGGCGCGGAATATGATCGCTTAGTCGAAAGCGGTGAGATGAAGGATTACTTGGTGGAAGCGCCGTCGCGGCCGATGACGATCAGCTCGACGATTCTCGGCTTCAGCCTTATTTTTGTTTCGCTGGTATTGCTGGTTTTTATAATGATCGGCGGGTTTCTCAATGTTTGATGCGCGATAGGGCGAGCGAAAAGCTCTCAGCCTTTGAGCGAAATGATATAGGCGACAATGTCCCAAATCTGTCGATCGCTGAGGCTCGGCCACGCCGGCATCGCGGTGCCGTGCACGCCGTGGCGAATGACGAGAAACGCTTTCCCGGCGGAGCCCGGGTCCGACCACGGCGGCAGCTTCAGGTTCGCGGGCGGCGGAACCATCCCTTCGCGCCGCTGGCCATTGCCGTCGGCGTTTTCGCCGTGGCAGATCGCGCAGTTAGCCGCAAAGATAGTGGCGCCGGCTTGCTGGGCTTGGCGTGACGCCAGCAGTCCGGGCGGAGCGCTCGGCGCCGCGCCTTCACATCCCGAAATGACGAGTGAGATCGTGAATAGGGCGGTCCCGAGCACTAGTTTCTGCATCGCGAACAATCTCGTAGCCAAGGCATTGCACCTCACGAGCGACGGCCGCGACAAGCTCTGCAAGTCGGTCTGCGACGGCGCTTGATCGGACCACGGAAAGATCGATGGCGTCGGGCACTAACCCGAGCAACGTCACGGTGGCCGGGTAACGGTCGATGAGACGCGCGGCATTAAGCAAGTCCGCGACTCCGATCTGGTGGGGGGAGAGGCGGTCCCGCACCGCGTCCATGACATCGTTTCCATCGAGCCGGACCAGCGTTCCCGGCGGGGCGTCAGTGCGCACCGCATCCACGAGGATGATATTTTCGGAATCTCCGAGCAAATCCAGAAGCGACAGCCCAAGCGTGCCGCCGTCGGCGAGTCGGACACCCGATGGGATGCGGTAATCGCGCTCTATTAAAGCGACCGCAGCCGCGCCAAGGCCATCATCTCCCAGCAGGACGTTACCCAGTCCGAGAACAAGAACACCAGTGCCCTTGGACAGTGGCGCGGGTTCGCTGCTCACGCGCCACCTTCCTTCCGTTTGGGCCAGAACTTGTAGCCGTTAAATATCGAGTCGATCTCTCCGGAGTCTTCGATCATCGACCACAGAACCACCGAATAAATGTGGATCACCACAAAAATGAACACCACATACATGCAGATATGATGGATCAGCCGTGCCATCTGCAAGCCGCCGAAGAGCGGCGCAAGAAAACCGAAGACCTGAAACGGCGAACTGATGGAGGCGATAGGGGTGTAAAGAGCTAAACCGGTCGCTACCAAGAGCAAATAGATCAGGAAGATAAAGCCGTAGCTCGCCGCGGCGAGTGCATCGTGTCCCGGATAGACCTCGGGATGCGGCTTAAGGAAGCAGTAATACAAGAACGTGCGCCACAAACCGCGCCAGCGCCGAGCCGTCAATGGAATGAAGTCGGGCAGCCGCGCGTAACGATTGCCGGCGAAAAACCAATAGACGCGGAACAGCACCGCAGCGCTGAAAACAAATGCCGTATACAAGTGAATGGCGCGCATCGTTCCCATGACGAAATGCTCTTTCGCCGGACCGGGAACACTGATGAATGGGTGACCGATATAATAGCCGGTGGCCGAGAGGATGATGATCGAGAAGAAGAGTACCCAGTGCACCAGGCGAACCGGGAGCTCCCAGACGTAGATCCGCTCCTTGGCGACGGGTTTAGCGAACAGCTCGGCTATCGAACTCATGCCACCCTCACGCGGGCGAGCTCACGCTTCGTCGCATCGACGACATGCACGCCGCAGGCCATGCACGGATCGAAGGAATGCACCGTGCGCAGGATTTCCAGCGGCTGGTCGGCCTTGGCAACGGGCGTGCCCGCCAGTGCGGCCTCGTAGGGGCCGGGTTGGCCCTTGGCGTCGCGCGGCCCAGCATTCCAGGTGCTCGGCACCACGCATTGGTAGTTCACGATCGAGCCATTCTTGATGTGCACCCAATGTCCGAGCGCGCCGCGCGGGGCCTCGTGGAAGCCGTAACCGAGACAATCGGCCGGCCAAGAGCCGGGATCCCATTTCGAATTGTCTTGGATGCGGTAATCGCGCCGCCCCATGTTATCGGCGAGACCCTGGACCCACATGCCCATCGACTCGACAAGCACTTGCGCCTCGATGGCGCGGGCGGCGACCCGGCCGAGCGTGGAGAACAGCGCCGCCGGCCCAACCCCGAGACTCGATAGCGTCTTGTCGACCAGTTCCTTGACCCGCGCTGGGCGTCCGGACGCGTAGGCGACGAGCATGCGCGCCAGCGGTCCGACTTCCATCGGGGCGCCGTCATAGCGCGGTGATTTCAGCCAGGAGTATTTCTTGGCGACCTCGAGCACCTGATACGGCGGCTTTGGTCCGGTATAGTTGGGATTGGTCTCGCCTTTGAACGGGTTGAGCCCCTGCTCGTCGCCAACCGAATAATCGTACCAGGAATGGGCGACCCACTCGCTGACCTTGGCTTGATCGACCGGGGCGATTTTTGATAGGTCGCGGCCATGGATGATACCCGTCGGCAGAAATAGCTCGGGGTGTTGGCTGTCGTCCATCGGAAAGTCGCCGTAGGCCATGTAATTGCCGACGCCGGCGCCGATAGACGCCCAATCCTTGTAGAACGATGCAATCGCCAGCACGTCCGGCAGATAGACACGGCTGACAAAGTCCATCCCGTCGGCGACCAGTTTGTTCAGCGCCGCGATGGTTCCCATGTTGAGCGAGTCTTGCGAATCGGGGTCGACCGGCGTTGCCATGCCACCGACGAGGAAGCTCTGCAGATGCGGGTTCTTGCCGCCGAGGATGGCGTGGATCTTGATGAAGCGTCGCTGCCAGTCGAGCGCTTCCAAGTAGTGCGCCACTGCCATCAGATTGGCTTCCGGCGGCAGCTTATAGGCTGGGTGGCCCCAATAGGCATTGGCGAAGGGGCCGAGTTGGCCGCGCTCGACGAACGCCTTGACCCGATCGCGCACCCCCGCGAAGTACTTGGTGCTCGACAGTGGCCAGTCCGAGATCGATTGCGCGAGGGTTGAAGTCTTCGCCGGGTCCGCGCTGAGCGCGCTGACGATGTCGACCCAGTCGAGCGCGTGCAGATGATAGAAATGAATGACGTGGTCCTGGACGTTTTGCGCCGCTATGATCAGATTGCGCAGCAGCCTTGCGTTGGACGGCGGCACGGCGCCGATTGCCTTCTCCACGGCGCGGATCGAAGCGATGGCGTGAACCGTGGTGCAGACGCCACAGATGCGCTGGGTGAATGCCCAGGCGTCGCGCGGATCGCGCCCGCGCAGGATCAGCTCGATGCCACGGAACATTGTGGACGAGGACCACGCCTCTTTCACCGCACCGCCGTCAACCTCCGCCTCGATGCGCAGATGGCCTTCGATGCGCGTGATGGGGTCGACGACAATGTGGGTCATCACTCGGACTCCGCTTTATCCTCGCCCGATTGCGATTTTACGTGCTGTTTATGCCGCACGGCCTGGACGACCCCGTGCGCGACCACCGCCGCGGCAGTAAGACCGGTGAGGCTGAGGCCGACGGGGTCGACCCATCTGCCGACGTTGAAACCGGCAACTTCGGGGAGCCGCTGGTAGAACGGCGTCATCGTGTCCCAGAAATTCGGCTCGGCGCAGCCAATGCAAGGGTGGCCGCAGCCGATCGGCCAGTTGGTGCCTTCGTTCCACTTCACCACCGGGCAATTCTGCGACGTCGCCGGGCCTTTGCAGCCCATCTTGTAGAGGCAATGGCCCTGACGATGCGCTTCATCGCCCCAGGCTTCGACATATTGCCCGGCGTCGAAATGCGCACGCCGTTCGCAATTGTCGTGAATGGTCTTGCCATAGGCAAAAAACGGCCGCCGATACTGGTCGAGCGGCGGCCAGCGCTTCAAGGTCAGGTAATAGACGATGAGCGCAGTGATATTTTCGGCATTGGCCGGGCAGGCCGACATGTTGATGAGGTTCTTGATGCCGGGCACCGCGTCGGCGACAGATAAGGCCCCGGTCGGGTTAGGAGCCGCCGCCGGGATGCCGCCAAAGGCCGCGCAGGTGCCAACGGCAACGGTGGCCGCGGCGCCGCCGCAGACCTCGCGGGCGATCTCAAGCGCGGAGCGGCCGCCGATCGTGCAATAGGCGCCGTTGGCGCCGGTTGGGATGGCGCCCTCGATGAGAGCGATGTATTTGCCCTTATTGTCTTTTACCGTCTGCTCCAGCGCGCTTTCCGCCTGGCTGCCGGCGGCCGCCATTATAGTCTCGTGATAATTGAGCGAAATGGTATCGAGGATGAGATCGGCGACGGTCGGATGGCTGGCGCGCAGGAAGGATTCGGTATTGCCGGCACAGTCCTGGAATTCGAGCCAGACCAGGATCGGCCTTTGTTTGCTGTCGACCGCCGCAGCAATCGCATTCGTGGCAGTTTCCGGAAGTCCAAGAACGGCCGCCATCGACGCGCAGAAGCTCAAGAAATCACGCCGCGAAATTCCGCGCTGTTCGAGTTCCTGGCTGAGACTGTGAGCGATCATTGCTGACCTCCGCACCGCGGAAGCACACTGAGACGCCTTTGGCATTCCCAATGTATTCAAAATATGATATCCGAAAAAGGACGGCTAGGCAATTAGGCGATGGTCGAGTCAAGCGACTTTTTCCGTCAAATAATTGTTTGTCCGATTTTGATTTAGATCAAATCAACGCGGTTGGGAGCGAGTTGCCATCAACGCGGTTTGGAGCAAGTTGCCATGTGTCTAGGAATCCCTATGGAAGTCATGGCCTTCGATGGTTTTCAGGCACGGTGTTCGGCGCAGGGAGTGGAACGAGAGGTCAGTCTGTTTCTGATGCAGGACGAACCAATCTCAATCGGCGACTTCGTGCTCGTGCATGTCGGCTATGCGATCCAGAAAATGACCCCGCAAGAGGCGCGCTCCGCCTGGGAGCTTTATGACGAAGTGACGCGTGCGGAAGGATTGGAGGCCGATGCGTGAGTCAATGCGTGTTTATAGTTTGACTGCGTAACGCGATGGAATCGGAATGGCGCTGCCTGTGGTGAGGTGTCCCATGCTTTTGCAGATTTTTGACGACACCGCCGAGTGCGCGCGCAGCAAGGTGACAGGCATCTACGCGCTTCTCATCGCCGGCAATGTCGGCGCCTGGTTGTGGGCGCTGATTGAGTTCCATGATCGACCGCTGCTGTTGGGCACCGCCTTCCTCGCCTATAGCTTCGGGCTGCGTCATGCTTTCGATGCCGATCACATCGCGGCCATCGACAACGTTACGCGCAAATTGATGCAGGCCGGCCGGCGTCCAATCGCGGTCGGCTTCTTCTTCTCGCTCGGCCATTCCACCATTGTCGTCGGCCTCACCGTCGCCATCGCGCTCGCCGCGTCGGCGCTACAGGGCCATTTCGATGCGCTCAAAGATATCGGTGGCGTGATCGGCACGTCGGTATCGGCGCTGTTTCTGTTCGCGATCGCCGCCGTCAATATTGTTGTGCTGATGCAGGTCTATCGGGCTTTTCAAACGGTCAGACGAAGTGGCCGACTGGTCGAAGCCGAAATCGACGATATTTTCGCCAAACGCGGCTTTCTTGCCCGCATCTTCCGTCCCGTCTTCCGGCTGATCGAGCGCAGTTGGCATATGTACCCGCTCGGCGTGCTGTTCGGCCTCGGCTTCGATACCGCGAGCGAGGTCGGCCTGCTCGGCATATCCGCTGCGCAGGCCGCGCAGGGGCTTTCAATCTGGTCGATCCTCGTATTTCCGGCACTGTTCACGGCGGGAATGTCGCTGATGGATACCTCCGACAGCACGCTGATGGTCGGTGCTTATGGTTGGGCCTTCGTCAAGCCGCTGCGCAAGCTGTACTACAACATGACGATTACCTTCGTTTCGGTGATCGCGGCGCTGATCGTCGGCGGCATTGAGGCGCTCGGCTTGATCGGCGACAAGCTCGGACTGGGCGGGCCGTTCTGGAATTTCATTGCGATGCTGAGCCGCAATTTCGGGTTCTTCGGCTATGGCATTGTCGCCTTTTTCATCGCGAGTTGGTTCATCTCCTTCGCAATCTATAAGGCGAAGGGCTTTGATCGCATTGAAGTGCCCGCCACGCGCAGCTGAGGCGTTAGACGACCATGCACGAGCTCGCGATTTGCCAGGCGCTGATATCGCAGGTGCGGGATGTTGTGCGTGAGCGGTCGGGCCGGGTGCAGCGTGTCCGTGTCGGAATTGGCCCGCTTTCCGGAGTCGAGCCGCGGCTGCTGGAAGATGCCTATCCTCTGGCCTGCGTCGGCACTTGCGCGGAGGGTTCGCAGCTCGCGATCGAACAAATGAATATCCGTGTTCGCTGCCGCATCTGCGGTGCGGAAAGCGAAGCGGCTCCGAACCGGCTGCTATGCGCTGCGTGCGGCGATTGGCGCACCGAGCTGTTGTCCGGTGACGAGCTCATGTTGCTGCGGATCGAGCTTGAAACGCAGGAAGAACCAATGGAGTCTGCCAATGTGTGAGACCTGCGGCTGCTCGGCACACCAAACCAGCGCCAAAGATACCGAAACCGTCGAAGTCCTCGGTCGGCTGCTCGACGCCAATGACCGGGCTGCGGATCATAACCGCGACCATTTCGACGATCATCGGGTTATTGCCTTCAACATCATGTCGTCGCCGGGAGCGGGCAAGACGGCCTTGCTGGAAGCGACCATTGATGCGCTCAAGCCTGATTTCCGCATAGCGGTGATCGAAGGTGATCTGGAAACCGACAACGATGCGCGCCGGATCCGCGCGCATGGCGTTCCCGCCGTGCAGATAACGACCGGCGGCGCCTGCCATCTGGACGCCCGCATGGTGCATGAGGCGCTGCACGACCTGCCCTTGCGGCAGCTCGACATTGTCTTCATCGAGAATGTCGGCAATCTGGTCTGTCCGGCGAGCTTCGATCTCGGCCAGCACCGCAATATCGTCCTGTTGTCGGCGACCGAGGGCGACGACAAGCCGGCCAAATATCCGGTCATGTTCCGCGCCGCCGATCTCGTCTTGCTGACCAAGATGGATCTGGCCCCCGTACTCGAGGACTTCGAGCCGCTGCGGGCGGAGAAGGCTGTTCGCGACCTTGCTAATGCCGCGCCGGTGATTACGCTGTCGGCACGCAAACGGATCAATTTAGACGCGTGGGAAGCCTGGCTGCGTGGCGAGATCGCGAAGATTCGGGCGACGCAACAAACCGTGCATAGTGCGAACGAGGCGCGCCATGAGCATCACCACCACCCGGCAGTGGCTTGACCGTCTTCGCGCGCTTGAGCTGCCGCGCCGCTTCAAGGTCATGAATGTCTGCGGCGGCCACGAACGATCGATCGCTATGATCGGCCTGCGCAAGGCCTTGCCCGCGAACATCGAATTGGTGCCGGGGCCTGGTTGTCCGGTCTGCGTTTGTCCGGAAGAAAGCGTCTACCAAGCGATTCAGCTGGCGCTTCAGGAAAAAGTCATTCTCGTCGCGTTCGGCGATATGCTGCGCGTGCCGGTCAATGTGCGCAAAAATGAAGTGCGTTCGTTGGAACAGGCGCGCGCCGCCGGCGGTGAGATCGTTCCGATCGCTTCGCCGCTGGAAGCGGTTCGCATCGCACGCGAGAATCCGCAGCGTCGGGTCGTCTTCTTCGCTGCCGGTTTTGAAACCACCACCGCGCCGGTGGCTGCCATGCTCGCGGAAGGAGTACCGGACAATTTATCAGTGCTCCTCGCCGGCCGCCGCACCTGGCCGGCGGTGGCGATGCTGCTCGATTCGGGCGCGCCTGGGTTCGACGCCCTTGTCGCCCCCGGTCACGTTTCAACCGTCATGGGCCCGGAGGAATGGGCTTTCGTGCCGGAAAAACACGGCATACCCGCCGCGGTCGGAGGGTTCACCGGGGAAAGCCTCGTCGCCGCACTTTATTCCGTGCTGCGCCAAATCGTCGAAGAATGCTGCTTTCTCGACAATTGCTATCCGGAGGTGGTGCGTCCCGGTGGCAACGTGGCCGCGCAATCCTACATCAACGAGACCATGGAGGTTGTCGATGCCAACTGGCGCGGCATCGGCGTCATCCCAGCCTCCGGCTATGCCCTGCGGCCGGAATTTGCCGCGCATGATGCGACGCGGCTCTATCCGTCGTTCAATGACGTCATGCGCAAGCGTGCGGGGCAGATGCCGCCGGGCTGCGATTGCGCCCGTGTTGTTCTTGGACGCATTTATCCGGATCAATGCGTGCTTTACGGCCGCGCCTGTACGCCGCGCACGCCGGTCGGGCCATGCATGGTATCGGACGAAGGCGCCTGTCGTATCTGGTGGTCGAGCGGCGTGCGGACGCCACGTGAGCCAGCCCGTGCAGACGCCTAGCGTGTTGGCGTAATGGGCACGCCCGGCTTTTCACTTGCCCCCGTCAGCGACGACAAAGTCACGGCGACCACAAAACCCGTGACCGGATGCGTCGCACGAAAATTGATCCTTGGCGGCCGCGTCCAGGGCGTCGGGTTTCGTCCCTTCGTCTATCGCGTGGCCCACCGCTATGGCTTGTATGGCTGGGTACGAAACCGCTCTGGTGAGGTCGAAGTGCTCGCCCAAGGCGATGCCAAATCGCTGCAACGCTTTCGCCAGGCGCTGATCGCCGAAGCGCCCCCGCTGGCGCAGCCCGAGATTCTCGCGGAACTGTCCGTCGCCCCCGAGCCCATCACGGATTTTCAAATCCGCGCCAGCACAGCCGCGAGCTCCGAACATGTTCATCTGCCGCCGGACAATTTCGCCTGCGACGAATGCCTGAGCGAAATGAGTGATTCGCGCGATCGGCGTTTTCGCTACCCCTTCATTAATTGCACCCAATGCGGCCCGCGCTACACCTTGATCGAGCGTCTGCCCTATGATCGCGCTAATACCTCAATGGCGCGCTTTGCGCTCTGTCCGCAATGCGCAGCCGAATACACCGATCCCGGCGACCGCCGCTTTCACGCGGAGCCGCTCGCGTGTCCCCACTGCGGACCGCGTCTTGAATTCCTTTTGTCAGGGAATAATGCGCAGTTCGGCGCTGACGCGCTTGCTGCAACAATCGATACCCTGCGGGCGGGAAAGATCGTCGCGGTCAAAGGCATCGGCGGCTATCACCTGCTTTGCGATGCCGTCAATTCCACTGCGGTTGCTACGTTGCGGGCGCGCAAAAACCGGCCTGACAAACCGCTTGCGGTGATGTTTCCGCCCGAGCCTGACCATACCGCACTTTGCCGCGCGGCCGTCCCGCAGGCGATGCACAAGATTATGCTGTGCGATCCGGTGCGTCCAATTGTGCTGGTGCCAAAGAATCCCGCTAGTGATCTCGCACCTGAAATCGCGCCGAACGTCGGCGAGATCGGCGCCATGCTTCCCTACAGCCCGCTTCATCACCTGCTGCTCGCGGATTTCGGCGCCCCGCTCGTTGCGACGTCCGGCAATATCAGCGGCGAGCCCGTTCTGACCGACAACGCTATGGCCGAGGCGCGTCTGGGAACGATAGTCGATGGCTTTTTGCATCACGACCGCATCATTGTTCGTCCGGCCGATGATCCGGTCTATCGCGTCATCGGCGCTAAGCCGCGGCCAATTCGGCTAGGACGCGGTAATGCGCCGACTGAGATCGAATTGTCGTTTTCACTGCCTCGACCGGTGTTGGCCTTGGGCGGTCATCTGAAAAATACCGTGACTCTCGCTTGGGGGCGCCGGGCCGTTGTGTCTCCGCATCTCGGCGATATGGATACGCCCCGCGGTCTGGAACTGCTTAGATCGGTGGCCGCCGATCTGCAGGCGCTCTACGGCGTGGGTGCGGAATTGCTCATTTGTGATGCCCATCCGGGTTACGCGACAACGCGTCTGGCGCAACGACTGGGATTGCCGCTGAACAAAATATTTCATCATGAGGCGCACGCTTCGGCATTGGCCGAAGAGGTAGACGCGACCGCCGACTGGCTTGTCTTCACTTGGGATGGTGCCGGGTTTGGCCGGGACGGAACGATCTGGGGCGGCGAGGCGCTGCTCGGACGGCCGGGTCGCTGGCGTCGCATGGCGACCATGCGGCCGTTCGCCTTGCTCGGTGGCGACCGCGCCGCGCGAGAGCCGTGGCGTAGCGCGCTGGCTCTGTGCTGGGAAGCCGGCGTGGAATGGGGGGACTGCGCCGACGACACCAGCATGTTGCGCCATGCCTGGACACGCAAGCTCAACTGTCCGCAAACGTCATCGATTGGCCGGCTGTTTGATGGCGCGGCCGCGTTGCTCGGCCTGGTCGCACGCGCAAGCTATGAGGGGCAGGCCGCGAGCCATCTCGAGGCTATTTCAGTCGGGGAAGCCGAACCGATCGACTTGCCTATATTCCGCCGCGCTGACGGCATTTGGGAATGCGACTGGAGCCCGCTGCTTGGCCGCCTCATGGACGCAACGCAGCCGGCGTCCAGCCGCGCCGCGATGTTCCATGCCACGCTGGCCGAGATGTTGCTCGCTCAGGCGCGCGCGTTGCGCGATGAATATGGAGCGTGCCGATTGGGCTTGACCGGCGGCGTATTCCAAAATCGGCTGCTATGCGAATGCATCCTTGCCGGCGCGAAGCGAGACGGCTTCTTTGTTTCCATGCCGGAAAGACTACCATGCAACGATGCCGGGCTTAGTTTCGGGCAGATCGTCGAGGTCAGCGCGCATGATCGACGATAAATTTGTCACCCTTGCCTATGGCAATGGCGGGCGCTTCATGCGCACGCTCATCGACGACATTTTTGCGCGCCATCTGGCCAATCCGCAGCTTGACGTGACGGCCGATGCGGCCTTTTTGCCGATGCGGCCGGGCGAGGTCTTGATCACCACCGACGGCTTTACCGTGCACCCGCTCGAGTTTCCGGGGGGCAATATTGGTTCGCTCGCCGTCCATGGAACGGTCAACGATCTCGCGGTCGCCGGCGCAACCCCGGTCTACCTGACCTTGAATGCCTTCATCGAAGAGGGCATGGAGTTTTCCCAGCTCGATCGCCTGATTGAAAGCATGGCGCGGGCCGCAAAAGTCTGTGACGTGCATGTCGTGGCAGGCGATACCAAGGTTCTGCGCCGCGGTGAAGGCGGCGGGCTCTATCTGGCGACAACTGGCATCGGCATCCGTCAGCCCAGCTTGCGGCTCGGCCTCGATCAAATCAAAGCTGGCGACAGGGTGCTAGTCAGCGGTGCGATCGGCGACCATGGCACGGCGGTGTTGCTGGCGCGCGAAGATTTCGGGCTGAAGGGCGATTTGGCCTCCGATGCGGCGAGCGTGCTGCCGCTGGCGCAGGCACTATGGGACTTGCCGGGACTGCGTTTCATGCGCGATCCGACCCGCGGCGGCCTAGTTACGGTGATGCACGAAGTGGCGCGTGCGACCGGGCTCACGGTGCGTCTTGAGGAGAGCGCCATTCCCGTCCACCCACCGGTCCGCGGCGTCTGCGAGATGCTGGGCTACGACCCGCTATACCTTGCTTGCGAGGGGCGCGTGGTCGCCGTGCTCTCGGCCGAAGCCGCGCCGCGCGCGTTGGGGAGATGGCGCGCACTGCCCGGCGGCGAAGGCGCCGAGATTATCGGCGAGTTGAGTGGATCTGTTCCGCAAGTCGTCTTGCTGACCGAAATCGGCGGCGAGCGGCTGCTCGAGGAATTGGAGGATGATCCACTGCCGCGCATTTGTTGAATGACATGCACCGACCGCGCTTGGTGGCTAAGTGGTTTGTAGAAAAATTAAAAGTTGGCCAGAAGCCCGCCCAGCCCGTATGGTCAAAAAATTAAAACGGCCGGAAGGATTGGCAGTTGCCCAAGTTTCCACGATAAAGTAGGTCAGTGCGCCGTTTCCGACGGCGCCCCATGGCAGCGCTTGTACTTCTTGCCGGAGCCGCATGGGCATAGGTCATTGCGGCCAGGAACGGCTGTCTTGTGGATCGGCTGTCTCGGATCGCGGATGGCTTTTCCAGGAAGAGCCCGGCGGACAAGCCAGTACGCATGGATGTTACGTACGCCGGGGGCGATCATGTCAACGAAGACCTGATGTCTAGCAATGGCATCATCGTGGGCGTCAACCAATTCCTTCAGCCTGTCCCAGCCGCTTTTTGTGCCGTAGAGGTGGATGACCTCGAACCAGTCAGGCCGCGCTTCAATGAGCGATTGCCAACCTGGAGAATCGAGCGCCATGCCCTTGACGTAGCCGCAGCACCACTCGTCGACGATCGACACCGCACGTCCCTTGACGTCTCGCTTGAAGAAGAGTGGCACATAATACTGTGGGGCCTCGATCAGAGTGAGCGCGATGTCATTCGCGTGGCGTATCAGCAAGCTCAGAATGCGTTGCGCCTGGTTCTCGCTGGCAAACTCCGGAGACTGCTCTCCTTCGTCCATGTCCCAGATCCACCGCATCCATTCCGACGGCATGATGACTTTCGGCCCTGAGACCGCCGCGCAGAGGAAGCCGTCGAGGGTGGATACATCCATTGCATTCTCGAGGCTGTCATCGGCAAGAAGAAATGCGTCGAGTTCCTCGATCTCCCGATTGGTCAGCGATCCGGATTTGATCGATCTCATCGGCCAGTCCATTTGATCACGACGAGTTACCAGCAAATCACGCGGCCTCTTGATGGTAATAGCGCAGGAGCCCGCCCAGTCTCTCGCGGCATTTCATGGTCTGCGCGTGACGAATGTCCGCATCTCGGGGAAACAGCAAGACATTGCCTTTCCCCTGATGATTTCGCTCAGCATGGTAAT
>Ga0315550_1000435_pt1 | contig 25682 bp, 15 predicted proteins | sample SalMarSW160190MG_2_FD_203100 | JGI IMG/M metagenome (GOLD analysis project Ga0315550, IMG submission 203100) | Salt marsh sediment microbial communities from the Plum Island Ecosystem LTER, Massachusetts, United States - Salt Marsh Sediment SW1601-90 ... | reverse complement strand
GCAGGACCAACAGGCCCAGGTCACGCAGGCCGCGGATGGCGCGCTCGGGGAGAAATTGCCGCCACATCGTGGAATTGAAAGCGGGGTAGACGAGCGCGCTCATGGTCAGGCCATTGAGCGCACCGGTGAGCAGCCGCAGCTCTTGCATCGGCTGATACACGTTCCGCACATTGAGCACCGTGACGATGGTCGTATTCATCCCCGGCGTCGCCAGGAGAGAATTCAAGCCGTCCAGGGCCCAAAGCAACGTGAACGTAATGAGAAATAGGATGGCGAGAACGGATGGAAACTCCACGGCGCGGCGGCGACGCAACACCAGGGCCTGCCCAAAAAAACCAACCAGCGCCCCGACGAAAGTGCCCGTGCAGCGCGCACAAAGTGGGAGCTGACGCCCGCCAATCTCGAAAGAGTGAGCCGCGATCTGGTGGCACACCGCATACCCGACCATATTCGCCTTGGCCATGAACCAATCCCCCGAATAATCCCGCAACGCTCCCGGCGTGATCAACATAAAGGCCACAAAGGCCACTACGGCCACTCCAATGACCAGTCCCGGCAATGGAAACGTGCGCTTTCGAGATCCTTCAGCAGGCAATGCAGACTCTGTCGTCGTCATCGTTCATCAACTCCCCTAGGATTCACTCCCCCATCACCTGCACGATCAGCCGGCGCGAGCGAGGGCGTGCGTCAAAGTCCAGGAACACAATCTGCTGCCACGTACCCAGCGTGAGATTGCTATCGACAAAGGGCACCGTCAGCGAAGGGCTGATCAGAGCAGAGCGGATGTGGGCGCTGCCATTGTCGTCTCCCCAGCGCAGGTGATGCTGATAGTCTCGATCAGAGGGCACGATTTCATCAAGAATTTGCCGCAGATCGGCCATCACGCCGCTCTCGTACTCGATGGTGGTCAGGCCGCCGGTTGAGCCGGGGCAAAAGACGATGACAATACCCGCCCGCAGCCCCGACTCTCGGACGACGGTGGCGACCTGGGACGTGATGTCCTGAATATCAGTGTGTCCCTGAGTATTCAGGCCTAACTGCTGAGTGATGACCATCTGCCTTCCTCCTTCGGCGCGCTCTCTTCCCGCGCCAACCGACAGCTCGTATCATAGCACAGTTCTCCCAAATGCCCAAGCGCAAGCGCGCGTTGAGCGCAAGCGCGCGCTACTGGCGCGGGAAGGCCGAGTGTGTTACAATGCCGCCGGTATGGACAACCTCATCAAAGAACTCAACCCACAGCAACAAAAAGCAGTCACTGCCTCTGATGGCCCCGTGCTGGTGCTGGCCGGTCCGGGCAGCGGCAAGACGCGCGTGCTCACCCACCGCGTCGCCTGGCTGGTGCTGGAGCGGGACGCCGCCCCCTGGTCGATCATGGCGGTCACCTTCACCAACAAGGCCGCCCGCGAGATGCGGGAACGGCTGGAGGAGCTTCTCGGTCCCTCTCGCGCCCGCCGCCTGACACTGGGCACCTTTCACGCCACCTGTGCCCGCGTCCTGCGCCGCGAGGCCGAGGCCACCGGCATCTCACGCGACTATGTCATCTTTGACGCCGACGACCAGTTGCGTCTGATCAAGCAGGTGATCAAGGACCTGGGGCTGGACGACAAGCGGTATCGCCCGCGAGCGGTGCACGGCGCCATCTCCCGCGCCAAGAACGAGCTGATCCCGCCGGAGGCGTACGACACCGGCACCTACTACGGCGAGGTCGTCAAGCGCATCTACGAGCACTACCAGGCGCTGCTGGCGGCCAACGGCGGGCTTGATTTCGACGACCTGCTGATGAAGACAGCGCAGCTGTTCGCTCAGAACCCCGCCGTGCTCGCGAACTACCAGGAGCGCTACGTCCACATCCTGGTGGACGAGTTCCAGGACACCAACCAGGCGCAGTACACGCTGCTGCGGCAGCTTTCTGGGATGCAGCACAATCTGTTCTGTGTGGCTGACGAAGATCAGTCGATCTACGCGTGGCGAGGCGCAGACTATCGCAACATCCGCCGCCTGCGAGATGACCACCCCGACCTGCTGACGATCCTGCTGGAGGAGAATTACCGCTCCACCCAGACGATCCTCGATGCCGCCCACGCCGTCATCCGCCACAACCCCGACCGCACGGAAAAGGCTCTCTTTACGCGGCGCGGGCAGGGGCCAGAGATCGCCGTCCACGAGGCCTACGACCAGGACGACGAGGCCCAGTTCGTAGTCGACACGATCACCCGCGTGACACGGGAAGGCGTGCACTACGGCGACTGCGCCGTGATGTACCGCACCAACGCCCAGTCCCGCGCGCTGGAGGACGCCTTCGTCCGCGCCGGGATGCCCTACCGGTTGGTGGGGGCCACCCGCTTTTACGCCCGTCGCGAGATCAAGGACATCGTCGCCTTCCTGCGCCTGATCCACAATCCGGCCGAGGGCGTGAGCATGGCGCGCGTGGTCAACATCCCCCCGCGCTCCATCGGCCAGAAAACCACATCGGCGCTGGAAAACGCAGCACAGGAGCGCGGCGTCTCGGTCTACGAAGTGATGCACGATCTCCCCGACAAGCTGGGGGCCCGGGCGCAGCGAGCGCTGGCGACCTTCCTGGAGATGCTGGAAGGCTGGGTCGCAGCGCGGGAGCACCTGACAGTGGCCCAGTTGATCGACCGCGTGGTGGAGGATACGCACTACGCCGACTATCTACGCGACGGCACCGAGGAGGGCGAAGAGCGCTGGGCCAACGTGCTGGAGTTGCGCAACGTGGCCGCCGAGTACGAGGAGACCACGCTGACTGAATTCCTGGCCGACGTGGCGCTCGTCTCTGACGTGGACAACCTGAGCGATGACGTGGACGCACCGACGCTGCTGACGCTGCACAGCGCCAAGGGGCTCGAGTTCCCCGTCGTCTTTATCACCGGCCTGGAGGATGGGCTGCTGCCCCACAGCCGTTCCTTCGACGACCCCGACCAGATGGCCGAGGAGCGCCGGCTGATGTACGTCGGGCTGACGCGGGCCAAGGACCAACTCTACCTAACCCGCGCCTTTCGCCGCACGCGCTACGGCGAGAGCGATCCTTCGGCACCCAGCCGGTTCCTGGACGACATCCCGCCGCAACTGACCGGCGGCGCAAAGAAGCCAAGGCGCACGAGGACGCAGACGCAGTGGGATCAAGGGTCAGACTACCGGGCTGGCAATCTCCAATCTCCAGTCTCCAAACCTCAATTCCGCGCCGGTCAGCGAGTGCGGCACGCCGATTTTGGAGATGGGTTGGTGATCGAGAGCCGCGTCGATGGCGCCGACGAGATCGTCGCAGTGGCCTTCGAGGACGTGGGCTTGAAGCGGCTGATGGCAGGGCTGGCCAACTTGGAACGACTGGAAGGCTAGTCTTCCCCCCCACCTGGCCTCCCCCACCACGGAGGAGGGATCAATAAACCAGCCTTCGCGGCAGCAGGTTCCTGATCCGGTTGCCCTGCACCTTGCCCAGGCCCAGGAATCGCCCGCTCTCGTCTTCCAACAAAATAGTCGCCCCCAGGGGATGCTGCGGCTCCAGCCCCCGCAAGTCTCGCCCGCCCAGCCATGCCTGGACCTGATCGTCCGCCAGCGTCAGCCTACACCCGGTGAACTGCGTGCCGAACCGAGCCACGAACTCGTGCGACGGCGCGAATCCGCCTCCACTTTGCTCCCCGACCCGCATCCCCGTCATCACGCAGGGCAGACCGGCAAAGTGGGCCAGGAATCGCTCCGGGACGGCGTATACCGACGCCTTGTGTTCCCACAGCACCAGCGCCTGCTGCTCCACCACCGCCTGGAAATCGAATCCGTACACCTGTAGCAGATGATCGCAGACGCTCGCCGTTTCTGGCTGGCTCATCGGCGCGAACCCGGCGCTCTCCAACGGGCGCGCAGGCACGTCGGATGGCTGCACGTCGACGGGGCCGTGCTTGCGAACCAGGGCGGCGAAAAAGCCAGAGGTGTCGTACAGGTGTGGCCACAAGCGCACCGCCCGCTGAACCTGGGGATGAAACACGCGCTCGCCGTCAGAGGCCAGCGCCGGAGCAGGCGTCGGCAGCAGGCGATCAACCGGCTCGACCGTCGCCCGGTGTGGATATCGTTTCAGCAGCGCGTCCAGCACCGCCTCGTCCTCCTCGGGGGCCAGGGAGCACGTGGCATAGACCATCTCGCCGCCGGGTTTGAGCGCCTGAAACGCGCTCACCAGCAGCCCGACCTGCTGCCAGTGCAGCGCCTGCCGCTCGTTGGCTGATACAGGTTGCATCTTGCGCCGCTCGGCCGTGCGCAGACTCTCGCCGCTGCACGGCGCATCCAGCAACACCTTGTCAAAGGTCTCGGGGAACCAACTGCCGAACCGCTCGCCGGGATAGGTGGTAACTACCGCGTTCATCGCGCCCCAGTCCTGCAGCTTGAATCGCAACGGCGGGATGCGCGGGCCGCTGGCGTCGTTGGCGACGACGAGGCCCCGATCGCCCATCTTGCACGCCAGGTGGGTCGTCTTGCCGCCGGGAGAAGCGGCCATGTCCAATACCAGCGGCGCGTCCTGCTCAAAGCCGAACATCTCCGCCGGCAGCATTGAGGCCGCGTCCTGGATGTAGTAAAAGCCCATCTTGTGCTCCAGTGTCTGGGCGATGGGCTCTCCGCTAACCTGCCAGCCCGCATCGCAAAAGGCCACCGGCTGCACCTGCCAGCCGTACCACGCGGGCCAGGTGCGACGCGCGTCATCGACGGCAATCTTGAGGGTGTTGACTCGAATTGCAGTAGGGAGAGGGTGCTGCACAGCCTGGAGGAGTTGCTCGAACTCGACAGCGCTCAAAAAGCTACGATATTTATCCAAGCCCTCGGGGTTCATCAAGATTCAAGTGCCTCTTGTGGGGCGGATTGCCAATCCGCCCTACTTGCTCGCCAAAAACGCCAGCTCGGTGGCGAACGCGAACCGCTCGACCGACCACCCCCTACCCGCGATCAGCTCGCGGAAGTGCGCTTCATAGTTGGTGGGCATCCCCTTACTTCTGCCGCCCAGGCTGTGGACGGGGAACGAGACCAGGAGATACTGCGCGTCGATGGCGTCCAGGAGCTGCGCACCGGCCGACTTGTCGATCTGCTCCAGACAGGGGATCGACTTGAGCACCAGGGCCAGGTCGACGCGGGGTGTGGAGCAGGCATGGAGCACGTCGCACGCCGTCGCCCGCCCGCGCACAGGGGTGAGCACCATGAACGCCCGCAGGAACTCGACCATATCCTCATAGATATCATAGGCATAGTAAGTCGCCCCATCGGGCAAGCCCATCCACGGGATCGCCAGCGGGTTGAGGCCGCAGGCCAGGTCGAGCACGGAATGCACCGGCTGGAGATCGACCAGCACGGCGGCGTAGAATTCGTCGAGGAACTCCAGCCGCTCCTGCGTAGAAGCGTGATAGCCCATGATCTGCGCGCAGGCCTGCCGGAATTCCGCACCACTCCCGGAAGCTGTCCGCAGGTCATCCAGCCACGCGACGTAATCCATCCCGCCCTCCAGATAGGCACCACCCACCTGGTGTAGCTTCCTCTTGGTCGCCTTGACCGCCTCTTTGAGGCGACGGCCCTTGGCCAGCTCCCGCTCGCCGATACCGCGCACGACGTCCTCACAGACGCGCCTATATTTGGCGCTCTTGCGGACGGCGGCGACCAGCTCGTCAATATCGCTCACAGTGCCTCTTCTCTCAACAATGCCATCAGTTGGGTCATAAACCGCAGGTTGTGCATCGTCGCCAGCCGCAGGGCCAGACTATCCTTGACGGCGAACAGGTGATGCAGATAGCCCAGCGAGTAGTCGGTGCAACACGGGCAGTCACAGTGAGAGGAGAGCGGACCGCCGGCCTTGATGTGCTTGTCGTCGGTGACGTAGATGTAGGAGAACCAGTCTCCCCCCCTATCTTCCCCCCCGCATCCTTCGACTTCGCTCAGGACAAGCGCGGGGGGGATATCGCTCACAAACGCATACAGCCGCCCGCGTCGCGCGTCCCGCGTGGGCAGCGAGCAGTCGAATAGATCGTACCCCATCCGCGCGCACGCCACGACGTAGGCCGGATGGCCCACCCCCAGCGCGTGGGTCGGGAACCGGGGTGGCACCAGCTCGCGCACGTAGGCCAGCATATCGGCCAGCAGATTCCCGTCGCCATCGAGCGGCCAGCCGCCGTAGCCAAAGCCGTCGAAGCCAATCTCCAACAGCTCCCCGGCGCACCGCCGGCGCAGCTCGCGCGATCCGCCGCCTTGAACGACGGCGAGCAGCAGCGGACGTTGTTCCTGAAATAGCTCCTTCTGCTCGACCAAACGCTCGAACTCGTCCTTGCAGCGCCGCGCCCAATCGACCGTCCGCTCGACCGACTCGCGCTGCGTCTCCAGCGGGGCGTCCACGTGCGTGCAGTCGTCGAGACAGACGACGACGTCGGCGCCGTAGCTCACCTGCAACTGGACGCTCTTTTCCGGCGTCAGGGTGAACTTGCGGCGGGACTGGTCGGGCCGAAAGGTGATGCCGTTATTCGTCAGGCTGCCGTTCTTGGGATTCTGCCGGATCAGTGAGTAGGCCTGGAAGCCGCCCGAGTCGGTGACGATGGGCCGCTGCCAGCCGCTCATCCGGTGTAACCCACCCAGTGCCTGCACGGTCGAGGAGCCGGGATGCTGCATCAGGTGGAAGATGTTCATCACCACGCCCTGCACACCGCAGCGGGCCAGGTCGGCGCTATCGACCGAGCGGACGACGCCCATGGTCGCGTCAGGCAAAAAGACGGGAAGCTGCAACCGGCCGTGGGGTAGCTGCAAGGTTTTCACGATACCCCTGCAATAACGACGGTGTACTCGCCCCGCGGCTCCTCTTCTTCAAAGAAGGCCAGGAGCTCTGAGAGCGTCCCGCGCTGGATCTCCTCGTACAGTTTGGTCAGCTCGTTGGCCAGCGCCGCCTGGCGGTCGCCGAACACCTCGATTGCGGCTTCGAGGAACGCTTTCAACCGATAAGGGCTCTCGTAAAAGACCAGCGTGTGCGGCGAGTGCGCGTCGACCTCGAGGAATCTTTTCCGAGGGCCGGGCTTGCGCGGCGGAAAACCGCGGAAGGTAAAGCTGTGCGACGGCAGCCCCGAAAGCACCAGCGCCATCACCAGCGCGCTGGGGCCGGGGATCATAACAATGGGCACATCCTCCTCGATGGCCCGTCGCACCAGCGTGAACCCGGGATCAGAGATGCCGGGGGTGCCGGCGTTGGTCACCAGCGCCACCGACTGGCCCTGCTCGACCATCGACATGACGCGCGCCGTGGCCTGGCGCTCGTTGTGCTCGTGGAAGGCGATCTTGGGTTTGTCGATCTCGAAATGCTTGAGCAGCCGCCCGGTCTTGCGCGTGTCCTCGCAGGCAACCACGTCCACATGGCGCAGCGTCTCCAGCGCGCGTAGCGCAACGTCGCTCAGGTTTCCTATTGGCGTCGCCACCAGATATAGCATCAAGCCACTCCTGCCGAGTTTAATTTTTGGGACATGGAAGAACGCGGGAAAACACTGACTTTACCTTTTGATCCGTGTTCATCCGTGTTTTTCCGCGTCCTATTTCTCTCGATACCCCAACACCCGCATACCGTTGAGGGTGACCAGCAGCGAGGCCCCCATGTCGGCAAAGACGGCCATCCACAGCGTCGCCGCACCGGCCAGGGCCAGCGCCAGGAACACCGCCTTGATGACCAGCGAGAGGGCAATGTTCTGGCGGATGATGGCCAGCGCCCGGCGGCTCAGCCGCATGGTAAAGGGCAGCTTGGTCAAGTCGTCAGCCATCAGTGCGATGTCGGCGGTCTCCAGCGCCGCGTCGCTGCCAGCGGCCCCCATCACGATGCCCACGCTGGCCCGCGCCAGGGCCGGGGCGTCGTTGATGCCATCGCCCACCATCGCCACCTGACCGTACCGGTCAAGCAATTCCTCCACCGCCTCCACCTTTTGCTCCGGCAGCAGCCCGGCGCGGAACTCGTCCACCCCCACCTGCGCGGCGATGGCGCGGGCGGCATCCTCGTTATCGCCGGTGAGCATCACCGTGCGCCGGACGCCCGCGTGGCGCAGCTCGGTGACGACCGCGGGAGCCGTTTCCCGTAGAGCATCTGCCACGGCCACGTACCCCTGCCGCCCGCAGCACGAGTCCTCGACCAGTACGATGGTCTGCCCCTTGGCCGTCGCCTCGGCCACCTCATTGCAAAATGAGGCCTGATCGCAGAAGGAAGCGGTGTGCGTATCGCCGTGGATATGGGCGTGACTGCCGACGGTGACGTCGTGGCCTGCCACGCGCCCGCGTACGCCCATCCCCGCCAGCGCCTCTACCGACTCGGCCGGAGCGTAGGCAGCATCGACGCCGAATGCCCGCGCCTGCCCGACGATTGCCTGGGCCAGGGGATGCTCGGAGCGCGCCTCGACCGCCGCCGCCATCGCCAGCAAATCGCGGCAGTTGGCGCACGCCTCGGGGCTCGCGCCGTCGTCGTGGTCGCCGCAGCGACCTGCCACCACCACGGGCCGCCCCTGGGTCAGCGTGCCGGTCTTGTCGAAGGCGACGACGCACAGCGCGCCCGCTTGCTCCAGGTACGCCCCACCCTTGATCAGCACCCCCGCCCGTGCGGCGCGGGCGATGCCGCTGACGATAGTCACCGGTGTGGAGATAACGAGCGCGCACGGGCAGGCGATGACGAGCAGCACCAGCGCCCGATAGAGCCAGTCGACGAATGTGCCCAATCCCGCCAGCGGCGGCACGACGGCGACCAGCAGCGCGCCGATGACGACCACGGGCGTATAGATCCGCGCAAAGCGGTCGACAAAGCGCTGCGAAGGCGCCTTTTGCGCCTGGGCCTCCTCCACCATCTGGATGATGCGGGCGAGCGTGTTGTCGGAGGCCAGGCACGTCACCTCGACGGTTAGAGCGCCGTTGCCGTTGACCGTCCCGGCGAACACCTCGTCGCCGGGACGCTTTTCTACCGGCAGGCTCTCCCCCGTGATTGGCGCCTGGTTGACGGCGGACACGCCCTCCGCAACGCGCCCATCCATCGGAATGCGCTCGCCGGGCCGCACGACGATGCGGTCGCCGATGGCGAGGGCCTCGACGGGGACAATTTCTTCTTGCCGCCCCCCCTCGGCCCCCCCCGTGGGCGGGAGGGAAAACAGGCACGTGGCCTGCATGGGCGTGAGGTCCATCAGCGCACGGATAGCATTACGCGCCCGACCAAGGGTGTAACCCTCCAGCAGATTGCCTAGCGCGAAGAGGAACGTCACCACCGCGCCCTCTTCGAACTCGCCGATGACCAGCGCGCCCGTCGCCGCCAGCGTCATCAGCACGTTCATATCCAGCGTGCGGACAGTGCGCAGGGCGGCCCAAGCAGCCCGCGCACTCGGGTAGCCTGCGACCACGGTCGCCAGAATGTACAGGATGTGACTGCCCTCGTCGGGCACGCCCGCTAGGTGCAGCCCAAAAGCCGAAAGGATCAACACGCCCGCGATGCCGGCCAGCACCTCATTCTGGCGCCGGCGCACGGCCGCCAAGAGGCCACGCGGCTCTCCTTTAGGGATATCCACATCGTAGCCCAACTCGCGCACCCGCGCGACCACCGCCCGCTCGTCCGTCTCGTGCGGGTCAAAGTCCAGCGTCAGCCGCGCCAGCGCAAAGTTGACCTCCGCCTTGTGCACGCCATCCATCACCCCCACACCCTGCTCCAGCGTGCGCGCGCACTCAGCGCAGTCGAGGCCCGTGACGGAAAAGCTTCTATTCTGCGTCTCGCTCATTACATACCTCGAACCATACCAAACATAGTGCGTAAAGCGTAAAACGTAATCCAATCCTTACGCTTTACGTCTTACGTATGTTGTACATGCTCCAACCCCCGTGCAAACAGATCACCCACGTGTTCGTCGTCAAGCGCGTAGTAGACGTGCTTGCCATCGCGGCGCTTGCGCACCACACGCAACTCGCGCAACAGCCGCAGTTGATGCGAGACCGCCGAGATGCTCATATCCAGCACCGAGGCCAGGTCCCCCACACACAGCTCCGCCCGCGCCAGCGCCGAAACGATGCGCACACGGGTGGGATCAGCCAGGGCGCGGAAAACCTGCGCCAACTGCTCCGCCGTCGATGGAGCAACCAACGCCTGCCGGGCTTTCTCCGCCCGCGCCCAATCGTGTAGCGCCTCTTCGCACATCTCGTCGCGGTCGTCTCTACCCATCTCCACTCAAAACATTTGAATACTTGCTCAAGTGTAACACAGATAGACAACCCTGTCAAGCAAAGTTGACTTTTATACTCCAGCAGGCTAAAATGATGGCAAGTTGCAGTTTACCAAGCTATCCGTCACCAACCTGATAAGTCACACGTTGGATGAACGCGTCTTCGCTCAACTCGCCGGCGTCGAAGGCAACCAAGTCTGCTGTGCTCACCCGCGCGCTGATGCGTGTGGCGGTCTGACTCCCTTGGGCAAGGACGACGACCTCAATCTGGGTGAAGGGATCGCATGCCTCCTCCACCAAAGCCAGTGCGACGTCAAAGGCCAACCATATCGATTGAGCCGCCTCGTCGACCGGCTGACCCGGGGTGAGAGAATGGGCGATGTCGAAGCGAAGCGTGTCACCAGAGACCAACACAGCGCCATCAAGCCCGGCGTTGGTCAGGAGTTGAGCGGCCCGCCACTGACAGGCCTCGTATGAAGCTGCTGACGGCATAGGAGCAGCATCGGTAGGTTCAGTACCCGCTGTTGAGATGTCGCGGCCGGGTGACGCGGCTGGACTGGCAGAAGCCTCAGCCACGCCCTCCCCTAGATGCGTAGACGTGGGCGCAGATGAGGAATCGGTATCCAGGGTTTGGGATATCCACAGCACCAACCCTAGGATGACGAGGAGGTTAAAGGCCACGAGCACAGCGACGATACGCTTCTGTTTCGGCTTCATCGGCAAGAGTGTAGCACAAGTCTGTCCATAGCACAACAACAGCAGCAACAGCAGCAGCAGCAGCAGCAGATGGGAACAAGATGACACACCTGAACCCAAAGCAGCGTTCGGGAATCCTGTACACGGTTCTGGCCAGCTTCTTCCTGGGCTGGGCGCCCATCCTAGGCAAGATAGCCTACTCGGACGACATCACGCCGTACACACTGGTCGGCTTTCGCACCATAGCAGCGGCGCTACTTTTGTGGATCACCTTTATGCTCTTCCACCCTCGCGAGATCGCCATCACATGGCGTAGCCTGCTTGGCTGTGTGGGCGTCGGTGCGGTGAACGGCTTTGGATCGCTGCTCTACTACACCAGCCTCGCCCGCCTCGACGCTTCCCTGGCCTCCCTGCTCAACACGCTCTACCCACTGTGGGTCGTGTTGTTCCTGTTTGCCTCCGGTCAGCCGCTGACCTGGCTCACGCTGGCGCGGGTAGGGCTTTCCATGCTGGGCGTCTATCTGCTGACCCGCACAGAGCCGGGGGAACTGGACTGGATGGGCGTGGTATTGATGATCGCATCGGCGATGTTTTACGGCTGGCACCTGGTGCTGGGGCAGTGGGTACTGGCCGACGTCCCAGCGCGCACGGCGTCACTCTACATTTTGACCACCATGGCTGGTGTCGTCGGCGTAGCCCGCCTCCTGCAAGGACGTCCCTTGGAAACCATACACACCACCGGCTGGGTCGCTATCCTGGCACTGGGGTTGACCACCGCCCTGTCACGGTTGACGATGTTCAGCGCGTTGGAGCGCCTGGGCGGCGTCGAGACCTCGATCACCGGCCCGCTCGAACTGCTGGTCAGTCTGATGTTGGCCCTGCTGCTACTCGGAGATCGGCTGACAGCCGTGCAGTGGGGCGGGGGTCTGCTGCTGATGGCCAGCCTGTGGTTGATATCGCGCGATCCGGGAATGCGCCTGGCAGAGGGAAACGTGCCACTGGAATGGCAACAAAAGTGATAGAAAAACCTCTCGCAGGGTGTTGATATTTTTCGGTAGCACCTGCAGGAGGCCGAGCAGTCGATTTCTAGATCAACGGATCCGGCCGGCGCACTGGCAGGAGGATGTGGAACGTACTGCCCGGCAGCCGCTCCTCGTCGTACCCCTCGCTCTCAGCCCAGATGCGTCCCCCGTGAGCTTCGATGATCCCCCGCGTCACTGTGAGCCCTAGCCCCAGCCCGCCCCCCTTTAGGGCCGTCTTGCTGGTATGGTGGAGTTGTGTATCCTCTAACACATAGAAGCGCTCAAAGATATATTCCAACTCCTCCGTCGGAATGCCCACCCCGGTATCTTTGATGCTGAGATGCACCATCCCTTCACTCTCGATGTAGTGTCCCGAGATGGTAATCGTTCCTTCATCGGGAGTGTATTTTATCCCATTACTGATGATGCTCCACAGCGCGTGATAGATGCGCTGAGAATCGCCCTCAATCATCGGCAAATCGCTCAACCCTTCATAGACAAACTCCAGGACACGAGGCCGACCGATGTCTTGCAGATTGCCCACCGCACGGAGCACCAACGGTTCAATCATCACCGTCTCCCATGCCAACTCCAGGCGATTGGCATCGACAAGGGAGACATTGCGGATTTCGTCAAAGACCTGATTTAGCCGCTGCACGGCGTCGCAGATACGCGTCAGCATGTTGCGCGGACTGCCTTCTTCCTCAGGGTCGCCGGTGATATCCGAGTTGTAAAGCAGCATCTGCGTGTATCCATAGATCGAGGTCAGCGGAGTGCGCAACTCGTGACCAGCCAAAACGATAAAGTCGGACTTCATCTTGTCTATGCGTTGCAGCTCAGCATTGGCCGCCTCCAACTCGCGCACCTTCTCCTCAAGCCGGGTCACCAACTTGCGACTATGTTCGAGCAGGTGCTTGGCCCTTTCCTCCGGCGAACCGATCTCTTCACTTCTCCCTTTCAGGAACTCGCGCACCTGATCGGGAAACGTATCCACGTCGATAGGCTTGGAGATGTATCCATTGCAACCAGAAGCCAGCGCCCGCTCCCGATCGCCGTCCAACGTGGCAGCGGTGACGGCGACGATAGGCACAGAATCTAGCTCCGGCATACTGCGGAGCTTGGTCGTGACCTCGTATCCGTCCAAGCCGCCGATGTTGATGTCCATCAGGATCAGGTCGGGCCTCTCATACACAGCAAACTCGGTGGCAGAAAGGCCATCCGCGGCGGTGACGACCTGGAAATCCTCGCTCTCCAGCAGACGGTGCACCAGCAGCATACAAGCTGGGTCGTCCTCAACGTATAGAACTTTGACGCGCGCTGGAGTAGGTTCACTTTGCATCTAGTCGTACTCCCGTCTACTCTGCGATCAGGTCGTGCGTTTCAGGATCTCTTCCAGCAAGTCCTCGTCGGTAAAGGCACCCTTTTTCATCAAGGCCTCGATCCGGCCACTGAGACGCCTGTGTTCGGCAGACGTCAGTTCCTTGGCCGTGATGACGATCACAGGCACCTTGCTCAAATCCTCGTCGGCTTTGAGCGCCTCCAGCACCTCGAAGCCGTCCATACCCGGCATCATCAGATCCAGCAGAACAAGATCCGGTCGCTCGCGCTGTACCATGGCCAGGCCGGCAGCGCCATCGTGCGCTTCGAGAATCTGATAGTCACCTCGCGTCTGCAGGATACGGCGCAGCAGCAGAGCAGACTGGGGATTGTCCTCAAGGATGGCAATAGAGTGCACCCGCTCGTCGATATGCTCCAGGGAGCCCAACAGTCCTTCCTCAGCAGGCGGTGCCATGTGGGACACCGTCTCCGGCACCTCGATCGTCTGCGCCCACTCGTCGCCCAGGAGGTGCTTTTCGACTGGGAAGGTATGGCCGGAGCAGTTGACGACCACCACCTCGTCCCGCTTGATGATACCCTTGTTGAGCAGCTTGAAGAGCCCGGCAAAGGCCACCGCAGCGGCAGTCTCCATCGACATGCCATCCAGCTTGGCCATCACGTGCATGGCGTGGAAGGTTTCCTCGTCGGTGACGGCCTCGAAGGCGCCGCCGTGTTCTTTGATGACGTGGGCCAGGAATGGATAGGCCGGGCCGGGGTTGCCCGTGGCGATGGTGATCACCAGAGTCTGTGGGTTGAGCACCGGTTCTACCCTGTCCAGCAACCCCTTTTCATAGGAGTTGACCATGGGGGCGCAGCCGGCGGCCTGGATGCAGGCCAGCTTGGGCATGCGATCTACCAGGCCCATCTGCATCAGCTCTTGATATCCCTTCCAGACCCCCACAGGTCCCATGCCCCCGCTGACCGACTGGATATACCAATCGGGCGTGCGCCAAGGCGTGTCCCCAGAGCCAATGTACTGAGGAAGCTGCTCGGCGATCTCAAAGGCCACGGTCTTCATACTCTCACGGGCCGAGATGCTGCGGATGCCCCGGTCGCGGAAAACACCCTTGCGAGACGCGAACTCGGCCGCGACCTGCTTGGTCTGATCGTAGGTAGAGGTGACCTTGATCACCTCGCTGCCGTACAAGGCCACCTCGCGCATCTTTTCAGCGGGCACCAAACTGGTGAGAAAGGCCCAAAGCTTGATCCCCGCCAGGGCAGAGTAAGCGGAGTAGGAAATGGCAACGTTGCCCGTGGAAGCGACCACCGCCTCTGTGATACCCAGCTCCTTCATGAACGAAATGGAAAGAGAGGCCTGGCGATCCTTGAACGAGCCCGTGGGGCCCTGTCGCTCGTCCTTGACATAGATGTGGGGACAACCGAGCATCAGCCCCAGGTTGACGGCGCGCAGAAGGGGTGTACCCCCCTCGCCCATGGTGACCAAATTGGCATCATCCTGGACGTGCAAGAGCTCGCGATAGCGCCACATGTTGAACGGGCGGTCGCGAAGCGCCTCCGGCCAGACCTTGCTCACACGCTCATAGTCGTAGACGACATCCAGCCACTCTCCGCCACAGCTGGGACACTGCAATGGCGGACGTTGGAACGGCTCCTCGTAGCCACAGCTGGCGCATTTCAAACGAGGGGATGCGGGGTAGGGACTCATATTGACTCCTCACTTTCCTCGACGTTGCTTGCCATTACGACTAGTATGCAACAATTTTGCATTTTCCACAAGCCTACCTCCGATTCAATCGGCAACGGCGGAGCGAACGAGCAGACCTGGAAAACACAAAAACCGCACCTAGATTTTATCTTCTTTCTATCCTACAGGTACGCGCGTCAGCTTTTCCAAGGCAGCCGCCAGGTCCGCCAAAAGCTCTTCCCGCTTCATCGGGCCCTTCTGGATCAGCGCCTCGACGCTGTGGTTGAGACGCTCATAGTCGTCATCCGTCAACTCCTTGGCAGTGATGACGATGATGGGGATGGAACGGGTCTCTTCCTTGGACTTGATTGACTCCAGAACGTCAAACCCATCCATCCCCGGCATCATCAGGTCCAGCGTGATGAGATGGGGATGGATCTGCTTCAGCATATCGATGGCCTCTTTACCGCCGCCCGCCTCCACCACCTCGTATCCATCCTGGTTCTCAATCATCCGGCGCAGGAGTTTGCGATGCGCCGGATGGTCATCCACCACCAACACGAGATGGCGCCCCGCCTCTCGATTCAGGCGGTCTAATGCAGCCAGCAGATCCTGCTCGACGATGGGCTTGATGAGGTAGTCGGACGCGCCAAGGCTCATGCCGCGATCTCTTTCAGCGACAATGGAGCATATAATAACGGGGATACTGCGCGTTTGGGGGTCGGCCTTCAACTCCTGGATCACCTGCCACCCATTCTTATCGGGCATCATCACATCCAGCGTGATGGCGTGAGGCTCCAGACGCTTGGCCTCCTCGATAGCGCGCGTGGGATCGGTCAGCCCGACAACTTGGTAGCCACGCTTACTCAAGTAGCGGCGGAACAGCGTGATCACCCCTTCATCGTCCTCTATGCAGAGCACCAGTTTACTGATCTCCTCTTTGGGCTCTTCCCCTGGGACAGCCGGCTCTGCCGCCTCTGATGGTGTCGCTTGCTCCTCGGCCTCTTCGGCCTCCGGCAGCGGCGGCCCTTCGACAGGCAAGGTGAAGGAAAAAGTGGAGCCTTTACCGGCCTTGCTTTCCACCCAGATGCGACCGCCATGCATCTCCACAAAGGACTGGCAAATGGAAAGTCCCAGGCCAGTGCCGCCCGCTCGACGCGTGGAGGAAGCATCCACCTGCGTGAAGGCCTCAAAGATCATCTCCAACTTGTCCTCTGGAATGCCGACGCCACTATCGACGACCGAGATGGTCACTTCTTTCTCGTCAAACTTGGCCTCAACGCGGATAAAACCCTCCTCGGTGAACTTGGCCGAGTTACCCACCAAGTTCAGGAGCACCTGGCGGACACGCCGCGAATCAGCCTGTATGAGCAGTAAATCGTCGGGCAGAGACGTCTGCAATTCGATGCTCTTATCCCTGACCAACGCCACGGCAGTAGACATGACACTCGTGATGACCGGCTTCAGATCCACCTCTTCGATAGAGACCTCCATCTTGCCGGCCTCAATCTTGACAATGTCCAGGATGTTGTTGATCAAGCTCAACAGGTGCTGACCGCTTTCGTATACGGTCTGTAGGTCTGTGCGCTGCATATCGGTGAGCGGGCCATCGATTTCCTTGAGGATAACGCGAGAGAAGCCGATGATCGAGTTGAGAGGTGTACGCAGCTCGTGGGACATGTTGGCCAGGAACTGGGTCTTGAGCCGATCGACCTCCTCCAATCGCTCGGCCGTCTCTACCGCTCCCTGGTACAGGCGGGCGTTCTCCACAGCTACACCCAGATTGGTGGCGACAACCTCCAGGAACGAAAGTGCACCCTCATCCAACACCGGGCGCCCCCTTTGTCGCCCCAGCTCCAACAAACCAAAGACCTGACCGCGGGAGATCAGCGGCGTGTAGGCCGCGTCCTGAAGGTCAAGCTGTCGGGCCAATTCAGCCGCCGCGCCATTGACGTTGGCCGTCACGTCAAAGAGTACTTGCAGTTGGCGCGTGCGAATAGCCTGGAACATGGCCGGAGCCATCGCAGGCGTGATCGGCTCTGGTTCAGCGAGGGTCACATCGACCCCAGTGGAGTCGCGGACAGTCACAGGAGTTAGGACACCCGCTTCCTCGTCCCAATCGAAAATGGCGCACGGCATCTCCAACTGACGGGAAATCGCCTCGCCGGACCGCCCCAGCAACTCGTTGACGTCCAGGGATGATGCGGCGGCCTGGCTCACCTCGTTGATCAGAGCACGGCGGCTCGCGTCTTCCCGTACCCGCTGGAACAGGTCGGCGTTGGCGATGGCGGTAGCCAACTGGTCAGCCAGCGTCTGTAGGACGGCCACATCATCCTCGCTGAAGGCGGCCGGCTGGGTCGACTGCACGTCCAGCACGCCGATCACCCGCTCGCGCGCCTTCAAAGCCAGTGCCATCTCCGAACGGGTCTCGGAAAGTTCGGGAGCGTTGTACCACACAGTATCGAGATCGACGTCTGAAGCCACGCGCGGCTCACCCGTCGCAGCCACGTAACCGACGATACCGACCTCGCCTATCTTTAGCCTGTGGCCTCGCGCCAACATCTTTTTCCCACCCTCAGAGGAAGCCGCCCGCATCACCGCATACTCGTTCTGCTCATCTACCAGGAAGGCACCAGCGTGATAGAACCCAAACCGCTCTGAAATCAGCTCGACCGTCTCGTTCAACAACTGCTCTCCCTCTAGGATAGCGGTAGCATCACGGGCGACTGCCGAGGCAGCGGCCAGTTGGCGCGCTCGCCGCTGAGTCTCTTCCACCAGGCGAGCGTTCTCAAGTGCCAGCGCCAACTGATCGGCCACACTCGTGACCATTTCCACCTCTTCCCGAGTCCACTCCCGGTGCTGGTCGGTTTCCTGCAGATCCAGCACGCCAATCACCTCTCCTTGCAGCGTGATAGGAACAGCCAGGGCCGAGAGCGCGTGTAGAGCGGACTGAACCTCACTCTCACCTCGCCCGTCGCCCCTGCCATCTCCTCCATCGTCCTCCAAAATCGCACCCAGGTCAGGCAGGGCAACAGGCTGCTCCTGTGTCAAGGCAATCTCCATCTCAGGAGCCCAGGCTTCTTCGAGGGTGGGAATACCCAAGCCCCGATACTCCGCACTGACGTCAGACTGCCGTTGAGAGAGACGCTCCCACTCCTGAGCGACGTAGTAGCGCTGTAGCGCTTGCACCTCCTCCAACGCCTTCTGGGTTTCTTCAAAGAGTCGAGCGTTTTGAATCGCAACAGCGACCTGATCGGCCAAGGTCTGCAGGACAACCGCATCCTCTTCACTGAACGCGGCCTCGCGCTTGCTTTGCACGTCCAGGGCTCCGAGCATCCGACCACCGACCTGCAGGGGCAAAGCGATCTCGGAACGCGTCTCCGGCATATCGGGATTGTCAAAGTATACGGCATCCTCACCCACGTCGAGGGCGATGCGCGACTGCCCGGCACTGGTGACCCAACCCACGATACCCTGCTGGCCCACCCGAAGCCTGTGCCCGCGTGCCAGCATGTTCCGTCCGCCCTCACTGCTGGCCGCCACGAGGACGGCCCACTCTTCCGCTTCGTCCAGCAAAAAGACGCCTGCATGGTACAGGCCAAGGCCTTGGCTAACTAACTCAACAGCCCTTTCCAACAATTCTTGCTGATCCAGAAGCGAACTGGTGGCCCGCGCCAACTCGGCGGTGGCCTCCAGGTAGCGTGCCCGGCGCTCTGTCTGAGCATAGATCGTCTCCAACTCTTGGTGGCGCTGTTGGACATCGTCGAGAAGCCGGGCGCCCTCCAGCGCGTTGGCGACGTTGCCGACCAAGCCCTCCAGGGTGTGGACATCCGCCTCGGTAAAAGGATCTACATCCGTGCTGTGGATGTCCAGAGCGCCCAAGATCTGGTCACCCCACTGAAGCGGAAGCACAAGTTCCGCTCGAGTGGGAAGGCGGTCATACGTAAACCTGACGGGGCGGCCGCTTGGGTCCACGCGCTCCTCCCAGGAGACCACCGTCCACTGGCGTTTGTGATTGATAGCGACAGCCACCGCCGTCGTTCCTGAAAGTGGCGTGCTAAAGCCCCTCGCCTTTAATTCAGACGCAGCGGCACCGGCCGCATCCGCCAGCACGGCAATGTCCTGTTCGGAATCCACCGTAAAGAGCCCCACATGATAATAGCCAAACGCATCATAGATCAACTGGACAGCCTGGTGTATGACAGAGGGAGGATCAATAGCGGAGCTGACTGTGTGGCCAATCTCAATGCCCGCCCGACCCTGCTGCACCTGGCGGAGGAGATCTTTCTGAGCGCCGTAGAACGACCAGCTAAAGAGCCACATGATGGCGGTGATAATGACCAGACCGGGAAGGCTCACAAAGAACGTGATGAAATCAGGAGTTACTTGAGGAATCATCAACGTAATCAATGCTCGAAGCAGAATGACCACTGCGACGATGCCTCCCCATACCGTGACGGCTGCCGTAGGCAGCAGCAGCGCGGCTATCACAATAGGAACCGCATAAATCAACATATGCAGCCTAGGTTCTGGGAAACCCAGTGGCTCAGCAGAGGCAGCGTAAATGGTAATCGCTGCCAACAACAGATTGATCGACAGGCTGACTTCACCGCGTTGGTTCAGCCTTGTCAGGCCGAGAATGATGCCCCACAGGAGAATGCCGATCAACCAAAACCAATTCGGCTGGCCTATCAGTATGAACGCGAGTGAGACCATCTCAAGCACCAAGACTGTCACGGCCGCTCCTCGGAGAACAGTCGTAAAAATTGGCTGAACTCGAGACAGCTCGGATTCCGGAACTTGAAACGTTGCGAGCGCTTGTTTTAGCATTCCCAACTCTCCTATAGAACCAACTTACAGTGGCTCTTAACCCTCCAAGGGCTGTTCTTGGGGCTGTTCTTGCCCCTCCGCCCTCGCTGATTCCTCAGTCCTAGCCCGATTCTCACGAGGCTTGACCCTGAGGCGAACTATCGCCCGATCGACGCGCAAGGTCCGGCCCAACTCATCCACGGCCGTCTGCAAGATGGTCGAGATATCCGGGGAGCGACGAAGCCTGTTGGCGATTTCATAGGCGCGGTGCTCTCGCTGAGCACGTCGTTGAACCTGATCGAAAAGTCGGACGTTCTCCAACGCCACCGCCGCCTGATCCATAAAGGCGGACAGCATCTGCACCTCATCATCGCTTATGCGGTCTTTCTGGTGCTTGTCGAAAGCGACCTCGACAACGCCGATGACACGCTCACGCAGATTGATGGGCATAAAGATGTGCAGGTATCGTTCGTGTCCCAACTTGTCCCAGACTTCTCGATCGAAACGACCATCCCACTCTTCAATAATCTCGGTGCGGCCAGAGCGGTATATGTCCGGCACGATATCTTGGTCATCGAGGGAATACTGGCTCATTTCCTTCCATTCGGGATAGACATCGAACTCTCCCCCCCATATCCCATGCTGAAGGCCAATCGTCCCCCTCTCCTCATCCACGGTACTGAGAAGGACGTGCTCGCAGTTGAGCGTGCGGTACACCGCCTCCAAGACAGCGCGCACCATTTCCTCCTCCTCCAGCGAGGAGGAGATGGCTCGACTGGTCTGATACAGCGACTCCATGCTCAGAGCCGTCTTTTGCGCCTCGGCGAAAAGCCGAGCGCTATCGATGGCCTGCGCCACCTGCTCGCTCACCGCCTCGACGAGGGTGACCTCCTCGGGCGTCCAGTCCCGCCCATTATCGGCCTCGACACCCAGACAGCCAATGACTTGACCGCGAATTCGAAGCGGCACAGCCAACACCGGCTCGGACGCCCCCGAAGCATCAAGCCCCACGATCTCGTTGCGTTCCACAGCCAAATCGTAGGCCGGAGAGGGCAACTCATCGACCGGTGAGACGTCAATCTGGTCATAGACATAGCCCAGCGGACGCTCCGCTGCCAGCAATCTTTCCCAGGTCTCGGCGTTGAACTGGCCATAGAGCAAGTTCAGTTCACGCAGTTGTTCCTCGGTGCGCTCCACCAGACGGGCATTCTGGATAGCAATGGCCAATTGGTCGGCCAAGATGAGCAAGATGGCCACATCCTCCTCTGTGAAAGCAGATGGCTCCCTAGACTGGACATCCAACACACCAATCACCTCACCACGAACCCACAGCGGGAGGGCCATCTCAGAACGGGTTTCCGGCAGGTCGGGGTTATCGAAAAAGACAGAGTCTTCACCGACGTCCAGAGCGATGTGGGGCTCGCTCGTCGTCACGGCGGAGCCGACGATACCCACCTGGCCGACCAGAAGACTATATCCCCGCTCCAGCATGCGTTGCCCGCCTTCGGAGGAGGCAGCACGTAAGACAGCGTACTGTCCTATCTCATCCAACAGAAACATGCCCACGTGGTAAAAGCCAAACCCATCCGAAACGAGATTCGCCGTCCGATCAAGAAGCTGGCGTAGATCCAAGATCGCGGCTGCCTCACGGCCCACCTCAGCTACCGTCTGAAGCTGCATGGCCCGACGTTCCAGTGCCCCTTCGGCCTGCTTGCGGGCGGTGATGTCGCGGGAGATGCCAAAAGTGCCGACGATCTTGCCTGCCTCATCCCGCAGAGGCAGCTTGCTCGTCGAGACCCAGCTCACGCTACCATCGGGCCACGTCTCCTTCTCCTCCAGATCCAACACCGGTTCGCCGGCGCGGATTATTCTTTGCTCATCTTCGTACGCTGGCCGGGCGTGCTCATCGGTGAAAAAGTCAAAGTCCGTCTTGCCCACAACATCGGCAGGATCATCCAAACCAAAGCGCTCGGACTGGGAACGGTTGACCCTGATGAAGTGACTCTCAGTATCTTTGAAGTAAATAGGGTCAGGAATATAGTCCATCAAAGCATGCAGCAAAAGCCGTTCCTGCGTCGGTGTCGCCTCCGCTTCCTTGGGTGCATCCACCTGCTCCTGCAGTCCGGTAACCTGTTGGCGCAGCTTTTGCAGTTCCTCGATCAGTTCCGCCTTGGTCTTTCTCTTATCACTTGTTTTGGCCATACCCTGTCACTCCCGTAGCTTGTCTACGGTGCTTGCTCGCTCATCTCATCATCCTCAGAGGCCCGCTCTTCCACCTCTTTGGTGGTCCGCTCCCCCATCTCTTCGGCGGCTTGTCCTTCCTCGCCGCCATCTTCTGAGTCACTATCGTGCGGCAAGTCGCTGCGGGCTTCAGAGTCCGGGGATTCTGCACCAACCGATAACCGATCTTCTGTGCCCCCCAACTTTATAAACGCCCGCTCGGTACCCAGGGCAGCTCCCAGGCCACGCACAGCCGTCTGAAGAATTCTCTCCACGTCCATAGAGGCGCGCACCTGGGCGGTGATGTCGGCAATCAGCCGGTCTCGCTGCGCACGCTGTCGCGTCTCGTCCAGCAGGCGCGCGTTCTCCAGGGCCAGCGCCAGACGATTGGCAACCTCCTCGACCAATGACACCGTATCGGCCGCAACAGCCTGATCCTCAAAGCTCAAATTGAGCACCCCCACCACTTGATCGCGCAATTTCACCGGCACAGCCAAGGTGCTGGTCTGTTCCTGTCCGTCGCCAGCTGCATCAGGCTCAGGGGTGAGCACCACAGGGCGACCATCCACCCACGCCTGAACGGCTTCGGGGGGTGGCTCGACCGCCCGCTCGATACCCGACCGCCGATAACGATATCCCATCCCTTGTCTACCACGCTGAGCGGATATACGCCAAGAGTCCTGGGTAAAAACCCCCGAGGCCACCTCCAACTGGCGCACGGTTTGCTGCATCTCTGAAAGCAACCGGGCATTCTCGATCGCCACCGCAAACTGGTCTGCCATCGCTTGCAACACCGCCACGTCGTCGCCGTCAAAGGCTTCCTCTTTCTGGCTGTGAATGTCAAAAGCGCCAATGATGCGCCTACCGACCCGAAACGGCAGCACCAACTCCGACCGGGTTTGGGGCAGCAGCGGATTCTCAAAGCGCACCGCGTCTTCGCCCACGTCAAAAAGAAGACGATGGTAGCCACTGTTGACCACGTAGCTGATCAGGCCCTCCTCCTCCAGGTCAACCTGCTGCCCCTGCTCCAGCATCTGACGACCGGCTACGCCTGTGGCAGCCCGCAACACGGCATACTCGTCATACTCATCAACCAAGTAGAGCGCGACGTGATAAAACCCAAACCGATCCTGAGCCAGATTGACGGCTCGATCCAGCAACTCGTCCAATTCCCGCATAGCGATGATATCACGGGATATATCGGCCGCTACCTGCAACTGCATGGAGCGACGCGCCAGGTCCCGCGTCCGGGCCTGCAATTCCTCGCTCCTGGCCTGCAGCTCACGATTGGCCTCGGCCAGGGCTCGCTCATTGGCCTGAGCGCGCGTCAACGCATTGACGATACTGCGTCGGCTGAGGCTCACCACTACTGTCGCCACGACGACAATGGCAAGCATCATAAACAGATCGTCAGATCCCACTGAGATTGTGCGATGTATGGGAATCGTGTACCGGCCAATCTGAACGCCCAAGTGTTCAAGCAGGTACACAATGAACAGAGACACCACAGTCAAAAACCCGAAACCCGCAGCTGCCCCCCGCCCCAAAAGCAATCCAGCCACAAAAATGGCCACAAAGTAACCAGGTGTGGTCGTGCTGCGTATGCCGCCGAAAATGATAATGGTGACGGTTGTCGTCGCCCAACAAAGGATTGCCAACAATACGCCTACCTGCCGCACACGCCCTCGGCGAGACATCCAAATCAACCCTCCAAGCGCCGGGACAAAGGCCACATAAATAATCACTGCCGCCGTGATCGCGGCCCCTGCCGTTTCGCTGTCCACGATCAGGAATAGAGAGGCCACGACGATCGCGCAGAGCATGACCCATAGCAGGACATTGAGGAGCGCTGCATTGCGCGTCTTTTCCTCGTCGCCCTCAAATACCGGCGGGGCGAACGACCGCTTAATTCCAGTCCATACATCCATTGGCGTTTCCTCTCATCACAGCCTTACGCGCGCCCAGTCCCTCCATCATCGCCCGGTACAGATTTTCCAACAGCACCAACGTGGACGGACGCCTCGGCCACGTTGGGTAGCTGCCCCAACTCTCGCACGGCGGCCCGCAGCAGGGTATCCATGTCCAGCGATTGGGTGAAGCGGGTCGTCATCTCGCCCAGTAGCTGCTCGCGCCGCGCGCGCCGCTCCGTTTCCTCCAGCAGGCGGGCATTCTCCAGCGCCATCGCCAGCCGGTCGGCCACCTCCTCGATCTGCGCGACGGTCCTCGCAGAGATATTCTCCTGCGAAGAACGGAGATTCAACACGCCAATGACCTGCCCACGCAGCTTGATGGGAATGGAAGCAACACTGACTGTATCCTCACCGCCATCCCCCGGGGATTCAACTGTGGTGACTACAGATTCACCCGCCAGCCACGCCTGACGAGCCTCCGGCGGTTGTTCGGCAGTCGGCTCGACATCCGTCCGGCGGTATCGATACCCCAGGGTCCGGCCGGCGCCGGTCTGCCACGACTCCTGAGTATAGCGCCTGGAGGCGATCTCCAACTCGTGCATCGCCTGACGCGTTTCCTGAAGCAAGCGGGCATTCTCGATCGCCACCGCCAGTTGATCGGCGATCGTCTGCAGGATCGAGATATCCTCCTCGTCAAAGGCCTCTGCCTCCCGGCTCTGCACATCCAAGGCGCCGATGACCTGTCGGCCTATCCGAAGCGGCAACGCCATCTCCGAACGGGTCTCGGGGAGCAAGGGATTCCTAAAGTGCGCAGCATCGATGCCCACGTCCAGGGCAATGCGGGGTTCTCCCGTGGACGCAACGTGTCCAACGATGCCGCTCTTACCTACCCTCAGCTTGTGCCCTTGCTCCAGCAGCTTTTGGCCGGCATCGCCAGTGGCCGCCCGCAACACCGCCCACTCGCCGGCCTCGTCCACAAAAAAGACACCCGCGTGATAAAAGCCAAAGCGGCGCCGAATCATGTCGACCGCGCGGTCCAGCAACTCGTCCAGCTCTCGGGCGGCAGTAGTATCCCGGGTCACTTCAGCCGCCGCCCGGAGTTTGACGGCTCGCTGCTCCAACTTGCGCGTACGCACCCGCGACTCGTCGCGGCCGACTTGCAGCTCGCGGTTCATCTCAGCCAACGCGCGCTCGTGGCTCCGGGCGCGGCTGAGTACGTCGACGATATTACGCCGCACCAGGCCCAGCAGCACCGCCATCAGGGCAACAAAGACGGCCAATAAGAACAAGTCATTAGGCGCCGTGTCAGGTCTAATTTGAGTGAGCGCCGTTACACGCTCGGGGATTATAGACCTTGTGTGGGGATAATACACCAAGAACACCCCCAACGCCGACAGCATGCTCATAATACCAAAGACACCCGCCCAGCGCCCACCCAAGAGCAACCCGGTGATGAAAATGACCAGCAGGTAACCGGCAGACCCGATGGAACGCACACCGCCAAAGAGAAAGATCAGGGCAGTTACCGACATCCAAGTAGAGATAACGAGCATAAAACTAGCTGCCCGCACAAGCCTGCTGTGCAGTAACAAGACCACCAGGCCAAGAAGCGCGAGAAACGCCAGGATGAGGCCAGCGGATATCCACATATCAGTCACAGTGTTGTTGAAATAGATCAGACCAGGGGAAGCCAACACAATGAGCAAGCCCCCGGCCCACACAATGATATTGAGAAATCCCGCAACGCGCGCCTTGTCCTCGTCCTCTGGAAAGACCGGCGGAGATAAAAGCTTTCTAATCCAAGACA
>Ga0315550_1000432_pt1 | contig 25772 bp, 15 predicted proteins | sample SalMarSW160190MG_2_FD_203100 | JGI IMG/M metagenome (GOLD analysis project Ga0315550, IMG submission 203100) | Salt marsh sediment microbial communities from the Plum Island Ecosystem LTER, Massachusetts, United States - Salt Marsh Sediment SW1601-90 ... | reverse complement strand
CATGACATAGAAATTATTCTGGTTCCAACCCTGCAGGGCGGCATAAACGACAACGAAGTAGGAGACATGATAAAATTCGCCGCAAAAAACGTGGACATCATAAGAGGAATAGTGTTTCAACCTATGGCATTCACGGGAAGAACCTCTGAGTATGTCTCTAGGAAAAATCGGGTTGACAACTCGTTGCTTGCCCAAAGAATCGCAGAACAGACTAACGGAATGATCAAAGAAGAGGACCTGTTTCCTGTTTCAGTTATGGTTCCGCCCCTAAAGGTCATGAACACTTTCTTAGCCAAAGCATGGCCCCCATTCACACCCACACCGTATTGTGGACTCTGGAACTGGATTTTAGTTTCCAAAAGAGGAAAACACCTGTTCACACCCATCAGTCGTTTCTTAAATTTCGAAGTTTTCATGTCCGATCTGAAAGTGCTCAACAGGCTTATTACAAAACGAAAAATTGGCAAAATCGGAATTTATCTAAGATTGCTCTTTGCTGCCTTTCGTTCTCTAGATTGGAGGAAAGTGCAGCGAGAAGCCGGCCTTTTTAATGCAGTGAAGACCTTGATTAAGATACACACCGACCCATCATACGATTCTCTCGGGTACATCAGACGGAGACTGCTGTTAATCGGATGCATGGCATTCATGGATCCCTACACCTTCGATGTGGAACGGGCACACCATTGCGTCATTCACTACATAACGCCAGCTAACCGAATCATACCCTTCTGCGTATACAACATGTTCTACCGAAAACAAACAGAAAAACAATTCAGTATCCCACGCATCAGAGCCAAACACAGATAATCCCCTAATTTCTGCACCCTATTTGTTTAGGGTAAGAACTTTTCCATACCAAAAAGGATGTTCAGCGTTTTTTTGTGTACACTCTTTTCAGCAAGATACTGTTTTGTCAGGTAAGAAGTTTGTAGTGGTGTTCAATTAGGTGGTGGTAGTGTTCTGGGGGCATTAAGGAACGGAAGGCTCTATCAACTACTTCGCTCAGTGCCGGGTGGATGTGCATCCCATCGAGTATGGGTTTGGCGCTTTGTTCATGAGTGTACATTAAGGGTATGATTTCGTGGATTAGAACAGAAGCGTAAGGTCCTATGATGTGGGCTCCAAGAATCTTTATGGTGCCCCGTTCCACAATAACTTTGATGAAATAGTCTTTCGCATCCATGGCTTCTCCTTTTGCCGTATCCTCGTATCTGTGAAATCCGATCAGCAGCTTGTCCGCGCCGTATTTCTCTATCGCCTCCTTTTCTCGTAAGCCGACTGCCGCAATCTCGGGATACGTGAAGACGGCGTGGGGCACTGCATGGTAATCAGCCTTCATGTTCCTCTTCAACACGGCGTTATAGTATACAATAGTTGCTTCGTGGTTGGCTACATGCTTGAAGGGATATTTGCCGTTGGCGTCTCCAAGAGCCCAAACGTTAGGTTGAGAAGTCTCCAAATACTCGTTAACGATAATCCATCCCTTTCGATCAGTTTTTATTCCTCCTTTTTCGGGATGAAGCAGGTCTGAGAGGGAAGCTCTTCCGGTGGCGATCAATATCTCGTCTGCGGTTACTTCCAACTTTTTTCCGGTCTCTCGGTTGACTGCAACGAGCCGTTTCTTGCCCTCTGAGGTCACTTTTGCCTCCCGAGCTTCATGGTTGACATAGATCGCAACATGCTTTCCAAGTTCTCTCTTGGCTAGAGCTGAAACTTCTGGTTCTTCAGTGGGGATAAACTGGGGATTTCTGCCGATAACCGTGACCCTTGCGCCCATGGATGAGAGAAAGTGACTGAATTCCGCGGCTATGTATCCGCCGCCCACGATCATAATGCTCTCGGGCAGTTCACTTATCTTGAGGATCGTGTCGCTGGTAAGGTAACCTGCTTTTTCTATCCCTTTTATGGGTGGTATAGTGGGTTTTGATCCTGTGCATAGCACGATCATCTTAGATCTGATGGTTTCGTCTCCAACCTTCAAGGTGTATGGTCCAACAAATTCTGCTACTTCAGGGTAATAATCCACGTTTTTTGAGTGGGAAAGCCCTTGGCGAATCCGGTTTATGTCCCCGTAGATTATGCCTCTCATTCTTTCCATGATCTTTCTGAAGTCTATCTGTTTTATTTCAGAGTCTATTCCAAACGTTCTTGCCTTTTCAACTGTTCTAACCAACTCCGCGGGGTAAAGAAGTAGTTTGGAGGGGATACAGCCCCTTGTTAAACAGATGCCGCCAGGTTCATCTTTGTCTATGACCGCGACCCTGATCTTAGGGTTCTCTTGAATCATTGCCTCCACAACACTCATCGCGGAGCCCGTGCCTATAGAGATTAAATCGTATTCTTTCATAACAAAACCTCTACAAACACACCTAGTTAACCTAAAATGTCCTTAAATTAATTCCTTAAGGACGCAAGGTGCCTTTCGAATTCGAACACGCCTAGTGTTTTTCGTTCTCCTCGGCTATGTGATGCGACACATGGATACCTAAGACGGTGGCGGAGCCTGCAGCGATACCGAGGAGCAGGTGAGTGAGTTCTGGCTGTTGATAAAACAGGGCAAAAACCACAAGCCCGTCGAAAATTAGAGAAATAACCAGGTATTGGTAACACCATCCTTTGATGCTTGTTCCTCTAGTAGGGTCGTTGATGCCAACCACTAACATCACGGCAAACATTACAATAAAACCAATCAATGCATAAATCAAATTCTTTCACCACAAGTGTTCGTTTTACATAATTGTTAGAGAAACGGTTTTGAGGTGCGATTCTATATAAGCTTTATCTCAAAGCGCATGTTTCGCAACTGTTTATTAAAATAAGGTATATGTTTGTACGCCAAAAGCTTTGTTAGCATAAGCTTTTAAAAGTTGCAAAACATTAAAACAGGAAAACGTTTCACAAGAGACATCAAAAGGGATTCATAAAAGCATGGAGGAAATTCAATCGAAAAAATTTCCGAAAGGGTTATGCCATGAATTAACCTTGATTTAAAAAATGAGAAGATGGAGAAATCATAAGAGAATGACAGATAAACGCGCTGAAATTTCATCTGCCTACGAAAAAACCAAGCATTGGCCACCTTACACCTATCGAGACTATCCTGAAGTTGCGCCTGAGACTCTACAAGCCTTCATGGACTTTTTAGGAACCGAAAATACCAGCAGTGAAAGGAAGGAATTGCAACCTTGGATACCTTTCTGCACCATGAAGTGTAGCTTCTGTTATTTTCCAACAGAACTGATGTCTAACAACACGATGGGAAAGTATCTTTCTGCGTTGAAAAAAGCGTTAAACATGTACGCAGAAACAAAATACGCTAGGACAAGCGAGTTCTCTGAGATATATCTGGCAGGTGGAACCCCAAGCCTCATGTCCACCGAACAGACAATTGATCTCTTATCGTTCTGTGAAAAAAAGTTTAATTTGAATGATAGCCGGGAAATCAAGATCACAGGTTGCACTCACGATTTCGACTACAAGAAACTCAAGGCGCTGTCAGAATATGGGGTGGACCAGCTGGATGTGGGGATACAGACCTTTGACGACGACGCAAGAAGAATGTTTAATCTGCGAGATAACGCAAGGGATGCTGAGGAAACTGTTAAGAATGCACATAAGCTAGGGCTTCGTGTAAGCATTGACCTGATGTATAACCTTCCAGGGCAGACCTTGAAATTCTGGAACAGGGATGTTCAAAGAGCTTTAGAGTTGGATGTGGAAAGCGCCGACTGTTATGTTTTGGACGTTTATCCGGGAACGAAGCTAGCTCAACAGCTTCAGTGTGGTGATTTACCGCCGAGGGGAGACCAAGATGCAGAAACAGAGATGTATCTTGAGGCGCAGAACACATTTAAGGCGGCAGGATACAAGCCGACATGCCATAACCGCTTCTCCAGAATAGCAGAAGACTTCCAAGAACCATGTATGGAGGTTCTTAGTACTGGTGCAGGTTCCTTCATGGGAACGTTAGGAAAATTCTCTTATGTGGACATTGAACCTGCCGAAGCCTATATTGAGGCGGTTAACCGTGGAAAGTTTCCAATATCAAAACTCTCGGTGAGTTCGATAGATGATGAGATGGGAAAGATGATGATGCGACTGTATATCCGCCTGCCCGTCAACAAAAAGGAGTTCAAAAGGCGCTTCGGAAAATTGCCGGAAGAAGCCTTTGAAACCACCATCAACAAACTGGAGAAAAAGGGTCTAATCGAAGTTGACGAACAGGAGATAAGATTGACCAAGTTGGGCGACGTGTGGAGATATAACGTCTGTTGGGAGTTCTCGCGCCAACAAGCAGACACTGCATGATCTCATCAGCGGGGGTTGATAGTGAAAGTTTTAAGAGTCTTTAGGGGCTTGATGGCTTTTCTCACGACCATCCCCGTAGGGGTGGACGAAAGTTTCTTGGATATCTCCGCTCGATTCATGTTCCTATTTCCGGTTATAGGAGTCCTGATAGGATTTCTTGCCGGCATCTACTCCTTCTTTACAAACAACGTTTTGTCCCTTCTCTTTGCATCCTTGAACGCCATGCTCTTCTCAGGTTTCCAAAAACTTCTTTTCGAGTTTATAGCCCAAGGGCTTGCAAGCGCCATGACCCTCGCTTTTCTTCTTGTTCTCATAGGACTTCAACACACAGACGGGTTAGTTGACGTGGGCAACGCTTTAGGCATAAGAAAAGCGTCTCTTAAAGAGAAGGTGGAGATCGCTCATGTATGGACTGTTACAAGAACAGGGGCATTTCTAGCCCTCCTCGTTTCCTTCTTCACCCTCTTACTCATCTTCCTGACAAAAACAGACGTTATCATTCAATCCCTCATAGTAGCCGAGACCTCAGCGAAACTAGCCATGGTCACAACCGCATGGCAAGGCACATCTCCCCCGCCCCGATTCTATGAAGATAAGTGGGAAAAGGGAAGGAATTTCATTGATTCCATTAAGAAAAAACATGGCTTATACGCAATTTCGTTAATCATCTCCCTTGTCGTCAGCATTGCCTTGCTTGGTCTCAGCGGCGTGTTAGCTGTAGCAGCTGGAATACTGGTGGGGGGCTTCATGATAATCGTAGGCAAACAAGTTTTTGGAGGCGTAAACGGGGATATATTCGGCGCCACTAACGAGATAGCTAGAATGATTGCATTGCTTGTGCTGGTGATTTGAAAGTGCACACCGTAGCTTTGATAATGGCAGGGGGAAAAGGAACACGTTTCGGTGGAGACACGGAAAAACCGATGGCACAGTTCATTGGCAAGCCACTCATAAGAAGAGTTATCGAAGCCACCAAGGAATCCAAAAGAATCGCAGAGACATACGTGGCGGTAACATCCTTCAGTCCAAAAACAGCAGAAGAGGCAGCAGAAGCATCCGTGAAGGTTGTTGAAACTGATGGACAAGGATACCATGCTGACTTGCAGCAAGCTGTTCAGGATGCAAACCTAAAATGTCCTGTCTTGATAATTTCAGCGGACCTTCCCCTGCTGAATGGAGAGTTTCTAGACGAAATAATCAGTAAATACGAAGAGTCTGGCAAACCTGCTTTGACTGTACTGGTTTCTGAAGAAGCTTTAATTGAGTACGGTGTGTCAGCCGTCTCACCTTACGAGCATGAAGGAAAGATGTACGCGGTTTCGGGGATAAACATAATTGATGGTCGACGAATATTGGAGGAACAGGAACAAGAAGTCATTGTCAGCAGTAGACCTGAAGCTGTTTTCACCGTGAACTCCTCTAAAGATTTGGAATCTGCAAAAAATTATCTGTTGCGTACCAAGAGAGATTAAAAACGAAACAAGGGTTGAGTAACTGCTATTTTGGGTTGCCGAAGGATTTTATTTGCTCTACCAGTTTTCTGTTTTCTTCTGGTCTTCTAACTGTCACTCTGAAGAATCTGTTGTTTAGTCCATCGAAGTCTTTGCAGTCTCTGATGAGGAGACCCTTTTTGGCGAGCCCCTCAGCGAGTTGTGTTGAGGTTAAGTCTTCTCGGATGATCTCAATTAGTAAAAAGTTGGCCTCAGACGGATACACCTTCAACCAAGGAATTGCCTTGAACATCTCTTGCATCTCTCTCCTGCCCTTTGAGACAAGAATCCGGGTCCTTTTGATGAAATCTTCGTCCTTAACTGCCTCTGCTGCAGCAAACATGGCTAAACTGTTTACGCTCCAAGGCATAATTACCCTCTTCAGAACCTTCACAAGGTCAGGGGAGCCTATGCCAAAACCGATTCTGACACCTGCCAAACCAAAAAATTTGGTTAATGACCTAAGAACAAACAGGTTATCGTAGTCTCTAACATATTCAGCCATAGAATACCGTTTGCCGTCGTCTACGAAGCCAATGTAATCCTCGTCAATAAACACAAAGACATTCTCTTCTGCGGCGAGTTTAATGATTCGCAGGATGTCATCTTTTTCATAAAGCCATCCGGTTGGACTGTTCGGATTGCAGAGGAAAATTATCCTAGTTTTCTTTGAGATAGATTTTTCCAGTTCATCAAGGTTTAGCTTAAAATTCTTTGCTGGATCGCAGTTTATGAATAGCATGTTGCCGCCGAATCTTTCTATGGCTGCCTTGTATTCGCTAAAGGTGGGGACTGGAATAACAGCCTCATATCCGTTCTCAAGAAAAACTTCATTGAACAGATAGATTAACTCGGTAGAACCGTTGCCCACTACTACGTTATTTGGCGCTACACCAACGGATTTTGCAAGAGCTTCCAGAAGCCATTCGTGATCGGGGTCGGGGTAATGGTGTATCAAGTTGAGGTGTTGACGGATGCTTTCTATAGCCTTTTTGGGTGCACCTAAGGGGTTAGTGGAAACGCTGAAATCGATCAGTTGATCTACGGGAATTTTGTATTTTTCTGCAACTTCCCAAACGTTTCCGCCGTGAAAGTAGGGACTCAGATTTCTGATGGACTTCTTAACGAGTTTAGAAACGTCAACCATATGATGACTTCCTTTTAGGGGCTTTCAGAAATTCGTATTGTTCAGACGGGTATAAAAAGTAACAGCAAAAACGGAAGGCGTTAACTGGATTTTTTGTCGATTGACTTGAGGAAACTGAGCAGTTCGTCCTCATTTTTCCATTGCATCTTGAAGTGGTTGTTGTAGTCATTGAAGATTCGGTATAGCCAATATGCGGCTGCTAAACCAAACGTTACAACACTGAGAACCAGATACCTGTCCAATGGGAAACTCGGTGTAGCAGTAAAACCGTGAATATTCAGAGGCACTCCCGAATCTTTTGCCAACGAGATTACTTCAACTAGAAAATCATGCTCATGCTCTTCATGTTTCCGAAGGTCGCTCTTAAGAAAATAAAAAACGTAAAAGGCAGGAAAGATCAGGAGGGTTGAAAGAGTCCATGCCTTCGCGTTTCTGGATGATCCCTGAATCTTTGTTTCCGAAGAGTCTAACGGTGACTTTTCCGGACTTTCTGCTTTTCTCAGCTTGCTCAAGATCAGGCTCTCCAGTTTTTCTTGTCTCGAGAAGTGAGCGTTTCTTCTTTTGATCAGATAGTAGATCAATGGAAACCATGCTATTCCGAAACTTGCTACAGAGAGAACAGCCCACATGGAGAACCACATGAGCCTATCCGTTTCTTTTCTCGACTCGATATTCTGCTCGATTTCCAGTAAAGTTTGCTTCACTCTGGCTCATTCTCTCCATCAAGGATTGTTCGGATAGGCTTGAACAATATTGCAGAACTACATCAACCCCTTTAATATAAAAGTTAAACCATCAATCACGTATTCGAAAAACTTGGCAAACTATTTAATTCATGAAGTAAACATCTCTGAAACACGATGGCAAAAGATAACGAAGCTAGGGAACGAGAAGAGCTTTTCGTCTCTGTCGTCATTCCAGTGTTCAATGAAGAAGTAACCGTAGGCAACGTAGTTACTCGAACAAAGAAAACACTTGAACAACTAGGAGTCTCATACGAAATTCTGGTTGTCGATGACGGCTCAGATGACAGGTCAGCAGATATCGCGCAGGAACTGAAAGCCCATGTTCTAAAAAAGGCACATCAGGGGAAAGGTTTTGCCCTCAGGTCCGGCTTCAGGCAGGCTAAAGGCGAATTGGTGGTTACCTTGGATGCAGATGGTTCCCATCAGCCAGAAGAGATTCCGTTGGTTCTGAGGTACATTAGAGAAGACAAAGCCGATTTTGTGGTAGGGTCAAGATTCTTGAATTCGGAAGACAACAAAACCAAGATTCCGAAAGTAAACAGAACTGGCAACAGGATGTTTAATGATCTGATTGGGTATCTCACTGGCGTGAAGATTTCCGATTCCCAATCTGGCTTTAGAGCAATCAGATCGTCTCTAATAAAGAGGATGAAGTTGAGTTCCCACGGTTACGAGGTGGAATCTGAGATGCTTGTTAAGGCGTTGAGGATGGGCGTAAGAGTCGCGGAAACTCCCATAAGTTTTGATCAGAGAACTGTGGGAAAGTCCAAACTTGATCCCATAAGAGACGGGGTGAGAATACTTTACGCCATAATAGCATCTTATTTATCATAGCTGATTACGTTAATATTCAGAGTTGATTACAAAAGACCTTTCAAGGGGCAACCGATTGAAAAACAAAGCATCCAGAGAAGAGGATTCGCTTCCAGGGGTCAGCATAATAGTAACCACGTTTAACAGTGAATCAACAATAGATGAATGTCTGCGCTCTATTCTGGAACTGGATTACCCCAAACAGTTACTTGAAGTGATCGTGATCGACGGAGGCTCAACGGACGCAACAACTGAACGTGCCAAAGCGTATCCACTCAAACTGGTTTACAGCCAGCTTAACCCTCCAGCAGCTTACAACCTCGTTTTGAAGACTGTAGAGAACGAGATAATAGGGTTAATTGACTCTGACGCGAAAGTTGAAAAAGGCTGGCTCAGGAAGCTTGTTAAACACTTAGATGACCCCAAGGTTGCGGGAGCAAGCGGAACCGTGGAAACTTGGAACAAGGACAAACTGGTTCCAAGAGCCATAGGCTACGAGCTGAGTTACAGGTATCGACGACTTCCCAATACGGTTGAGAGAGTGGCAACGATGAACCTGTTACTGAAGAAAAAAGTGACACTGAAAATCGGAGGCTTTGACGAGGCTCTTCCCACCCAATACGACACCGACATAGGAGCAAGACTAGCACAAGCAGGATACAGGATAGCCTTTGACTCCGAAGCAATATGTTACCATTTTCATCGCCCCACATTGCGAACATTTTTCAAACAGCAGTATAAATACGGTCAGAACACATGGAAGTTATATTTCAAGCATCCGCGGCTAGCGAGGGGCGACAAGATAACGGACTGGTGGATGAACATACAGCCCATAGTATATGGGATTGCAGCCATCTTACTTCTCATTAGCGTAGTCACAAACTTCCATTTGATTCCATCATTGATTTTTCTTTCCTTAGTTACCATAACAACACTGCATTACACCGTCTCAGCTGCAAGAATCTCCATCATTTTCCACGACCCAACAGCCATGTATCTCATCGTGATCTATTTCACCAGAGCTGTTGCGTGGACCCTAGGAGGAGCAACCTCTTTAATCCACACCGCCTTAACTGGAGGAGAGAAAAGGAAGCCTTGAACGTCTGCTTCGTAACTCCAGAATACTTCCCGATTTCAGGCGGAACAGGAGCCTACGTTTATTACCTGTCACATAGCCTCCAAAAACTTGGACATAACGTTCATGTGGTAGCTAGGCACAGCGAAGATTCAGAAGATATGGTTGACGGCATCGACGTCCATTACATAAAGGGCGTAGGAAATGCCCTCACTAGGTATTGGCGATTCGCCCGCTCCGCCTCCAAGAAGATAGAAGAACTGAACAAACAAATCGGTTTTGATGTCATACACGCGAACCTTCCTTTGGTTCCAAGTTTTGCCATACCAAAAGATTCAGCTAAGGCGCTGGTTTGTGCAGTCCACTCAACTTGGAAAGGAGAAGCCATAGTGACAAGGCGGGATAACCCCAAGAATTTGAATCCCAACGAGAAGTCGATGCTCCGGTTCAATTTTTGGCTTAGGTCCTATGAAAAGAAACTGATGAATCGTTCAGACGCCTTGATTGCGGTGAGCAAGTATACCGTTGATGAATTAACTGAACTTTATGGCATCGAAGAGGAAAAGATTCATGTAATCTACAACGGGGTAGACATAAACAAATTCAAGCCAAGACCAGACAGGGCTGAGCTGCGGCGAGAATTCGGGTTAGAAGAGGAGAAGAAAATAGTTCTCTTTGTGGGGCGCCTCTATCACAGAAAAGGCTTAGAAATTCTGTTGCGTTCGATTCCACCGGTCCTACAAGAGTTTAATGATGTAAAATTTGCTATATCAGGGACAGGATTCAAGAAGAAGGAAGAGAGCCTCCGAAAGTTGGCAAAAAAACTGGAGATAGAAGATCACGTGACGTTTCTGGGATATGTTCCGGACGAAAAACTTCCTGACCTCTACGCTGCCTCTGACATATTTGTGCTGCCCGCCATCTACGAAAACTTTCCCTTCGCGATACTGGAAGCCCAAGCCACCGGTCTTCCAGTTATCTCTACCAAGGTGGGGGGAATACCTGAGTTCTTAGCAGATAACGAAAACGGGTTTTTGGTGGACCCCGGAGACTCAACACAACTGACTCAGAGAATACTGACTCTGCTGCAGGACCCAAAGCTTGCTAAAGAAATGGGTAGGCGTGGGAGAAGTTTAATAGAAGAGAAGTTTTCTTGGCGCCTGATTACAAGCCAAGTAATCGATTTGTATCACAAACTTTTGGAGACAGCTTAACGGGGCAACGAGTTGTCCCAATGTTTGTCTACCCACTTTTTTCCCTTGATTTCCTCATCGACTTTTCTGTAGACATTCATGCAGCCTTGTAGCATGTTCAAAAAGGGTGTGCCGAAGCAGAGACGGGTGAGAAAATAGTTTTTATAGACCCAACGTTGAGTCCTAACAGCCAAGTCCAAGTACGGAAGCAGAAATGGACGCTTCACTGCCTCAATGTCTTCGCCGATGATCTGAGTCTCTGTTTCTTCCCGTTGATAATGTTTGTCAATGAACTTTAGGTAACTGATGTCAGCCCAGTCTATGCCCATGATTTCGCAACATAACTTGTCCATGGCAAGAAGGTCACTACTCGCTAGGATAAGGTTCATTGGTATGGCGATTCCTCTGTTGGGTCCGTTTCCTTCCATAGAAACTGTGGCGTCCATAACAACAAACTGCGGTTTCAGCAGAACAATCAAGTCGTGTAGAACCATGTCGAACTTGGGATGAAGAAATATGCGCCTGTTATCCGGTATGCACCCAAACAGATTCTTTATGGCGCCACTATAGGTTGCGAACTCGTGGGTCTTCATCACTGGGACGTCAACAAAAGAATCGGCTTCGACAAGAGTCTTGGGAAGACTAAAATTCCTAAGGAAAAGGGTTTTAGAATTCTGAACCTTCACGGTTTCGTCGTTGGAGAGGTTCACCGTCTTCCCCCCAGCCTTTTTAACTAACTCCTTTACACCGGTCATTTTCAGAGCATCGTCGCAGCAGTAGTTGTAGCCGTTGGATTCGCCAACAACAACCTCTTCAACCCTGTCTCGAAGAAGGCTTACCAGATGAAAGAGAACCTGAGGATTTGTGACAGCCCCCGGAATATACTCCGTGGAGCACAGATTCGGTTTTATGAAAACCTTGCCCCGAACATGCTTATTCCAATCCGCAGCTTTTAGCGCCTCTCTTAAGGCGGACTCCAAACCGTTATCGGTTCTGAATACTCCAACATTCACCCGCTTCAATTGTCAGTCGCCCTCCGAGAGTTGTCTGATGCAGCCTGGGTCAGACATAAGATAGTCGTTATGGTACGTGAAGGCTCTTGCCCTGCATCCTCCGCAAACAAACTTGAATTCGCACCTGCCGCAGCGTCCCTTCAGCTTTCCTCTGTCTCTTAGATCCTTAAAAACTGGAGAGTTGAACCAGATGTCTTCGAGCCGTTCCGTCTTTAGATTTCCGACTACTAGTGGAAGGAAGACACAGGGTTGAACGTTCCCTTCTGGAGAGATGGCGCAGTAGAATCGTCCAGCTCCACAGCCTCCAATAAAGTCGGCGAGAGCCTTGGCTCTTTTGCTTATCTTAGTGGCTTGCATGTGTGCAAGGGGCATTATGATGTCATCTTGTGTTGGAGAGTGAGCCTGCAAAGCCACTCGAGCGAGTTGAGGAGTTGTACTCAATATGGCGATTTTATGGTCCTCCGATAACTTTTTGTTGAGAAAAATTAGAAGCTCCTCTCGCTCTTGGGGAGAAAGATCGGCTGCCACGATGTGTTTGCCTCTGCCTACCGGTACAAAATTGAATAATGTGAATCTGTCAATTCCCATGTTCTCAGCCATTTCAAGCACTGAGGGGATTTCTGTTAGATTGTTTTTGGTTCCGGTTATTGCTATACAGGTACAGATGTCTTCTTTCAGACAATTCTTTAATCCCTGTATCGTCTGATCAAAGGCGCCACTTTTTCCCCTGAAGAAATCATGTGTCTTGGCGTTAGCTCCGTCAAGGCTCACTTCCACGTAATGGAGTCCAATTTCCTTGAGTTTTCTAACGTTCTCTTTGTTAAGCAGGGTTCCGTTTGTGGCTAAGGAGACATATAGTCCTGCGTCAACCGCGTGGCGTGCAACTTCAAAGAAATCTTTTCTCATCAAGGGTTCACCCCCTGAAAAGGCTAATGAGGTCACGCCAAAATCTGCTATTTGATCCACGACCTTCATGGCTTCCTCGGTGGAGAGTTCCATCTTGGAAATGTTTCCGGCGTCCAAGTAACAGTGTTTACAGTTGAGGTTGCATTTGTATGTGAAGTTCCATACCACAAGAAAGGGAGCATGAATTTGTATGGGACGACTGAAACCAAACTCAGCAAAGCCGGATACTATGCTGTTTATTGCTCTTCTAACGTAGGAATCTGCAAAAAGTTTGGAAACACGGCTCTTTTCAACGCCTAATGCTGTTTGTATGAAATGTATCCAGAATCCTATGACTCTAGCGTAAAGGTTACAGGATGAGCATTTTAAGTGATTTTTGCCAGCGTAATTGTCTAGCGCGGTTTCAAGGGGGGTCCTGTTACATTCTAGGCATTTTTTTAGAGTGGTTTTCAGCATCCATTTTACGGGTGGCGTCTTGAGGACGGCGTTCCAGAGTTTTTCGTTTGTTAACAGATTCATTGAAATCTTTCCAGAGTGCTGTTTTTAGGTACCGTTACTAGGTTAGTAGTAAAAACGGGAAAAATAAACTTACCGAGAAAAAGGTTACAAATATTCTAATTGAAAGAAAAAAGAAAGGGGGAGATTGAGGTGTTTATTTTCGTTTTCGTAGTACCCAGTAGGCAACTATGCTAATGACTGCGACTACAGCAACGGCTACTATGATGGCTACTTCAGTGGTTATGAAGGGTGCTTCTGCTGGTTCTGTTGGCTCAGGTTCAGTTGGTTCAGGCTCGGTTGGTTCTGGCTCTGTTGGTTCAGGTTCTGTTGGCTCAGGTTCAGTTGGTTCAGGCTCGGTTGGTTCAGGTTCAGTTGGCTCAGGCTCTATTGGCACTGCAGGTGATGGCGCTTCTGTCACGCCAAGGTAGGTTGTTGCGGATGAGGGTCCGTAGGCTGCGGATCCTTCGAATCTAGCGATTATTTGGTATGTTCCTGGAACTGGCGGTTCCCACATGAAGCCGTAGTTGCCGTTCATGTCGCTTGTTGTGTTGCCGATGTTGTAGGTGTTGCCGTTAGGATCAAGCGTCTCCAAGACCACTTCAACGCCTTTCGCGTCTTTAGGCTTCGCTTGTTGCATGAACATGTATTCCATCCACGCGCCCATGTCTTCATCTGATATTGCTGGGGTGCCTTGGAGGGTGAATTCAAACATACCATTGGTGTTACGCCTGCCAGTGGAAGTATCATCAGTGACCGTGCCGGTAATCATTACGTTGGATCCCAACGCAGCGACTTCGGGTCCTGCCTCGACTGTTGTTGCGCTCGGTCCCCTGCCGAAGCAGTATATCTGATTGTCAAAGAAGTTGAGAGCGACGACATATCCATCTGCCATTTGTGCGTACTGTCCTGTGAGATGTGCTCCGCCGTTGGCTGAAAAGCCTAAGATTTTCCATATTTCCTCTCCGTCGGTGGCGTTGATGCAGCGTAGGTTTGGACCGCGCCACATGGGCTGAGTGATTGAGTGCTCACCTGTGAGTGTGTAGATTTTTCCGTCGCAAATGGCGAATATGTTGAGTGGATAGTTTCCGTAGGGAGATTCAAAGCCGACGTTTGTAGCCTCGTATCTCCACACTATTTCTCCTGTCGTCATGTTGTAGGCGAGTAGTACTCCGCCATAGCCAGAAGTGAGAAGTTTGCCGTCGTAGACATTAGTTATCATAGTGTAGTAGTTCATTGCTGATTCGGGTTCACTCACCCATAGTTGTTCCCCTGTTTCTAGGCTGTAGCCCCACCGTTGCAGCGTCTTTGTCGAATGAAAGAGTATGACGCCATCTTCTGGATACACACCTGTCATGGCAAACGCGCCTCCAAAAAAGCCTCCTCCTGTAAGGTTGGCATATATTGATGTAAATGGTGGCGTAAACAACGTGTCCCACAGCTTAGTGCCTTCTTTTCCGCGTTCCAGACTCAAAGCCGTCATTTTGCCCTGAACAACCCCGCGCTCGTCGTTTCGTCCTTGAGTTCCAACGATTATGTATTCACCTTCACGCACACATCGGATTGTACCCGTTTCATTCAAAAGTGCATTCCGTGGACCATATACGTCAGCAGTCGCTATTGACACGTTCAATGAAAAGCCCGTACTCCCGTCGTGCACATAATACCCAAGAGGTGGACCTCCGCCGAAACCGCCTCCCGAAGGTCTCCATTGCCAAGCTGTAGTTTCTGTTGAAGTACCAGCAAGCATGGTGTCTACTGCAGACATGTTCCACACTTGCAAATAATAGTCGGGTTCAGGTGAGCCAAAAGGTGCAAGACTGGGAATATCGTAGTTTAGTAAGCTTCCGTCTTTGCCGTAGACTGGAAATCCGCCGAAGACCATGCCGAACATGGCAGTACCCATCGTCACGTTGTCTACTTTACATATCGATCTTCCTGTGTATGCGTCAAGCATCTCCCAGACTGTTTCGCCTGAAGCACCCCCAAAGAAGCTGAACGCGGGCTGTTTCCACATGTATGCGTAGCCTCCGTGCTGGTTAGGCGATTCATAGTTGTATATCTGACCCAATGATGGCCTAGTATCATTACTGTACCATAGCGTTTCGCCTGTATACAGATCAACGCAAAGATAGCCCTCTGTCATATGTGCATCTGCGCGGTAGTTGTAGTACATTTTTCCATTGATGATTAACGCTTCGAAATCAAGACCTTGGTAGTGCCCCGTTTGGTAGCCCGTTTGACCATAGTATGCGTCCATGATACCTCCAAGATAATACGGCTTTGTCCACAGTATGTGAGCGCTTTCAGTCCCTTGACCCCAGACGAAACGATCAGTTGTTCCGCCCGAAGCGCCTGCCGGGTATTTATTAAAACTACCGCCAAGCCAGTTTCCTGCAAGAACATACCAGTCTCTGCTAGCCTGATTTATTGGGCGCGTCCAGTAATCGTCTGTAACAGGAGATTCAGGCCATCCACTTATTGGTTCCTCTTGTACTGTAAATGTCACTTCAGGACTGACGGCTGCGCTGTAATAGCTTTGACTTGTAGTTGTGTTTTTCCACGTTTCAGGGAACCAAGCTTGAACAGTGTATACGCCGATTTTATCAGGCGTATAATTAACCCACCCACTGCCCACTGGATCGGTCTTAGCGATCGATATGGTTTCTTTGTTCCCTTCAGGGTCTGTAACGTACCATCCTACATTATACCAAGCGGCTCTCCCACCAGGGGCAGTGCCAGCAATTTCACCGATATCCGGCGGCATATCTGCAGTCCAATAGATAAGCAACACCTGTTGATTGACACCAATAACGCTGTTACCAACAGAACAGTAAACGTAGGAAGCATATTTTGTTACAGCAGCGTCGACGGCTGGTGAGAAAGCTATGAGCGAAATAGTAATAGTTAACACTAGAACAAAAGAGATTACAGTAGCCTTTGTTTTGTTTCTTGAAATTCTCATTTTCTTGTTTCTCCTTTTAGATTTTCTACAAAACAACTATTCCCGCCCAACGTTATTTAAGGTTTGTCACATTCTAGAATTTGCTGTAAAGATTGACATATCCAATTTTGCTAGATTTTAAGCTGGCGCAACATGCGAGTTTGCTTGATCAACCCACCTCCTATCCACCCAAAATCATGGCAAAAACCAAGTGCGCGCATCTCCTTCCAGATGCAACAAAAGAAGCCAAACCGTTTGAACCGGTTATTATGGACGAAAACAGTCCCTAATGTGGTTTGTTAAGCGTTTGTTTTTTTGAACAAAAAAAAGAAAGGGGGGAGATTGAGAGTTTATTTTCGTTTTCTTAGCGCCCAGTAGGCAACAATGCCTATGACTGCGACTACAGCAACGGCTACTATGATGGCTACTTCTGTGGTTATGAAGGGTGCTTCTGCTGGTTCTGTTGGCTCTGGCTCGGTTGGCTCAGGCTCGGTTGGTTCTGGCTCGGTTGGCTCAGGCTCTGTAGGTTCGGGTTCTGTTGGTTCAGGTTCAGTTGGTTCTGGCTCGGTTGGCTCAGGCTCTATTGGCACTGCAGGTGATGGCGCTGGATCCACTGATATGTAGGTTGAATCTGATGAGCTTCCATAAGAGGCGGATCCCTCAAATTCGGCCATGATTATGTATTCGCCTGGAACTGGTGGTACCCAACTCGTGCCGAAGTTGCCCCATATGTCGGCTGTAACTTCGCCTATGTCCTGGTAGTTTCCGTTGGGGTCAATAGAAGTTAACTTCACTGTAACACCTTGTGCATCTTCAGGTTTTGCCTGCTGCATGTACAGATACTCCATCCATTCGCTCATATCTTCATCAGAAATTGCTGGAGTACCAGTTGCTCCTGGAGACTGATCAGTCACCGTGCCTTTAATCATTACGCTGGATCCAAGTGGTACACCCATATCTGGTGCTGTGACTGTTGTGGAGCTTGGTCCCTTGCCGTAGCAGTAGATCCGATTGTCATAGGCATTGAGGCTTACGACGTATCCATCTGCGATAGCGGTACTTCCCTCTGGCCCGGGGCCCATTCCTAGTCCCCAATTATTTATTTTCCATATTTCCTCTCCGTCGGTGGCGTTGACGCAGCGTAGGTATGAACCGCGCCATAGGGGCTGAGTGGGTGAGTGTTCACTTGAGGTCAGGTAGAGTTTTCCGTCAGCGATGGCGGCTATGGCGATTGGATAGTTGCCGTAGGGAGATTCGTAGCCTTCTTGTTTAGCTGTGTACTTCCACAAGACTTCGCCAGTCGTAATGTTGTAGGCGACTAATTCTCCGCTGTAGCCAGATGAGAAGAGTTTGCCTTCATAGATATTGCTATACATGCCATAGTAGTTCATTGATAGTTCGGGTTCACTTGGACCCCACAGTAGCTCCATTGTGTCGAGGCTGTAGCACCAATGTTCCCTCGTTATTGAGGAACTAAAGAGGAATACCCCATCTTCTGGATCCACAGTTCCCATGTTTACGCCTCCCATGCCAAACATTCCGCCGGCTGTTGATGGTACTATATCATATGGTGGCGTAAAGGTTCTGTTCCACAGCAGCGTCCCTTCTTTACCTGGTTCCAGACTCAAACACCATAGATTGCCCAGCTCAAGCGGCACATCCGGTTTGTTAGTTCCTGAGGTTCCACCGATTATGAATTCGCCCTCACGTATGGCGAGTATGCTACCCGATACAGCAGGTATTGACACGTTCAATGAGTATCCGTTGTTGCCGTCGAATGTTTTGTTTAGGGTGGGTCGCCACATCCAGTATTCATTGCTACTCCAAGTTTCTTCATACCATATTGCTCGGCTTGTGTTCCACACCTGTAAATAGAAGGGAGGCGTTGCTGGGAAGAACGGCCCCATTGGGTTCGGTGTCCCTACAATTTGGTAGGCTATTATGCTTCCGTCTTTGCCGTAGACTTGTGTAGAAGCGACAAAGAAGCCACCTCCGCTGGCCCAGCTAGGCACATTTTCTATGCTGCAGATGTAGTTTGCTGTGAATGCGTCGAACATCATCCAGTTCTGCTGAGCGTTTGGATCGCCTGGACCAAAAAACGAGACAGCTGGAATGCTCCATAGGTATGGCATGCCTCCGTGCTGGTTAGGCGACTCATAATTGTATATCTGCCCAAATGACAGTTTCTCGCCGCTGATTTCTCCTGAGGCGTCAAAGCCGCCGCCAATTGCCGTTATGGGACCAGTGGTATTGTGGAAATAGTCCACTTCTCCGGTGTACAGATCGAGACAGTACCACCCATATCTTGGGAGCGATTGGACATTGTAGTAGATTTTTCCGTTGAGGATGATCGGAGGATCGAAACTAAGACCTTCGTAGTGCGCTGTTTGGTAGCCAGTGGCACCAAACCGAGCGTCCATGATTCCTCCAGCCCACATCGGAGTCGCCCACAATATGTGAGCACTCTCTGGTCCAAGACCGTAGCTGAAACGAGTAGTTGGGCCGACATTTTGAGCGGCGCCAGCCAGCCAGTTTCCTGCAAGCACATACCAGTCTCTGTTCATAGCATTTATTGGACGCTCCCAGTATTCTGTTGGAAGAGGACTCTCATGCCATGCCTCTATTGGATCCTCCTGTACAGTGAGGTAGTATGGATCGCTAGTGTCTCCTAGATAAGTGTCGCCGACATCGCTATATCCAAAGGAATCAGGTCCCCACCCGGGGGGAAAAGGCTCGCCGGTTAGTACGTGATCATCCATTATAGCCACTAAAGTATAGTCGCCAACTTGGTCAGGTGTGTAATGAGTCCATCCACCTCCCACTGGATCGGACGTGAACGGTCCCAGCGTTTCTTTGGTTCCATCAGGCTTTGTGACTTCTATGTTCCAGGTCCATCTGTCACCATAAGCACCACTAGCTGTAGGCGGTATCTTATTAGGCCAAAAGACAACCACCATTTGCTGACCGACGCCTATAGGATTATTTGTGGCACTGAGGTAGGCCCAGGTGGGAACAGTCAATGGAGGATCATGCGCAGCTACAGTAGGCAAAGCAGCTAATAATGCGGAAAATGTTAACACTAGAACAAAAATGACTGCAGTAACCTCTACTTTGTTTCTTGAAAATTTCATCTATTCTTATTTCTCCTTTTAGTTTTTCTACAAAACAACTATTCTATCCCAAGCATTATTTAACGTTTCTTACATTTCAGAATTTGCTGCAAAGATTGACATATCCAATTTTGGTAGATTTTAGGCTGGTGCAACATGCGAGTTTGCTTGATCAACCCACCTCCTATCCACACAAAATCTTGGGGAAAACCGTGCGCGCATCTCATTTCAGATGCAACAAAAGAAGCCAAACCGTTTGAACCGGTTATTATGGACGAAAACAGTCCGTAATTTGGTTTGTTAGGCGTTTTTTCTTTGAACAAAAAAAGAAAGGGGAATGTTGAGAGTTTATTTTTGTTGTTTTCTGAGTTTCCAGAAGCTGATGATGCCTATGATGCTGGCTATGACGACGGCTGCTATGATTGCTACTTCAGTGGTTATGAATGGTGCTTCTGTAGGTTCTGTGGGTTCAGGTTCTGTGGGTTCTGGCTCGGTTGGTTCAGGCTCGGTTGGTTCAGGCTCGGTTGGTTCAGGCTCGGTTGGTTCAGGCTCTGTGGGTTCGGGTTCTGTTGGTTCAGGCTCTATTGGCTGTGCAGCTGATGGCGCTGGATCTGCTGTGAAGTAGGTTGTAGCGAATGAGCTTCCATAAGAGGCGGAGCCTTCGAAAGTGGCGGTGACGTAGTATTCGCCTGGAACTGGTGGTACCCAACTTGTGCCAAAAGTACCACTTAGGTCGGTTGTAACTTCGCCTATGTCTTGGTAGTTGCCGTTGGGGTCAATAGCAGTTAACTTCACTGTAACACCTTTTGCGTCTTCTGGGTACGCCTGCTCCATAAACATGTATTCCATCCACACCTGCATGTCTTCATCGGATATTGCTGGAGTGCCCTTCAACGTAAACTCGAACTCATTGTTGATGTTACGCGCGCCGGTGGGAGTTTGATCCGTGACCGTGCCTTTAATCACTATGCTAGATCCAACAGTTACGCCAGTATCTGGCGCTGTGACTGTGGTGGCGCTTGGTCCCTTGCCAAAAGCGTATATCTGACCATCGTACATGTTTCTAGCTACCAAGATGCCGTCTGCTATCATCCTATTTCCGTCGTCCCAAAACAGTATATTCCAAATCAGCTCCCCTGTTTCCGCGTCTATGCAACGCAAGCCCGGCTGACGCCACAGAGGGGTCGAGGCCGAGTGTTCCCATACGCCTGTGTAGAGTTTTCCGTCAGCAATAGTTCCAACACCACCAAATGAACCACCCCCAGCACCGTGACCGTAAGGAGATTCCGTGCCTTCTAATGGCATGTGGTAGGTCCACTCTATTTCTCCTGTCGTCAGGTTGTAAGCAATCAAATCTCCGCTGTAGCCACCGCCGCTGAGAAGCATGCCATTGTAGATCGTAGCAGTATAACCGTAGAATTTCCATGGGTCTTCACGTTCGCTTTCCCAAAGCTTCATCCCGGTCTTCATGTCGTAAGCGTACCGTTTCAGTTGGATATTGTCGCTAAAGACAACCACTTCATCTTCTGGAACCACCTCGGTGAGACTCATCCCATTACCAAAGAAGTCCATCGGTCCTATCCAATTCTCTGAATATGGCGGTGTAAAGGTGGTCTCCCACAGCGTTTCGCCTTCATGCCCTGGCTCCAGACTGACGGCAATGAGCCAAGTCGGAGTAGTCACTTCGTCGTCGTTTTGTCCGCCAGTTCCAAGGATAACGAACTCGCCTTCACGAATCGCTAGGATAGACGCTGACTGATCCACATCCGGTAGTGACGCGTTCAATGTGAACATCAGGTTTCCGTCATGCACATTGTTATCCGTAGCAGAATAACCCCACATACCCATAGCACCTGACTCAAAATATGAGTCGGTGGAGCCGAAACCAGCGCCGCCGCTAGGTCGCCACTGCCAAGCACCAGTTCCGTTTTGAGCCCCAATCATGGTTCCTGCAGAAGAGTTCCACACGGTCAAATAGTAGGGAGGCGTTGCTGGGAACCACGGTCCCATTGGGTTCGGTGTTCCCACAATGTTGTAGTATAGTATGCTTCCGTCTTTGCCGTAGACTTGTGTACCACTAGCAGACACGTTAGCCACATAAGCCACTTTGTGTCCAGTATAGGCATCAATCATCTCCCATAGAGTGCCGGTTTTTATGTCCGAAGAGTTTACAAGTGTTGAAGGTGCTGTCCGAACTGGGGGTTGTGCTCCGGGTTCTACAAGTTCCGCGTGGGCTATATTGACTTCATCTGGCAATTCGACATTGCTTGTTCTCCATAAATATGCGAATGCGCCGTGCTGGTTACCTGAGTTGTATTGGTAGATCTGACCGAAATTCGGTACTGGATCGTTCCAATCTAGGGATAGCAGTTTGCCGGTATACAGATCGAGAGTCGCCCAACCCATGCCGGTTGATCCTCCTTCCCCTTGCGTATGTACTGTGGATGCTGGCATGTAGTGAATTTGTCCGTCAACGGCTATACCACTCCAAGTAACACCTTGATAGTGGTTGAGTGTCCATTGTTCTGTACCGAATCTTTCGTCCACGATGCCGCCTTGAGGATAGTGGTGATATGTCCACAGTATGTGAGCTGACCCCGGAGCATCACCATAACCGTAGTCAGTAGTTGCGCCTCCGGAAGCGCCTTGCGGATATACCTGTGCATAAGAACCCAGCCAGTGTCCAGCAACCGCAGACCATGAATGGCTTGCACCGCTGATGGGTCGCATCCAGTAATCATCCGGAAGAGGCGCCTCGCTCCAACCCTCTACAGGGTCCTCCTGCACTTCAAACGTCCTCACCTCACTCTCGGAAGGCATATACCAATAGTCGCCGGGGGGGGTACCAAAGGCCTCAGGGTTGGTGATGTTTCTCCAATTCCCAGGGAAGTGAGCCTGAACAGAATACGTACCGACTTGGTCAGGCGTGTATAATATCCATCCGCTGCCCACTGGATCGGACGGTCCCATCTCTAAGGTTTCTTCGGTTCCGTCAGGCTTTGTAATTGTCAATGTTATATCGTAGTACGCACCGCGTCTTCCCGCTGCCTCCTCTTCCGCCGTCTCTGGCGCCGGCATCTCATTAAGCCAATAGACAAGCAATGCCGGTTGACTCACACCTGCCTTCTCTGGAGGCGCAACGAAACAGTAGGTTTTCATATCTGTCACAGTTTGAGCAATGACGAATGGCAAAGCAACGAGTGTAACACTGATAGTTAATGTTAGAAGCAAAGCGATCGTAGCAACTTTATTGTTTGTTGAAATTTTCATTTTCTCTTTTTTCTCCTTTTAGTTTTTCTACAAAACAAGTATTCTATCCCAAGCGTTATTTAACGTTTATTACATTCTAAAATTTGCTGCAAAGATTGACATATCCAATTTTGCTAGGTTTTAGGCTGGTGCAACATGCGGGTTTGCTTGGTTAACCCACCTCGTATCCACCCAAAATCTTGGGGAAAACCGTGCGTGCATCTCATTTCAGATGCAACAAAAGAATCTAAACCGTTTGAACCGGTTATTATGGACGAAAACAGTCCCTAATGTGGTTTGTTAAGCGTTTTTTCTTTGAACAAAAAAAGAAAGGGGAATGTTGAGAGTTTATTTTTGTTTTCTGAGTTTCCAGAAGCTAATGATGCCTATGATGCTGGCTATGACGACGGCTGCTATGATTGCTACTTCAGTGGTTATGAAGGGTGCTTCTGCTGGTTCTGTTGGCTCTGGCTCGGTTGGTTCTGGCTCGGTTGGCTCAGGCTCTGTAGGTTCAGGCTCGGTTGGCTCAGGTTCTGTGGGTTCAGGCTCGGTTGGCTCAGGTTCAGTTGGCTCAGGCTCTATCGGCACTGCAGGTGATGGCGCTGGATCTACGACCATGTAGGTTGAATCTGATGAGCTTCCATAAGAGGCGGATCCCTCAAATTCGGCCATGATTATGTAGTCGCCTGGAACTGGTGGTACCCAACTCGTGCCGAAGTTGCCCCATATGTCGGCTGTAACTTCGCCTATGTCTTGGTAGTTTCCGTTGGGGTCAATAGAAGTTAACTTCACTGTAACACCTTGTGCATCTTCAGGTTTTGCCTGCTGCATGTACAGATACTCCATCCATTCGGTCATATCTTCATCAGACATTGCTGGAGTACCAGCTGCTCCTGGAGACTGATCCGTGACTGTTCCTTCTATCATTATGCTTGATCCCTCTACAGAAACTTTGGGTGATGCAGTAACTGTTGTTTTGCTTGGTCCCTTGCCGTAGCAGTATATTCGATTATCATAGAAGTTGAGGCCTACGAGGTAGCTATCTGCGATAGCCGCGCCTCCTATATTTTCGCCTGCAGCAGGAGAAATCGCGCCTTCCCAATGATTTATGGTCCATATTTCCTCTCCGTCAGTGGCGTTGATGCAACGTATTCGTGAACCGCGCCATAGAGGCTGAGTAGGCGAGTGCTCAGTCGAGTACATATAGAGTTTGCCGTCAGCAATGACGTCCATGAAGAGTGGATAAGTGCCGTAGGGAGATTCAAAGCCTTCTTGTCTAGCTTTGTATGTCCACAAGACTTCGCCAGTCGTAATGTTATAAGCGACTAATTCTCCGCCGTAGCCATATGAGAAGAGTTTGCCGTCGTAGATATTTTCCATCATGCCATAGAAGTTCATTGCTGCTTCGGGTTCAGTTGGACCCCACAGCATCTCCCCTGTTTCTAGGCTGAAACCCCATCGTCGCAGCGTCATTTCTTCCGAAAAGAAGAAGACACCATCTTCTGGATCGACAAATGGCCCGATCATACCTCCCCCGACAAACATGCCTGGTGCAGCAACATCGGGTACAACTGTTTCTGGCGGCGTAAAGGTGATGTTCCACAGCAGTGTCCCTTCTTGCCCTTTTTCTAGACTCAAAGCCCACAAATGACCCTGCTCAACGTAAGTGGCGTTGTGCTTTCCTGAAGTTCCACCGATTACGAACTCACCCTCACGAATCGCGAGGATGCTACCTGATACAGTCGGTATTGATACATTCAATGAGTACCCGTTGTTCCCGTCATAAGTTACATTTAGGCCAGGTCTCCACATCCAGTATTCATTGCTACTCCATGTTTCTTTGTACCAGATGGCTCGGCTTGTGTTCCACACTTGCAAATAGAAGGGAGGCAGTGATGGGAACCACGGCCCAGCAGGGTTCGGTGACCCTACAATGTTGTAGGTCAATAGACTTCCATCTTTCCCGTAGACAGCTTTACCACCGAACTCGAACTGCCATATGCCAAACATGCCACCAGCACTGGCCCAAGAAGGCACATTGTTTATGCTGCATATGTAGTTTCCTGTTTCTGCGTCGAACATCATCCATGTGTTAGGCTCAGGCCCATTGGTGCTCCATAAGTATGGCATGCCTCCGTGCTGGTTAGGCGACTCGTAATTGTATACCTGACCAAGTGTCAGTAACTCGCCTGCGATACTTCCCGAGGAGCCTGTTCCAACTCCCGTTACGGCACCAGTGGTATTATGGAAGTATAATTCTTCTCCTGTATACAGATCGAGACAACGCCAACCTTGTTTTGGAAGCGATGCAACATTGTAGTAGATTTTTCCGTTGAGGATAATCGGAGGAGTGAACTCAAGACCTTCGTAGTGCGACGTTTGGTAGCCTGTAGCACCAAAGCGAGCGTCCATGATGCCTCCAGCCCACATCGGAGTCGCCCACATTATGTGAGCGCTCTCTGGTCCTAGACCGTAGCCAAACCTAATAGTTGGGCCGACCTTCTGAGCGGCACCACGCAGCCAGTTTCCTGCAAGCACATACCAGTCCCTGTTCAAAGTGTTTATTGGACGTTCCCAGTATTCTGTTGGAAGCGGAGTCTCTCTCCATGCCTCTATTGGGTCCTCCTGTACGGTGAGGTAGTATGGATCGCTGGTGTCTCCTAGGTAAGTATCGCCGATGGTCTCGGTTCCCCAAGCGCCCGCGGGTGGTGCAGGCTCACCGGTTATTACGTGATCATCCATTATAGCCACTAAAGAATATGTGCCCAGCTGATCAGGTGTATATGTAGTCCACCCACCTCCCACCGGATCGGACTCCCACGGCCCCAGCGTTTCTTTGGATCCATCAGGCTTTGTGACTTCTACTGTCCAGGTAAACCTGTCACCATAAGCGCCTTGTGCTGTAGGCGGTAGCGCGTTAGGCCAATAGACAATCACCACTTGCTGACCGACGCCTATAGGATTATTTGTAACACTGATGTAGGCCCAGGTAGGAACAGTCCATGGAGGATCATGCGCACCTACAGTGGGAAAAGCAACTAAGATAGCGGATATAGTTAACACTAGAACAAAAATGATTGATGTAACCTTTGCTTTGTTTTTTGAAAATTTCATCTATTCTCTTTTCTCCTTTTAGTTTTTCTACAAAACAAGTATTCTATCCCCAAACATTATTTAAGGTTTTATTACATTCTAAAATTTGCTGCAAAGATTGACATATCCAATTTTGCTAGGTTTTAGGCTGGTGCAACATGCGGGTTTGCTTGGTTAACCCACCTCG